>WNFS01015884.1_pt1 | contig 13103 bp, 13 predicted proteins | sample 5400141 | NCBI WGS metagenome assembly WNFS01 (sample SAMN13153358, study PRJNA577476) | soil metagenome | isolation source: 60 cm saprolite under Madrone tree | place: USA:California | collected 2016-06-14
CCTCGACGACTTCGTGGCGCGCTCGAACCGGTACTCCGCGCTGGCGGCGCGCGATATCGTCGCACGGGGCGGGCGCGCCGGCGTGCTCGACCTGGCGCTCCGCCCGCTCGGGCGGTTTCTCTCCATGTACGTGGCGCGCGGCGGTTTCCTCGACGGCTGGCGCGGCTTCGTGCTGGCCGTGCTCTACGCCAACTACGTGTTCCTTCGCGTGGCCAAGACGTGGGAAGCCCGCCGCGGATCCGGTAGTGGAGATCAGGGGACGCCATGACCGGCCGGCAACGGGTCCTCTCCGGCATGCGCCCGACTGGCAACCTCCATCTCGGCAACTACCTGGGCGCGCTGGACAACTGGGTGCGGCTCCAGGACGAGTACGAATGCTTCTACTTCGTCGCGAACTGGCACGCGCTGACCACGGACGCCCAGAACAGCGGGCAGGCGCCGCAGAGCACCATCGACATGGCCGCCGACTGGCTCGGCGCGGGGCTCGACCCCGAGCGGAGTACGCTGTTCATCCAGTCGCTCGTGCCCGAGCACGCGGAGCTCCACCTGATCTTCTCCATGGTGACTCCGCTGGGCTGGCTCGAGCGCGTGCCGACCTTCAAGGAGATGGTCGAGCAGCTCGGGCTCGAATCGCCCTCCTACGGGCTCCTCGGATATCCGCTCCTCCAGGCGGCCGACATTCTCATGTACAAGGCCCAGTGGGTCCCGGTCGGGATCGACCAGGTTCCGCACGTGGAGCTGACCCGCGAGGTCGCGCGGCGCTTCAACAACACGTGGAAGCCGATTTTCCCCGAGCCGGGCGCCAAGCTGACCCAGATCCCCAAGGTGCCGGGCACGGACGGGCGCAAGATGTCGAAGTCGCTCAACAACGCGATCCTGCTCTCCGACACGCCGGAGGAGATCACCGCCAAGATCAAGCCCATGGTGACCGATCCCGCGCGCAAGCGCCGCAGCGATCCTGGCAACCCGGAGATCTGTCCGGTGTTCGACCTGCACAAAATCTTCACTCCGGATGCCGATCGCGACACGGTCGCGACGGGCTGCCGCACAGCCGGGATCGGCTGCCTCGACTGCAAGGCCGTACTGCTCAAGCACATGATTCCGCCGCTGGCGAAGATTCGCGAGGCGCGGGAGCGCTTCGCGGCCAACCCGCGCCAGGTCGTCGAGATCCTGCACGAGGGCTCGCGGCGAGCCCGAACCGTGGCCCAGCGGACCATGGACGAAGTCCGGTCCGTCATCAACCTGGAGCCGCGCTCGACGTGACGACGCAGATTCCCGAGACCGAGTCCCAGGGCCTGACCGTCAGGGTCGAGTCTTTCGTCGGCCCGCTGGATCTGCTGCTCCACCTGTGCAGGACCAGCGAGGTCGACCTCGCCAACCTGCCCATCCGCACCATCACCGAGCAATACCTCGCCCATCTCGAAGCGGTGCAGTTCCAGGATCTCGACACCGCGGGCGCCTTCATGGTGATGGCGGCCACGCTGATCTACCTCAAGTCCAAGCTCCTGCTGCCGGTCGATCCCGAGGCGCCGCCCGACACGCTCGACGAGGAGGGCGAGCTCTTGCGCCAGGAGCTGGCGGAGCGTCTGCGCGAGTACGCTCGCGTGAAAGCCCTCGGCGCGTGGCTCGGCGAGCGCGAAGCGGCGCAGGCGCTGCTCTACGGGCGCACGGTGGGCGAGCTTCCGCCGCCCGAGGAGGTCCCGCTGGAGGACCTCTCCGTGCACCTTCTGCAGCGCGCGCTCACGCGGCTCATCGAAGAGCAGAAACGGAAGGCCCCGCGCCAGGTCGAGCCGAACCCGCTGTCGGTGCTCGAGCGCATGGGCGAGGTCATCGATCTGCTGCGCCACACCTGGTCGATTCTCTTTTCGTCCGTCGCCGGGCAAGAGCGCGTGCGTGCCGAGTGGGTCGTGACGCTGCTCGCCCTGCTCGAGCTGGTGAGGCTCGGCCAGGCGCGCGCGCACCAGTCGGAGCTCTTCGGCGAGATCGTCATCGAATCGGTCCCGCCGGCCGAGGGCGCGCCCGCTGCCGCAGCCCCCGCTGCTGCAGCCAACGAAGTCCCGATCCCTGGAGAGAGCGCATGAGAGAGCCCGTCGCCCATGCCTGAGCCTATCGACGTCGTCGAAGCGCTGCTCTTCGCCTCCGAGGCGCCGGTGGAAGCCGAGCGCATCCAGGAGGTGCTCGATCTGCCTTCAGCCGGTCAGGCACGCGAGCTGGTCCAGATGCTCAGCGAGCGGCTCGACGGCGAGGGCAGGGCGCTCCAGATCATCGAGGTGGGAGGCGGCTTCCGCCTCGTCACGCGTCCCGACGTCGCGCCCTGGCTCGTGAAGCTGGCCCGCAGCCGCACGCGCTCGCGGCTCTCACGCTCCGCGCTGGAGACTCTCGCCATCATCGCCTATCGCCAGCCGGCATCGCGCCCGGACATCGACGCGGTCAGGGGCGTGAACTCCGAGGCCGTCCTCGACAATCTCCTGGACCGGCGCATGGTCCGCATCGCCGGGCGCAAGGATTCGCCCGGCCGTCCCTTCCTCTACGAGACGACGCGCGACTTCCTCGTCGCGTTCGGGTTGAGGGACCTGGCCGACCTGCCGAAGGTCGAAGGCGACCTCGTCATTCCGGAAGGTCCCCCCGACGTGCCCGGGGACGCGGCCGCGGCCTCGAGCCAGAGCGAAGCCGGAGAGACTTCTCCCGACGCCGCCACCGATGCGGGTCAGCAAGATCCTGGCGCAGGCGGGGCTGGCGTCTCGCCGCGGGGCTGAAGCGCTTCTCGAGGCCGGCCGCGTCACCATCAACGGCGTGGTGCGGCGCGAGCCCGGCGCCCAGGCGGATCCCGCGACGGACACGATCGCCCTCGACGGCCGCCCCGTGGGCGCGCGCGAGGCGCACGCCTACGTGTTGCTCCACAAGCCGCCCGGCTATGTGACGAGTCTCCGCGATCCCGAGGGCCGCCGCGTCGTGACCGACCTCGTGCCGGCGGGAACGCCCCGGGTCTTCGGGCCTCGCGACCTTGATCGCTGGCGGCGCGGCGTGACGCTGCCGGACGGGCCCGCGGTTCCGTCGGCGGTCAGGATCCTCTCGCACGGGAAGGCGAGCACGTGGCTCAGCGTGACCTTCAGGGAGGGCCGCTACCGCGAGGTGAAGCGCTACTGCAAGGCGCTCGGCCACCCCGTGATGCGATTGCGCCGGGTCCAGTTCGGCCCGCTTCGCCTGGGCACGCTCCCTCTCGGACGCACGCGCGCCCTGACGGCGGGGGAGCTCGAGAGGCTGCAGAACTTGCTTGACCCGGGAGGTTCGCCTATACTACCGGGGATTCGACGATAGATCCGCATCAGGAGCCCTTCATGGACCTGGACGACTGGCGATCCAGGATCAACGACCTCGACGAACAAATCCTCAACCTCCTCAACCAGCGGGGACACGCCGCCCTCCAGATCGGCGGCCTCAAGCGACAGCAGGACAGGCCGTACTTTGTCCCGGAACGCGAGGCCCAGGTTCTCGAGCGCCTCGCGAAGCTCAACCGGGGCCCCCTGAACGCGGAGGCGGTGCGCGCCGTCTGGCGGGAGATTCTCTCGGCCTCGCTCGCCCTCGAGAATCCGCTGCCCGTCGGCTACCTCGGGCCCGCCGGCACCTTCACGCACGCCGCGGCCATGCGGGGATTTGGAACCTCCGCCCACCTCATCCCGTGCAAGACCATCGCCGACATCTTCGAGGAGGTCGAGCGCGGCCGCGCGGAGTACGGTGTCGTGCCGGTCGAGAACTCCACCGAGGGGCCGGTCAACATCACGCTCGATCGCCTCATCGACTCGGAGGCGCTGATCACGGGTGAGCTGACGCTCGAGATCAGCCAGCACCTGCTGTCGAGGGCGGGCGAGCTGAGCGAAGTGAAGATCGTCTGCTCCCACCCGCAGGCGCTGGCGCAGTGCCGGCAGTGGCTTCAGGCGCACCTGCCCGAGGCGCGCACGGAGGAGATGCCCTCGACGACAGCGGCGGCCGAGCGGGCCAAGGACGACCCCGCGGTGGCGGCGATCGCGTCCGAGCTGGCCGCCCGGACCTACGACGTTCCCGTGCTGCAGAAGCGCATCGAAGACAACCCGTACAACAGCACGCGCTTCCTCGTGATCGGGCGCCGCGCGGTCGGCGCCACGGGACGGGACAAGACGTCCATCCTGTTCTCGATGAAGAACGAGCCGGGCGTGCTCTACAGCATCCTGCAGCCCTTCGCCGCGCGCGGGCTCAACCTGACCAAGATCGAATCGCGACCGACCAAGCGGCGCCCCTGGGAGTACGTGAACTTCGTCGACTTCGAGGGCCACCGCGATACCGATGACGTGCGGGCCGTGCTCGACGAAGTTCGGGAGCGCTGCCAGTTCCTGAAAATCCTCGGGTCCTACCCGGCCGCCTAAGGAGCCGCTCATGACCGTGTCCTGGGAATCACTTGCCAACGACCACATCCTCGGAATCGCGCCCTACGAGCCGGGGAAGCCCATCGAAGAGCTCGAGCGCGAGCTCGGCCTCACCGACGTCATCAAGCTCGCCTCGAACGAGAACCCGCTGCCGCCTTCGGAGCGGGTCCTCAAGGCGATCTCCGAGGCGCTGGCGCACCTGAACCGGTATCCCGACGGCAGCGCCCACTACCTGCGCATCGCGCTCGCGCGCCGGCTCGGTCTCACGCCCGAGCACATCATCATGGGCAACGGCTCCAACGAGCTGATCGAGCTGCTCGTGCGGAGCTTCCTGCGCCCCGGCGAAGAGGCGATCATTCCGCATCCATCCTTCGTCGTGTATCCCATGATCGTGCAGGCCTGCGGCGGCATCCGCGTCGTCGTGACCCTCAAGGACCACCGGCTGGATCTGGAAGCCATGGCGCGCGCGATCACGCCGATGACGAAGGTCGTCTTCATCGCGAACCCGAACAATCCGACGGCGACGCTCGTGACGGCAGAAGAGGTCGCGGCCTTCATGGCGCGTGTGCCGGACAAGGTCATCGTGGTCTTCGACGAGGCGTACTTCGAGTTCGCCCAAGGGCCGGATTTCCCCGATTCGGTCCAGTACATGAGGCAGGGGCGCAAGGTCGCCATCCTGCGCACGTTCTCCAAGGCCGCGAGCCTGGCGGGGCTGCGCGTGGGCTACGCCATCGCCGACCCCGACTGCATCGCGCTCCTCAATCGGATCCGCGCGCCCTTCAACGTCAACTCCCTGGCCCAGGTCGCCGCGTTGGCGGCCCTCGAGGACGACTCCCACATCCTCGAGTGCCTCCGGATGAACGAGGCCGGGCGGCACTTCCTGTGCGACGAGTTCACGTCCATGGGACTCAAGTACGTCCCGTCTCGGGCTAACTTCATTCTTCTCGACGTCGCCCGGAGCGGCAGCGATGTCTTCCAGCGGCTCCTGAAGGAAGGCGTGATCGTGCGGCCCATGTCGAGCTTCGGCATGGAGACGGCGCTGCGCGTGACGATCGGCACGCCCGAGGAGAACCGGCGTCTCATCAAGGCGCTGAAGAAGGTCCTCGCGGAGGGCAAGGTCGGGTGATCCGCCGCCTCGCAATCGTAGGTCTTGGGATCCTTGGCGGCTCCGTAGCCAAGGCGGCCCGCGCCGAGTCGCTGGCGAGGGAAATCGTCGGCATCGGGCGCAACGCATCCCGCCTCAAGCCGGCGCTCGACGAGGGCGCCGTCGACGCCGTGACGACGGATCTTCGCGAGGGAGTGGCCGGCGCCGACATGATCGTGCTCGCGACGCCCGTCGCGACGCTCGAAGGCCAGATGCCCACCGTGTGGGAGGCCGCAGAGCCGCAGGCGCTCATCACCGATGTCGGCAGCACCAAGGCCGCCATCGCGCGCGCCGCCGAGGAGCTGTGCACGGCGCGCCCGCTCGACTTCGTCGGCAGCCACCCCATGGCGGGCTCGAACCTCTCCGGCTTCGCGGTCTCGAGGGCCGATCTCTTTCGAGGCGCCACGATCATCCTGACCCCGACCGACCGGACCTCGCCGGACGCGGTGAAGCGCGTCACGGAATTCTGGGAAGCGGCGGGCGGCCGGGTCGTGACGATGGATCCCGCCACCCACGACCGCGCGGTGGCCGCCATCAGCCACCTGCCGCACCTCGTGGCCGACGCGCTCGTGGACGCCGTGGTCCGGATGGACCCGCAGTTCCTCGACGTGGCCGCGCGCGGCTTCAAGGATACGACGCGCATCGCCGACTCGAGCCCGGCGGTCTGGCGGGAGATTTTCGAGGAGAACCGCGACGCGCTGGCCGAGGCCGTTGCGGCTTTCCGCGCGGCGCTCGGCGATCTGGAGCGGGTGCTTCGCTCCGGCGACCACGCCCGCATCGAGAGCGAGCTCGAGCGCATACGCAAGATCCGGGCGGATCTCGGATGAGCATGCTGCGATGAAGATGCGCGTTCGTCCTCCCAAGCGGCTCGGCGGCAGGGTCGAGGTGCCGGGGGACAAGTCCATCTCTCACCGGGCGGCCCTCATGGGCGCCATCGCCAGCGGCCGCACGGAGATCACGGGCTTTCTCGAGGGGGAGGATTGCCTGCACACCCTCAAGGCTCTCGAGAAGCTCGGCGCGGCCGTCACGCGCAAGGGCCCCGGACACTATCTCGTGGACGGGGTGGGGCCCGGCGGCTTCCACGAGGCCGACGACATCATCGACTGCGGCAACTCGGGCACCATGGCCCGGCTCCTCCTGGGTGTGCTGGCGGGGCAGCCCTTCTGGACCTTCCTGACCGGCGACGACTCGATGAGGTCGCGCCCCATGAAGCGCGTGGCCGATCCGCTTTCGTCCATGGGCGCGACCTTCATCGGACGCCAGGACGCGACTCGGCTTCCGCTCGGGGTTCGCGGCGCACGGCCGCTTCGGGCGCTGTCCTACGTCTCGCCCGTGGCCTCCGCACAGGTCAAGACCGCGCTGCTCCTGGCCGGGCTCTGGGCCGACGGGCCGGTGAGCGTGACCGAGCCGACGCGCTCGCGCGACCACACGGAGCGAATGCTGGGAGGCTTCGGCGCGCGGCTGTCCGTCGACGACCGGACCGTCACGCTCACGCCCGGGGCCCTGCTCCGCGGCCAGGGCCTGGCCGTCCCCGGCGATATCTCGTCCGCGGCTTTCCTGCTCGTCGCCGGCACCATAGCGGCGGGAGCGGAGATCACCGTGTCCGGCGTGGGCGTCAACGAGACGCGGTCCGGACTCCTCGATGCGCTCGAGTCCATGGGCGCGCCGGTCGGCCTGAGCCGCCCACTCATGGCGGCCGGCGAGCCCGTCGCCGACCTCACGGCCCGGTACTCGACCCTTCGCGGCACGACCATCGGCGGCGCGATGATCCCGCGGCTCGTCGACGAGGTGCCCGTTCTCGCGCTTGCGGCCTGCCTGGCCGAGGGGCGCACGCGGATCACCGACGCCGCGGAGCTGCGGGTCAAGGAATCGGACCGCATCCGCTCCACCGCGGCGCAGCTCGCAAAGCTGGGCGCGCGCATGACGGAGACGCCGGACGGGCTCGAGATCGAAGGGGTCGCCCGCCTGCGCGGCGCCCGCGTGCAGAGCGGAGGGGACCACCGCATGGCCATGGCCCTGGTCGTGGCCGGGCTCGTGGCCGAGGGCGAGACCATCGTGGAAGACACCGAATGCATCGGGACCTCGTTTCCCGGCTTTCTCGAGACGGTCAATACGCTGGCCGGCGCCCCGTGCGTCGAGGCCCTGCCGTGACCTGCCGCCGGGAGCCCGTGATCACGATCGACGGACCGGCCGGGGCGGGCAAATCCACCACCGCGCGGGAAGTCGCCCGGCGGCTCGGCTTCAAGCTCGTGGACACGGGCGCGCTCTACCGGGCGCTCGCGTGGGCGCTCATGCAGGCGGGCGTCTCGCCTGACGACGAGGCAGCCGTGGACGGGCTGCTGTCCCGCACGACTGTCGAGCTAACCGGCGGGGGCGAGCTGGCCGACGGCCGCGTCCTGGTCAACGGCCGCGACGTCACGGGCGAGATCAGGACTCCCGAGATCGCGATGCTGACGTCCAGGATCACGACCCTGCGGGCCGTGCGCGACAAGATGACACCGCTCCAGCGGGGACTGGCGGCCGCCGGCGGAGTCGTGCTCGAGGGCCGCGATACCGGCAGCGTGGTCTGCCCCGACGCCGAGGTCAAGGTCTACCTCGACGCCGATCTCGGCGAGCGCGCGCGGCGACGCCGCGACGAGCTGGCGGCGCGCGGCATGGCCGCGGATTACTCGCGTGTGGAGGCCGAGGTCGCCCTGCGGGACCGCCAGGACATGGAGCGGGAGCTGGCGCCGTTGAGAAAACCCGAGGGCGCCCTGACGGTCGACTCGACGTCGCTCTCCCCGGAGGCCGTCGTGCGGCGGATTCTCGAGGTTGTGGAGCAGGCGCGGTGCTGTACGCGTTCCTGAAGCCCATCGCGGTGTTCCTGATGCGGGCCTGGTTCGGGCTCCGCGTGCGGGGGGCCGAGCACGTCCCCGCCTCGGGGCCCGCGCTCATCGTCTCGAATCACCAGAGCATTCTCGATCCGCCTGTCATCGGCGGCGCGGCGAGGCGCCAGATCTACTTCCTCGCCAAGGCCGAGCTGTTCAGGATTCCGATGTTCGGCTCGTTGATCCGCGCTCTGCACGCGCGGCCCGTGCGGCGCGAGGGCTCGGACCCGGGGGCGCTGAGGACGGCCGCCCAGCTCCTGGGAGAGGGCAAGGCGCTCCTGGTCTTTCCGGAGGGCACGCGCAGTCTCAATGGGCGTCTCGGCGAGGGAAAGCCGGGCGTGGGCATGCTGGCGGTCACGAGCGGGGCGCCCGTCGTGCCCGTGTATGTCTCGGGCACGCTCGAGGCCCTGCCAAAGGGCAGCGCCTGGCCCCGAGGCCGCCATGGAGATGATGCGCGGGATCGCGGAGTTGAAGGAGCAGCAGCACCAGCACCAGTAGCACGAACGTCAGGGGCGGTCGCGAAGTCCGACGCCCCGGCGATATCCATCAAGGGAGGAAGTGCCGAGAATATGGAGACGGAGAACCGGAAGGCGAAGATCCTCGACGTGGCGCAAAGGGAGGTGGGAGACGCCCCCGAGGAAAGCATGGAGGATTGGTTCAACCGCGGCGTGGGCGACATCGAAGAAGGAGAGGTCGTCCACGGCAGAGTCGTCGAAGTCCGCGACAGCGAGGTGCTCGTGGACATCGGCTACAAGAGCGAAGGAACCATCGCCATGGAGGAGTTCCGCCATGCGGGCACCCTCCCAAAGGTCGGTGACGAGATCGAGGTCTACCTCGAGTCCAAGGAGGACAGCGAAGGGCTGATCGTCCTCAGCAAGGACAAGGCGGACAAGATCAAGGTCTGGGACGCCATCTCCAAGTCCCACGACAGCGGCACGCCCGTCGAGGGCAAGGTGGTCGAGGTGGTCAAGGGAGGGCTCTCGGTCGACGTGGGCGTCCGCGCTTTCCTGCCGGGCTCGCAGGTCGACCTGCGCCCGGTCAAGAACCTCGCGTCCATGCTCGGGCAGGTCATCCGCGCGAAAGTCATCAAGCTGAACAGGCGGCGGGGCAACGTCGTGCTGTCGAGGCGCGCCGTGCTCGAGGAAGAGCGCGAGGAGAAGCGCAAGCATACGCTCTCGGTGCTGTCGGAAGGCATGGTGCTCACGGGAGCCGTCAAGAACATCTCCGACTACGGCGCGTTCATCGACCTGGGCGGGATCGACGGCCTCCTGCACGTGACCGACATGTCCTGGGGCAGGGTCGGGCATCCCTCCGAGATCTTCCAGATCGGCGACCAGGTCGAGGTCGTCGTGCTGCATTTCGACCGGGAGACGGGCCGCGTGTCTCTCGGATACAAGCAGAAGTCGTCCGACCCGTGGGCCGTGGTCGACGAGCGCTACCCCGTGGGCGCCAAGGCGCAGGGTCGCGTCGTGAGCCTCACCAACTACGGCGCCTTCGTCGAGCTCGAGCCCGGCGTCGAGGGCCTGGTCCACGTATCCGAAATGTCGTGGACGCGCCGCGTGCGGCACCCGTCGAAGCTCGTCAACGTCGGCGACATGGTCGACGTCATGGTGCTCGACGTGAACAGGGCGACCAAGCGGATCTCGCTCGGCATGAAGCAGGTCGAGGCCGATACGTGGGCGACCATCGATGAGCGCTACAAGCCCGGCGAGCGCGTCGAGGGCAAGGTGCGCAACCTGACCGACTTCGGCGCCTTCGTCGAGCTCGAGCCCGGTGTCGACGGCCTGCTGCACATCTCCGACATGTCCTGGACCCGCAATATCGGGCACCCGTCGGAGATTCTCAAGAAGGGGCAGTCGATCGAGACGCAGATCCTCAACGTGGACCGTGACAGCAAGCGGATCTCGCTGGGTCTCAAGCAGATCCAGCCCGACCCGTGGGAGTCGGTTTCCCAGCGCTACCCGATGGGGTCGCGCGTGACCGGCAAGATCGTGCGGCTGACGGATTTCGGCGCCTTCGTCGAGCTCGAGCCCGGAGTGGACGGGCTGCTCCACGTGTCGCAGATGTCCACCCGCCCCATCGCCTCTCCGTCGGACCTCGTCAACGTGGGCGACGAGCTGACGCTCATGGTGATCCGCGTCGATCCCAACGAGCGGCGCATCGGCTTGAGCCTCAAGGACCTGGCGGCCGCGATTCTGGAGGAGCCGTCGCAGGCGGACACCCGCGCCCGCGGCAAGGGCCGCAAGCGGCGGGGCGGCGAGGACTTCGATGAGGACGAGGAATAGGCGGCCTCAGGTGGCGAATCAGCAGACCGGAGCGGGCAGGTGACCTCACGCGGCCGATCCGCGCTCATCGCCGCGGGCGTGGGTGTGGGGATCGTCGTGCTGTTTCTCGGCACGGTGTGGATCTTCATGGCCACGCTCGGCGAGGAGGGCCTGCCCACGGGTGGCCCGCGGGTCGCCGTGGTCGAGATCGAGGGCATCATCGTGGACGGCTCCGCCGCAGTCCGCGAGCTCCGCGAGCACGCGGAGAACCCGTCCATCAAGGCGGTGGTGCTGCGGGTCAACAGCCCGGGCGGCGTCGTCGCGCCGACGCAGGAGATCTTCTCCGCCATCCAGCACGCGCGGAAAGCCGGCAAGCCGGTGGTCGCCTCGCTGGGCGCCGTGGCCGCCTCGGGCGGCTACTACGTTGCCGTTGCCGCCGATCGGATCTACGCCAACCCCGGCACGCTGACGGGGTCCATCGGCGTCGTCATGCAGCTCGCGAATATCGAGGGCCTCTTGAAGAAGGTCGGAGTCGACTACGTCGTCGTCAAGGCAGGCGCGTACAAGGACGTCGGCAACTTTGCCCGCGCGATGAGCCCCGCCGAGCGAAAAATGCTCCAGGAGCTCCTCGACGACGTCTACTCACAGTTCGTCGACGCCGTCTCCGAGGGACGCGGCCTCGAAAAGAAGGACGTCCTGGCATTCGCCGAGGGGCGCATCTATTCCGGCCAGCAGGCGCTCGCGCTCAAGATGGTCGACGAGCTGGGTGGTTTCGAGGATGCCGTCGAGGCGGCGGGCAAGCTCGCCAATATTCCCGGGAAACCGAAGCTCGTCTACCCGCGAAAGAAGTTTTCCTTCCGGGATCTCCTGGAAAACCGGCTGGGGCTGCCTGGCGCGGGACCTCTGCTGCCGGCGCTCTCGGGCATCCGGACCCCCCTCTATCTCATGCAGTAGCCGTAAACCCTTGCTCTGCTTGACAATCTTTCGACCCGCGTGCTACGGTTCAAAAGTGCAATTGACCCGTTGACACAGATGAATCCGGAACCAGGCAGGGTGCCCGTGGAGGGAGCCGGACGATGACCAAAGCGGATCTCATCGAGGAAGTCTCCAAACTCTCGAGCCTGACGAAGAAGGAGACGGAGTTGATCGTCAACACCGTCTTCGACAACATCACCGACGCTCTCGCCAAGGGAGACAAGGTGGAGTTGCGCGGGTTCGGCAGCTTCCGCATCCGTCACCGCAACTCCCGCAAGGGCCGCAATCCCAAGACCGGGGATAGCGTCAGCGTCCCCGAGAAGCGGGTGCCGTTCTTCAAAGTGGGGAAGAGGCTCCGCGAGCTGGTCAACACCTAGAGGTCGACCCGTAGCCGCGTGGAACGACTCTGGGCGCCGTGGCGGATGGCCTACGTGACGTCCGCCGGAGTGCCTGCGCCGGCCCAGGCCGGATGCATCTTCTGTGCTGCGCTCGGAGGCGAGAACGACCGCCAGAGCCTCATCCTCCGGAGAAGCCCCACGGCTTTCCTGATCCTCAACAAGTACCCCTACGCCTCCGGCCACGTCTTGGCCGCGCTCAACCGCCACGTCGGCTCGATCGAGGAGACGGCGCCCGGCGAGCTTGGGGAGCTCATGGAGCTCGTGCAGGCGGCCGTGCGCGCGCTCCGAAAGGGCTATGACCCCGACGGCTACAATGTCGGGCTCAACCAGGGGCGGGTGGCCGGGGCGGGGGTACCCGGGCATCTTCACGTTCACATCGTGCCGCGCTGGAGCGGCGACACGAACTTCATGCCCGTCGTGAGCGACACACGGGTTTTGCCCGAAAGCCTCGACACGACGTATGACCGCCTCCTGGCGGCGCTCGGCCCTTGAAGGATTCCGCGGCCGACCTGTTTCCCGACTCTGCTCCCTCGGAGCTGTCGCCCCAATTGCTTTCCCCAATGATGAGGCAGTACCGGGAGCTCAAGCAGCGCTACCCGGACTACCTGCTGCTCTTCCGTTTGGGCGACTTCTACGAGCTCTTCTTCGAGGACGCCCACGAGGGCGCGCGCCTGCTTCAAATCACGCTGACGTCCAGGCAGAAGGGCGAGGGAGCGATTCCGATGGCCGGCATTCCGCACCATGCCGCCGACGGCTACATCACGCGGCTCATACGGGCCGGGCGGAAGGTGGCGGTGTGCGAGCAGATGGAAGCACCCGCCAAGGGCAAGAAGCTCGTCCGGCGAGAGGTGGTCCGTGTCATCACGCCCGGCACGCTGACCGATACGCGCTACCTCGAGGGGGCAGCCAACAACTATCTCCTCGCCCTGCATCGGGCCGGGACAGGCTCCGGCCGCACGCTCGGCGTGGCTCTCGTCGACGTGTCCACGGGCGACTTCTGGGCCGGGGAAGGCTCGGGGGCGGACGAGGCGGCGCTCCTCGACACGGCGCTCCTT
>WNFS01003262.1_pt1 | contig 13102 bp, 13 predicted proteins | sample 5400141 | NCBI WGS metagenome assembly WNFS01 (sample SAMN13153358, study PRJNA577476) | soil metagenome | isolation source: 60 cm saprolite under Madrone tree | place: USA:California | collected 2016-06-14
TCAATAATTTCGCGCCTTCGTTCTTCCCGATCTCCACATACGACATCACCGTTTTCAACTGTGCCTCGTTGATGCATGGCCCCATTTCCGTGGACGCATCCAACCCGTCGCCCACCTTCAAAGACTTCACGCGCTCCACAAACCGCGAAACAAACTCGTTATACACGCTCTTGTGCACCGCCACGCGGCTCGCCGCCGTGCAGCGCTGACCCGTGGTGCCAAATCCTCCCCAGACGGCGCCGTCCACCGCCAGGTCTAGATTGGCGTCGTCCATCACGATGATGATGTTCTTTCCGCCCATTTCCAGACTGCAATGCTTGAAATCAGGAGCGCACGTTTTCGATATGGTGCGCCCCACTTCGGTCGATCCCGTAAAACTGACTACCGGCACGTCGCGGTGGCCCGTCAGCGCGGCACCCACAGTGGAACCGCTGCCACCCACGAGGTTAAGCACACCGCGAGGCACGCCTGCTTCCGTGAGCACTTGCACCAGGTTGTAAACCGACAGCGGCGTATCCTGGGCGGGCTTAATCACCACCGTATTTCCGCTGATCAAAGCGGGCATGATCTTCCAGGAGGGAATCGCCATCGGAAAATTCCACGGGGTAATCATGGCGGACACGCCAACGGACTGCCGCACACTCATGGCAAACTTGTTGGGTAATTCCGAAGGCGTGGTCTGGCCAAACAGCCGCCGCCCCTCGCCGGCCATGTAATACGTCATGTCGATGGCTTCCTGGACGTCACCGCGGGCTTCCGCCAGGACCTTGCCCATCTCCCGCGTCATGTCTTTTGAAAACTCTTCTTTGCGCAGCACGAGAAGTTCTGCGGCACGAAACAGTATCTCCGCGCGCTTGGGCGCAGGCATCAGCCGCCAGGATTTGTACGCGTCCTTCGCGGCATCCACCGCCGCATCTGCGTCCTCAGCGGTGGAAGACGCAAACATGCCAATCAATTCATCGGTGTTGGCAGGATTGCGGTTCTCGTACGCTTTCCCGCTTCGCGATTCCACCCACTCGCCATTGATAAAATTCCTGAAAATCCGGGGCGCAACTGCCGTAGCCATACTTCCTCCTCGATGCCTGACACCTGTCGATTTGTTTTCGCCGTTAGCCTTTCGGGTGTGAATGCGAACCACAACCGCGTGGAAGCTAAATTCTACAGTTGCTCCCAAGCAGCGTCAAACCTCGCTTTGCAGTTGAGCTTCCGCCCTCATTAGCCCGAAGGAGGCGTGTGCTCAAAAGGCTGCTTCGAAAACTTGCCCTTGTTGGCCTCGATCACGAGAACGATCGGTTCCCCCTCGTCACGATAGGGCCAGGGCTTGCCAATATACTTTTGTGAGAATGCGTCGTAATACTTGAGTTCTGGGTCAGGCCGTCGCTCGGCAACGCGCCCGCGTATCTGCGCCTCCGTATAAGGGTCGTGAAAGTCCACGACAGAAAGCGACACGCGGGGATCACGCAGCGTGTTCTTGCCTTTCAGAGAGCTCCCCTCTGTAATGACCAGAATGAAATCGCCCTCCCGCCCCAGCCAGACCGGCGCGCTATGGGGCCAGCCGTCGGGCATTAGCGTCGCCAAGTGGCCAAAGTTAGGCCGATCCACGAGGTTCTTCACCTCTTTCGACAGCTCGATTCCCATGACCAATCCTCCTTGAAGGCACAGCAATGCCCCGAGCGTATTCGACACTGCGGCCTCACCGCACGTCTGTTGGCGCCGTCACTTTATTTACAGCCACCGTGCCGCCCTTCATCACCCATCTCACTTTGCTCACGACGACATCGATATCCGTCAGCGGATCTCCTTCCACCGCCGCCAAATCGGCGTAATACGCCGGCGCAACGGCTCCTAGCTCCTTTCCCCTGCCCAACAACTCCGCTGCATTCGTCGTTGCCGTTCGCAACGCCTGCTCCGGCGTCATTCCTGCTTTCACAAACCAGCCCAGTTCGCGAGTGTTCTGCCCAAACATGGTGTAAATGGCATCTGAACCCATCGCAAACTTCACGTCGGCCTTGAACGCCTTGCGCGCCGTCTCCAGATTCCTAGGAATGAACGCCTGCAGTTTTTCTTTGTATCCCGGCGCATAACCGATTTTGTCGCCGTTGTCGATGTAATAGCGGTTGTGATCAATCGTCGGAACATAGAACGTTCCGCGCTTCGCCATCTCCTGAATCGTGGCATCTTCCATGTCCGTCGCATGTTCCAGGGAGTCGGTCCCTGCGCGTACGGCGTCGCGTGCCCCGTCCGGGCCGTACGAATGAATGGCAATCTTCTTCCCAAACTTGTGCGCGGCGTCCACAGCCGCTTTGATCTCTTCATAGTTGTAGGTCTGAAAGCCGGTCAGGTCATCGTCCGTGCCCGTCGAAGCGTACATTTTGATTACGTCTGCTCCGGCGGCAACCTGTTGCCGAACCACTTTCAGAACTTCCGGCACGCCGTCGGCGATACCGCCAGCGGGGAGATTTATCCCCGGCTTGTACGGCGTATTCGTGATGTAAAGTCCGTATCCGCACACAAACATGCGGGGACCAATCATTTCTCCATGATTGATCAAGTCGCGCATCGCAATGTCCATGTATTGATCCGCGCCGAGATCACGCACGGTTGTTACGCCCGCCTCTAGCGTGCGCATTGCACCCTTGCGAGCGAGAAACACTTCCACCGCGGGAGCATTGCTCGTCAGCTGCTTCAGCATCGGTTCGCCCGGAGTTTCGTCCGTATAAATCGTCATGTGCGTGTGCACATCGATCAGCCCGGGCAACCCCGTGAATTTCGACAGATCAATCGTCTCGGCGCCTGCCGGAATCGCCGAAGCATCGGTCGTGACATCACGAATACGGTCACCCTCCACAATCACAATGGCATTCGCCCAAAGCTTTCCCTTGCCATCCCAGAGCTTTCCAAAGCGCACGGCCTTGATGACCTTGACCGTCTTGGCGTTCGTCCTCTCTTGCGCGTAAATTCCAGCCACACCTGCAGCACCGAGAACCGCCGCCAGCAGAATCCTCATAGGCGCCATGGCATACCCACCCCTTCATCGCACACCTACACCTTGAACGATGCCTGTTTTCTAATTCAGTTGTCGATGGAATGCAATCGCGAAGAACTGGTTACTGCTGACGGCGGAGCGGCTGAGTGGGTGTTGTGTTTTGCAAGGAGGAAGCGCTCACAGGAGGCATGGGCGGAGCAACGCCCGCGGTCTGGGAGCCAAGACCCAATTGCTGAAGCGTTTTCGCATCAAGCTTGCCGGTCGGATTCAGCCCATGTGCTTCCTGGAATTTTCTGGTCGCTTCAATCGTCGTAGCGTCCCATTTTCCGTTTGGCTTCCCTGTGAACGAACCGTCCTTCGCGAGCGCCTGCTGGATCTCGGAAATGCGGTCAGGAGTAGGAACCTTTTGTCCCCGCTCCCGCCGGCTCGATCTCCTGGACCTTTTCCCGCGCGAAGTGCTCCCTGCCTTGGAGGAAGCAGCCTTCTTTGGCGTTGCCGCCTGTGCCGGGGTCAAACTCGCGAACATACACGGCCCCGCCGCCAGTAGCAGAGTCAGGGCCAGGTTGGTCGCTTTTAGGAATCGCATGATGTAAGTGTGTTTAGTTTTGCTCGGTCTCTACTGCCGCAACTATTGCTGCGCGTCAGCCGGTACTTTGCCCGACAAATAGAGTGTCAGCACTCGGTCGCTGTCCTGCCGGCGAAGAACCTTGAAGACAACATCTTCGCCATGCTTTAGCTTCGCCACGGCCTTGCGGTAATCGGCAACCGAAGTCACCGCTTCGCCGTTAATCGTCGAAATTACGTCACCGCGGCCGAAGCCTAGGTCATCGGCAAAAGATGCCGGCTCGACTTCCGTCACCAGCGCGCCCTTTTGCGCCTCCATGCCGACGCGACGGCTGCGCTCGGGCGTCAACTCTTCCACATGCAGGCCAAACTCCGGCGGCGCTGTTTCGCCGGGCTGGTCACCCAGCCGGCCGGCGGTATTCGGGAACACTCGCGTGCGGTCTCCCACCTCAGCAGTCGCTTCCTTCTGCGCGCGGTCGCGAATATAGGTTAGTTTCACCTTGCTGCCGATAGGCGCTTGCGCAATCGGATTCACCAGGTCATTTCCAGTCTTCACCGGCTTACCGTTCACGCTGGTGATCACGTCGCCGCCCTTCAATCCGGCCTTCTCCGCAGGACTGCCCGGCTCGACGCCTTCGATCACCACGCCGTAAGGAGCGCCCAGCGATTTCAGCGTGATTGCGTTGGTGCTCAACTCTTCCTGGAAGCTGACGCCGATGGACCCGCGCGTCACCCGGCCCTGCTTGATGATCTGGTCGTAAACGTTGATGGCCGTGGTCGACGGCAACGCAAAGCCGACGCCTTCATAACCGCGGCCGCCGGTGATGATTGCCGTATTGATCCCGATGACTTCGCCGGCCAAATCGACCAACGGCCCGCCGGAATTTCCCGGGTTGATGGCCGCATCCGTCTGCAAAAATCTCTGGAACTGATGTCCGATCCCGCCGCGATCCTTGGCGCTGATAATGCCCGCGGTGACAGTCGCCTGCAGCCCGAAGGGGCTGCCAATCGCCAGGACCCAGTCGCCCACCTGTACTCCGTCCGAATTCCCAAGTTTCGCGATGGGCAATTCCTTGCTCGCGTCAATCTTGATTACCGCCAGGTCCGTGTCCTCGTCCACGCCGACGACTTTGGCCGTGTAACGGGTGGTTTCTCCGTTCAATTGCACCTGAATCTTCGTGGCTTGTTCGACGACGTGGTTGTTCGTCAGGATGTACCCGCGCTTGTCCACGATCACGCCGGAACCCAGGCTGCGCTCCGCTTGCGGAGGTCCATCCTGCCGTCCGTCAAAAAAACGGTCGAAGAAATCCTGCATCGGATCATCCTGATCGTACGGCTGGGTGCGGCGCTTCTTGGACTGCTTGCGTTCGAGCACTTGGGTCGTGGCGATGTTTACAACCGCGGGTTCCACGCGATTCACGATCCCGGCGAACGAATTGGAAGCAGGAATCGGGTCCGGCACGGTAAGCGCCGTCGCCGTGGTTCCTGAAAATCCGAAACCTTTTGTCGCCGACACCCGGCCGGAAACAACCGAGCCAATCAGAATCCCGACTACGAGCGTGAACGCGACAAATATCGCGGCGAGTACTTTCCGGCGCCGCGCCCAATCCATGAGTTCCTTCACTTGCTCTCCCATGTCTACAACCCCTTTATATTGGCCCCCGAGGCCCTATTTCGCCAGCGGCCGAACTCGCCCTGCTGCCAAAGTATAACACTGTCAATTCCAGTGGGTTGCAGCCGAATTGCGATGCGCTGGAGCAATCACTGTCCGATAGGCCGGGGCACCTTGCGATTTTTGTTCTCCATGGTATTGGACGCAGGAACCCATAAATTTGTTGTCAACGAAGGCTAAGTTTTTTCCTTAGCCCCGTAACCGCTTGCGGGCGAAGGGCTAAGTCTTGGCCTGGAAGCTACTTAAGTCAGAAACTTTTGTTAACACTTGCCCAGCCCATGCGTCTTGCACATTGACTTGGCATTGGCTCACGATGGCGTAAACGTGGGATACAGCATTGACTTTCGGACCTCAAGCATGGAACGTCAGGCTGTGATTGCCTTGCCTGCCGCCGAATCACGCGAGGATCACTCGCTCGTCAGCGCCGCTCGCGATGGCGATCGTGCCGCGTTCGGATGTCTCTACGATCGCTACGCGCGCATGGTCCACGGCATCCTGCTGGCTCGCGTTCCGCCGCGCGAAGTGGATGACCTTGTCCAGGAAGTTTTCTTACTGGCCTTGCGTCAGCTCCATGGATTGCGTGACGTTTCTCGCTTCGGAGCCTGGCTGGGGACCATCACGCGGAATCGCGCGAATGATTACTTCCGCAAAGCGATTCCAGATGCCAAGGTCACCGAGCCTGTCGACGGGAATCACGTCGAGAGTCGCACGACTAACAACGCAGTCGATCAGGAAGCCGCGATGATTTTAAGCGTGGTTCGCGGGCTGCCGGAGCCATATCGCGAGCCGCTCATCCTTCGGCTGGTCGAGGGAATGACTGGGCCGGAAATCGCGGCACGCACAGGACTGACGCACGGTTCGGTTCGCGTGAATCTCCATCGAGGCATGCAACTGCTGCGCGAGAAATTGGCTGAGACTGCCAGGGGCGCATCATGGGCCTAAGGAATAGTTTATGAAAGACGATTATTTGTGGGACGGCTCCGGCGAACCTGACCCGGAAGTCCAAAAACTCGAGGAGGCCCTGAGGCGGTATCGCCACAATCAACCTGCGCCTAAGTTTGATGAGACCGCTCAGGCTCATAAAGTGAAACGGCCCGAGAACTTTTTCAATTGGAGATGGGAATACCAGCTTAGCGCTGTCGCGGCTTCCCTTCTGCTTGCCGTGACGGTGTCTCTTTTCATGCGGCAAAGATCACGTGGAAATCCCGGACCGTCATGGGATGTTGTCCGTCTGGAAGGCGCACCGCGTGTTGGCTGGCATTCCTTGGGTGAAAAGTCGGGACCGGGAAAGCTGGGTATTGGCCAAACGCTTGTGACGGACAGCACTTCACGCGCCAGCATTACGCTTGATGAGACGGGCCGTGTGGAAGTGGACCCCGGTTCGCGCCTCCGCTTGGTCACAAACGGGCCGGGCCGCAAGAGGCTCTCTCTCGAACGTGGAACTATTCACGCCGTTATCTGGGCGCCTCCCGGTCAATTTGTCGTGGATACGCCTTCCGCCGTCGCCGTGGACCTCGGTTGCGTCTACACTCTGCACGTGGACGATTCCGGCGCGGGACTTCTGCGCACCACCATGGGTTGGGTTGGCTTCAAGCTGAACGGCCACGAGTCTTTCATCCCTGCCGGCGCCATTTGTCAGACGCGTCCGAAGATCGGGCCGGGCACACCGTACTTTGAAGGTGCCTCTGAATCATTTCGCAGCGCGTTATCTCGATTCGACTTTGAATCGCACACACCCGCAGAGCGCAACGCCTTGCTCGGCACCCTGCTCGTTGATGCACGCAAGGACGACGCTCTGACGCTCTGGCACTTGCTCTCGCGCGTCAGCGATGCAGATCGGCCCGGCGTCTATGACCGCCTTGCTTCGCTGGCTCCGCCTCCCGCAGGCGTAACCCGCGAAGGCATACTCCGCCTCGACCGCCCGATGCTCGACGCTTGGTGGGACTCTCTCGGCTTTGGTGACGTCTATCTCTGGCGCACCTACGAGCGCGACTGGTCCAAGACCTCGCATGATGCAAAATGATGGTTCGTCTCCCGCCCCTTAAGTTTTGCGCGTGGGCCCGATTCATGCCTGGCCTTGCTCACAACGAACCGCGTCCCGCTCAAGAGAATTGCAACCCTGCCTCGCGCAGCGTATGTTTCTGAGGAGCGAGGAGAGCTACCATGCGGATTCCGAGAGTGCGGTCCATTCGATTTCTACTGGCAATCACCTTCTTGGCCCCGTGTGCCTCATTCTCCGCCAATAATTCGCCGGAAGTCCCCGTCGTGGATGGCGGGATCGGTCCTTGCCGGGCAGATTTCACTGTGAAGGACGAAGCAGGCAAGCCCATTTATAACGCCAAGATCAAAGTCACTCTCCGGTACGGAATATTCAACAAGCGCAAGATGGATTTGGAAATCGGCACAAACAGCGACGGCAAGGCCCGCATCACCGGCTTGCCCGACTCGCCAAAGAAGCCTCTGGAGTTTCAGATTAAGAGTGGCACCGTCACGAAGTCCGTTGAGGACGATCCTTCAACCAATTGCACGGCCGTCTACGAAGTCACGCTGTCCGTCCGCTAGTCGTTGGAGACAAGTTTGCACGTTGCGAACTGCATTCCTGCCTCGGTTAACATCCTTCCAGGATCTAGCGTCTTGTCTCCTGAAGTTCGAAACGATTCGAAAGGAGACTTGAACATCCATGAAGCGTTCACTGATTCATTCACTACGTTTGTTCATCGCGGTGGCGGCAGCATCTCTGTCACTCGCTTGCGTCGCTCAGGCCGGCCCGCCGCTCATTTGCCACACCATCGAAATTGGGCAGGCCAAATCGTTGCCGTGGATCAGCCACAACTGGAATCTCAGCGGCGGCGAGACTTACGATACCAAGAATCTCGTCCGCGACACGTTGGACATTCTCGCGCCGGACACTCCCGTCCTCGTACGCATGGAAACGCTGCGCCGCGCCACGCTCTACGCTCGCAAAGATCCCGTCGTGGCGAAAGAACTCCTCGCGCGTCTCCATGCCCGAGCAACCTCCGCCGAATCTTCCGGCCGCCCCGACGGGCTCGCCTGGTTTGATGTAGGCTATCTGGCGGAAACCTTCAAACAGTGGATCGGCCAGAATCTGCCGCATATGACCGACGGCATGCGTATGGATGCCAATCCAGCCGCAGGTGTCGATGGCTACGCGCTTGTAAAAAAAGCGCTGGCCTTACGCGGCGCCGCTCTCCACGGCGACGACCCACAGATGGAATTTGCCGCCGCGCTCATTACGCTCTCCGGCCCCACAGCCGAACACCACGAGCACGCACAGAAAGCCGTAGGCGGCGCCAAGACCGATTCCCTCTTGGCACAAAACCTGGCCACACGTTTCGCGGGCCCAAAAACCGAAACCATGTCTCAACTGCTGGCCAAGAACTAGCTTACTGAATCGCTTCATTAATGAAACGTTCCGGCCGTCGAGGGAAGGGGCGCAGCATCGCCGCGCCCCTTCCCTCCAGAAATCCGCAATCTAGTTGACGCTGCGAACGAGATTTGCCACCCCGAACTCGAGCTTGACTTCTCCCAACCCCTCCGCTATAAACAATATAGCTGCGGTTGCGGCGAGCCGACTGCTTTGCAGTCGCACAGACACGTGGCGATTTAGGGCAACTTGCTCCACGTAAAAAACTGCTAAAGAGCTTTTCGAGTTTCTTAGAAGATTTTCTGAGACCCTCCGAGCACTTTGGCGCGGAGGGTTTTTCGTTTCTCCCCTCCCTGCTGCCCTAATGGAATTCTATGTGCCCGCTTCCCGGCTATTCGGTGCGTGCCGCCTCCGGTGGCCTTCACTGAGTACGGATTTCTGATCGCTTGTATAAAGGAACTTGCTTTATGACCACTAACGGGCTTTACGAACTGCGATGTCGAGAATGCGGCAAGACCTGGGGCAACGTTCCCCGCTCGTTCTGCGAAGACTGCTTCTCCCCTCTCGAAGTCGCCTACGATTACGACTCACTGAAGAAAATTGCCCGCCGCGAAAATCTCGCCGGGCGCGACTTCAACATGTGGCGCTACTCCGAACTACTCCCGCTTCCCGAAGACTTCGTCGGTCCAACCGCCGTTGGCGGTACGCCGCTGGTCCCCTCCCGCAAGCTTGCGGCAAAATGGGGCTTGAAGAATCTCTATTTCAAGAATGATGCCGTTTGCTTCCCTTCTCTCTCCTTCAAGGACCGCGTCGTGGCCACAGCTCTCTCGGCTGCGCGCCGTTTTCATTTCACGACTGTCGGTTGCTCTTCCACCGGCAATCTCGCCAATGCCGTTGCCGCGCAAGCCGCCCAGCAAGGCTTCGACGCCTGCGTCTTCATCCCCGCCGACCTTGAACCCGCGAAGGTCCTCAACACCGCGGTCTACGGCGCCCGCATCGTGCGCATCAATGGCAACTACGATCACGTGAACCGCCTCTGCGCGCAAATCGCGGACCGCTTCCAGTGGGGCCTCGTCAACGTTAATTTGCGCCCCTATTATTCCGAGGGCTCGAAAACGCATGGCTACGAAATTGCCGAACAGCTCGGGTGGACACTGCCCGACAACGTTGTCGTGCCAATGGCCGGTGGCTCGTTGATTACCAAAATCGCGAAGGCATTCCGCGAATTGGTTACCCTGGGCTGGGTCGAAGCCAAGCCCGTAAAATTCTTCGGCGCACAAGCGACCGGCTGCTCACCGATTTCCGATGGTGTGAAGCGCAATCTCTCGCGCTTCGAGCCGCAGAAGCCCAACACCATCGCGCGCTCGCTCGCTATCGGCAATCCTGCCGACGGCCCCTTCGCGATCAAGCAGATTCGGGACTCCGGCGGATGGGCCGAAGACGTTTCCGACCCTGAGATCGTCGCCGCCATCAAACTGCTTGCCGAAACCGAAGGCATCTTTACGGAAACAGCCGGTGGTGTGACCGCGGGCGTCACGCAAAAACTCATCGCCCAAAATCGTATCAAGCCCGACGAAACGACCGTTGTCTGCATCACCGGTAACGGCCTTAAGACCACCGACGCCATCGCAGCTGAATTCCCCGCGACCGAAGCCATCGCACCCCGCCTAGAAGCCTTCGAGGCCTATCTCGACGCGCAACTCGGCGCCACTGCCGCAGGCGCTAAGGTTTAAACTGAAGCTAGATAAGGAGAATTACGAAATGCCCGTGACCATCGAAATCCCGACAGCGTTCCGTCGCTTCACCGACGGCGCCCCAAAGGTAGACTGTAGCGCGGCTACCATCGCCGACGCTCTCAACGAACTCACTTCCCGTTTCCCGGACCTCTCGCGTCACGTTCGCGACGATCAGGGCCAAATCCGCCAGTTCCTCAACGTGTATCTCAACGAAGAAGACATCCGCTTCCTCGGCGGCGAATCCTGCTCCCTCAAGGAAGGCGATCGCGTCCTCCTTGTCCCATCAATCGCCGGCGGCTGCTAGCAAACAGCGCCGCTTGAGCCTCCCTAGCCGCAACTTTTCTTGCTGCGCCGTGTTTCTAGGGATATGAGACCAAGACTTCTCATTTACGCTATCGCTTCCCTGGTGCTTCTAGCGTTTCACGCGCCGGTGCGAGCTGTCGTTTCCCTTATTTCGGACTGCCGCGAAATCTAGAATCATTTCTCTCTGAAATCCCGCTGCAGACTGTGGGATTATTGCGCTATCGGGCCGGTCCTCGCAGGGCGCTGGTTTCCGCGTGCGCTTAGCTGCCATATTTTGCTGCGCGAAAATTGTCTACAGTAAACTTAGCTGTTTGCTTTCGAGTTCGAGAAGCATCTTCTTTGTGGAGAGGCCGCCGCCAAAACCCGTCAGGCTGCCATCGCTGCCGATGACCCGGTGGCACGGAATGATGATCGGAATGGGATTGCTTCCGTTTGCCAAACCCACAGCGCGCACCGCCTTGGGATTGCCGATGCGCTCTGCGAGTTGCGCGTAGGAAATCGTTACTCCATACGGAATGCTGCGCAGTGTGTTCCAAACGCGAAGCTGAAACTCCGTTCCCTCCAGCGCCAACGGCAGATCGAATTCCTTCAGCTCGCCGTGGAAGTACGCCTGCAGTTGACCGATAACTGCGGCAAACGGCGCTCTGTCCTGCGTCCAGTCGGCATGTGGTGGCGCTGCATGTTTGCTGGTTTCAAAGCTGACCAGCCGCAAAGCATGCGAATCGCCTGCGAGGAGCAACGTCCCGACCGGACTCTCAAACGTTGTGTAACAAACCGCGCTCATTCTCTCTGCAGTTCGCATTGGCCAACCTCTTTGCGGCTCTTGGTCATTATTTTACGACTTCCTTGCTTCATTGCCTGCAGCCGCCACGGCGTACGGACTGGCGGCCCGGTATCGCTTTTCGAATTCCTCGCGCGTGCACATCGTCTTCATATCGATGATGCGATCCACTGCCAGAATGCCGTCTAGATGGTCGATTTCATGCTGCAAGAGTTCCGAAAGATTCCGCTCTTCGCCAGCTTGAACTTCGTGCCACTCTGCGCTCAAATCCTGATAGCGCACTTTGATTTCGCGGTGCCGCTCCACTTGCATGAAGATCGACAAGAAACTCAAGCACGCATCCCACACCACAATCTTCTCGGCGCTTCGCCACGTAATCTCCGGATTCACCAGCGGCCACGCGTCTTCCCCGGGCAATCTCAGAAAAATCACGCGCACAGTCGAGCCAATCTGCGGCGCGGCGATTCCCCGGCCGTAACCCGTTGTCTTCCTCCAGTACTCCAGTGTGTCAGACAGGTCCTCAATCAGGGTGCGAATTTCCTGGGCCGCAGGATCGTTCACTTTCTTCGCGACTTCGCGTAATCCCGGATCCCCTAGTTGCAACACCGTTCGAATCGCCATCGCTATGTTTCTCTTTCCTTATTCTCGCTGGGTTAGACTCTCCAGCCCTTTCTTCTCTTCTCTGTGCCCTCTGCGCTAAAATCCTTTACGGCCTTTCCCAATGGCCCGATTCCCCCGCCCGGAACACCGCCTCAATCACCGCCATGTTCGCAATGGCATCCTCCAGCGGCACGGGAACCTCGCCTCCCTCCCGAAGCGCGCGAGAGAAAGCGTCCCCCTGCACGGTATACTGATCGCAAGCAGCCGATGTCCATCAGCGCGCCTCCGCCCCACTCCACTTTGTTCCGCACGTTTTCTGGATCGCGGTTGAAGTAGCTGAACGCGCCCACGATCGCCCGCAAATCTCCGACCACGCCTTTGCGAATCAGTTCGCGGGTCCTCAGCCATTGCGGATGCGTCTTCACCATGAAGGCCTCGCCGATCTTCACCCCGCACCGGTCTCGCACTTCCAGCAGCGTTCTTGCCTCCGCCACCGACAGGCTCAGCGGCTTCTCGCACAGCACATGTTTCCCGGCCTGCGCCGCTTGGATGGACCAGGGCGCGTGCAAATGATTCGGCAACGGGTTGTAGACTGCTTCAATCTCCTCGTCCGCCAGAAGCTCCTCGTATGACCCGTACGCTTTCGCTATTCCCAGCTTTTTCGCCGCGTCCTTCGCTTTTTTCAAATCCCGCGAAGCAATCGCCGCAATTTCGCTCCACTCCCCTTTCTGCATCCCCGGAATTACTTTCTTTGTGGCAATCGACGCCGCGCCCAGCACCCCCCATTTCACCTTTCCCAAATTCGCCACTTGTCCCTCCGCCTCAATGCCACTTCTATCACGCCGGGCGGCCCCATCCAACTCTTCCTGTGCGCCGGTTTGGCTGCTATCATCTCGCCTGCGGCTTGCGCCGTGCCGCGGGCCCACGCGACGCACTCAAAAGGAGGATAGTTCGTATGCACAAAGGAATCACCATCCTGTTGTTGGGGATGCTCGCTCTAAGCGCACCGCCGGCCGCCAACCGGCTGTGGGGGCAAGCGGAGAAGAAAGACGCCATGCCCGATCCCGCCGTCAAG
>WNFS01002832.1_pt1 | contig 13100 bp, 8 predicted proteins | sample 5400141 | NCBI WGS metagenome assembly WNFS01 (sample SAMN13153358, study PRJNA577476) | soil metagenome | isolation source: 60 cm saprolite under Madrone tree | place: USA:California | collected 2016-06-14
GCAAAATTCCTGGTGGAGCTGGCGGAGGGAATTGAACCCCCGACCCTCTGATTACAAATCAGATGCTCTACCAGCTGAGCTACGCCAGCGCCGCTCAAACCGAGTAAGAATAGCAGAAGGGGTATCAGAATTGCAAGGGGGTGCTGCCAAATATCATGCACGTGGATGGCCAGCTCTGTGGAAAATCGCTTTCCCCTTGATTACCTGGACACCCTTTATCCTGTCTGTCATCTATAGTTTAGCATGGAATCCACCTGGCCGGAGCAGCCCCAATTTAACAGCCGGAAATAGCACCCTTCGGAGCGTTTTTCGGGAGCGGATTTTGATGTCGAGAAGCCCCTTCCGATGGGACAATCGCAAATACAAGACCACTGATGCAGCTGGTGCGGAGGCTATGAAGAAACGGACCTGGATTGCGCTGGCGGCCATTATCGTCGTCTTGGGCGCGGCGGTATTTTTCGGATATCGGAAATGGGAATTACAGAACGGCTCTGCGCGCGAAGAGACCCTGGCACTGATGCCCACGGAAGCGATGGCAATTCTTTTCGCGGATTTCGACGAACTCCGGCAAGCACCTTTCATCGCGAAACTCTACGAGTGGGCGCCGAAACCGCAAGCGGACGCGGATTACGCGCAGTTCCTCAAAGAAACTGGATTCGATTTCGAGCGCGACCTCAAGCGCATAACGATTGCGGTGGAGAAGCGCGGACAAGACGCTACTCTGTTTGCCATTCTGGATGGAAAATTCGATCGGCAAAAAATTTCCACCTATGCATGGAAAGCCGGCTCGGCCGTAAAAACCGGTGGACGCGAGATTTTTTCAGTTCCGGTTAACGGAACCGCAAAGAGAATCTCTTTTACGTTTTTGAGGAACGATCGAATCGCGGTGACTGGCGATGCGAATCTGGCCTTTTTTCTCGACGCGAAAAAACGGGCTGAGGACACTGCGGACTGGCGCGCGCGATTTGAACGTCTAGCGGGCTCGCCGGTATTCGCCGTGATTCGGCAAGACGCCGGGGTCGGCGCCGCGCTGGCCGCTCAAGCCCCCAAGGGTCTTCGCTCTCCGCAGCTCTCCACTTTGCTCGATCAATTGCAGTGGATCACCCTGGCAGGAAAACCGGAGAACGATCGGCTGCGCGTGGTCGCCGAGGGAGAATGCACGGCGGAGGCCACGGCGCGGCAACTGGTGGACCTGATGAATGGCGTCGTCATACTGGCGCAGTTGGGACTGAATGATGCCAAGACCAGGCAGCAGTTGGATCCGGCGGCACGTGAGGCTTACCTGGAACTCCTGAAGAGCGCGGATGTCTCCAAAATCAATCGTGGGGATACCAAGTCAGTCCGGCTGGTATTCGAAATCACGCCGGGATTTCTGGAGGCGGCTCGCAGGGCGCCACCAGTCATGCCGGGTTCTGCACCAAGCAAACCACCACTCCCAGGAAAGGCTCGGGCGCCCAGGAAAGGCCGCATCTAGGATAAAGCAGGTTGGGAAAATCGGGGGTCTGACTCTCCCTGAGGAACCGTCGCCAACAAAAAAAACCGGCGGGCCAAGGCCCGCTGCTAGAAAATACACGGTATTTCGATCGGGAATTAGTCCCCCGCCGCAGGAGTGGACTTCATGTAGCGCCACGGATTGATGGGCGCATTGTTCATCCGGACTTCGTAGTGGACGTGCGGACCGGTCGAGCGGCCGCTTATGCCCGTGTAGCCAACCACTTCGCCGCGCTTGACGCGCGCGCCAGAGACTGCCGAGAACGCGGAAAGGTGCGCGTACCAGGTGGTGATTCCGAATCCATGATCGACAACCACCAGGCGGCCGTAGCCGGCATGGTTCCCCGCGATGGTGATGATTCCATCCGCAGTGGCGTGAACCGGAGCGCCATAGTCAGAAGCCACATCCACTCCGGTGTGAAATGCGCCTTCACCGCTGAACGGGTCCAAGCGCTCACCGAAGCTATCGGTAATGTGACCCATCACCGGCCAGATCGACGGCGTGTACGAGGAGTCGGCAAAGCTCATCGGGGAGAGCAAATGGAGCCCGCTGCTGGAGATGGCAATCACTGCGGCATTGCGCTTCAAGAAAGTGTACTGCTCGATGGAACGATCGAAAGCATCTTGAGCATCCACGGGATTGTCGCTCTGATCGAAAGCCGCCGGATGGTAACGGAGCACCCCGTAGGTCATGGCCACTTCCGTCGCCAGGGACTGGAGAGAATCGAGGCGCTGGTTGGTGTCGTTGACGGTACTCTGGAGCTGCTTATATTGCTTCTTGAGGGTTTCCTGATCGTGGCGAAGCGCGTTGTAGTTGCCGACCTTCCAGAGCATTCGCGAATAGGAGCCCACCGCCGCCGTCACGCTGATCGCGCCGATGATCGCCAGCACCGCGATTCCGTGCAGCACATAGGCGGGTACGATGACTTTCCGGAGCTTGCCCGGAGACGACGCGATAAAAAATGTGTAGCTCTTACCCCTCATGAATATAAGGCCCCCACAGGCCTTTAACATTGACTCTTGCGGGCAAACTACCCCGGTGTCCGCTGTTGAACCAAAATCTGAACCGTGAGCCTTGGTCCGCGACCTCCGACATACTAAATTCTGTAGCGTGGAACGTCAACCCTGTATTTCGTGCTTTCAAGGTCAGGCTGTGCAAACCTGTCCCCTGTCCGAACGTACAGGGGGATGCTTAGGAAGTGCGTAATTCCCAATTTCGAATCCATGAGTTGCAAAGCCCGGCGTAGGCTCTGGGGCTATACTATCGCCCGCAAATAGATTGGAGTCCTCTTAGAGAACCTCATGCCACGGAAACGCCAGAATGAAGATTCTATCCTGAAGAAGATTGCCGGCAGTTCCCGATCTTCGCGGGGCCAGAGAGCTGGGCGTTCCATCACTCTGGGAATGGGCGATGACGCGGCGCTCTTCCGGCCGAAGCCGGGACACGAGATTATTCTAACCTGCGACTGGTTCCTGGAGGGCACGCACTTCTTGCGCGAGAAGCATCCGCCGGATGCCGTGGGTTGGAAGTGCCTCGCCAGAGCGGTTAGCGACGTAGCAGCGATGGGAGGCGCCCCCCGCTGTTTCCTGGTGAGTCTGGCGCTGCCGGAAACGCACACCGGCCGGTGGCTGGATGTGTTCCTCGGGGGGCTGCGTCGCGCTTCTCGCAAGTTTCAGTGCCCGCTGGCAGGCGGAGACACGACATGGCGAAACGAGATTCTTATAAATGTCACCGTCGTGGGCGAAGTGCGAGCCGGGAGCGCCGTGCTGCGATCGGGGGCCCGAGTGGACGACATCCTTTATGTAAGCGGGCGGCTGGGGGAAGCGGAATTGGGTCTGCGGATCGTGCAGCAAAGCGAAGGAGCGGCGAGCAAGAAGAACACGCTGACAAGAAAGCACCTTTATCCGGAGCCGCGCCTTGCGCTAGGCCAGTGGCTGGTCCAGAAGGGCTTGGGAACCGCAATGATGGATCTTTCTGATGGACTATCGAGCGATCTGCCACGGCTGTGTGCTGCGAGCGCGGTCGGTGCGCGAGTGGAAAAGGTAAAGATTCCGCAGGTGCACACCACTGAACTCCCTCTCAAGCATGGACACGATCCCTTGCAACTCGCGTTGCACGGCGGGGATGACTACGAACTGCTGTTCACCGTGCCTCCGCCCAAAGCAAAGCTCTTGCCGAAGTCCTTTCAAGGTGTGCGTCTCACCCCCATTGGAAAAATTACCCGAAAGCGAGAGCTGCTGGTGCTGGAAGAGAACGGCCGCACGAGGCAACTCATACCCGGCGGTTGGGATCCCTTCCGCTAAGTCAAGAGATCCACAAGGGAAAAAAAGGGGAGCCTCCCGACTCCCCTAGTGATTGTTTGTGTTGTTCGAAAGCGCGATCGTTCAGAAGTTGAATCTGGCGCTAAGCTGCATTTGTCGCATGTTGGTCGCGGTGGTCGTATACGTATTGAAGTTCCGCGAGGCGAACTGGTTGACGTATCCGGAGAAATTCGGGTGGTTCAAGGCGTTGAACATCTCCCAGCGAAGCTGGAACGTCTTGTTCTCCGTAATCTTGAACCGCTTGCCGAAGGCCAGATCCAGATCCGTCAGTCCCGCCAGTCGCAGGTTGTTGCGCCCGCTCGTCCCGTCTTGTCCAAGCAAAGGCTCGCTGACGGGCAACGTTCCCGTCTGAACGGTGCCCTGCGGGACCGGATGCAACTGGCTAGCATTGCCATTGAGGGGAGTGGTCACCACGCCGTTGGCCGCATTCGCCGTGCCATTCAGCAAAGTGTCCGTAATCCCCACAATGTCAGCCTTGGGGCAGCCCGTCATCGGGTCCGGCGTTATGGAGCAGACGTTGATCGGTGCGGCGTAGACGGTGGCAGGAAGGCCCGATTGGGCGGTGAAAATCCCGCTCTGGCTCCAGCCATCCAGCACGTACTTCTTCCAGCCGTGGAAGCCCTTGGCGAACGGGACTTCGTAGTTGTAAGACAGTACGAAACGGTTGCGGATGTCGAATTGCGAGTTAGAGCGTTGGAAGGCCAGCGCTTTGGCCGCGTCAATCAGGTTGGCGCTGTCATTCACCAGGACATTGAGCGCGTCGGACACATCGTCCAGGCTGTGCGCCCAAGTGTAGTTAGCATTGAAGGTCAGCCCATTCTTAAATCGGCGGATGCCCTCCAGTTGCAAAGCGTTGTAACTTGAGGTGCCGGTGCTTTGCACTTGAATGACGCTGTCAAAGCGGGGATCGATCAGGTTGTTTGCTGGCCCTAATGCTCCGCCGACTTCATTGCTGAACGCAGTGGCAAATTCCACTTGACGCGCATTCTGGTCCGCCACGCTGGTTGCTGGAGCCGGCCTGTTCTGCGGCGCCACCAGGTTAGTAGGCACACTCACTTGCAGGTGATCACTGTGCGTGCCAACGTAGGTGGCCTTCAGGACGGTGTCCGGCGTGACCTGATATTCCACGCCGGCGTTCCACTGCTGATTCCTCGGATTCTTCAGGTTCTGGTCTACCGGAGACAGCGCCCCAAAGTCAACTTGCGCCGGATCGAATTTCCCGAGTGCTGCGATTGCCTGTTGCTGCGCGGGGGCCGTCCCTGCCACCAGAGCTGCCAACGTGTTCCCGCCGGTGAAGTGCCCGCCGGGGATGGACACGCTGTTGATGAAAGGTGCGGAAAACTGCACGTTGGAAATCGGATTCTGATAGATAAAGTCATACGCGATGCCATAGCCGCCGCGATAGACGAATTTGCCATGCCCTGGGTTCCACGCGAACCCCAGCCTCGGCGCGGGATTCCAATTGCGGTGGAACGCATCCCCGCCGACGTCGATTCCTCCGAGCGGCCCGGTGCCAAGGGCGCCGATGGGTGTGTGGTTGTTCGGATCCAAGTTGGAAATGAGGTTCGCTCCTTCCGAAACCCCTCCCGACGATTCGAGGCGGAAGCCCAGGTTTAGTGTCAGGGTATCGGTCAACCGGAAATCATCCTGCACGAACATGAACGCGTCCAGAGCGAAATTGTGCCTCGTGAAGTTGCCGACTTGTTGGAAGAACCCGGATGGGTTGCCGTCCTGGAAGTCGGTTAAGCTGGCGAAACTGATTACCCCTCGCGTGAAGAAATCCGACGTGCTCGGCGACTGGTAGCGATTGATGTCTGCCCCGACCTTAAACGTGTGGCGCCCCCTCACCCAGGAAACCGTGTCCAGGTATTGGAACGTGTTCTGAGTACGGCCCTGAGGAAGTATGTCGGAGGTGCCAAAGCTGTCGAAGCCCGAAATCTGAATCTGTGGTCCAGGCGCGAAGGGGCTGCTGATCGGAAAATCAGGGTTACTCCTGCCGAACGCAAAACGAAACTGGTTGGTCAGGTTGGATCCGAACACCGAGGTGTACGCGAACGTAAGCGTTCGCGCCGTGGAAGTCGTCGAAGCGCCAAATCCGGCGAGGTTCGTACCTACGAACGTATCTCCAGGATTGATCGCTTGAAGTGGGTTTTGGCCGTACTTCACGCTCATCGTGTCTTTGCCGCCTCGAAACAATTGGTCGATCCGCAGTGTCCAGATTTCGCCGTTCAATTCGTTAGGCGAGCTGTTGGACAACTGCCCGCTCGCCGAACTGGGAGACCCATTTGCTTTGAAGAGCGAAAGAGTCGTCGGGTCCTTGATTCCTGTCGCCTGCGCCGTGGTCAGCACCGTCGCGGTGGCTGTGGAACCAGCGCCTCGGGTCCGATCCACTTCCCCACTCCCAAAAAAGAAGGTGTGGTTCTTGTAGATCGGAGCGCCGAATGTTCCACCGCCCTGGTTCTGAATGATGGGCGTTGGATTTCCTGTCTGGTCGAAGAAATCCCGTGCATTGCCCAGATCGTTGTTCTGGAAATACCAGAACGCCGAACCGTGATAATCGTTCGTTCCGCCTTTAGTGAGGATCTGAATCTGCGATCCGGAGTTGCGGCCGAATTCGGCGTCGAAGTTGTTGGTGATGACCTTCACTTCCGCAACCGCATCCTGGACCAAGACCAATCCGCCGCCTTCGCCGGTTGTGGAAATATCCGTTCCGGTGACGCCATCGAGGGTGATGTTGTTGGCGCGTCCGCGCGAACCGTTGGAGCTGAAGCTGCCAACGCCAAGGAAAGGATTATCTTTTGTGACTGGCACGGTTCCCGGAGAGAGCGTGGCGTAAATCACAGGGTCGCGGGCTTGATTCGGTAGCGCCAAGGCTTCCTGCTCGCTTATGGAGTCGCTTAATTGCGCGCTGGCTACGTCCAGCGTAGGCGTCGCACTCGACTCGACCACCACTGACTCCGTGACGTTGCCGAGTTGCATCACCGCATCGACTCGGATCTTTTCGCCGCTCCTGACTATCACGTGCTGCGCGAACGCCTTGAATCCATCCTTCTCCACGGTTAATACGTGCTCGCCAATCTCGAGCTGCGGAACCGAGAATTCACCCTCTGAACCGGTCGTGACCGTTCGCGCCACTCCGGTGCCAAGATTCTTAATCGTAATCTTCGCACCTGCCACACGCGCACCGCTGCCATCCGTCACCGTCCCCTGTACATCGCCAGTCAAATCGGCAAGAACAGGAATTGCCAAGAGCCAACTAAAAAAGATTGCTGCCAAGAAACGTGGAACACTCCTGCGCATTTAAATCCTCCTGAAATATCCAAATCCATAAGAATGGCGTCTCCGTCGGGCCGCCAGGCTTGGAGTCGTCTCTCGTGGAGACACACAAATCCGCCCGCGTTCCGGCGAACGCTTGAAGCCAACCTGGTCTACTTTTTTTCTGGAGAAATAGCGACGGCGAAACCTGCTTCGCTTTGCATCATCCCCAGCCGCCGTCCGCGAGCGCATGACACCTACTGTCGCTCATGTCCACCAAACTTGATGTCCGGGGATACAGCAATTATCTTTCCTCAGGAGGTCAAGAAAATATCAGCCTCGAAAATATATAGAACAAAGCGGTTTGCGTGAGTGCAGGTCCCGCGTACCTCAGCCTTCGATCTGAATTTCAAATAACTGTACATACCATCGGAGGATTTACGGGTTTCTGTATGGTTTCCTTCTAAAACGCACTCGCAACAATGATTCCGATGGGCGTCGCTCCGGCGCGGGGCTCCCATCATCGAAGGTGCGGAGAAACGCCGGTGGTACTTGCCGCCGCAGTCTTCGCTGGCGGCGAAGTGGCTGGAGGTTTTTCCTTGGGGGCGGGGGGCTCGTCTTCCGTGGGAGCGTTATCCGGCGTGTCCACGTTGATGTGGTGCCCGCCGGCCTGCTGTTCGAGCGGAACGACATTGGTGAAATCCATTGGGGGCGTTCCGGCGACGGCCCCCTGCATGAATTCGAGCCAAATGGGAAGTGCGGCGCGCGCGCCGGTTTCTTTTTTACCGAGTGAGATCTGCTTGTCGTCGAAGCCCACCCACACGCCGGCGGTGAGCTGCGGTGTGTAGCCCACAAACCAGGCATCGGTGTAATCCTGGGTTGTTCCCGTCTTCCCGGCCGCCGGGCGGCCCAGTGCTTTGGCCTGGACGCCGGTGCCAAATCGAATGACTTCCTCGAGCATGGCGGTCATGGTGCGCGCGACGTCGGGGGAAACGACGTCGTGCACCTCGGGATGCGCTTCCTCGAGCAGCGCGCCGTCGTAACTGGTGACGCGGCGAATCATGTGCGGATCGATGCGGATGCCGTCGTTGGGAAAAACGGTGAAGGCGGAGACGTGTTCGAGAAGCTTCATGTCCGCGGCGCCGAGGGCCAGCGGCAGGTACGGCGGCAGCGGCGTGGTGATGCCGAACCGTTTCGCCATATCTACGACGGTGCTAATGCCGATTTTTTCCGCGAGTTTTACGGCGGGAACGTTGCGTGAGCCGGCCAAAGCGCGGCGGAGGGTGATGGTCCCTTCAAATTTTTCATCGTAGTTGCGCGGAGAGTAGGGCTGCCCACCGCTGATGGTGGTAAACGGCAAATCGACGATGGTGTCAAAAGGCGTCGCGCCTCTTTCCAGCGCGTCGGCGTAGACATAAACTTTGAAAGAGCTGCCAACCTGGCGCACCGCCTGCGTCGCGCGGTTGAATTTGGAATCCTCAAAACTATAACCGCCAATCATGGCCTTGATTTCGCCGGTGGGATTGTCGATGGCGAGAAGCGCGCCCTGGGGGCCGGGCTGCTGTTCGAGTTGGACGCGCATGGTATTGTCCCGCAATTCCTGAACGGAGAATTGGGCAAGGTCACCCACTTTCAGGAGATCGCCAGGTTTCTTGCGGCCGGTCCAGGCGAATTCGTTGGAAGAGAGAATTCCGCGGTAAGGCCCGATTTTGATGACGGCGTCTTTGTCGCTCACCGAAACGACCAGTCCGGTGACGTAACTTCCCTTCTCGATCACCCGGCGCCAATCCTCGTCCTCGTAGGTTTCGAGCTTGCCGAGATTGTCGCGCAGGACGTTGGGAAGATTGCCCTTCCAGCCGTGGCGGCGTTCGTAGCTGTGCAGACCATCGCGGAGAGACTGGTTGGCGATGCGTTGCATGTTGATGTTCAGCGTGGTATAGACGCGCAGCCCGCGCTCGTGGACGGCTTCAGTGCCGTACGTGGATTCAAGATACTTGCGAATCTCTTCGAAGAAGTAAGGCGCGAGGTCGTTGCGCGGATACTGAATGCGCAGACCGAGCGGTGATTTCCTGGCGGTGGCTTCTTCCGTGGGTGTGATCTTCCCTTCTTCTTCCATGCGATGGATCACCAGATTGCGGCGGCCAAGCGCGAGTTCCGGATTCGTGAGCGGTGAAAACTTCGGACCGTTGACCATGCCGGCGAGAAGCGCGGCTTCCTGAAGTTTCAGGTCGGTGACCGGCTTGCCGAAATAAAATTGCGCGGCGGCCGCGAAACCGTAGTTGCCATGCGCGAGGTAAACCTGGTTCGCGTACATCGTAAAGATTTGTGGCTTGGTGTAGCGGCGCTCGATCTGCAGCGCGAGGAGAATTTCCTGCATTTTGCGGCGGAAGCTGCGGTCGCTGCGGTCCAGGAAAAGATTCCCGGCAAGCTGCATGGTGATGGTGCTGGCCCCGCCAGTGATGCGGCGTTTGACAAGATTGCGGAAAGCGGCGCTGGCCATACGCGGGAAGTCGATGCCCCAGTGCTCTTCGAAATGCTGGTCTTCGATGGCGGTGACCGCGCTGTAGAGCACTTTGGGACACTGCTCGTAGGTCATCAGGATGCGGCGCTGCAGCGCGAAGCTGCCGGCGAGCTGGCCGTCATCGGCGTAAACTTCGGTGACGACGTCGGGGCGGTAGGTTTCCAGCGCACGAATTTCCGGCAGGTCGCTGGCGTAAACAAAGAGCAAGCCACAGCCCGCGCCCAGCGCGATGGCGCAAAGCACGAGAAAGACGAGCGCGACGCGGTCAATCAGTTTCCAGCCGCGCAAGCGCAATGTAATTGGTGGCAGACTCAGCATCGAAAGAATACTTTATCGCAGAAGTCGAATGCTCGACTTAGAAGTGTCAGGACAGTGTATCGTAATATTTTTCTCCGGCGCAGGCGCGGCAGAGGGTGCGGCCTTCCACTACGACTTCACGTTTGAAGTTGATGCCTTCGCCACATTGCGCGCAGACGACGCGAGGGCCTTTGAAGCCGGGCAGATCTTCGGGCTGGACTTCGACTTTGACCCATTGTTTGTCGAAGAGGATTTCGTCGGAGAGTTGCGCGTACGCTTTTTGCTGGCCGGCGTCTTTGCCGAGTTCGGGGAACATTTCGCGGGCGGCTTGCTTGGAGCATTCCCTGGCGGCGATGCGGACGGCGCGGCCGGTCTGGAGATCGACGAAAGTGGCGGCGACTTTGCCCCAGTCGCGAAATTTCAGAGCGCGCTTGCCGAGACGGCAGTTGGCGACGAGCGCGACGGCGTCGGTGACGCACCGGTCGATTTCAACGTACGTAACGATGCGCTTGCGCTCGGCGACAGGATCGTCGATGCCGAGTTCGCGCAGGCCGAGCATCGCGAGGCGCACGCCGAGGACTTGGCCGGCGCAAAGGTGGCCGTGGGCGATCGCGGCGAGCTCGAGATATTCAGCGAGAGTCTTCATGGCAGCAAGTCCAGCTCAAGCTTTCTCCGGGGCGGACCAGGGATGCGGCTCGCGGGCTTCTATGAACGCCAAGATAGTCATGACCAACGCCAGCGCGGTGAAGGCGCCGTCGCGGATAACGGTCATGCCGTTGAGTTTCTCCGGTGTGCCGAAGCAGCCGCAGTTGATGTCCATGTGCAGAAGATATGCGCGGGTCACAACCGCCAGGAACCCTACCATGATCGCCGTGATGGCCGTGGCCCAGATTCGCAAGCGCCAGCCTATCAGCAGTAGCAGACCGAGCATGATTTCCAGGAATGGCAGAGTATGCGCCACCACTTGCGATGCCTCGGGCGAGATCATTTTGTACGATTCAACTTGCTGCGCGAAACTCGAGATATTCATCGAGATCGAAAATCTCAGAACGAACATCGGCCAAAGATGCGTGTTAGGCATCAAGAGCTTGGAGAATCCCGCGTACACAAAAATTCCGCCGAGGACGAGGCGGCCGATCCAGATGATCACGCGGCGGAGATTGAGTGGGCTGGATTGCATCATTTCTTCTAGTTGTCAGTTTTCAGTATTAGGGTTCGGAAGCGATGGGCTTTGATTCTTTCGCCCCGCTTGGTGATTTTATCCGCTGCTGATCTCCCCGATTATCACTTTGCTTTCTGTTGGCTCGATTGAATCCCCGCCGCTAAAAATAATTCGTTCATTTCTGTGATAGCAGCTGATCGAGAAACTGCTTGAGAATGTCGTAGGTCATGCCACCGGAGAAGGGATACGTCTGACCTTTGCAATGGAAAATCGTAGTAGGGGTTTGGTTGACGCGGTAGGTCTGGCCCAGCGCGTAGTCTTTGTCGATGGCGGCTTCGAGCGTGCCGCCCTTAACCAGCGCGCGAACCTTGGTCATTTCCGCAGCGGAGAGAACGGCGGCGACGGTGCCGTCCACGTCGCCGCTCTGTTCCCACTTTTCTTGATTCTGGAAGAGCGCTTGTTCCACGGTTTCAACCTTGCCGAGCTGCGCGGCGGCACGAGCGTAGCGCGCGGCTACACGCGAGTGCGCGTGCATGGGGAGCGGGAAATCGCGATGGATCAGGTAGACCTTGCCACTGCTGACGTAATCCTCCATCAGCCGGCGATTCGTGGTGGTGAAAAGCGTCTTGCAAGCCGGGCATTGAAAGTCGCTGAAAACCTCCATAGCCACGGGAGCGTTCTTCGAGCCGAAGGCCTTGTGCGGATCGACGTCGGGGAGGTCAGCCGCTGACTGCGGCGCAGCCGGACGCGAAGCAGCTTTCGCCACGACTACAGACGGAGGAATGATAGGGGGCTCAGACGGCGTATGGGAGTCAACACTCTCTGGCGGCGACTGCGCCAACGGTTGCGCCGATGGTGAAGCGGGCTCGGGAGTCTTGTGCAAAGACGGTAGGAACAGGGCACATAAGCCAAGCAAGCCCACGCTGATAATCCCTGCCAGAATGCGCCGACGATTCACGCGTTCCTCCAAAATAGTTCGAGCGATTCTCCCTTGCGGAAGACGATACAGAATTCTACCGCGAAACGGCGGGAAGGAAAGAGTCGTCGTGGCCGGAAGTTCACAGGAACAACGAGAGATATTCCGACGCCAAAACTCTCTATGGTTGGTTGCTGAGACAACCGGAAGCGTTGTGAGGCGGGATCTGTAGTTAACAATAACACCCCTCCCCCCTGGCGCAAGGTAGAGAGGAAGGCAGATTGGTCGTGCAAGTTGCTGAATAGGGTGGAGTTATAATCGCTATCAGAAAACTTGACAAGCATACACTCAACATGTATACTGCGCTTCGAGCTGGGCTTGGAACGCGAGAACTGAGCCGGATTCGCCTTGATTTCAGAGAGATACGGGCGAAGGGAACTGGCAAGAGATTTCAGGAGGAATGGCAGCAATGAGCAAGATTATTGGAATTGACCTGGGAACAACGAACTCGGTGGTGGCGGTGATGCAGGGCGGGGAGCCGGTGGTGATCCCCAACCAGGAGGGTGCGCGGACGACGCCGTCCGTCGTCGCGATCACCAAGACCGGCGAGCGGCTGGTCGGGCAAGTGGCGAAGCGGCAAGCGGTGACCAATCCCGAGAACACGGTGTATTCGATCAAGCGGTTCATGGGCCGGCGCTACGATGAAGTTGGCGAAGAAACGAGGCGAGTCCCCTACAAGGTCGTCGCCGGACCTCATCAAGACGCGCGCGTGGAGATTTCGGGCAAGGCTTACAGCCCGCCGGAGATTTCCGCGATGATCCTCGGCAAACTGAAGTCCGCGGCGGAAGATTTTCTCGGTGAGAAGGTCACCAAGGCGGTGATCACCGTGCCAGCGTATTTCAATGACGCGCAGAGGCAAGCCACGAAGCAGGCCGGCGAAATCGCTGGCCTGGAGGTGGTGCGCATCATCAACGAGCCGACAGCGGCGGCGCTGGCGTACGGATTGGATAAAAAGAGCGACGAGACGATCGCGGTATACGACCTGGGCGGCGGAACGTTCGATATTTCGGTGCTGGAAGTGGGCGCGGGCGTGGTGGAAGTGAAGTCGACCAACGGCGACACGCACCTGGGCGGCG
>WNFS01002833.1_pt1 | contig 13096 bp, 11 predicted proteins | sample 5400141 | NCBI WGS metagenome assembly WNFS01 (sample SAMN13153358, study PRJNA577476) | soil metagenome | isolation source: 60 cm saprolite under Madrone tree | place: USA:California | collected 2016-06-14
CGACCCGGGGACCCCGAGCGAGGCGCGCTAGATCGCGCAGCGTCATGCCCGGCCGCCACGGGTAGTGCCCCGGGTTCTGGATCATGCCGGTGATCGATACGTAGTACGCGTCCGGCTCGTCTGGAAGCGCCTCGACCGTGACCACATCTCCGTCCTGCAGCTCGACCCTGGGTACCGCGACCGGCAGCACGGGGTCCCCGCCGCCGGAACCATCTCGCGACTGACGGGCCAAAGCCGTCAGCCCGACCTCCACTCGCGCCCGCGCCGTGGCCTCGGCGCCGCGCTCGGTGGCGGGCAGAATCCGCTCGATCACCACCCGCCGCAGGGACGCCTCCGGCTTGAAGCCACCCGCCGACACGATCAAATTTGCGAGCGTCTCGCCCGGTTTCAGCTCGTAGATCGCGGGCCGTCGTATGCTGCCTTTGATCTCCACTCGAGTCCCGTGCACCCCGACGAACACTACATCCCCGGTCTCGAGCCGCACATCGTTGCGGGTGTCGCCGCGCAGCAAGTAGTCATACAGGTCGAGTGTCGCGATTACCTTCCCCAAGCGGCGGACCTCCACCGCGCGCAGATTCGCGCGCTCCGTCACCCCGCCCGCCGCGTACAGGGCGGTTAGCACCGTACCCAGCGAGCTGATCTGGTATGCCCCGGGCTGCGCTACCTCCCCGACCACATAGGCTTGGTTGGCCCGCACGTTCGCGACCGAAACGTCGAACCGCGTGGTGGCGCTGGCGCTGCGGCGCACGCCCGAATAGACGCGGCCGAGGCGGGTGTATAGAAGGTCCCGCAGCTGGTCGAGCGTCAGGTTCGAGACGAACAGCTGCCCCACCTGGGGAACGAGGATGAATCCTTCGCGCGTCACCTGCAGCGTGTAGGCCAGCTCCACGTCGCCCGTGAGGATCAAGACCAGCTGGTCGCCCGGGCCGAGCTTGTAGTCGGCCGGGACGGGACCAGCGAGCAGGGGGAGAAACTGCGTCGTAGTGCGCTGAAACACGTCCACGCCGAACACGCCGCTCTTCCCCGCGGCCGTCGCTCGCACGAGCCCCGTGTCCACGGGGAGCACCTCGCCCGCCGTGGCCATGCCGGGCACGCCGAGCGATTGAATTGCCGCGAGCTCTTGGGTGCCAGGCACGGGCGGAGGCTGACCCGGCGTCTGCGCGGCCAGATACGCGTCGAGCAACGTAGGCGGGTAGCCGCTCGCCTGCAGCCGCGCCCGGATCTGATCGGGCGTGAGGCCCGACTGCGCGATCTTCTGGCGGATCAAGTCGGCGAGACCAGGATTCTGTTGGATCGCTTGCTGCAGAGCGCCCTGGGCTTGCGAGGGGGGCGGGAGGTTGGGGGGGACCTGTGCCGCACCGAGCCTCGGTGCTCCCAGCCACGCGCTGAGCACAAAGGGGAGTAGGGAGAGGGAACAGATACGCGCCGGTGCAGGGAATACTCCGCTGCCCCGGAGTGATCTGCTCCGTGCTGTGTGCTCAGTCATCAGGCCTACTTCCCCCAAGGGCAAAGGGAACGGGGGCCTAACATGCGAGCTAAGTGACAGACTGTCAAGGTGTTAAAAGCAGGGAAAGCCGCTCAGGGCAGAGCGCCCGCCCATTCGAAGCGATAGCTGAGGCCGACCGATCCTACGAACCGTGTTTGCGTGTCGCCCGAAACGTGCTGGAAGTTCGTGATGTGATGCACCCCCGCGTCGAAGGTGAGGCCGAGCCGATCGTGCGGCGCGTAATTCCCGGAGACCGCTAGGCGCAGCGTGCGTTCGACCACGCCCTGAAAGATCGTAGGAGTCGCGGAATAGGCCGGCAGCAGTGGATGCGGTAGGCGCGGATCGCCCTCGCCCTGGCGCAACAGGGTCACCTCGGGCTGGACCAGGAGACTCGGGAGTGGAAGGAACCCCAGCCGCAGCGTGGCCTGGTCATAGTCGGCGAAGTTCCGGCCGGTCCCGAGGAGGTGATACAACGGAACCTGGAGATTGTCCTCGTTTCGATAGGTGAGATTCGTGACTCGGGTGTAGAACAGCGTCCACGCGAGGGACGAAGATCCCAGGCCGCCCTTCGCTCCCGCTGTCAGGCCGTAGCTCGATGGCTTCTGATCCGCGGCGCTCTTACGATCGATCTCGAGCTCGTCGACCATGAATTGGCTGAACAAGGTCGGCGTGCCGCGCCGCTCGAGGTCGATCCCGACGAACGTGTTCACGTTCGTGTGAGTGTTGAACTGTTCGAGCAGGCCGAGGTTCATGATGTTCAAATACCACGGCTCGAACACGCGGTCCCGGCCGGAGAGGACCGATCCTTCCCATAGCGCGAACGTCCAGCGCTTGTCCGGCCGGACCCACACCCGGTGCTGTTCCATGTAACGATGCACTATTACGGCGCCGGAGTCGTCGTTGAGCTGGGTGGCCAGCGCTTGCAGCTGAAACTTCGTCGTGCCGAGCGCGAGGGCGAGGTGATCGAGCCCGTACGGATTGTCGGACAGGAGCAAGCCCTGGAGCACGCTCGGCCCCCAGTTCCGGTCCAGCCGGCCAAAAAACACCTCCGCGATCGACCACTGGGCTGCGATATATGACTCAGCGGTGCGGCCGGCGATCGCGCGCTTCTTGTAGCCGTACCAATCGGGGTCGTACTTGAGCCGGGTATCGAAGTAAGGGTGCGTGACGGCGACTAGGCGGCCGAGCTGGAATTGGACGTCCAGCCCGCCGCTCACCGTACCGTGCGCGGGGCCCGCCTGGCGCGGTCCGGTGGAGTCGATCGCCGCGAGGGGATCGCGGCGGGCGTAGGTGGCGGCCGCGATCCCCACATCCCCGGCCACTCTGTAGCGTGGGCCGCGCCCCGGTGGTTCGAGCGCGGCGAGCAGCCGGCGCACGGTCTTCGCCACCTTGTCGCCCACCGCCAGGGTATCCACGCCGCGCAGCACGCGCACCAGATCGGCCTGCCTGAAGGGCCGGGTGAGTGGCGTGGGATCGGGGATCACTCCTCGCGTGATCAGATGCTCCACGTAGGGCATGGTCCAGTGCTGGAGTGGCACGTAGGGCGAGGCTTCCTGAGCCGCAACCACGGGCGCGCCCAGCGCCCAGCCCGAGATGAGCAGTACAGCGAGGGTGCGCATCAAGGAATGAACATCACTCCAGGTGCACCGCTCCGCCGAACCGGTACAGTAGCGCGATCCGTCCGACGAACCGCGTGGCGGTGACGCCCGGGTGGTGATCCCGGTTCGAGATCCGGTGCAAGCCCGCGTCCAGGTCGAGGTCGAGCTGACGCCAGACCTGCGCGCGCGCGGCAACGCCCAGACGCCAGGTGGTCTCGGGCGTTCCTTCGAAGATCGTGGGACCGGGAATGAAGAACGGTGCGGGGGGCGGCGGCGTGCGGAAATCGCCCTCGCCCTGCTTGAGAAACACGATCTCGGGAGCGACGACTACCAGCGGGCGGGGCAGGAACGAGGCCGATACCCCCGCTTCCACGAAATCGGCGAAGTTACTGCCCAGCCCGACGCCCCGCAGCATGATGGAGTTGGCGAGGCCGGTTGGGCTGCGGTACGTGAAGGCCGTCACGGCGGCACCCCACGCGCGCCCGGCCACACCGTGCCCCAGTGGCACGTCGACCGCGCCTTGCAAGCCCAGACGATCGGGATAGGCGTCGCCCGAGCCGTTGATGGAGCGCAGGGCGTCGATCATCAGACCGCCCTGCAGCACCACGCCACTGGGCAGCGCGACGCGTAGCTCTCCCTCCACCAGGGAGTTCTGCGTGTCGGGAAGGTTGTCGTCGGCGCGCGTGATGAACGACAGCTTGAGGGGGTTCAGGAACCGCAGCTCGAACCCTCGGTCGACTCCGTACCACAGGGTAGCGTTATCGAAGCTCAGGGTGACGCGGCGCCCTGGGCGGAGCACGACACGGGTCGATGCCCAGTAACGGTGGATCGCCTGTCCGGTTGAGTCGGTCATGTCGTCGAGCTGGGTTGCCAGCACCTCGGCCCGCACCGTCCGCGTGCCGAGCCGGGCCATGACATGATCGTAGGAGTAGGCATACGACGACGTCAGGAACCCATCGAGCCCGGGCACGCCCCAGTTGCGGCGGATGGCGCCGAAGAACAGCTCCCCGTACGGCGCCTGGAGATCCAGGTATGCGTCGGTGATGCGGCCCGGTGGATCCCTCGTCTTGTCCCCCGTGTAGTCGGGATCGACTTTGAGATAGCGGTCCGTGTACGGATACGACGCCATCACGGCGGGTCCGAACGCGGCCGAAAGCTCCATCCCCGCGCGATAGGCGGCATAAGCCGGCCCCGCGGGACGCAAGGGATCACGCCGCGCTTGTGTGCCGGCGGAGCCCCCGATCGAGAGATCGGCGCGCGTGTATGGCGGCGCACCCCGCGTGGCCAGCGCGCGCACCAGCTCACGCACGGTAGCTCGACCCGCCGGCGCCAGGCCTGCGGTGTCTGCTGCTTCGAGTGCTGCGACGACGTCGGCCCGCTTAAGGGGGCGCGTGAGCGGATCGGGATCGCGGATCACACCGGCGCGGATCAGATGCTCGACGTATGGCGTGGACCAGTGGCCGATCGGGAGGTAAGGCGACGCGGTCTGCGCCGTGAGCGGTGCAGCACTGAATGAGGTTACGAACAGCAACGTAACGCCGGCGGCGCGCATAGGGCGGGAATGTTGGAGCTAACTGGAGGGCCGTCAAGCGGACGCTGACAGGTTCCACACCGAACACCATACTGGTCTGACCTTCCCACCGAGCACCGGACCGCGCATTATGCCGATCCCCATGCGAGCTGCGCCGCGTCTGACGACGACCGTGGCCCTGGCGGTCGTAGCCGGCGCGGCATGCGCGCCGGCAGCCGCTCAGGCGCCGGCCCACCTCGCCGGGCGCGACTATGCCGCGGCCGACGTGCGCTTCATGTCCGGCATGATCTACCACCATGCTCAGGCCGTGCTGATCGCCGGCTGGGCGCCCTCCCACGATGCGAGCTCGTCGCTGCGCGCGTTGTGCGAGCGCATCGTGGTCGGCCAGGGCGACGAGATCGCCCTCATGCGGCGCTGGCTCGGTGACCGGCACGAGGACGTCCCCGACGCAAACCCGGCGCACAGCATGATGCCGGGCATGAACCCGGCGACCATGATGCCGGGGATGCTGAGCGCCGAGCAGCTGGCCCGGCTCGACGGCGCGCGCGGGCCCGAGTTCGATCGCCTGTTCCTCACGTTCATGATCCAGCACCACAAGGGCGCGATCACGATGGTGAATCAGCTGTTCGCCGCGAGCGCGGGGGAGCAGGAGACCGTGTACCGGTTCGCTTCCGGCGTGTACGCCGACCAGACCACCGAGATCGAGCGCATGCAGAAGATGCTCGTTCCACTCCTCTTCCATTCTTCTCACGGGAATCCACCATGAACTTCGTCGTTCGGACCCTCGGATTGTGCGCCCTCGCCGCATGCGCGTCGTCGGGCGGAGCCAACATGTCCACCGTGGCGCCCACCCCGGATCCGCGGGTCGGCCTGCGCGCCGGACTGATGAATGCCCAAGAAGCGTCCTGGAACATGCGCGTGGTCTCGAAGACGCCGCCGCCCGGGAAGTTCCTCGGCGTCACCAACTCCGACCTGGCGTTCACCGGGCCGTACGCCATTCAGGGGAACTACAACGGCTTTCAAGTCTGGGACATTTCCACCCCGGCCAGGCCGACGCTCAAGATCGGGTTCGTATGCCCCGCGTCGCAGAGCGACGTCTCCGTCTACAAGAACCTGCTGTTCGTGTCGGGCGAGGGGATGGGCGGGCGGCTCGATTGCGGCACGCAAGGCGTGCACGATTCGGTGAGCGCGGCGCGGCTGCGCGGCATCCGCATCTTCGACATTTCTGACATCGCCAACCCCAAATACATCGGAAACGTGCAGACCTGCCGCGGCTCGCACACGCACACCGTCGTCGTGGATCCGAATGACCGCGACAACGTGTACGTCTACGTCTCCGGGTCGGCCCCGGTGCGGTCGGCGGCGGAGCTCCCCGGCTGCGTGGCGGCGCCGCCCGACTCGAACCCCAACAGCGCGCTGTTCCGCATCGAGGTCATCAAGGTGCCGCTCGCGCATCCCGAGCAGGCCGCCATCGTCGGCGCGCCGCGCATCTTCAGCGGCCTGACCGCCCCGCCCAGGCACGGCGAGGCACCGGAAGACATCGCCGCAGCGGCCAAGGAGGCGGCGGACTGGCGGGCCAAGGGGGGCTTCACGGCAAAGATGGGTGAGATGGAATACGTCCTGCCCGCGGAATCAACCAATCCGATGCTCGACGGCGTGATCAAGGCGCGCGGCGGCGCGCCCGGGGGAAGGCCGACCGCCGCCGACAGCGCCGTGGTGCGGGCAGCCATTCAGAAAACCATGGATGACATGATGGCGCCCCCGCCGGGGACGGTGAACGGCGTGCGCCCCGGACCGAGTCAATGCCACGACATCACCGTCTATCCGGCCATCGGGCTGGCGGGCGGCGCGTGCGGCGGCTACGGCCTGCTGCTGGACATCCGTGACGCGGCCAATCCGAAGCGCATCGACGCGGTGTCCGACTCGAACTTCTCCTATTGGCACTCGGCGACGTTCAACAACGACGGGACCAAGCTGCTCTTTTCCGATGAGTGGGGCGGCGGCGGCCAGCCCAAATGCCGGGCGACGGACAAGCACGAGTGGGGCGCGGACGCGATCTTCACGCTCGCCGACAATCGGCTCAAGTTCCAGAGCTATTACAAGATGTCGGCGCCGCAGACCCAGTTCGAAAACTGCGTGGCCCACAACGGATCGCTCATCCCGATCCCGGGACGGGACGTCATGGTCCAGGCGTGGTATCAGGGCGGCATCTCCGTGTTCGACTGGACCGATCCGGCGCATCCGCGGGAGATCGCGTTCTTCGATCGCGGACCGGTGGACGCGACCAAGATGGAGGACGGGGGCTCCTGGTCGGCCTACTGGTACAACGGGGTCATCGTCAGCTCGGAGATTTCGCGCGGGCTCGACATCCTCGAGCTGCAGCCGAGCGGGCTGCTCTCGGAGAACGAGATCGCCGCGGCGAAGCTGGTGCATGCGGACTATTTCAATGCCCAGGACCAGCCGAAGATCGTGTGGCCCGCGAGCTTCGTGGTGGCCCGCGCCTACCTGGACCAGCTGGCCCGCTCGGGAGGCCTCCCGGCGCAGGAGGTGGCCGCCACACGCGAGGCGCTGGCTCGCGCCGAAAAGTCATCGGGAGCGCCGCGCCGCGATGCGCTGGCGGGGTTGGTGACGCGGCTCGGGGCTCTCGCCCAGGCATCCACTGATGGGGCGAAGGTCCGGACGCTCGCGGCCACGCTGGCTGGGCTCGCCGCGTCGGGAGGTAACTGACGAAGGGCAGGTTGCCCTGCCTACCGCCGAAGCTCCTTTAGGAACCGATCAATCCCGTCTTCCCAGCGCGGCAGCGGGCCGCCCAGCGTCCGCTCCGAACGTGTCGTGCCCAGCACAGCGCGTGCAGGTCGTTTTGCCGGAGTGGCGAATTGGGCCGTGGAGCACGGCTGTACGAGCTGTTCGACGCCGCAAGCGGCATAGACGCGGCGCGCAACGTCGTACCACGTGGCCACACCGGCGTTGGCTACGTGCAGCACGCCCGATAGATCCCGGTCGATCAGAGTCCACGTTGCGCGCGCGAGGTCCACGCTATACGTCGGTCGGCCGAATTGATCGGACACCACTTGCGACGCCGTCCGGGCGGTGGCCCGTTCCCACATGGTGCGCGGGAAACACCGGCCGTGGGCGCCGAACAACCACTGGGTGCGGATGATGAGGCAGTTCGCTCCGCTCGCCGCGAGTGCCCTCTCCCCGGCCAGCTTGCCCGCTCCGTACACGTTGACGGGGTTGGTCGGGCTCTCCTCGGCGTACGGCTCACCGGACGTACCATCGAACACGTAGTCGGTGCTGAAGTGAATCACCCGCGCGCCCGCTGCGTGCGCGATGCGGCCCAGCTCCCCCACGGCCGCGCTATTCACTCGGAAGGTCGCCTCGGGCTCGCTCTCCGCCCGATCGACCGCGGTGTACGCCGCCGCACTGATGACGACGTCGGGCTCCTGCTCCAAGACCGCGGCAGCCAGGCCAAAGCTGTCGGTAATGTCGAGTTCGGCCCGGGCAAAGGCGAGCAACGTGACGTCGGGCGGCGCGGTCGCGACCAGGTCGTGCCCCAGCAGCCCACCCGCGCCGAGCACCATCGCCCGCATCAGGGGCGCTTCAGGTACAGGGCGTTAGACGCGCGATAGGCTTCGCTCAGCACGCGCTCCCACCACGGGCGGTGCTCCAGGTACCACTGGACCGTGCTCGCGAGCGCCGCTTCGAAGCCGTGACGCGGTTGCCATCCCAGCTCGCGGCGCAGCTTGGCGCAGTTCATGGCGTAGCGACGGTCGTGCCCGGCGCGATCGGTGACGTAGCGAATCAGCGACTCCGGCTTGCCCAGGGTTTTTAGCAGAGCGCGCACGACCGTGACATTGGGCCGCTCGGACTCGCCACCGATGTTGTACACCTCGCCCAGCCGCCCTCGGGTCAGCACTTCCCAGATCGCACGCGCGTGATCCTCCACGTGCAGCCAGTCCCGCACGTTCAGTCCGTCGCCGTACACTGGTAGCTCGTGATCTACCAGCGCGCGGGTGATCATCAAGGGGATGAGCTTCTCGGGAAACTGGTACGGGCCGTAGTTGTTGGAGCAGCGGGTGACGATGGCGGGAAAATCAAAGGTCGCGACGTAGGAGCGAACCAGCAGGTCGGCGGCGGCCTTGCTCGCGGAGTAAGGGCTGTTCGGCTCGAGCGGCGTCGCTTCCGTGAACCCAGGGTCCCGCTCGCCCAGGCTGCCGTACACCTCGTCAGTGCTCACGTGCAGCAGCCGGAACGGCCGCTCGGAGCGTGCCAGCTCGGCGCGGCACGCCTCGAGCACCGTCAGCGTGCCGCGCACGTTCGTGTCCACGAACACCGCCGGGCCCATGATCGAGCGGTCCACGTGCGACTCGGCCGCCATGTGGACGACGGCGTCGGGGGCCGGGATGCGACGGGCGGCGCCGCCGGCCTGGGCGGTCTCGGACGCCTCCCCGGCGAGCACGCGGCGCAGCGCCTCGAAGTCCCGCACGTCGGCTTGGATGAAAAAGTGGCGCCCGTCGCCGTCCGGCCCGTGCCGCTGGAATACGTCGCCCAGGCTCTCCAGATTGCCGGCGTAGGTTAGCAAATCGAGGTTTACGACCTTGACCCGCGGGTCGCACTTGAGCAGCCAGCGCACGAAATTGACCCCGATGAAGCCGGCGCCGCCCGTCACGAGCACACACCGGGGAGCGAACGGCGCCGTCATGCGCCGCCGTACGTGGGGAGGTCGGTGCGGTCGCTCGTGAGCAGGGGCAATGCCTTGTCCTTGTCGGAGAGCAGCGGGGGCGACTTCACCGGCCACTCGATGGCGATCGTCGGATCGTTCCAGGCGATGCCCCGTTCATCTTGGGGCACGTAATAGTCGCTGCACTTGTACTCGATCTCGCTCGCCTCGTCCGGCACGCAGTATCCATGCGCGAACCCGGGCGGGACGTAGAGCTGTCGCTTGTTCAAGGCCGAGAGCTTCACCCCCACCCAGCGGCCGAAGCTCGGCGACCCGCGCCGGATGTCCACCGCCACGTCGAACACCGAGCCCGCCAGGCAGCGGACCAGCTTCCCCTGGGGGCGGCGCAGCTGGTAGTGCAGCCCACGGACCGCACCGGGTACGGAACGGGAGTGGTTGTCCTGGACGAATCGCTCGGGCAGCCCGGCGACCGCGTACCGGTCGGCGTGGTAGCTCTCGAAGAAAAAGCCTCGTCGGTCCTCGAATACGCGCGGCTCGATGATCAGCACGCCCGCGAGGGCGGTGGGCACGACGTTCACGCGCCTGCCTCGCGGGGGTAGTCCGTGTCGCGGATCATTTCCAGCAGGTAGTCACCACACGGGTTGCCCCGCAACGGCGTGGCCAGCCGCTCGACCTGTGGCGCATCGATGAACCCCATGCGATACGCGACTTCTTCCAGGGCGCCGATCTTCAGGCCCTGCCGCTGCTCCACCGCGGCCACGAAGGTGGCTGCCTGGAGCAGCGACTCGGTGGTGCCGGTGTCGAGCCATGCGATCCCCCGTCCCAGCGTGACCACATGGAGCTTGGCGGCGCGGAGATACTGGTTGTTGACGTCGGTGATCTCGAGCTCCCCCCGCGCCGACGGCTTCAGCCCGCTCGCGATGCCGACGACGCTATTGTCGTAGAAGTACAGTCCCGTCACCGCGTAGTGCGACTTGGGCTGACGCGGCTTCTCTTCGATCGCCTCGACCCGACCGGCGGCGTCGAACGACACTACGCCGTAGCGCTGTGGTTCGGAGACGTAATAGGCAAAAACAGTGGCTCCGTCGACACGCTTTCCCGCCTGCTCGAGCACTGGGCGGATGCCGGCGCCGTAAAAGATGTTGTCGCCCAAGATGAGCGCGGCGGGACTGTCGCCCAGGAAGTCCCGTCCAATGATGAACGACTGGGCCAGTCCTTCGGGCTTGGCCTGCTCGGCGTAGCGAAGGCTCAGGCCGAGCTGCGAGCCATCGCCGAGCAGCGCGCGAAACCGCGGCAGGTCCTGCGGTGTCGAGATCAGCAGAATCTCCCGAATCCCCGCCAACATCAAGGTCGAAAGGGGATAGTACACCAGGGGCTTGTCGTACACCGGCATCAGCTGCTTGCTGACGCCGATCGTGAGTGGGTAGAGCCGGGTACCCGAGCCGCCTGCCAGGATGATGCCTTTTCTCACAGGCGGGGGAGGGTATACGTGATGATCTTGGACCGCCAGGCCCAGTCCACGAACACCCGCCCCTCGTCCCATCGCCGGCGGGCCTTCCGGAGCGAGCCTCCGAGCAGGCGCACGAAGCCCAGCACAAAAGCCGCGAAGCCTACGCCAGCTACCACGGCGACATAGGCCCGGGCGTAGGTCAGGCCGCGATGCTTGATGAAGTATTGATAGGTCGCCTGTAGGCCCAGCCTCTTGATCAACGGTGACGGCTGCTTCTTCGTGCTCACACTGTAATGGTGCAGCACCACCGCGTCACTCACGTAGCGCAGTCGCCCCAGCGCGCCCAGGCGCTTGCACAGGTCCATGTCGTCAAGATAGAGCGGTACGGACTCGTCGAATCCTCCCAGGGCGCGCACCTGGCCGGTGCGGCAGAGCATTGCCGCACCGAGCAGGCATTCCACGTCCCGATCGGTCCTAGGATCCCAACCGGCATAGTACTTCCAAGCCAGGATCCGGGACTTCGAGAAGATCTGGGCCAGCCACGACAGGTCGCAGAATTCGGTGTACAACGTCGGCAGCCTGCGCGCACAGTTCGGCGAGACGAACTCGCTCGGTTTCTTGACGCGGGGCCCGACGGCAGCGCGCTCGGGGAACCCGGCGAGCTCGGCCAACATACGTTCCAGGGTGCCCGGCTGAAGCTCGCTGTCCGGATTCAGGAAGAGGATATACTCACCGCGCACCAGCGGGAGGGCCTGATTGTTTGCCTTCGGGAACCCGAGGTTTTCCTGGTTCGCGATCAGCTGAGCTGCGGGAAACCGCCCGCGAACCGACTCTACCGAGCCGTCCGTTGAGCCGTTGTCGACCACGATGATCTCGTGCGGGATCGTGGCGGCACATCGCTCGATTGATTGGAGACAGGCGACGAGCTCGTGCGCGGTGTTGAAGTTGACGATGAGGATGGAAATCACGCTCGGCGGCAATGATGGAAACTAACTGACAGGCCGTCAAGAGGTTAAAACCCGCGCGTGACTTCCCGCCGGTAGCGGTGCTCTTTATGGCTAGAGCCATGTTCACGGACTCTTCCCCCACAGCTTCCCGGGTGCCGCCGGCCTCGGATATCGCTCTGTTGGAGCGGGTCGCCGCGGGCGACGTGCGCGCCCTGTGGGAGCTGTCCGCCCGCCACGCTATCAGCCTGCGCGCCCTGGCCTTCGGCATCCTGCGCGACGCGGTCGCCGCCGAGCAGGTGGTGCAGGCGACCTTCCGCGAAGTTCGCTACGAGGCGGCCCGGTTCGATCCCGCCCATTTTCCCGTCTTCGGCTGGCTCGAGGAGCTGACGCGAGTGGGCGCGCTGCAATACTCGCGGGTGCGCGCGACCGCTTCCTAACAGCGGGAGCTACGCCGTACGCGAGCCGACGACACCCGCCCGCAGCCGCCGCCACAACGTCGTCCGGCTGATCCCGAGCCGACGGGCCGTGTCGGCGCGGCGACCGCGCGTTTGCTGCAGCGTCTCACGAATCACCTCGCGCTCCTCGTCGGCCAAGGTGCGGCCCGGCGGCCGCCGCACGGTGATCATCTCGCCCACGACCTTCCCGTCCGCGTGCAACGGCACCGCCTGTCCGCCCCGGGCGACGAGGTGTGCACGTAACGCTGCGCTGTCGAGGAACCCCGTGGGCGGGAGTGTCAGCTGCGCCGCCAGGTTCACGTGCAGCGCATTGCTGCGAATCTCGAACACCGCGATCTCTTCGTCCCGGCAGTCGAGCAGCGCGCGCAGCATGGCCGGCAATCCCTCGGCGGCGCGGTTACGGGCCGCTGTCGCCATCTGCCGCTCTGGCGTCATGGTCACGCCGGGAACGTATCGAAATGCGGCGTTAAGAAGCAACGAGACAGGCGGGGTGCGCCCGCTAAGATTTCACAAAGGCTCGGGGGCGCCGTCGGCCGGCAACCGCAGCGCGAAAATACTGCCTCCGCCCGGGCGCTCCGCGTACTCGATCGTGCCCCCTTGCAGCTCCGCCAGCCGCCGCGCGATGGCGAGGCCCAGCCCGGCGCCGCTTCCCGCCACGGCACCCGCCGGCCGGTAGAACGGCTCGAAGATCCGCTCGCGATCGGCCGGCGGGATTCCCGGACCGCGATCGGCCACCGCGAACACCAACCGCTCGCCCTCCCGCTCGACCGACAGCTCGATCGGCGACTCGCGCGGGGAGTACTGGATCGCATTGCCCATCAGGTTGGTCAGGACGCGCAGCGTCTGGACGAAATCGAACCGCCCCACGAGCGCCGGCTCGGTGAAGTCGATCTTCGTTTCCACGGTGCGGTCGCCGAGCAGCCCCGCCACCTGTCGCAGCGCCGCGCC
>WNFS01006277.1_pt1 | contig 13095 bp, 9 predicted proteins | sample 5400141 | NCBI WGS metagenome assembly WNFS01 (sample SAMN13153358, study PRJNA577476) | soil metagenome | isolation source: 60 cm saprolite under Madrone tree | place: USA:California | collected 2016-06-14
ATTTGGATCGCTACGTCGTTTCCGCCCTGATCGAAAGCCTGAAGCATTCGGATCTGGGTCTCTCGGATGCGAACTTGGGATCTCTCATGTCCGGCTTTCTGGTGGTGTACACGCTGACGGCGCCGGTATTCGGCGCCTTGGGCGATCGGCGTTCGCGGCCTCGATTGATCGCCCTCGGCGTGGCCTGCTGGAGCTTCGCCACCGCCCTGTCGGGGTTTGCGGGAAGCTATCTCGCCCTGCTCGCGGCGCGCGCCTCCGTGGGCGTGGGTGAAGCGGCCTATGTCACGATCGCACCGAGCCTGCTCTCGGATTATTTTCCGGTGCGTCAGCGCGGCCGCGTGATGGCCATTTTCTTCTGTGCAATACCGGTGGGTTCCGCACTGGGCTATGTGGTCGGGGGACTGGTCGACAAGCACTATGGCTGGCGCATGGCATTCTTCGTTGCCGGCGTTCCCGGCTTGCTGCTGGCGGCACTGTGCTTGCTGCTGAGGGATCCGCCCCGCGGGAGCAGGATGCAGGCGCCCAGCACGCGGGCGCTGCGGGCGCAGCGCCTGCCGCCGCACCGGCGTCGAAATCCCTGTTTGCAGGCATGAGCAAGGACACGTCGGCGACTTATGGGCGGCTCGCGCAGAACAAGCCGTACGTGCTCACCGTTCTGGGATATGCCGCATATACATTTGCGGTGGGCGGACTTGCCGTGTGGATGCCGGCGTTTCTCGAGCGGGCCCGCGGCATCCCGCGCAGCGAGGCCACGGTGAGCTTTGGGGCCATCGTGGTGATCACGGGGTTTATCGGCACATTCGTGGGCGGTTGGCTGGGCGACTACTGCGCCAAGTACTCACGTCAGGCCCACCTTTGGTTATCCGCGATCTCCACCCTGGTTTCGGCTCCCTTCGTGTGGCTGGCTCTGACCGCGGATTCGCACACGATGTACCTGGTGTGCATGGTGACCGCGCAATTGTGCCTGTTCCTGTCGACCGGTCCGATCAACGCGGCCATCGTCAATCTGGTCGCTGCCACCGAGCGGGCCACGGCGATCGCCCTGGCGGTCTTCGCCATTCATCTCTTCGGCGACGCACTCTCGCCCCCCCTCATCGGCGCATTGTCCGATCATTTCTCCCTGGCCCAGGCCGTCAAAATAGTACCCATTGCGGTCGTGATCGGCGGCTGCATTTGGATCTGGGCGGCGCGCGCGCAGGCACGCGCGGACGCGGTTGCCGGCATGGACACCGCCATACCCACTATCCCAGGCTAGATCCAGCGCAAGCGCTTCCGCCGGTCCGCACGCGCCAGCATGCGATCGACTTCTTGTCCGCCCTATGGTTCACGTCCCTCGCTCACATCCCCTGTATCGGAACTTCTGGTATTGACCAGCCTCTGATATATCACATATGTTCAGCAACTCGCGAAGCTGTCTGAATCCGGTGAACAACGGGGGGAGCCCAAATTGAAGCCGCAGTCTGATTCTATTCTCGGAAACCCCTGGATTCAGTTGGCGCTCGGGGTCGTCTGTATGGCCGCCGTCGCCAATATGCAATACGGCTGGACGCTGTTCGTCGCCCCCATCGACGCCAAGTACCACTGGGGCCGGTCCGCCATCCAGGTCGCATTCACGATCTTCGTCCTGATTGAGACCTGGCTGGTTCCAGTCGAAGGATATCTGGTCGACCGATTCGGACCCCGTGTCGTGGTGCTGGGTGGCGCGATCCTGATTGCGCTCGCCTGGGTCTTGAACTCCGTTGCGAGCTCGCTCCCGATGCTGTACGTCGCCGCGGCCATCGGCGGCATGGGCACCGGCTCTGTCTATGGGACCTGCGTCGGCAACGCGCTGAAATGGTTCCCTGGGCGCCGCGGCCTGGCGGCGGGCGTGACCGCGGCGGGCTTCGGTGCCGGCGCCGCGCTCACCGTCCTGCCGATCTCCAAAATGATCCATTCATCGGGATATGAGCACGCCTTTTTCCACTTCGGGATCCTCCAGGGGCTGATCGTATTCGTCATGGCCTGCGGCCTGCGCGTCGCGCCATCCCGGCTCCTGGCGACGCCCCCGCGCGCCAATCAGTCGGCGCGCAGCTTCACGCCGCTGCAAGTCTTGCGCAAACCCGCGTTCTGGGTGTTGTACCTGATGTTCGTGCTGGTGGCGTCCGGCGGCCTGATGATGGCCGCCTCCATGGGTCCGATCGCCAAAGACCTCAAGGTCGACAGCCTCCCCGTCGACCTGTTGGGCCTGGTCATGCCGGCCGGTATTTTTGCGATCACCCTGGATCGTGTCTTCGACGGCGTCGGCCGTCCTTTCTTCGGCTGGGTGTCCGATCAGATCGGCCGTGAGAACACGATGGCCATCGCGTTTGCGATCGGCGCGGTCGCGCTCTTTACCCTCGGCCAGGCCGGCAGCGATCCGGTGGTATTCGTGCTCGGCAGCGCGCTGTACTTCGGAGTGTTCGGCGAGATCTACAGCCTGTTTCCGGCGACGCAAGGCGACACCTTTGGCGGCCAGTATGCCGCCGCGAACGCCGGCATGCTGTACACCGCCAAAGGCACGGCCGCGTTGCTGGTCCCGATTGCCGCGGCGACCGCAGCATCCATGGGCTGGCACGTGGTCTTCGTGATTGCGACGACTTTCAACGTCCTGGCGGCAGCGCTCGCATTATTCGTATTCAAGCCGCTGCGCGTCAGGCACTTCGCGGCCGTGCGCGCGGAGCTGGAAAGACAGTCCACCGGCCACTCCGCTGCGACCGGCCGGCTGGGGCGGCAGTCCCCGAGCAGCTCATTGGCGCGCAGGTCGACCACGTAGGCCGGCAGCGCCCCGCGAGTCGGGTGCATCATTTGCATGAGCGCAACGGGAATTCGAACCCTGTGAGCCTTCAGCCTCGCGCCAGACGAATTTCGTCGAACTGCGCCGCCAAATCCGCGCGCGCCGCCATGTCCTCGATATCCGCCGACACCTTGCGCTGCCAATTCGGATATTCCCGATCCGTTCCGGGCACGTTCACCGGGAGGGTCTCGCCCAATAGATCTTCGATTTGCAAGGCGGCCAACGCCGTCGCCGAGCGCGCGAGGTATAGATGCAGGGCGTGCGCGAGCTCGGCGGTGAATGCGTCGAACGGCGTCGCCGGCTGCGCAGGTTTGAGCCCTTGGGCTTGCAGGGCTCCCAGCAGTAATTCTCGGTCGTGCTCGCGCTCTCGAATCACGTCGCCTTCGATGTCAGCGCTGGGGTAGAGGCCCAGGCGGCGGCGCAACTCGATGTCGCGTCCCTCCCAGTAGCTCCGTAAGGTGGGCATGTCATGGGTGGTGACCGTGGCCAACGCGTCCCGCACGTACTCGTCGGGCTGCCGGAATCGGCCGGCCGCCTTTTCGAACAACAGCACCTTGTAGTGGTAGAGGCCGCACTCGGGCATGGCCCGGCGCATTTCATCCGGTACCACGCCGAGATCTTCACCCACGACCAAGCAGGCGCCGCGCGCGCTTTCCAGCGACAATACCGTGAGCAGCTGCTGCAAGGGATAATGGACGTACGCACCCTCGGTGGGCGAGAACCCGGCCGCAACCCACCACAGGCGAAACAGCGACATCACATGATCGAGGCGCATGGCGCCGTAGTAGCGCATGTTGTTGCGGATCAGCGCCACGAAGCCTTGCAGCCGCTGTGCCAGCATCTGGTGCGGGTCCTGCGGCGGTATACCCCAGCCCTGACCCTTGAGAGCCAGCGGATCCGGCGGCGCGCCGATCTCTGCCCCCAGTCGATAACTCAATTGATCAACCCAGGTTTCGGACCCGGACGGGTTGGCGCCCACCGCATAGTCGCCGTACAGGCCAACGGGCATGCCGAGTTCGCGTGCCAGTTCCTGCGCGCCGCACAGCTGTTCATGCGCGAGCCATTGCAAGTACGCATAGAATTCGACTTCCCCGGGATGTGCGGCGGCGAATCGCGCCGCGGCGTTGCCGTTCGCATCCCGGAACTCCTCCGGCCAGCTTTGCCAGCCCGACGCTATACCTAAGGTTGCGCGGAAATACCGATCGAGCGCATCGAACCGGGCGTGCAGCTGCAGTAGATCGCCGCCGGCCGACGAGAAGGCGCGAAAATCCCGCGCGCGGTCCGTCCCGAGGGCCAGATGCCGATCGCAAAAATCGCGATACAGCAGCGCGAGAATCTCAAACTTGAGGTCGGCCACGCCGCGGTAGTCCACCAATTCGCGGCCGCGGCGCGCGCTGCCGCGCATTCTTGAAATTCCGGCACCAAGGGGACCGCGATATACAACACGTTGAGAAAGTGCCGGCTCGAGGCGCTGTACGGACTGGACCTCTCGGGATCCGCGGGCGCCAGCGCATGCAGGGGATTCAATCCGATGAATCCGGCCCCGTGCGAAGCGACCCAGCGAATCAACGCGCGAAGATCGTTGAAATCCCCGATGCCCCAATTCTCCCGTGACCGCAGCGTGTAGAGCTGTACGGCGATGCCCCACAGGCGCCGGCCCGCGATGATCGACGCGGGCTCATAGCAGCGCGGCGGCGAGATGATCAGCAGGCAGCGGTCGGCGGTGCCGCCGGCGACTTTCGCCTCCAATTCGTGATAGCCCGAGGGCAGATCGACCGGCAACTCGAAGCACCTGCGCGTGACCCAGGATCCCTCGACTTCGCCTCTCCAGATCTCCGGGCAATCGGCCGTCGAGATCGCTCCGTCGCGCCGCGAGCCGTCCTCGAAGCGCACCGACCACACCAGCGTGGAGCCGAATTCGCGCGCTGTCACGTTGATATCGATCCCGATGCGCCCACCGCGCGCGGCTGCGACCGCCGGCAGGAATTTGCGCCAGCGAACCAGCTCGAGCTGGCTCAGCTCGAGCGCCAGGGCGGCGGGGTCGTCCACCTTGCACCCCATCGCCCGCAGCAGGCCTATCTTCGTCTCGAGGCTGAAGTGCCGCAACTCACCGCGATAGTCATGGTAGGCGTCGCCGATGCCGCGCAGCCGTGCCAACCTCTCGATCACTGTCGTGTGCATCATTTCAGCGCTCCAATAGAGCGGCACTGCTGGCGTCCAAGCGATAGTCGCGCGCGTGCCCAAGACTCGTCGCCTGGTAGGTATCGAGCGCCGTATCGAATTGCCGGATCCAAGGCTCGTCGGCCGGAGCAGCCGGCAGGGTGAACTTCCGCTCGGTATCGTCCGCATTCAGCAACAACAGCAGGCGACCTTGCAAATCGTTCCGCTTACCGAACCAGATCCCTAAGGTGCGCAGATTCCCATCCTGCCACTCACCCTGTTTCATCTCGGTGCCGCCCACATTTAACCACGTCACATCCTTGACGCTGGCGCGCGATGCCGCCCCTTTGAGGAAGGTCTCGCGGCGAAACTCGACATGCAGGCGGCGCAGCCGCGCGAGCAGCTGCACGAACCGCAGTAAATCCTGGTTGACCGCGCGAAGATGCCAATCGACCCAGGAAATCTCGTTGTCCTGGCAGTAGGCGTTGTTGTTGCCGCGCTGCGTGCGCCCGAATTCGTCGCCGGCCTGCAGCATGGGCACGCCCTGCGAAAGGAACAGCGTCGCCAATATGTTGCGCAATTGCCGCTTTCGCAGCTTGATGATGGCGGCATCGTCCGTAAGGCCCTCGACTCCGCAATTCCAGCTCAAATTGTCGTTGTGACCATCGGTGTTGGCATCGAGATTGGCTTCGTTATGTCTCTCACTGTAGGAAACCAGATCGCAGAGCGTGAAGCCGTCATGTGCCGTCGGAAAATTGATGCCGGCGGTGGGCTTGCGGCCGTTGTGTCTGAACACGTCGCTGGAACCGGCGAATCTCTCGGCGAACTCGCCGATTTTCCCGCCGTCGCGCCGCCAGAACGATCGAACCGCGTCCCGGTAGCGGTCGTTCCACTCCGCCCAGCCCGGGGGAAATCGACCGAGCTGATAGCCGCCCCAGCCCACGTCCCAGGGTTCGGCGATCAACTTGACGTAGGTGAGCGAGGGTTCGGCGCGCAACGCCTTGAAAAAGGCGCTGTGCTCGTTGAAGCCGTTGCCTTCGCGCGCCAGCACCGTCGCCAGATCGAATCGGAACCCGTCCACGTGCATCTCTTCGACCCAGTATTTGAGGCAGTCGATGATCAGCGCACGAACTTGCGGGTGCTCGCAGTTGACGGTGTTGCCGCAGCCGGTGACGTTCTCATAGAAGCGCTTGTCCTGCGGCATGAGGCGGTAGTAGACCGAATTGTCTATTCCCCGCCATGACAGGAGCGGGCCGGATTCATTGCCCTCGGCGGTGTGATTGAACACCACGTCCAGTATCACTTCGATTCCCGCGGCGTGCAGCGCCTTCACCATGGTCTTGAACTCGGCGACGGCATCTTGCACGGCGTATTCGTTCGCCGGCGAAAACCACGCAACCGAGTTGTAGCCCCAGTAATTGCGGAGTCCGCGGTCGACCAGAAACTGCTCGCTGACGAAGGACTGAACCGGCAACAGCTCGACCGCCGTCACGCCGATCGACTTCAAGTGTTCGATCACCGGAGCCACCGTCATTCCCAGATATTTACCGCGCCAGTCCGACGGCACCGCGGGGTGAAGGCGCGTCAATCCTTTCACGTGCAGCTCATAGATGAGCGTATCACGCCAGGGAATGGCGGGCGGCCGGTCGCCGCCCCAATCGAAGCCGCTGTCGATCACGCGCGAGCGCAGCGGCTGCTCGAGCCGGAGCGCGCGCGCATAGGGGTCGATCAAGGCCGCCGTGGCATCGAAGCGATGACCCTTCTCAGGCTCATTCGGTCCGTGAACGTAGAACGCATAGCAGGTTCCCGGGCCCGCGCGCCGCGGCGAGATGAGGCCATGCCAAACATCTCCGGTGCGTGCCGGTAAATCGCAGCGTGCGACCTCGGCGCCGCTGTCGGCATCGAACAGAGCAACCTCCACGCGGCTGGCATTGCTCGAGAACACGGCGAAGTTGACTCCCCGGCTCGTGCACGTGGCGCCCAAGGGACGCGGCATTCCCGGCTGAATGAGCTTCACTACGCCGGCCCGATGAGAAACATCGCCCCGAGCGGCGGCAGATTCAGCCGCAACGAGTACGGATACCCTTGAGCGCCTTCAGTCGACGCGCTCAACTGCGATTGTTGGTTGTAACCGGACCCGCCGAATTTCACGTCGTCAGAATCGAAAATCTTTCGGTAAGCCCCTCGTTCGGCGACCCCGAGGCCGTAGTCGTCCCGCGGCACGGGCGTCGCATTGAACACGCAGGTGATGGGAGCGCCGGCATCCTCGCCGACGGCGCGCCGGGCGAACGCCCAGATGCTTTCATCGGCATTGTGCAGGTCCACCCAGCGGAAGCCATTGTGATCGCAGTCGCTGCCGTAGAGCTGCGGGGTCGCGCGGTACAGATGATTCAGATCGCGCACGCAGTCGCGCAAGCGCTGGTGTTCCACGGCCGCCAGCTGCGACCACTCCAGTTGGCTCTCATCCCGCCATTCCTGCCATTGACCGAATTCCGAACCCATGAACAAGAGCTTCTTTCCGGGGTGGGCGCACATGTACGCGAGGAAGAGCCGGAAATTCGCGCGCCTCTGCCAATCGTCGCCGGGCATCTTGGCGAGCAGCGAGCGCTTGCCGTGCACCACTTCGTCGTGCGAAATCGGCAAGATGAAATTCTCCGACCAGGCATACACGAAGGAGAACGTGATCAACTGGTGGTTGTAACGCCGATAAACGGGATTGAGCGCCGCGTACCGCAAGGTGTCGTTCATCCAGCCCATATTCCATTTGAAATTGAATCCAAGACCGCCGTGCTCGGGCGGCCGCGTCACCCCGGCGAACGAGGTGGATTCTTCGGCGATCGTCAACAAGCCGGGAAATGCCCGGTGCACTGCATCGTTCATCTGGCGCAGGAAATCGATGGCTTCCAGATTCTCGCGTCCCCCGTCGCGGTTCGGCAGCCATTCCCCGGGTTTTCGGCTGTAATCCAGATATAGCATGGACGCCACGGCGTCGACGCGCAGCCCGTCCACGTGATAGCGATCCGGCCAGAAGAGCGCATTGGCGATGAGGAAATTACGCACTTCATGGCGTCCGTAATTGAAAATCTTGGTGCCCCATTCCATGTGCTCGCCGAGCCGGGAATCCGCGTGCTCGTACAGCGCGCTGCCGTCGAAGTGCGCCAATCCGTGATCGTCGCGCGGAAAGTGCGCGGGCACCCAGTCCAGAATCACGCCGATGCCGGCCTGGTGGCAACGGTCGACGAAGAACATGAAGTCATGAGGAGATCCGTAGCGCGCGGTCGCCGCATAGTAGCCGGCCACTTGGTAGCCCCAGGATGCGTCGAGCGGATGCTCCGCGACCCCCATCAATTCGAGGTGCGTATAACCCATCTCCACGACGTAGGGAATCAGCTGATCCACCGCCTCGACCCAGCTCATGAAGGGCGGTACCCGCCGATCCCACGGACGCCGCCATGAGCCCAAGTGCACCTCGTAGGCATTGAAGGGACGGCGCAATGGATCGCTGCGTTCGCGCATAGCCTGCCATTCCGAGTCCTCCCAGGCATAGCCGTCGAGAGACGCCACCACGGAACAGTTCTCCGGCCGCAGCTGCATCGCGAAGCCGTAGGGGTCGGCCTTGGTGTGGAGGTGCCCCGCACGGTCGCGGATTTCGTACTTATAGGCGGTGCCGGCGCCGAGGGTGGGAATCGCCAATTCCCAAATGCCGCTCGTCGCGCGGGGGTGCATCACATGGACGTCCCCATGCCACTGGTTGAACGGGCCCACCACGCTGACCCGCTCGGCGTTGGGCGCCCATACCGCGAAGCGGGTGCCCGCCGCCGCACCGTGGCCGTGCGCGTGCGCGCCGAGCTTGTCGTAAATGCGTTCGTGCTTGCCCTCGCCGAACAAATAGAGATCGAAGTCGGTAAGTCCTGAGTCGGTCAAATGCTCGCACCTTCACATGACGGGCTTCACTGCCCATATGCGGTCCGCGTACTCGCGAATACTGCGGTCGCTCGAAAAGTAGCCCATGTTCAGACAATTGACGATCGCCTTGTGGCTCCATTCGTCTTCCGAGGCGTACAAGGCATCCACCTGGTCCTGTGCCAGGGCGTACGCCGCAAAGTCCGCGAGCACCAGGAAGGGCTCACCGTCGCTCAGCAAGCGGTTGACCACCGCTTTGGCGTCGTCCGGACGCCCCGGCGAGAAGAATCCCGATTCGATGAGATCCAAAGTCCTCTTGAGTTCCGGATTGGCTTCGAGCTCGCGCTGCGGCCGGTAGCCCGGGCGCCGTGCCGCAACCTCTTCCGCGGTGAGACCGAATATGAACACGTTTTCCGCTCCCACGTGGTCGCGAATCTCGATATTGGCCCCGTCCAGCGTGCCGATGGTCAGCGCTCCGTTCAGGGCCAGTTTCATATTGCCGGTTCCCGACGCCTCCATGCCGGCCGTGGAAATCTGCTGGGACAGATCCGCCGCCGGCATGATTCTTTGCGCAAGAGAGACATCGTAATCCGGCAGGAACACGACACGCAGCTTGTCATGCATGGCGGGGTCCGCATCGATGGTGCGCGCCACGTTGTTGATGAGTTTGATGATGGCCTTGGCCATGGCATAACCCGGAGCCGCCTTGCCGGCAAAGATCACGGTGCGCGGCACGAAGTCGGCGTTCGGATTCTCGCGAATGCGCTGGTAGCGGGTCACGACGTAGAGCAAGTTCAAGAGCTGGCGCTTGTACTCGTGGATTCTCTTCACCTGGACGTCGAACAGAGAGTTGACGCTGATCTCGACGCCGGTGCGCCGCATGATCTCGTCGGCAAGCCGCTGCTTGTTGGTGCGCTTGATGCCGCGAAACTGACGGCGAAATTCCGGGTCATCGGCGGCGCCGGTCAACCGCCCGAGCTCCTCGAGATCGTTCTCCCAGCATGACCCCAAATGCTCGGTCAGCAGTGCCGACAGGCCGGGATTCGATTGTTTCAGCCAGCGGCGCACGGCGATTCCGTTGGTCACATTGATGAATCGATCGGGATACATGTCGGCAAAACCGGAGAACACATGCATGCGCATGAGATCGGAGTGCAGCTGAGCGACCCCGTTGACCCGATGACTGCCGATGACCGCCAGATGCGCCATGCGCACCCGGCGATCGCCGCCATCGTCGATGATCGACAAACGCCGGAGGCGCTCATCATCCCCGGGGTACCGGGTCTCGACCGACTGCAGAAAATCGCGATTGATCAAATAGATGATCTGCAGATGCCGCGGCAGCAGGCGCTCGAACATCGCCACGGGCCAGGTCTCGAGCGACTCCGGCAACAGCGTATGGTTGGTGTACGAAAATACTGCGGTCGTGATTTGCCAGCTCTCGGCCCACGGCAAGCCGTGTTCATCGACCAGCAGGCGCATGAGCTCCGGGATCGCCACCGCCGGGTGCGTGTCGTTGAGCTGAATCGCGATCGAGTCGGGCATTGACGCGAGCGTGCGTCCCTCGCTCAAATGCGTCGCCAGGATGTCCTGCAGGCTGGCGCTGACGAAAAAATACTGCTGCTTGAGCCGCAGCTCCTTGCCCTGAGGCGTCGAATCGTCCGGGTACAGCACGCGCGACAGGTTCTTTGCTTCCACCTGCTCTTGCACGGCGGCGGCATAGTCGCCGGCGTTGAAAGCATCGATCTGAAACGGGGTAATGGCCCGGCCGGACCAGAGGCGCAGATGATTGACGGTGGGACCGCGATTGCCCGGAGTCAGCTGGTCGAATCCGATGGCGTAGATATCCGTCGTGTCGACCCACTGGTGCAAATCGCCCGGACCCGCGTTCTCAGGAGCCTTGATTCGGCCGCCGAATCGTACGGTGAAGCGTACGCTGCCGCTGGGCATTTCCCAGACATTGCGCAGGCGCAGCCAGCTGCTTGCGACCTCGCGCTGTCCGCCGTCCGTGCCGATGACCTGCGTGAAAATGCCGTAGTCATAGCGAATGCCGTAGCCGACGGCCGGGTAGTGCAGCGTGGCCAGGGAATCGAGGAAGCAAGCCGCCAGACGGCCCAAGCCGCCGTTGCCGAGGCCAGGATCGACCTCCTCCGCGGCGATGTCGTCCAAATCATGGCCCATATCGCGCAAAGCGACCCGTGCCTCCTGCAGCAGGCCTCCTTCCAGGCTGGACAGTGCGTTCAACAAGGACCGGCCCGGCAGATATTCAACCGAGAAATAGCACACACGCTTCACGTGGGCGTTCGCCACGCGGCGCTGCGTGGCCAGCCAGCGTAAAGTCAGCTCTTCGCGTACGGCGAGCGACAACGCATCGTAAATGTCCCGCGCCGTCGCCGAGTCCGGGTTCTTGCCGAGCGTTCGGGTGAGGCGGTCCAGCAAAGCGGCTTGTAAGGTGCCGGGCTGCAAAGCGACGTTCCGGCGGGTCGTAAAGTGGGTATCAATCGAGCTCATGTTACGGGTTATTATAGGGTCGTAATCTGCGGGACGGCGGGCGAAACTCACAATGCGTGACCTAAATTGACTACTTCCCCCTTGGCCATCGGCATCGATGTGGGCGGATCATCCATCAAGTGCGCACTGGTCGACCTCCGCACGGGTGCCTTCGCCGGCGAGCGCTTCAGCACGCCGACGCCGGCGCAGGATTCGATCGAGACCCTGCTGAACGCTCTTGAAACCGTGGTGTCGAATGTGCCCGGCGATCATCCCGTGGGTCTGGCATTTCCCAGCGTGATACGCGGCGGCACCGTGCGCACGGCGGCGAACCTCAACAAGGCATGGATCGGAAAATCCCTGGCGGCGCTGGCGAGCGAGCGTTTGGGACGGCCCGTGGTCGCCATCAACGACGCCGACGCCGCGGGCCTCGCGGAATTGCGCTATGGCGCCGCGCGCGACGTAGCGGGCACCGTGCTCTTGCTGACTCTGGGCACGGGCATCGGCAGTGCATTGTTCATCGACGGCAAGCTGGTGCCGAATACCGAGTTCGGCCATCTTCAGGTCGCAGGGCGCGAAGCGGAACTGCGGGCGTCGGGCCGCGCCAAGGTGGATCAGCACTTGAGCTGGGACGCGTGGGCGGAGCAATTGAATCTGGTATTGCACGAACTGCATGCATTGTTGTGGCCGGATCTCATCGTGCTCTGCGGCGGCATCACCGAGGAGCCGGAGAAATTCTTGGACAAACTGCACTGCGAGGCGCGGTTGTGCGTGGGAACCTTGCGCTCGGAGGCCGGCATCGTCGGCGCCGCATGGGCAACTGCCGTGGTCTGATCCAAGCTGCACTCGCGGCCGCTCTCGCGATCGCGCTGGCGGCATGCGCGAGCACTTCGCTGAAACACGGCAATTCGCCGGGCGCGCCGACCGCCTCCGGTGCGCAGTCCCCCGGCGTCACGCGCCCGCCCCCGGATCCTCGGGTAATCATGGTGGATCACGCCAAGGCCATGATCGGCCAACCGTATCGTTGGGGCGGCGCTGCGCCCGGTGGGTTCGACTGCAGCGGCCTGGTCGCGTATGCGGCGGAGCACGCGGGTGTTCCGATGCCGCGTACCGCGCACGAACAGCTGCACGCCGGTATGCCGATCGCGCGCAGCCAGGTGCATGAAGGCGATCTTGTCTTCATGCATCTCGCGCACAAGGAACTGCACGTCGGCATCGCCATCGACGACGAACGCTTCATTCATGCGCCGTCCACGGGCGGCCGCGTGCGCATCGATTCGCTCGCGGCACCGCCCTACGCAAGCGGCTTCATGAGTGCGCGGCGCATTATCATCGCGCAGTGAGTCGGCTATAGTTGGCTCGCGCCATTGCGTCCCTTTCGACCAGTTCATCGAGGATATGACATGAAGCTCTACTACGCTACCGGCACTTGTTCGCTTTCCCCTCATGTTGTCCTGCTCGAAGCGGGATTGCCGTATACGCTCGAAAGAATCGACTTCGCAACCAAGAAAACCCCGGCGGGAATCGATTATTTCACCATCAATTCCAAGGGCACGGTGCCGGCGCTGCAGCTCGACGACGGCCGCCTGCTGACCGAAGGGCCGGCCATCGCCCAAGATCGATTTTCAAGGGCCGGGTCCAGCTCAAGACGGTGAACAAATACGCATCGGCCACCGTAAACGCGTTTCCCATGAGGAAGGTCTTGTCCTTCAGAAAGCCGGACAACCAAT
>WNFS01006915.1_pt1 | contig 13088 bp, 12 predicted proteins | sample 5400141 | NCBI WGS metagenome assembly WNFS01 (sample SAMN13153358, study PRJNA577476) | soil metagenome | isolation source: 60 cm saprolite under Madrone tree | place: USA:California | collected 2016-06-14
TGCAACGAACGGTGCACTTATTGCATGCCGCAGGAATTACAGGAGTGGTTGCCGCGCGATGGGATTCTGACTTTCGAGGAGACGCTGCGGCTGATTCGCATCGCGGCGGAGCTGGGCGTTTCGAAAGTGCGAATTACCGGCGGCGAACCACTGACGCGCCGGGATGTTGTCAATTTCATTCGGCGGATCCCTCAGATTTCTGGGATCAAGAGCATCGGTCTTTCCACGAACGGGACGCTGCTTGCGCGCGAAATAACATCGGGCAAGACCATGGCAGTAACGTTGCGGGACGCCGGCGTGCAATCGGTGAACATTTCACTCGATACGCTGGATCGGGAGACTTACTCGCAAATCACCGGCCGGAATTTCCATGAACAAGTTCTCAAGGGAATCGATGCCGCCATCAGCGCAGGCTTTCATCAAATCAAGCTGAACACCGTCTTGATGCGCGGCCGAAACGAAGATCAACTGATCCCGTTGGTAGAATTCGCCGAGGCGCGCGATTTGATTCTGCGTTTCATCGAGATGATGCCGGTGAGTACGACAGACGTTCTCGACGAAGATAACTTCATTTCAATCCTTGAGGCGAAACGGTCAATCGAATCAGTGTACGGGAGTTTGATCCCGGAGACGGAATTTCGGACGAACGGTCCAGCCACTTACTACCAAATCCCCGGTCGGAAACAGCGCATTGGCTTTATCGGGGCAATGACAAACCTGCATTTCTGCGAAAGCTGCAACAAACTTCGCCTCACATGTGACGGGAAATTGCGTCCGTGTCTCGGTAGCTGTCTTGAGTTCGATATTATGAAACCGCTGCGGGCCGGCGCGAGCGACGAGGAGCTTGGGCAATTCTTTCTCGGCGTTGTCGAGCGCAAACCCGCACAGCACGAATTCCGAGAGAATTACCAACCGAACCGCAAGATGATCGCCATCGGCGGCTGAGCGATGAATCGCCTTTCTCACATTGCTTCCGACGGGCTAGCGCAAATGGTGGATGTCTCGGGCAAGGCGATGAGCGCGCGCACCGCAGTCGCAAAGGGAAGAATCAAACTCCAGCGTAAAACCATTGAACTGATCTCAAAAGATCAAATCGCGAAGGGCAACGTCTTTGCGACGGCGCGGATCGCTGGCATCCAAGCTGCGAAACAAACCGCGCAGCTAATTCCGCTGTGTCACACTCTGCCGCTCGGTGTCGTTAAGATCGACATTGTCACTTCGAACGAGGGCGCAGAGGTGGAGTGCACCGCGCAGACAGTTGCGCAGACCGGGGTGGAAATGGAAGCACTTGTTGGCGTCACCGTCGCTTTGCTCACGATTTACGATATGTGCAAAGCAGTAGATAAAGAGATGCAGCTTTGTGACGTCCATTTGATCGAGAAGACGAAAGGTGCTGTAGCGGTTTCGCACTACGAAACGCACAGGCCGCATGCAAAAGAAAATCAGCGCCGCGTCGCCCAGAGGTCAACGGCGACAACGAATGACTCCCAAATCAAACGGAGGTCGTAGCGCTACACGGAGATGCAAATACAAGTCGGTATCGTCACGATCTCGGATCGCGCAAGCGCGGGTGATTACAAAGATCTCGGCGGACCCGCGTTGAAAAACGCCGCACAAAAAGCGGGCTGGCAGGTTCTTGCAGAAGCGATTGTGCCCGACGACGCAGCGAGGATTCAGGAAGCGATCCGCTCGTTTTCCAAACAAGGCTGCGGTTTGATCCTGACGACTGGCGGCACGGGAATTGCCTCGCGTGATGTCACCCCGGAAGCAATCCGCGGGATTATGCGTGTCGAACTGCCCGGGTTCGGAGAAGTGATGCGTGCCGAATCGATGAAGATCACGCCAAATGCTATCTTATCGCGCAATCTCGCCGCCGTCGTGGATGGCTCCCTCGTAATCGCGCTTCCCGGGAAACCGAGTGGCGCAGTGGAATGTCTGAGTTTCGTGCAGGGGGCAATCCCGCATGGCGCGGCACTCGCGCAACGCACGCCGACATCGTGCTGATGAGACGACAGAAACGTCAGTCGGGATAAATCAGCAGCCGCATTAATTGCTGGCCGTAGCCAGTCAGTTGCGCGTTTGCGGCGTGGCCACTAACTACGTCACGGGTCAAATGGGAGTAATCCCTGGAGCTCTTCTTAACGTAACTCAGCTCTGGTTGTGTCACGTGTCTGTCGCTGGATTCAATTCTCAGCGGTACACCGGAACGCGCAAAGGAGACGTCCCAAGACGACTTCTCATTTCGTTTCCCCGCGATCATCCACGGATAAAGCTTGGGCAAGTCGAAGTGCCGCGATTTCGGCAAGGTCACCTTGTAAAACGTCTCTTCATCGTTAAGAAACTCAGGAATTGTGAGGCTCGGATTTTTGTGGAGGGCAAGATAGAGTCGCGCGACATCGAGCCCGGCAAGGTTTAAGCCGTTATAAATGCCGTTGTGATTCGGGTCATTTCTGAAGAATGCGTTGTGCCACGCTTCGAATTGACGGCTAAACATTAAATCCAATTCCAAATGGAGATGTGCCCGTTCCTGGTTTATCCCGACTCCGGTATAACCCATGATGGCGATGGGTTGGCCGCGCGCCACCGAATCGCCCGGGTGCACCCTGATGGAATTCAAATGTCCGTATAAACTGTAGTAACTTGAGCCGTCCCAGCGGTGTTCGATTACGACGTATTTTCCATAGTTCGAGTAGCCGGGCACGAGATTGGTGTGGACGACTTTTCCATCGGCGATCGCGCGCACTTCATCGAGCGGGTCGCCGTTTGCATCGCGGTGCAATGGACGAATATCGATGCCTTCATGAAAGCGGGTGTAAACGACGCCATCTCCAGCGCCGGTGGGATCGCGTACAAAACCATATTGGCCGCCCTCCCATGGCGTCGATTTTACCCCGCTGTAATTGCGTTCCACGTACTGATAAAACGCGGGGCCGTCACCTGAGAACAGAGCGTCATTGTCCGTTGGCAGAACAATATCGACGAACTCGTGTTGGGCGGCCTGAGCCGGCATTGAAATAGACCATAAAACAATGATAAGGACCGCGGCAGCGAATAATCGCATGATTGATTAGGGCGATTGACGTTTTCGTTCACCAATCAACCGCCAGTCTTTTTTCATCAAATCAATGTCCGCTGCGGTCAATCCAGCTGGGATATAAATCTTTCCGTCGGAGACGCGCTTGTCGACTTGGAGTTCAGTTATCGGCCTTCCATTGATGAACACAAAAAGGAAACTGCCGCGGCGCTCAACGCTCAACGTGTCCAGCACCACGCGTCCGTGATCGTCGAGTTGAATCAGCGCGCCATAAGTTCCGTTCTGGGCCGGATAAGAAGAGAACCCGATAACATCGTGCTCCGAAATCCACGGCATCTTTTCAATGGCCACATCTTTTCCCGAGATCTGGGCGCGAACAGATGTTGCGAATACCTCCGTGTCCCGAGGGTTCGCTTGTGCGTGCACCCGGAACGTGCAATGTCGTTGCTTCGCGACACCATCGGCGAGCGCAAAAGCCAGGCAAATCGCGAATACAAAGAGAGTCTTCATGCCGCTTGATAAAGGGTTTGACACGAATTTTGCAACTCCGAAAACTTTTGGGCTGTTTAGCCTGCTCATGAAGCGTCGGATAATTTTTCTTCTCTTATTGCTTTTAATGGCCGGGGATACCTTTGGCCAGGATAGCGCGCCGACGTCCACTTCGGCGAGGAGACGCGGTTGGTTGAGCCGAATCCTTCATCCATTTTCGCCCGAGGTGGTCCCGCATTACAAAGATCCAAGGTTGCGTGGGCTCGCGCTCGATCTCCAAATCACACCACAGACGGTAAAGCTGTCTGAGGTTCGTCAGCTTGGAGTGAAGGTTACGCTGGCAAATCTGTCCAAGCGCCCTGTGGCGCTCGACTTTCCCACCAACCAGCGCATCGAGATTTACCTGATGGATTCAGCAGGAGCCATCCTCGCAAAGTGGTCCGACAACCACGCTATCACGGAGAAGCCGGCCACAATTTTGATCAATCCTCAAGAGCGGGTCGAGTACACCGAGACAATCGCGACGCGCGAGCTCACACCAAACAAGGTTTTCATCGCGGAAGTCTTCTTTCCCCAATACCCGGAGCTGCGGATCCGGCAAAAATTTCTCGCTGTGCCGTAGAGCAAACGATGGTCTAATATAGTGATGGAGTAATGGTTTCCGAGTCGCTTCGAACATTCCAAGACTCCAACACTCCAATACTCCTCTTCTCCGATTACCACACGCATCCGCAGGGACATCGGGTGCAACGGTACACCCAAACATTACTTCAGCCCTGGGCGGATTCGGCGCGTAACTTGGGTTTGAGCGACATCGCTTTTACCGATCACGATCGTTATCACGCCGGGATTGATTTCGATGAAATCGATCGCTTGCGGGAAAGAAACCCCGATTTGCGAATCCGCGCCGGGATCGAGCTCGATAACGATCCCATTCACTCGGCGGCCGGCCCCATTCACTCGGCGGCCGGCCGAACCTGGATTGAGAAGCATTGGGACAAACTCGATTTTGTCCTGGGCTCCATTCATTTCTTCGATCGCCCAGATCAGATGTTCGACACCGTGCCAGATGGCGCGACACAATTCGAAGGCCGCAATGTGGACGCGATGTACACCGATTATTTTGGTCGCGTCCGAGAAATAGCAGCTACGGGTTTGATCGATTGCCTCGCCCATCTCGATCTCATTAAAATCCATGGTCATCGGCCGAGCGCGGAGATCGGCGGCCTGGTCAATGAAACACTTGATCTAATTCGCGCGCAGAACCTCGCGATTGAGCTTTCTACCGCCGGGTGGCGCAAGCCGGTGAACGAAGCTTACCCAGCGGACGGGATCATTGAGCTGGCAATTGAGAAAGGTATTCCTTTCACCACTGCCTCCGACGCGCACTCACACGCGCAACTTGGCGATAAATTTGCGAGCTTGGCGCAAAGAATGGCGACTTTTGGGATTCAGCAGGTTTGCGTTTTCGAAAAGCATAATCGCACCCAGCTGCCATTATAGCTGGAGGTCGAGCTGCGGTTTCTCTGCCGAAAACGCGTTTTCTGATTGCGCAGGCAGCGATAACATAAAGCCAAGACGTTGGGCAAGACGTTGGCACGTTTCAGGCGCAAATCCTTCGAAGTGGTTACCGGCAAATGCCCAGACGTTGCGCGCCTGTGGAAAATGGCGTTCGATCTTAAGAGACCAGCTTTCCAAGGCGGCTTCGCGTTTCCATAGCAGTTTTTCGTAACGATGGACGTGGCCACCATCAACGTCGTATTTCGTTGTGTAATCACCAAGCAAACGCAGATAGAGAAAATCTGTGGTGCACGGCAGGAATTCAAAGGGGGCAAGATTGCGCTCGTTGAGTGGAGTGGTATCAGCCCAGACCCAGCAAATGCGATATTTTTCCAAGAGCCGAATGAACTGTGGCCGATGCCAGCCGGCGTGACGAAATTCAATCGCAAACCGGAAAGCTCGAGGCAGTTGCGCTAGAAATTTGCGGAGCGCCAACTTGCCGTCCTTTGGAGTTAACGAAGGCGGAAGCTGGATGAGGATAACCTGGAGCTTTGGCTCAAGTGGCTCGATAGCGCGGAGAAACGAGCTTAATTCGACGGCACAATTATGGAGCCGGCAGGTGTGCGTGATTTGGCGGGGGAGTTTGCACGTGAAGCGAAAAGTGGCGGGAGTCATTTCGACCCACCGGCGAACGGTGTCTTCAGCTGGAGCAGCGTGAAAGGTAGATTCTACTTCAACTGCGGGGAAATAGTTGGCGTAAAATTCCAGCCAGCGAGATTCCGGCAGATCCCCCGGATAAAAAACGCCACGCCAGTCTTGGAAGCTCCATGCGCACGTGCCTATGCGAATTTTTTGCTGATCGGTGAGATTCAAAGAAAGTCAAAGATTAGTCAGTTTGTCCCCTGGGAAAAGCCTTCACACTGCGAAATGTAACGAATACTTCGATACGCCGGCTGCGCGCTGGCGGCGACTGCTGAAACTTGACTGGCCAGATAAGTTAACTACCCTGCCACAGCCGAATGCAATTCATTATTCGCGCCTTTTTAGTTTTCGCGATTGCTGCGTTTCTTTTACCCGAATCCGGCAAGGCCTCTGTCGTTTTCAAGCCGGGACAAAAAGCGAAGTACGTAGCGCCCGGCGAAGAAGAAATAAGCGGCAATGCTGCGGAGCTATTTCAAATCGGGCAAACTGCCGAAAAAGAAGGTAACATTAAACGCGCGATCAGAGCTTACAAGACTCTCGTCAAGCGTCACCCCAAAGATACACTGGCGCCCGGTGCGCTTTATCGCAGTGCTCAATTGCAGGAACAACTCCACCAATTCACACCGGCGGCCGAGTCATTTCGCGAGTTGGTGGAAAGATATCCCGGCAGTCCGCATTTCGAGGAAGCAATCGAGGCGCAGTTTCGCGTCGGCGAAATTTATCTTAACGGGAAAAAATTGAGATTTCTCGGCATTCCACTGGCATCTGCGTTGGATCGCGCGGTGACTATTTTCGCCAACGTTGTTCGCACCGCTCCGTACGGAAAGTACACGGCTCGTGCGCAATTTGACATAGGGCTTGCGCGCGAGAAACAGGGCGCGAATGATGCGGCCCTACAGGCGTACCAGGCGGTCGTGGATAAGTTCCCGAATGAGCCGATCGCAGTGGATGCGCAGTATCAAATCGGTTACATCTGGTTCACCGCGGCCCAAACCGGCACAAAGGACGCCGCAGCAGCAGCCAACGCCAAAACTGCGTTTCAGGATTTTCTCTTCCACTATCCGAAGAGCGAGAAAGCAGCGCAGGCACGCGGCAACCTGGACATTCTCGAGCACAAGCAAACGGCCAACTCATATAAGGTCGCGAAATTCTACGATAAACAAAAATATTATCGCGCCGCTGTCATCTACTACAACGAAGTCATTCGTCAGCAGCCGGGGTCAGAGGAAAGCAATGAAGCCAAAAAACGCATTGATCAGTTGCGCGCAAAATTTGGGGACGCTGCGCTTCAGCCTGCTTTGCCCGTTGCACAAGGTGGCAAGAAAAAGGGCGAAGCACATGGCGGGCGGACTGCCGGAACCGAGTCCGCAAAGCCGGGTGCGGCAAATAACGAAGCGCCGTTACCTGCGCCCGAGACTGATTCTTCGCTACCGCCGCCGGCTTCCCTTGCGCCCGATACGACTACCGCGCCTGAACCACTGCTGCCTCTGCCGAGCACGGGCACAAGTTCCGATACGTCCCCTGCTGCCGGCGCCTCGGCCTCTCCAGGAGCGTCCGCCTCACCGGCACCTTGAAAGCCTCACTTGCGACAGTATTCTGCGTCGCCTTAAGTGGTTGTCTTGGCTATCATGTCGGACCGGTAAAGCCATATTATCTACGTGATGTTCACAGCATCGCAGTTCCGACGTTTAAAAACCGCACACTTCTACCACGGATCGAAGTTTTGGTCACTGACACTGTAATCAAGCAGCTGCAACAGGATGGGACATTCCAGATTGCCAGCGGAGACAACGCGGACGCTACTTTGAATGGTGAGGTATATCGGATCGTCCGCCTGCCGGCGCGCTCAGTGCGTGGCAACGTACTGGCCACAACCGAATTTGCCCTGACATTAAGCGTAAAGTACTCGCTAACCGGAAAAAATGGCGAACAGCTGGCGCCGTCGAGTGAAGCGGTCGGAACGACGAGCTTTTTCGTGAGTAGCGACGTAACCACCGATGAACGGCAAGCCCTGCCGCTGGCTACTGAGGATCTCGCCACCCGACTAGTTAGCCAAATAAGCGAGGGCTGGTGATGACTGATGAAGGGTGAAGAACGGCTTTGGACCATCCTCAACGATAAGCTTGATACTCTCCGCGCCACAAATCAGTTGCCTGAAGCGATTCGCGTTGCCGAAACTGCCCTTGAAATCGCCAAGCGCGCTTTCAAAGGAAGCGAGACGCCACTTGCCACCAGCTTCGAGAAGTTAGGCCAGTTATTCGAACAAAAGGGAGATTACACTGCCGCCGAGGCAAACTTGCTCAAGGCGCATGCAATCCTGGAAAAGGGGAAACCACCCGATCAGCATGCCATCTACCGCTCGGCGCGACGGCTGGCGACCTTATGCGATAGCCTCGGCCAATCTGAGGAGGCGATCAATTTTTATCAGAAAGCAATAACCGCCGGTACCCAAATCGATGACGTTCCCTATTCGGACATCGGAACGATGTTGAACAACATTGCGCTGATTCTGCGCAAATCTGGCCGGCAAAAGGCGGCCGAGCCCTGCTATGTGCGCGCTTTGGAAATTTATGAGAAACAACTTGGGCCCGACCACCCGGATGTAGCATCGGTTTTAAATAACCTTGCGGTGTTCTACACGAACGAACGCCGCTACACCGAAGCTGAGAAGATACATGTTCGCGCATTGGCCATCCGGCAGAAATTGAATCCACCTCCGCTTGCCGACATTGCGCAATCAAAATGCAACCTGGCGGTCGTCTACCATTCTCGCGGTGATTACGCAAAAGCGGCGGAACTCTATCAATCTTCGCTGAAAACGTGGGAGCAGGTACAGGAGAAGCCCTCCAAGGATTACGATATTGTTGTTTCAAATTATGCCGACCTTTTGCGTTCCATTGGTCAGGTACGCAAAGCGCATCAGTTAGAGGTTCGCGCGCGTAAGAAGCGTTTGGGCTGATTTTAACCCGACGTTCCTCGCTTCCATCCTATGGTAATGCCCCTCCTCTTTAACCTTGCAGGCCCCCTGGTGAACGCGCATTGTAGTTTTGCTGCCTTTGGCTCGCGTGGCGGAATCGGCAGACGCGTACGGCTCAGGACCGTATGGGGAAACCCGTGGAGGTTCGAGTCCTCTCGCGAGCACCAAGCGCCTCGTTCTACCTGCAATAGGAGAACAACTACAAACGCTGCAATGTCAGATAATACAAGGCTACTTCGCCCCAGATTTCCTTCTTGCCGCCCAACGCGCTTTCATTAGCTCGGAGAGCTTCCTTCGTCCGGCAGGAGTAAGTGCGCCTTTTTTCCTGGCAGGAGCTGCTTTTTTGCCCGTTGCTTTTCTCCGCGCTGCCCAGCGAGCCTTCATTAACTGGGAGAGCTTTCTTCGACCGGCAGGTGTAAGCTGGCCTTTTTTCTTTGCAGGAGTCGCTGGAGCCGGTCCCCTTAGTCTCGCCCAACGAGCTTTGGCGGCAGCCGCAAGCTTCGCCCGAGTCGTGGGCGAAAAGTAACGTCTGCCCGCCGGGCGCGTTGTTGTCGTCGTCGGGGGTGTACCTCCTCTGAGAATTGAGGAAAGGCGTCTTTCCAGGTTATCAATTTGTCGGCGAATTGAAATCGCGTCTTCTAGAGCTTTAACAGATGTATCCATGCCTTGTTAGATAGCCGGAGTTGACCGGATAGCAATCCCTATTTTTCGTAACAAGTTAATGGTGATGTTCCTGGGCCAGCCTTGCCTGGTAGTTAACATGCAATAACCAGTAAAAATTAGTTGTCATAAAACTGCAAGCCGGTGTTCTATCAAATTCTGAAATGACTACGCAAGCTGCGCGCGTTCGAGAAATGTTCGGCTCCATTGCCGCACGGTACGACATCGCAAATCACTTGCTTAGCTGCGGGATTGATTTCTCGTGGCGAGAACGCGCGGCTAGAATTGTCACGGACTGGCACCCACATAGTGTTGCCGATCTTGCAACTGGCACCGGAGATTTGGCGCTGGCGCTGCAAAAGAAATTGCCAAACGCCGAAATCGCGGGCGTCGATTTCCTGCCGGAGATGCTGGAACTTGCGAAGCAAAAAGGTCTGCGCCAACCCGTACTTGCTGATGCGATGAACCTGCCATTCGGCGACAGTTCATTTGATTGTGTCACGATCGCGTTTGGGTTGCGCAATTTAGAAAACTGCGCAGCCGCGCTTGTTGAGATGTCGCGCGTAATCAAGAGCAACGGTCACTTGCTCGTGCTCGAGTTCTCACTGCCAACAACACCAATCTTGCAGGCAGTCTATCGTTTCTATCTACATCGCTGCTTGCCCCTGGTCGGTTCTTTCTTAACAGGGAAGAAAAATGCCTACGACTACCTTGGCGATTCGATCGAGGAATTTCCAAGTGGCGGTGCAATGTGTCAGCTGATGGCGGAGAACGGTTTCACGTCTCCCACGTTCGAACCAGTCACTGGTGGAATCGTCACGATTTATACGGCCACGAAACAGTAACTGCGAAAAGAGACGGTCGAGCGACCCTGATCTTTCAGGAATTCTTAAGCCATTCGGAGTTGGTCCGAAGTCATTAACCTTATTGCTTGGGACTGGGAGATGCAGTTGCCGTCGCTGAGGCATTCGGCGCGGCAGTGGCTTGGCTGACCAGCGGTAATTTTAAGGTGTTCAAGTCCGGATTGCTGATCTCAAAGGTGCCTTCGCGACCATCCACGCCCGCGCGCCACGTGCCGTCATTGTTTTGAGCACCGATGGTCAACTTGTGTGACGCTTTGTTGTCAGGTGTGGTAGTAAAGGCGAGAACCAGCTGCGGCTTTTCGAAGCCGTGTTGAGGCGTAGTCGGGCCTAGCCAACGCGCTGCATGCAGAGCCGACAATGTGTTGAGCAGCGATTGCAGATTAGCTTCGTTGATTTGGCCGCTTCCTTTCAACCAATGCCACTGGTTCGTCTGGTCGCGCTCAAGTGACAGCTCCTTGTCAGCCGTGACGCTTAGACGATGAATTTGCTCCGGCTTAAACCTAAAGATCGACAGTTCCTGCCATTGCAGCGGATCAGTTGAAACATGATCCAGCAAAGCGCGGCGCACTGCCACGACGAATGGTTCATCGGTCAGCCGCGCGTAAACGTTATCGCCCTCTCCTTTTCCAAAGGCGACCCCCGCAAACGGTTGCTCACCCGCCTTGGTTTCAGCCGTGTTTTCAGAAGCAAATGAACTGAACGTTAATTGAATCTGTGGCTTATCGAGGCCGTATTTCGACAGATTGGAAGCGACGTCTTCTACGAATCTTGATACCCGCTCATTTTGCAGCGTGTCAATCAAGCGCCGAACCGCACCCGGGTCGGCCGGCGCATTGTTTTGTGTGGCGATTGTCCAATTTCCATCTTTGCGCGCGAGAACGGTTTTGCCCTTGCCCGGAGCGTCGATGGTGATCCGATCGAGAATGTTTGTATCGATCCGAACCAAATGAGAGTCCCGCAAATCGGCCGGCTTTGTGTTAAGTATCTCTTCGATCTTTTTCGGCAGGGTGTAAACGGATCCGCGAGGAGCGAAGCGCACATAAGTCTGGTCTTTTTCCTTCTCTGGGACGCTGCCGATCTGCAGCGTCTGACCTTTGTCCTCCCGCCCAAACACTTTGATCGACTCACCCATCTCGACCTTCTGATCTTTCTTTTGCTCCTGGTCATATAACGTGATCGATCCACGCGGCTCCGCCAAGCCATAAGCGCGCAGGTCACCACGATCATCGGCTACAAATTGTTGAATGCGCGCCGACGTGACCTGTGAAATCAAGTCGCCTACTTTCCCGTCATCGGCCCGGGCGCGGAGCGGCTTGAGGATATCCCAGTGTTCGCCTTTCTTCTCCAGCTCCATTTCACCAGCCGGCGTTTTCAATGTGATGCGGCGCACCTGCGCGGTCGTCACATCTGTTAATTTTCTGTCGCGAAATTCCTCCGGTTTCTTGTCGATATCTTTCTTGACCGACTGCGTCGCGAGAAACGTTTCCTTCGAATTCTGGAAACGCACATACATTCTGCCTTCCAACGCGGCGTCTTTGCCAAACAGGATTTCCGGCGGCTTATCCCGGCCGAGCAGTTTGAGCTTTAGCTTGGGATTGTTCAGGCCGTACTCGGTCAGTTTGCTCTTATCGGTGTCGATATCTTTGGCGGGGATGGTCCCCTCCTTCTGCCACGTCTCTAAATCCGACAACAGATTCTCGACAAGAGCGCCATCTGCCTGGTCTTTTATCGGCGTTTCAAGTCGCCACTTGTTCTCGCGGCGTCGTATTTCGATCTTTTGATCGCCATTCTGAATGACGATGCCGTCGATTTTGTTTCGATCGAAATTGACCACGTTCTGGGCCTGCCGCCTTGCCTCCTCCGTGCTCGGCCGCTTCATTTCAAAGAACCTGAAGTAAGCGACGCCAGCGAGCGCAATGACCGCCAGGATGAGGGTATTCCTCCACTTCATACTAAACGCGGCGCTGCCACCACACCATGGTTCCGATCAGCGCGGGAACCAGCGGTATGAACACCAAAACAATCCAGCGCAACCGGCGCAACGCCTCTTCGTTGAGATTGAAGGTGAGAGGCTTGGGAACTTTTGGCGCGATACCGATAAGCTGTTCCCGGCTGAGCAGCCAGTTCACACTGCCCGAGATGAAATCGAGCCCTTGCTGGTCTTGCGTAATCGCGTTGTCCTGAACGAAAGTTGCGTTACTAACTACTACCAAGCGCGACGAATTGACCTGGACTCGCTGATCTGCGCTGCCACCTTTTTCGACTGCCGCTCCGATTGTGAGCGCCACATTGCTGCTTTGCTTCGCGTCAGCCTGTAGTTTTACCTGGTCGTCCGTGTTGTAGTCTGCTTCCGCAAAATAGCCTTTTTCTGCCTGGATCAGCGGCTCCACGCGGACGTTCGCGGCACGGACCCGATCCTGCTCAAGCGTAAGCGAAGATGTGCCTCCTAAGAAGAGCGCTCGCACATCGGCCAGCCGCTTTGTGATTGGACTGTCGCCCAGGAAATGCGCTTGCACGTCTCGCGTCAGTGCCAGTTCCTGGATACCGGTGCGCAGGAAAACCATCAATCGATCGTCGTTGGCTCTCACACCGAGTTCGTTGACAAAACCGCGGAGCTTCGGCGTTTTCACCCCCGGATCCAGGAGAAGAAGTAGCCGCCCCTGTTTATCCCAGAAGTCGCGCAAAAGTTTCATTTCGCGATCAGAAAAATCGTATTGCGGCCCGACAATCATTACAGCTTTCACGTCGGCCGGAATTGCATCCAGATCGAGCAGGTTCAGCTCCTGGAACTTGATGTTTTCGTTTTCGATAAACGTTTTCAGCACGGAGATCGGGCTGCTGTTTTCCGAAAGCGCTGGTTCCT
>WNFS01007026.1_pt1 | contig 13088 bp, 8 predicted proteins | sample 5400141 | NCBI WGS metagenome assembly WNFS01 (sample SAMN13153358, study PRJNA577476) | soil metagenome | isolation source: 60 cm saprolite under Madrone tree | place: USA:California | collected 2016-06-14
TGCCCTTTCCCAGGTTTAAGTTGAGCCAGCTTGAGTCGTTGGCTATGATAGCCGACCAGTCGCCGGCAGGACCACAGTTAGCAAGTGCCAGCATTTGTGGGTCAGGATTGCCTTGCCCCTGCGTGCTGGTAAAGGCCAGTGACGCTGTGTTGACATGTAGGCATGGCTGCGGTCGCATCTGTTGGACAGTTAAGAAGACATTCACCGTCATCGTACTGGACCGCAGCTTAAAGGTGACCCGTCCTGCATACGTTCCGAGTTGCAGATCGGCGCTTGTCACCCCGATAGAGACATCCTGGGCAGCATTGGCAGTCAACGTGCCATGGGTAGGAGTAACGCTCAGCCAGTTGGCTCCGTCAACCGTGCCGGTGGATATCGACCAGTCGCCCGAACTCCCGCAGTTGCCGATGGTGGTGGTTTGTGGTGCAGGATCACCCTGCCCCTGGGTCGCCGTGAACGAAAGCGCTTGTGAACTGGCAGTGATACACGAAACCTGCGCGGGTGGTTGGACGGTGAGCGTGATATTTATGGCTGCTGTGCTTGATCCCAGCTTAAATGTGACCTGACCTGTATAGGTACCTGCCCCCAATGTTGTGCTGGCAACTGTGATCGAAACGTCCTGAGTGGCCTGGGCCTGCAAATCGCCTGCCGTTGGGCCAGCGTTGAGCCAATGTGCCCCATCATCGGTCCTGGTCGATACACTCCAGGAGCCAGGGTCCCCGCAGTTGGTGAGCGTTACCGTTTGCGGCGTTGAATTGCCTTGCCCCTGGGTCGCCGTGAAGGAAAGTGCCTGTGTGTTGCTATTCACGCACGTTGTCGCCTGCGCCGGACGTACCATCAATGTGACCTGGAGCACCAGCTTGAGGTTGCTGCCGGAACTGCTGAAGTTCACCGTCGCCTGGTAGGTCCCCGCTTTCAATCCAGCGGCTGATGCGCTCACCTGCAGTTGCTGCATCAGAGGGGCCGGGATTTTTCCAGAGGAGGTCAGTTGGAGCCACGCGGCCTGCTGCTGGTCCCAACTTGCCGTCCAATTCACTATCCCTGAACCCGTTGTACAAAGCCTGAACGGCGCGGTCACCGTTTGCTGTTGGCCCTCGGTAACGGGACCTAACGTCAACGTGGTGGTCGTTGTCGATTTGGAGCAACTTGCCAGGGCTGGTTTCTGTGGGATCGTCAGTGTGAGCTTGACCGATTGCTTACTACTCTCCTCGGTGGCGATCAGCGTGTGCGAACTGCCGACAAGCCAATTGGGATCGGTCTTGATCGTGATATCGAATGTACCGTCATCCTTGACGGCGATCATTGTTCCTGAGGAAGGTGCGATTGTTGCCTGGTACACCCCCAGTAAGAATGATGTTCCCGTCTGGGTAGCAGGTGATGCCTGGCGGGCAACTGGGCTGCCAGCGCTGGCGATAATCGCCGGTTGCCCATCGAGCGTGAGCGAGACCGTCCCGCCTGGGGTGAAATTACTCCCATGGATGGACAAGGCTCCGCCCGGCACAATATTCCCGTTCAGGTTGAGCATCGCGGGGAGTTGGCTGTGTCCGAAGGGGGAAAGCAGTGCGTTCCTGAGCCCTGGGAAAAACAGGACAATTGTAACGAGCATCGTGATAATAACGGTACCGGTGATAGCCGTCGTCAGGCACGACGGGCGGCAACCGCGCTGCGCGTGTTGTGATGCGCGTGCCCCGCCTGATGGTTGGTGCGATGTTGCGCTACCAACCTGTCGCTGTGGAAACTGGTGCTGAAGCTGTTGGTAGTGTTGGGGAGGTTGCTGCCCATGATGGAAGGCCTGCTGCTGGTGATGTTGGTGCAAAGGTGATTGCGCGTGGTGAGCAGGCTGGTAATGCTGGGGCTCATGATGAAAAGCCTGCTGCTCGTGATGAGGTGAGTCGTATGTGGCAGCACTATCAGACCTGAGCGGAGTGCCTGGTACCGATGGAACTCCTCCTGCCTGTGGGGTGCCTTGTATTGACGGCACGCCTCCTTGCGCCAACCTGGTCGATTCACCCACAAGCGGCAGAAATCCAGCCCCTGTATCGGCGAGATCGGCAATGGTAGAGCCGATCTCTCTCTCTGGCTCAAGAGGCTCATGTAGGGTAGGCAGAAACCTGACTCCCGAATTGGTGGGTCCAGCGATGGTAGAGCCCTCGGTGTCAAAGGATTCACGCAGATCGGGCAGAAACCCAATAGGCTCACCCCGAGTAGAGCCAAATAGGGAGTCTGGCTCAGTAGAGCCACTCAAGTCAAACTCTGTAGGAGAGCCAATGGTGGAGCCAAACCCCCGCCCAAAATCAAATGGTGGTTGTTGTTCATTGTCCTGGTCATTCCCTGCTACTACTGTTCCACAACGTCCACAGAAGCGAGCACCCGCCGATAGTGTAGATTTGCAGAATGCGCATTGGGTCATACTCATAGTAGCACTCCTTTTAGAGATATATCATCAAGAAGATAGAATAGATAAGAATCATCGTTTTCTGACTGGTATTGTTGTATTACTTGCTCGGACGCGAAAGCGCAACAAAAACAAAATGCTATCATCACTCTCCCAACGTACCCTATTTTGTGCAATAATGCAGTGACTTCGGTCACAAAAGCGAGGTTGTTGGTCCCACATGAAAGAACGCTAGAGCACTTATAAATAGCGGAAAGGCTGGCGAGCGAGTTTGTACGAAAAAAGAGTCACGGGAGAGCATACATGAGCACACATCCCGGCCTGCAAAATGGCCCTATCTACCTCGATTACAATGCCACCACGCCGGTGGATCCCGCTGTCGTCGAGGCCATGATACCATATCTTTCGCATCACTTTGGCAACCCATCAAGTACACATCGCTACGGACAGGCCGCCCACCAGGCCGTAGACACTGCGCGAACTCAGGTCGCCCAATTGTTGGGATGTGCCCCGGCTGAAATCATCTTCACCGGTGGCGGTTCGGAGAGTGATAACCTGGCTATGCGCGGAGTTGCCCTGGCACAGCGCACACGTGGTGATCATATCATCACACAAGTAACCGAGCACCCTGCCGTGCTCAAGGCCTGTCGTGCACTCACACAACTGCATGGTTTTCGCGTCACTTATCTGCCGGTCGATGGGAGCGGGTGTGTCAATCCCGCGGATGTGGCAGCAGCGATTGACGAAAAAACGGTGCTAATCAGCATCATGCACGCCAACAACGAAACGGGAACGCTACAGCCCATCGCCGAGATAGCACGCATCGCACGACAACATGGTGTGCTGATGCATACCGACGCCGCACAATCGGTGGGCAAGATTCCAACGCAGGTCGCCGAGTTAGGTGTGGATCTGCTCACTATCGCAGGCCACAAGCTCTATGCTCCCAAAGGTATCGGTGCACTGTACGTCCGGCACGGTGTGCAACTCGAGCCCGTGATCTACGGTGGCGGGCAGGAGGCGGGACTGAGAGCAGGCACGGAGCAAGTCGCCAGTATAGTGGCATTGGGAACTGCCTGTATGTTAGCACAACAGCAACTGGCGGAGAGCCTGCCGCGTCTGCAACGGTTGCGCGATCAACTGCACAAGCAACTGGAGCAGCGCCTCCCTCGCGCACTCTATGTGAACGGGCATCCGAGCAAACGCTTGCCCAATACGTTGAATATTAGTGTAGAGGGTATCATTGGTGAAGAGGTGCTTGCTGCTACACCGGAAATAGCTAGTTCGACCGGCTCGGCCTGTCACGAGGGCAGCACGGAGCCTTCAGCAGTGCTCATGGCTATGGGCTTATCACGCACACGAGCGCTCGGTGCATTGCGTTTGACGCTAGGCCGTTGGTCCACAGAAGAAGAGATAGCGCAAGCGGTAAGATTGCTGGCACGAACTATAGATTCTCTACGGCGGAAGGATTAAAATAGAGGATACAAGGGGCAATACTGCCATGGAACGCTGTTATCGGCTTCTGTAACTACTAAGGGGTGCGTCTGATATGATTACTGATGATTCCAGGATGCAACAACCGGTCCCGATTGCCATCGAAAATCCAGAATTGGTCTCGTATCGAGCAGAGTTCCCCATCCTGCAACGAAAAACCTACATGAATAGCTGCTCCCTGGGAGCGCTCTCGCAACGTTCAATGCAAAACGTTGCCCAATTTATGGAAATGTGGAACGAATGGGGGGCGCATGCGTGGTACGAAATCTGGCTGGGTGAGATTGCCAGGATGCGCCAAAAATTTGCCAAGCTCATCGGCGCACAACTCCACGAGGTTGCAATTGCTGCCAGCGTCTCGGCTGCGCTCAGTTCAATCGCAACAGCCCTGGACTACAGTAAGCGCAACAAAGTCGTCATGGCCGACATGGACTTCCCGACACTGGCCTATCAGTGGCTCGTCAAAGAGCGCCTGGGCGTCCAGTGCCACTTTGTCGAGAGTCCCGATCGTGTCTATGTCCCACCAGACTTGTTTGAACCTGCCGTTGATGACAAAACCGCACTGCTAGCTACCTCGCATGTGTTCTTCACGATGACTACCAGGGCACAGGTCAGATTCCCATCGATGTCGTTGCCCAGGATATCGACTTTCTCGTCACGGGTACACTCAAATGGCTCCTGGGGGGGCCTGGACTCGCGCTTGTCTACATCCGCGAAGGGCTATTGCCCCATCTGCGGCCAACCATCGCGGGTTGGTTTGGTCACCGCGACCAATTCGAGTTTAAGACGCGCGAGTTTGAGTTCCGCCCCGAAGCTACCAGGGTTGAGATGGGAACTCCCGCGGTGGCTGCGGTTTATGCGGCAAACGGCGGCATGGACATTGTGCAAGAGATCAGTGTGGAGCGTATCTGCGAACGCACACGCTACCTGACCAATGACTTAATCGCCCGTGCGCGTGAACATGGTTGGAAAGTTCGTGCCCCCCAGGAGCCGGAATGTCGTAGTTCTATTGTGATGCTGGAACTTGAAGAGCCACAGGAAGTCGTGAAAGAGCTCGTCGCACACAATATCATCACCGATTCGCGTCCTGGCTTGTTGCGCATCTCACCGTACTTCTATAACACCATTGAGGAGAATGGAGTAGTGATAGATGCAATTGCTGAGATACTGGAAAAGAGGGGGAAAGGTAGCTGATGGGCTGGTGGAAGCCGTTCTCCCCGAGTCGTTTCTGTTCGGCGTTGCCACATCAGATCACCAGTGCGAGGCCTATGACCCGAACTGCGAAGATATTCGCGACATCTGGGAGCAGCGCCGTCACTTAACGAAACGAGGGCAGGCCACCGACTTCTGGAATCGCTATCCCGAGGATATACGCCTGGCGCAGGAGCTCGGCTGCAAGGCCTTCCGTTTTTCCCTCGCCTGGTCGCAGCTCGAACCAAGACGCGGGGAGTTCAATGAGGAAGCGTTTGCCCATTATCAGCAGGTGATTGAGACGATACGTGCGGCAGGCATGGAGCCGATCATGACGCTGCACCACTTCACCTGGCCGGTACACGTTGAGGCGCCTAATAGAGGAATGATCGGCGAAGACTTCCCTGCTATTTTCGCCCAATACGCAACTGAGGTTGCCGCTCGGCTCGGTCAGCACGTGCGCTACTGGATCACCTTCAATGAGCCAAACCAGCTCATCTATGGCTACGTCAAGCCCTGGTGGGAGTCCGACTACTTCGTCCCGCCGGGCCTGCCGGGAAACGTCACACTAGCCGATCAGATGAAGACCGTTGGTCAGCTGATGCGTAATCTGTTCCTGGCGCACACCGCTGCTCGCGAGGCGATCAAGCGTGTCAATCCTGGGGCCCAGGTAGGTGCCAACTCATTGCTACTTGGCCTGCCTGCCTGGCTCCAGAGCCTGATCGATTGCAACGCCACCAGATGGCGCTCTACTGAACACTGGCTGCGCCGGGGCCAGAGGTTCAGCAGGCGCGGGGTGCTTGAGCATGGGAGGGTAGACGTTGTTGTTTCCACCATGACCATGACCCCCGAGCGAGCCAGGCAAGTCGATTTTTCCGAAGCCTACTTTGTCGCCCACCAGGCGCTGCTCGTCCAGGCCAGCAGTTCGATTCGGGAGCCACAGGAACTCGCCGGGCAAGCAGTAGCCGTCGTCAAAGGCTCTACATCCCAGGATGCCATCTCCACGCTTCTGCCCAGGGCCCGCGCCCGGGTAATGAGCACCTATACCGATGCACGCAGTGAGCTGGATAGTGGGCGAGTAGCGGCTCTCCTGGCCGACGATGCCATCCTTCTCGGCACCGTGCAGCAGCACCCGGACCGCTACCGGCTACTCGACAACCTGCCCGGCGCCGAGCCGGAACCCTACGCTGTTGCAGTGGCGAAAGGAAATCCTGAACTGCTGGAAGCTGTGGACAATGCAGTGCGGCGCTTCAAAAGCTCGCATACCTGGGCCTCGGGCTTCGCGCAACATTTTGCGGGGCGGCCAATTCCCCAACTCCCCCAACTCCCCACACGAGCCACCCTCGCCGACATCAACGGCATGACATTTGCTCAAAGCAGGGAAGAGGCCTCAACATCTCCAGGTTCTGGAGGCCCTTCAGGCAGGAAAAAGACGGTGTTAGAGCGTATCAAGGCACGAGGCTACCTGGTGGTTGCTGTCAGGGAAGACGCGCCTGGCCTGGGCTATCGTGATCCCGCGACCGGTGAACGCAGTGGGCTGGAGATTGACCTGGCGCGGGCTATCGCGCAGGAGATCTGCGGTGACCCTGACAAGATCAAGTTTCGCTCTGTCCAGACCCGGCAACGCCTATCGTTCGTACGCTCGATCCTGCACTTCTTCGATCCGCTGTTCAAGCTGTATAGCATCCTTTCGACCACCCTTACCAGCAACTGGTGGTATCTTGGCATGGCCGGGAAATTGCCGCCCGATCTCTGCCCTCGGGAGTGTGTCTGCCAGCTGGATTTTGTCGGTTTCGATTACTACTGGGGGACCAATACCTTGCGATTCCACCGCATCCAGCAGCTTATGGATGCCGCGCTTGGCCGTTATGACCAGGCACCGGTCTGGCCAGAAGCACTCTATGGAATGCTCCAGTACTACGCCGGTCTGTTCCCAAATAAAGAGATTCTCGTCATCGAAAACGGTTGTGTCGATGAGGCAGATGGCATAGAGCGTGCGCAGTATATCAGCGAGCATATCGGCCAGGTTCAGCGTGCCCGTCGCGACGGTATCAACGTCGTGGGCTACACCTGCTGGAGCCTCACTTCAAACCGCGAGTGGGGCCTTGCGTTTGGCTCGAGTAGCAACTTTGGCCTCTACCACATCGACCTGGACGCTGATCCTGAATTGAAGCGCGTGCCAAGCGCTGCTGTCGCGACCTATCAGGAGATCATCAAGAATCGCGGCGTATTGAGCTAACCTGGCTCTTTGCTTCACTCTTGCTCTCCCCTACGACTGCCCACACCCAGGCAGAGCCAATTGCTGGAAGATCCTCGGTACGTACTCTGGTGCATACAAAAAATACGTAAAAGATACGTAGTTCTCCTGACTCTCTGCTGAACTTAATCATGTTAGACTTCTAACAGAACCGTTAAGGTGGGAAGTCAGACAACATCCCTGTTGCCGAATGATGAAAGACAGGCGGCTTGTTATGGGCTCAGAACCTGATCTTCGTGCGATGAAAATATCCGTGCTGGCAGAACACTGCATGATCGAGATCAACGACTATCACCATGGTCGTCCGTCTGGAGACCGGCATTGTGTAGAGATGCTGCGACGTGCCACAGTGCAATGCGATCACCTGGCTTGGCAATGGTTCCAGCAGAGCTTCAGCGATCTGGTGTGTAGTTGGGTGCGCCGAGACCCTCGCCGAGACCTGGCCTACCGTTTTGACAGCGAGGAGAACTATGTTACCGAGGCTTTTGCGCGCTTCTGGCATGCAGCCGTCTATAAGCAAAAGCGCGAGTTTTCTACACTTGCTGCCGCTTTGAAGTATCTGCATGCAAGTTTGAATGGAGCTATTCTGGATACACTGCGAGCCTATACGCGACTGCGTGAGGAACCATTACCTGAGCCTGATTCGCCGGGAGAGCCATTTGTGGAGGACGAGGAAGACGATACCCAACTGTGGGAGTTCCTGCGCAATATGTTCCCCCTGCCTCGCGAACGACGCCTGGCCTACTTACTCTTTCACTGTGGGCTCAAACCCAGACAAATTGTCCGCTACTGTTCTCAAGAGTTCAGTGATGTGCGAGAAATTTATAGCCGTCGTCGCAGTATGCTTGAACGGGTCCTGCGCAATGCGGATCAACTTCGCCAGCATCTGGGACCGGCCTGAGAGCGAAAGAAGAAGCAGGTGCTATTTTGGACAACGAGCATTTTGACGCAGTCATCGTTGGGTCTGGATTTGGTGGGTCAGTCATGGCATACAGACTTGCAAAAGCGGGTCTGCGGGTCTGCTTGTTGGAACGAGGGAAGCCGTATCCTCCTGGTTCATTCCCTCGCAGCCCATACCGTATGAAGACCAATTTCTGGGACCCTAGCAAGGGTATGTATGGCCTGTTCAGCTTCTGGTCCTTCCAGAGCATGAATGCCCTGGTTGCCAGTGGCCTGGGTGGGGGGTCATTGATTTACTCCAACGTGATGATTCGCAAAGATGAGAAGTGGTTTGTGCACGAGAACCTCTCCCAGGGTGGCTATGAAAACTGGCCCGTCGCTCGTGCAGAACTCGACCCGCACTACGAGTGTGTTGAGAAAATGTTGCCGGTGCAACGCTATCCATTCGACCAGGCTCCCTATAACAAGACGCCAAGAACACTCGCCCTGAAAGCTGCCGCTGAGGAGCTTCAACTGGATTGGTGCCTGCCGAATATAGCCGTCACCTTCGGCAATGCAGATGAGCCACCTGCTCCTGGTGTGCTGATTCACGAAGCGTATCCAAATATCCACGGGCCTAACAGCATCCGCACCACCTGTTGCCTGTGTAGCGAGTGCAATATCGGCTGCAACACCGGAAGCAAGAACACGCTTGATTACAACTATCTGACCGAGGCAAAGAGGCATGGGGCAGAGATCAGAACCGGTTGTGAAGTGCGTTCATTTCAGCCGGAGAATGATAGCGGCTACTCTCTCTCCTATGTTGAGCACGATCTCAGTCGCCAAGGACAACCTACGGATACCCATGATCCAGCCGTGCTTCCTCCGAAGACCATAACCACGAAGCGGCTGATCCTCTCGGCGGGAGCGCTAGGTTCTACCTACCTGCTGTTAAAAAATCGGTTAGTCTTTCCACAGATTAGCCGACAATTGGGCACACGCTTCAGCGGTAATGGGGATTTCCTCTCATTCGTTGTGAGATGTGACGACAGTACCAGTGGCGAACGGATACCCCGCATTATTGATCCCAGTTATGGGCCTGCTATTACAAGCACCATACGCATTCCTGATAAAGAGGATGGTGGTGAGGGGCGAGGTTTTTATATACAGGACGCAGGCTATCCTGAGTTTGTGAACTGGATGTTGCAACTCTTCGATGAGCCAGGCGCACTGGGGCAACAGTTTGGGGTCGTCAGACAGCTTATTGGGAAACAGCTCAAAAGAAAGACGGTGAGCGATGTGAGTAAATACGTCAGTAAATTGTTCGGAGCTTGTGAACTTTCGGCGGGACTGCTGCCTCTCGACGGGATGGGGCGGGATATTCCGAGTGGAAAGATGAGGCTGCGCCAGGGCAAGCTGGAACTTAGCTGGCCCAAGGAGGACTGTGATGCCTATTATGAGGCAGTGCGGCAAAAGATGATTGAGATCAGCCGTGTGTTAGGTGGAGACTTTGTTGATGATCCCCTCTGGTATCTCAACCGGGTCATCACGGTTCATCCGCTGGGAGGTTGTCCGATGGGGCGGAATAGCACTGAGGGTGTGGTGAATGAGTATGGGGAGGTTTTTAACTACCCGAATTTCTATATTGCTGATGGGTCGGTAATGCCGGGTCCCGTCGGTGCAAATCCGAGTTTAACGATTGCGGCCCTCGCCGACCGCTTTGCTAGCGGCATTATTGAGGGCCGGGGAGGAAAGAATGCATGAACAACGTGAATAGCCAGCAGAAAAAGCGTTCACTGATCCTGGCTGGAGGCGGATTGAAAGTTGCCTTTCAGGCGGGGGTCTTGCAGGTCTGGCTTGACGAGGCAGGCTTGACGTTTGACCATGCTGACGGTACGAGCGGTGGCACATTCAATCTGGCTATGTACTGCCAGGGCTTGAGTGGCAAGGAAATTGCTGATAACTGGCGCAACCTGCCGGTGTCTCTCTTCGGTGATTTCAATTGGGAACAATATACCAAGGCTTTCAATGCCGGGTCGATCCTGACGTTTGAGCGCTTTCGTGAGCACGTCTTCCCCTGTTGGGGACTCGATTGGGATAAAATCCGTGCCTCGAAACATCTGGGCACGTTCAATGTCTACAACTTCAATAAGCACGAACTGGAGGTGCTCACTCCTGATATGATGACAGAGGACTACCTGGTGGCCTGCGCAACGCTGCCAATGTGGTTTCCACCGGTGGTCATCAATGGGAGTACCTATATTGACGCCGTGTTTATTACTGATGCCAATATCGAGGAAGCGATCCGACGTGGGGCCGATGAGCTGTGGGTGATCTGGACCGTGAGTGAAAGGGGTATCTGGAACCCTGGCTTTATTGCAAACTACTTCCAGATCATTGAGACCACGGCAAACGGCCAGTTCAGACGGATGGTGCAGCGGATAGAGCAGAACAATGCAGCTCTGGCAGTAGGGAAAACCGGAGAATTCGGTCGCCATATCGAGCTAAAGATTCTCAGAGCGGAGGTGCCATTGCACTATCTGATTAATCTGAGCACTGATCGCATAAAAGAATCGGTGAACCTGGGTGTAGAGATGGCACGAAAGTGGTGTGTTGAACAGAAAATCCCACTGGCTACGCCCCGCGAGCCTCCCAAGCCCGACACTACTTCGCTGAGTTTTACCGAGGAGATGAAGGGATTCATCGCCTTTGGTGAAACAGACTACGTTGCTGGTTTCAGGAAGGGCCACGAGGATAAAAACTTCCTGATGGTTCACCTGACGATCAAGGTAGACGGCGTAGATCGTTTCATTACTGAGCCAGAACACGATGCTGCTGCGGAAGGGTATGTTGCATGTGAAGCGTTTGGTGGGAACCTGGCGGTCGAGCAAGGGTCTTTTAATCTCTTTGTGGATCAGGGAGACCCGACGGTCAAGAGAATGCTCTACCGGCTGTACTTCCACGACGGCGCAGGACATCCATTGACCTTGAGCGGATTTAAACTGATTCGCGATGATCCGCACTTTGATGTCTGGGCGGATACCACCACCCTCTTCACGCGCATCTTGCGAGGGCATGTCTCGGCAGAAGAAGAGGCGAAGTCTGAGATAGTGATAGTGGCATCAGGTATTATCCGCATCCACTTTATGGATGTCCTCAAGCAACTGATGACTTTGCATGCCGAGGGACCAAGCGTTGCAGAGCAAACCGCAACGCTTGCCCGTTTCGGAGCCTTCTTCCTTGGGAAGCTGTGGGATGTCTACGCGCAGCGAGTGCTGCTCTACGGGCCGTTCTAATGAGCGGCCTGACATCAGGTCAGATGATGATCGAGAGCATAACGTGTAGCTGCACTGCGTGAAGGAACAGAGATCTTCCCGTAGATCGAAGTGAGGTGCGTGCTAACGGTGCGCGGACTGATGGATAATTCCTGGCCCACCTGTTCATCAGTTTTTCCCTGAGCGACCAGGCGCAACACCTCCACTTCGCGCCTGGTCAATCCGTTGGGGTAGAGGGTAGGTACAGGCGACTTTGCTGGTGCGGGCGACGGTGGTGAGGGTAGAGGAGCCGGTTCGGCTTTCAGTAATGGCCCGCGCGCGATGAGGACTTGCTCCACCGTCATCTCGCGTCCCTCTGCCCATGCCGCGGTAAAGTCTTCATCACCAAGCTGAGTACGGGCAGCAGCGACGGTCTGCTCGTAAATGATCCGTGCGGCGGGTGGCATGGAGGCTCCAATGGATGCACGTAGCATCTCTGCTACACCGCAGAGACGTGCTGCCCATGCTGCCTGTCCCTGCGTGGCTACCGTACAGGCCAATCCTTCCAGGGAGAGCGCAAGAAACCACTGATGCTCCAAATCTTTGAGGATCATCACGCTCTCTTCATATGCCGCCCGTGCCTGCGCGTAATCACCTCGACCAAGAGCAAGCCAGCCTATGCCATAGAGCCCCGAGGCGATACCACGCTGGTCTCCTATCTCTCGGTGAAGTGCCAGGCCTTTTTCGAGTGGCGGTGCCATCGCAGCATACCCACCTTGAAAAAAGGCCACATATCCTAGAACGACAAAGGCATCAGCTATTCCTCTTTTATCATTGGCCGCCTGCGAGAGTGTGAGGCTTTCTGTGAGCATGGCATGTGCCCTCGCATAGTCGCTTTGGTACAAGATCAGAAGCCCTAAAAGCCAGAGCGAGTGGGCAATATGCGCTCTATCTCCCACCTCGCGTGAGAGCGCCAGAGCCTCCTGGGCAAGCGAGTATGACTTCACGTACTCGCCCCGGTTTAAGGCCACCGTCGCAAGGGTGTCAAGTGAGGAGGCAATCCCCCATTTGTCACCTGCCTCCCTGGAAAGTTCCAGCGCTTCCTCCGCCAGTGAGCGTGCTGCCGCAAATTTACTTTGCCAGCCGGCCATCTGCCCTTGCATCTGAAGAGCGGTTGCGACACCTTGTTGATCGTCGAGTGCTCGGAACAAAACCAGGCCTTCCTGGCAGAATTGCTTAGCTTGAGCATAGTTTCCCTGCAATCCATTGAGGATGCCTGCTGCATTGAGTGATTTCGCTCGAACGGTTGCCTTTGCTCCCCTATCCGCACGTAGTGCTCTCTCAAGAAAGTTCCGTCCCTCGGTCAAGTAGCCATGTGCCCACCAAAATCGCCAGAGCGCCCCACCTATCCGCAACGCCGTCTCTACGTGCTCGTCTGCATGCTCTAATGACCAGTCAAGTGCAGCTCTCAGGTTCTCATGATCTTGCTCTAACCGATTGAGCCAGCTGTCCTGCTCGGCACCAAGCAAGTGAGGTTCTGCTTCTTGGGCGAACGCGAGATAACAGGCAGCATGAGCCTGGCGTGTAGCCTCTAACTCACCACGAGCAGTCAGAGTTTCCA
>WNFS01002839.1_pt1 | contig 13086 bp, 15 predicted proteins | sample 5400141 | NCBI WGS metagenome assembly WNFS01 (sample SAMN13153358, study PRJNA577476) | soil metagenome | isolation source: 60 cm saprolite under Madrone tree | place: USA:California | collected 2016-06-14
CGGCGGGTCTTCTGACGGCGGCTTCTCGGGCGGCGGTGGCAGCTCGGGCGGCGGCGGCGCGAGTGGGAGTTGGTGATGCCCCGGCATCCGAAGTGGGCCCGGCGGTTCCTGAGCGACGCGGATTTCGACGCGATCACCCGGGCGATCACGACCGCCGAGGCGCGCACGTCGGCGGAGATCCGAGTGCATCTGGAGCGCCGCGTGCCGCGGCGACTTTTCCGGAGGCCCTCCGACGTCCTGTCGCGAGCCCAGCACGTGTTCAGGCGGCTCGGCATGCACAAGACGGCCGAGCGACACGGGGTGCTGGTCTACCTCGCCGTCGAGGAGCGGCGCCTGGCGGTCGTCGGCGACGAGGGCATCCACGGCCGCGTCGGCGATCGTCACTGGAACCGCGTGCGCGACCTGATGGTCGAGAAGCTCCGGGAGAACGCCCCGCGCCAGGCGCTCGAGCGGGCGATCGGGGAGCTCGGCCAGGCGCTCGCCGAGCACTACCCGCGCCGGCCCGACGACCGCAACGAGCTGAGCGATGAGGTGAGCGTGTCGTGAGGCGCGGGTGTACTGTACGCGCATGATTTCACCCGTGGTCGCGGGCGTCCTCGTTGCGACCCTGGCGTTCCCGCTGACCGCCGGCGCGCAGGAGACGTCCCCCGGCCGGGACGCGCTGCCCCTGGAGCTCAGACGCGCGCGCGAGACGACGCTCCGCCGCCCCATCGTGCATCCCGCGCCGCAACGCGATGAGGCCGTGGGCGAGGCCGAGCGCGCGGCGGCCGAGTACGAGCGGGCGCAGCGCGGAGAGGCGCTGATGCGCGAGCCATCACGGCCCGCGGCGCGACGTCCGGATCTGGGGTACGACGTCTACAGCGGCATCCAGCAGCGCAACATTCAGCGACGATGACCCGCGACGACGTTCCGACGCCGGCGCTGCTCCTCGATCTCGACCGCTTCGAGCGGAATCTCCGCCGCATGGCCGCCCACGCGCGCGCGGCCGGTAAGCACCTTCGACCGCACGCGAAGACGCACCGCTGTCCCGAGATCGCCCAGCGACAGGTGACCGCCGGGGCGCTCGGCGTCGCGTGCGCGAAGCTCGGTGAGGCGGAGGTGATGGCGCGGGCCGGAGTCCGCGGCCTCCTGATCACGACCGAAGTTGTCGCGCCCGCGGCGATCCGGCGGCTCATGCGGCTCGTCTCGGCGGCTCCCGACACGCTCCTCGTGGTCGACAACGCCGCGAACGTCGCGGACCTCGGGCGCGAGGCCGCCGCCGACGGCGTGGCGCTCAACCTCCTGGTGGACGTCGACGTGGGCAACCGGCGCACCGGGATCGCCCCCGGAGAACCCGCGCTGGCGCTCGCGCGCGCCGTGGCCGCGCAGCCGGCGCTCCGGTTCCGCGGGCTCCAGGGCTATGCGGGCCACTGCGCGCACGTCATCGGCTGGAGCGCGCGGCACGCGGCGTCGCGGGCGGCCCTGGCGCCCCTCATGGAAACTCGCTCGATGATCGAGCGCGCCGGACTGCCGGTCGAGATCGTCGCGGGCGGCTCGACCGGCACCTGGGACATCGACATCGAGCTGCCGGGGCTCACGGAGCTGCAGGCGGGCTCCTATTGCGTGATGGACCTCGACTACCGGCGCATCGGTGGACGCTCGGGCGAAACGCTCACCGACTTCGAGATGGCGCTCACGGTAATCACCACGGTCGTCAGCGTGCCGACGTCCGAGCGGGCGATGGTCGACGGCGGGCTCAAGGCTTTCTCGACCGACAAGCCGTTTCCGCCCGAATCGGTGGAGCGCCCAGGCGTCGAGTACGGATTCGCGGGCGACGAGCACGGGCGACTGACGGTCACCGATCACTCGCGCGCGCCGCGGCTCGGCGAGCGCATCGAGTTCTTCCCGCCGCACTGCGACCCGACGATCAACCTCTACGACCGGATCTACGCGATGCGCGCGGACAAGGTCGAGGCCGTGTGGGAGATCGCCGCGCGCGGCCGATCCGACTGAGTACATGGGGGGCTCCGGGCGCCCCCCAAGCCCCCCGTCGCTCGGGGCGCCCCGGCGTAGCCGTGGCGCCCCTCCGACAACGCGATTCGTCGCGATTCGTATCGAGCGCCGCCGTCCGGCTCACGCCGCCGGGCGGTACGCGATCAAATAGCGGTGCTCTCCCTCGAGCACGACCTCGCCCCGCTGGTTTCGGAGCGCCACCTTGAGGACCAGCAGGCCCGCCGAGCGCTTGCGCTCCAGGCCGACGACCTCGTGCGCGGGATAGATCGTGTCGCCGATGAACACGGGTGCGCGGAAGCGCGTGGCCTGCTCGACGAACGCGACGATCGACGCTTCGACAAGCGGGGCGAGCGTGGAAGCGCCGACGGCGGTGAGGGACGCGAGCAGGAGGCCGTGCGCGAGACGCTTGCCGTAGCGCGTCTTCTTCCCGTACTCGTCGTCATAGTGGATCGGATGGTTGTCGCCGGTCATGCCCGCGAAGAACAGGAAGTGGGCGTCGGTCAGGGTCCGCGACGGGCTCTTGAACCGGTCACCGACCTTGAAGTCCTCGAAATAGCGCTGGCTCACCAGGCGTTCCAGAACGCGTCTTGAACCGCCGCGGGCGTTTCCAGGGCGAAGAGCGCCTCCCGCAGCTTCGCCGCGCCGGAGAACCCGCGGGCGTACCAGGCAAGGTGCTTCTTGAGTTGGAGGAGCGCGGTCAGCCCCTGCAGGTGCGTCTCGATCAGCTCGCAGTGACGCCGGATGATCCGCGCCCGCTCGTGGCGCGACACCTCGGCGGCCTGGAAGACCCACGGGGCGCCGAGCGCGCCGCGGCCGATCATGACGGCGGCGCAGCCCGTGGCCCTCGTCATGGCCCATGCGTCCTCGGCGGTCCGCACGTCGCCGTTGCCGACCACCGGGATCGCGACGGCGTCGACGACGCGCGCGATGATCTCCCAGGGCGCCACACCGCTGAACTGCTGCGAGCGGGTCCGTGGATGGACCGTGATCGCGTCGACCCCCTCGCCCTCGGCGATCCGGGCGATCTCGACCGCGTTCACCGTCCGATCGTCCCAGCCGCCGCGAATCTTGATCGTGAGGTCCACGCCGATCGCCTTTCGCAGGGTGCGGAAGACGACGGCGGCGCCGAGCGGATCCCGCATCAGCGCGGCTCCCTGGCCCTTGGCGACGATCTTCGCCACCGGGCAGCCCATGTTGAGGTCGACCGCGTCCGCCCCCGCGGCCTCGAGGTGCCGCGCGGCCTCGGCCAGGACGTCCGGATCGGCGCCCAGGAGCTGCATCGCGATCGGGTGCTCCTCGGGCAGGAACCGGGCGAGCGCCGACGTGCGAACGTTGCCCACCACGAGCGCGCGGGCGTCGATCTCCTCGCTCGTGAGCCGCCCGGCGCCACACTCCCGGGCGACGAGCCTGAAGGGCGCATTGGTCACGGCTGCCATCGGCGCCAGGCGGAGATCGATCACGGAGTCCAGCATCTCAGATCCGGCCGCGGGGTGCAGGGCGGTCACTCCACCATCGCGATGGCGCGGACCGGACAGCCGTCCGCGCCTTCGAGCTTGAGCGGCAGGGCGACGAACCGGCAGCGCGGCGCGCCGATCTGGTCGAGGTTGTTCAGGTACTCGATCACCGTGATGCCGGCGGGGAAGAAGACCGCGTGCGTCGTGTACTCCTCCCTAGCCGGGCGCCGGCGCGGCTCGGCGATGGTGTCGCGGATGCAATGGTCCGGCGGATAGTCGTAGCCGACGGCCCTGGCCTGCCGGGCGACGAGCCACTCGCAGGCGCTCGGCCCCGTCCACGGCCCCTGTTTCCAGAACGGCTCGGTCTCGACGCTCACCCGCTTCGGCCAGTCCGTCCGCAGCAGCACGATGTCGCCGGCGCGCACGTGCTCGGCGCGGCGCTTGAGGTCCTCCGCGGTCACCTCGCCGTTGGCGCCGAGATGGGTGAGATCGACCACGGCCGCCTCGCCCACCCACTGGTCGACGGGCATCGCGGCCATGTCGCGACCGTCGATCAGGTAGTGGAGCGGCGCGTCGACATGCGTGTAGGCGTGACAGCTGATCGTGAGCACCGTGCTCTGCAGGGGATGCCCCGAGGCGTGCGCGGCCACGAGCTGCGACGCGACCTTCCAGCGGAAGTGCGGCCGGATGGAAAAGCTCAGATCGACGATCCGCATCGCCGTCACCGGTCGGCGACGAGCACGGCGACGGGGAATCCGTAGCGGATCTGTCCGTTCTCGAGCCGGGTCTGGATGCCGAGGGCGTCGTCGGCGAGCGAAGCCCGGAAGAGGGCGCGGATCTTGTCGTCGTCGCCGGGGTTCGGGAACGAACGCGCGATCAGGGCTTCCAGCTCGCCTTCCAGCCGATACCATGTCACGCGCGGCTCGGACAGGCCCGCCTTGGCGTAGAGGGCCTGGTGCTCGTCGACCGGCATGGCGCGCGCGTGCGAGGGATCGCGGAGCCTCTCCATCCGGTTGAAGGCGTCGGCGCGGTCTGGCGCCGGCGCGCTGTCGGCGACCATGACCCTGCCGCCGGGCGCGGCCACGCGCTTCATCTCCCGCAGCACCGCCAGCGGGTCGAGGAAGTGGTGGAAGGCGAAGCGGGAGGTGACGATCGTGAACGACGCGTCCGGGAACGGCAGCGGCAGCACGTCGCCGTGCTTCCAGGTAACGTTGGTCAGCCCCTGAGCGGCCTGGTTTTTCCGGGCCTGCTCCAGCATCGCCGGGGTCAGATCGATGCCGGTGGCGTGGCGCACCGTGCGGGCGAAGGCACAGACGACGAGGCCGCCGCCGCAGGCGACGTCGAGGACGGTGTCGTCGGGGCCGGCCCCGCTGAACTCCACGATGAGCCGTAACGCCGCTTCGTCCTTGATGGACGGCGCCGTGGTGAAGGGCACCGCCTGGCGCGTGAACTGATCCAGAATCGAGTCCTTGTGCGTGGTCATTCGCTCGCCTCGTCCGCGCGCGGCCGTCGCAGCGGCGCCGGGCGCGTCACAGGGTGTGCTTCACGAGCCGGCCGCCCTTCATGATGACCTTCAGGTTGTCCTGGGCCTGGAACACGCGCAGGTTCCTGAGCGGGTTACCGGCGACGACGATCAGATCCGCATATTTTCCCCCCTCGACGGTGCCGATCCGGTCCGACATTCGGAAGAGCGCGGCGTTCACCCGCGTCGCCGAGAGCAACACCTCCATCGGCTTCATCACCTGGGCCTTCAGCTCGAACTCGACCGCGCGCTGCACCATCATGTCGCCCAGGAGATCGGAGCCGGAGCCGATCTGGCAGCCGGCCCGGTAGGCGTACGTCAGGCCCTGCACGGACTGCTCGCGGGCCTGATTGATCTTCTGGATCTGGTGGTCGCCGATGCCGTAGCGCTTGCCTTCCCGGTAGATCATCTCGTAGGTGATCATCGTGGGCACCAGGAACGCGCCGGCGTCCTTGATCGCCTTGGCGGCGGCCTCGCGGATCAGGTTGCCGTGCTCGATCGAGCGCACGCCCGCCTCGATGGCGTTGCGGACCGCCGAGTCCGAGTAGGCGTGGGCCAGGACGTACTTGCCGACCGCGCGCGCTTCCTCGACCGCCGCGCGCATCTCCCCGATCGTGAACTGGGTGGTGTCGAGCTCATCGGACGGTGACATGGCGCCGCCCGAGGCCATGATCTTGATCTGGTCGACGTCCCGCCGGAGCTGCTCGCGGACGGCCTTGCGCACCTCGGCCTCGCCGTCGGCGATCGAGCCGACCATTCCGATGCAGCAGTCGATCGGCTCGATCCACTCGGCGCGCCGCCGCTTGTCGCCGTGGCCGCCGGTCTGGGAGATATAGCGGCCCGAGACGAGCATCCGCGGTCCCGGATAGATCCCCTCGCCGATGGCTTCACGGAATCCGTAATCGGCGCCGCCCGCGTCACGAACCGTCGTGAATCCCTGCATGAGACATTCTTCGGCGCGCCGGAGGGCCTTGGCGGCCAGAAGGCTCGGCGGCAGATACCGGTGCTGGTCGGTGATGTTGCCCTCGACGGCGCAGATGTGCACGTGGGCGTCGGTGAGCCCGGGCATGAGCGTCGCACCCTTGCAGTCGAGCGTCGTCAGCGGCCCCGGGAGCGGGCCGACCTTTCCCGTGGAGAGAACGTCCTTGATACGGTCGTCCTCGACCACGACCGCGGCGCCCTCGACCGGGTCGGCGCCCGTGCAGTCGATCAGAACTGTGTTGGTGAAGACGGTCAGGCTCAACGCGGCGTCACCTTCGCCTCGTACATCCACACCTTCTCGTCGACGCGCGGCGTCCACTCGACGTGGCTCGCCACGCCGTACAGGTCGTGCTGCTGCCAGAGGAAGACCCAGGGGGCTTCGTCGCGGACGAGCCGTTGCAGCTCCGCGTAGGCGTCGGCGCGGGCCTTGGGATCGAGGAGGGTCTGGGCGCGCGCGATCTTGTCGTCGATGATCTTGTTGTTGCCGTAGGACGAATAGGTCTGGTCCGCGAGGAAGAGCGGCTGCATCGTGCCCTGCCCGTGGAGCGCGGGGCCCCAGCCCAGGAAGAACATCTCGCCGGTGTTCCGGTTCTTGATCTTGTCGAGATGCGTGCCCCACTCGTTGACGACGACGTTGGCCTTGATCCCGAGGCGCTGCAGCTGGGCCGCGATGGCGAGCGACACGTCCTTGTCGAGCGGGTAGCGGCCCGCGGGCGTGTCGAGCGTGAGCTGGAGCTTGGTGGGGTCGACGCCGGCTTCACGGAAGAGCGCCTGAGCCCGCGCCACGTCGTGCTTGTAGCACTCGACCGGCGCGTAGTCGACGTTCGCGGGTGATAGCGGCCCGCACATGCGGGTGGCGCGGCCCCTGAGCACTTGCTTGATCAGCTCATCGACGTCCACGGCGTGGTTCATGGCCCGACGCACGCGCACGTCCTGCATCGGCCCGGGCTTGAGGTTCACGAGCGCCAGGTAATTGATGCGTGAGGACACCGTCGCGCGCAGCTTGGCGCGGCCGCTCCGCTCGACCGCCTCGACGACGTGGGGCGGCACGTCCTTCATGATGTCGATCTCGCCCGAGAGCAGGGCGGCCAGCCGCGCGCTGAACTCGGGGATGAAGCGGAACGTCACCCGGCTCGCGTCGGCGGGGCCCTGCCAGTAGTCGGGGTTGCGCTCGAGGACGAGTCGCTCGTCGCGCTTCCACTCGACGAACTTGAACGGGCCGGTGCCGATGGGCTGCTGCGCGAGCTTCTCGGGCCCCAGCTCCCGGAGCGCCTTGGCCGGCATGACGAGGGCGTTCGTAAGGGACGCGCTGTCGATGAGGTTCGGCCAGGGCTGCTTCGTGAGGAATCGCACCGTATGGTCGTCGACGACCTGCACCTCCCTGACGAGGCCCCAGTACGCGGCCGCGGCGAAGTGGCTCTTGCTGGCCGGATCGAGCGCGTAGTCGATCGTGGCCTTGACCGACGAGGCGGTAAAGGGCTCGCCGTTGTGGAACTTGACGCCCTTGCGGAGCTTGAACTCCCAGGTCGTGTCATTGACGATCCGCCAGCTCTCGGCCAGCATCGGCTTTGGCTTGAAGGTCTTGGAGTCACGGTCGAGCAAGCGGTCGTAGATGTGCTCGAGCATGTTGTTGGTCGTCCAGTCCACGATCGTCGCGGCGAGCAGCGTGCGCGGCTCGGCGCCCAGACCGACCACGATCTCCTTGCCGCGCCCCTGCGCCTCGGCGGCGGCCGCGCACAGCAGGGACAGGCCGAGCGAGAAGGCGAGCAGCGCATGCACGCGACGCATAAGGTCTCCCGTCAGTCGGTTCACTTCAACGGTCCGCTCAGTGCAGCTCGTCCAGCGTGAGCCGGAAGCTCGGGACGAACGTCTCCAGGAAGTAGCGGACCTCCGGCAGGTCGAGGCCCTCGACGCTCGCGCGCAAGGCCTTCTCGGCCTGGGCGAACTCGGGGTTGCCGGCGCCGGTCTCCTCGAGGCACTTGAGATAGGCGCAGAGCTTGTCGGCCGCCTTCACCAGCTCGCGATGTGCGCGGTCGCGCGCCTCGGGTCTGAAGAAGGCCTCGTAGCCCGGCTTCAGGGGGTCGGGGATCAGCGCAAAGAGCTTCTCTGTCGACGCGGCCTCGATCGCGCGATACGCGCGCTCGATCTCGGGATTGAACTCCTTCACGGGCGAGGGGAGATCGCCGGTCAGGACCTCGCTCGTGTCGTGATAGAGCGCCAGCGTCGCGGTCCGTTCGGGGCTCACGTCACCGCCGAAGAGCCGGTTGCGGATCATCGCGAGCGCGTGGGCGATCTGCGCCACGCGCAGGCTGTGCTCCTGGACGTTCTCCGGATACGTGCTGTGCATCAGTCCCCAGCGACGGATGAACTTCATCCGCGACAGATAGGCGAAGAAGTGACTGGTGGCCATGCCCCGGCGTCGAGCCGTTCAGACCCTGAGCTTCGGGTCCATGGTGTCGCGGAGCCAGTCGCCGAGCAGGTTGACGCCGAGCGCCGTGAGCGCCAGGGCTGCGCCGGGAAACGCCGCCAGCCACCAGGCGACATACACGAAATCGCGGCTCTCGGACAGCATGCTTCCCCAGGCTGGTGTCGGCGGCTGGATGCCGAACCCGAGAAAGCTGATCGCCGCCTCGGCCACGATGAACGACGAGAACTGGAGACTCGCGACCACGATGATGGACGGCGCCACGTTGGGCAGCACGTGGCGGACCGCGAGGCGCGTGCGGCTCATGCCGAGCGCCGCCGCCGCTTGGACGTAGTCGCGCTGCTTGACCGAGAGCACCTCGCCGCGCACGACGCGAGCATACACGACCCATCCGGCCGCCGAAAGACTGAGGATGATGTTGCGAAGGCCGAGCCCGACGATGGCATTGATCGTCATCGCCAGCAGGATGAAGGGAAAGGAAAGCTGCACGTCGGCGATGCGCATCAGCACGGCCGAGGGCCAGCGCTCGACGAAACCCGCGACGAGGCCGAGCGAGCCGCCGACGACCGCGGTGAGGACGACCGTGCAGCCGCCGATGAACAGCGCCAGGCGCGCCCCGTGCAGGACGCGCGCGAAGAGATCGCGGCCGAGCTGATCGGTCCCGAGGAGATGACCCGCGGCGCCCGGCGGCTGGAGGCTCTGGGGGAAGTCGGTGCGGAGTGGGTCGTGCGGGGAGAGCCACGAGGCGGCGAACGCCGCGAGGAGCGCCGTCAGCGTCAGGCCGATCCCGAGCCATTTTTTCATTGGACAGGGCACGGGTACCCGGGTTTCGCCACACCCGTGCCCCGCCGGAGCCTCCCACGACGATCAGTCGTTCGCTGCATGCGAGCCCGAATGCCCGCCGGAATCCCGGCGCTCGCGCTCATCGCAGATGGACGCGCGGGTCGAGCCAGCCGTAAACGAGATCGACCACCAGGTTGATCACCGTGTACATGAGCGAGATGAAGAAAACCGCAGCCAGGACGACGGGAAAATCGCGGTTGAGCAGCGCCTGGACCGTCAGCCGCCCGAGGCCAGGCCAGGCGAATATGGTTTCGGTGATCACCGCCCCGCCCAGGACCTGCCCCGCCTCGAGACCGGCGAGCGTCACGATCGGGATCGCCGAGTTGCGGAGCGTGTGCTTGCCGATCACGCGCCCCTCACCGAGTCCCTTGGCGCGCGCGGTCAGGATGTAGTCTTCGCCCAGCACCTCGAGCACCGCCGAGCGCGTGAGGCGCGCGACGCGGGCGGCGTAGAACGCCGCCAGCACGATCGTCGGCATGACGAGATGCGCGACGCCGCCCATCCCGCCCGTCGGCAGCCACCGGAGCTGTACCGAGAAGAGATAGATCAGCATCAGCCCGAGCCAAAAGCCGGGCGTGGCCTGGCCCAGCACCGTCGAGATCGTCGCGACGTGATCGAGCAGCCCGTCGCGGCGCACCGCCGAGAGGACGCCGAGCGGGACCGCGACCGCGAACGTCAGGAGCAGCGAGGTGCCGGCCAGGAGGAGCGTGGCGGGAAGCCGCTCGAGCACGAGGCCCATCGCGTCCTGCCGGTAACGCAGCGAATCGCCGAAATCGCCGCGGACCGCGCCTGCGAGGAAGCGCGCGTACTGCACCGGCATCGGATCATTGAAGCCGAGGCGCTGGCGGAACTCATTCACGTCCTTGGCCTGGATGTCCATCGGCATGAAGAGGAGAACCGGATCGCCGGAGAGGCGGACCATGGCGAAGACCGCCGTGAGCGAGAGGAACACGACGAGAGCGGTCTGGGCGAGGCGGGACACGACGTAGGCCCGCATGAGCCTACATTTGTATCATGGCGCCACGCGAGGTCTCGCAGTCCGGACGCGGGCTAGGCGGTGCGAGCCGCAGCCGGGCGCAGGGCCGCCGTGCGAGCCGGAGGGCCGGGCTGGGGCCCCCAGGCCCGAGGCGAGCCTACCCCCAGGTGTACGCGCGGGGCTCGTAGTGCCCCTCGACCCACAGGGCGTCCGAGTTGTAGGTGCCGGGGACCCAGACGTTCGACACGTAGCTCTGGGGGACCCAACTGTAGGCCCAATAGCCGGGGCTGAAGCAGCGCCGCGGGACTGTGATGTAGACCGGCTGTGGTCGCCCACCGGCCCGTGGTGGATGTCGTTGGGACGGCGATGGGGGACCGGGCTCGTGACGGTGATCCTGATCCCGGTCGCGTCGGTAGGGGCCGGAGCGCCGGCGACCAGCAGTGTCAGCAGGAGAACGACGACGATACCTACGTCCATCCCTCTCGACGCTCTTTGACGCCGGGCCGAGGCTCGTCATTTACCTAACGACGATCCGCGCCTCGACTCCCGTCCAGACCAGCTCGGCCCAGCGCGCATAGCCCGCGTCGGACGGGTGATAGCCGTCCGCCGAGATGAGCTCGGGCCGCAGCGGGACCTCGCGCTGGCTGGCGGCATAGAGATTCACCAACTCGGCACCGTGCGCCCAGCCCTTGCGCTCGAGCGCTTCGTTGAACACGATGGTCTGCCGGCCGACCGCCTCTCGGAGGCGACTCCGGCTGAAACGCGGGGTCACCGCCAGGTCGGGAATCAGATTCACGACGGCGACTGCCGTCGTCTCGTAGCGCAGGCGCCCGAGGATCGTTTCGAGATTCTTCTCGTACGTCGCCACCGGCACCCGCGTGGTGATGTCATTCGGTCCGATCGAGAGCGTGACCAGGTGAGGGCGCAGCCCGATCGCCCGGTCGAGCTGGCGCAGCAGCACGTCGGCCGAGGTCGCGCCGCCCGCGCCCAGATTGACGACGCGCGCGCTCGGATACACGGCGCGCAGGCGCTCGTGCAGCCGGCTTACGTAGTTGTGGTCGGGGCTCGTGGCGCCGACACCCTCGACCGTGCTGTCGCCGAGGGCCACGTACAGGACGGCAGCACTGCGGTCGGCGAGCAGGGTCCGAACACTCTCCGGACGACCGGTGGCGCACGCCGTCGCGAGCAGCGCGGCGAGCACCGTGAAGCGCCTCACCAGTGCGACGCTTCCTCGAGGGTGCGGCGATACCACAGAGCGTCGGGGAAGGTGATCGGGCGGATCGCGGGCAACGTCACGCCGGCCTCGCGGTAGGCACGGACGAACGATCGTCCGGCCTCGGCGGCGCCGACGGCGCCGACGGCGCGGGTGAGCCCCTCCGCCACCTCGCCGCTGCGATCGAACAGAGCCAGCTCTTTCCCGAGGCCGCTTGCCTCGAGCATGGCGCGGTAGAACGGCAGCGTGAGGTACCGCGCGAGCTCGGCGCGGAAGGCGACGAGGGCGCCGGGCACGTCGTCCGAGATCGCCAGCGGCACCGCGGCGACGATCTCGAAACCGGCCAGCGCTTTGCCCGCGCGCGCGCGCCCGCGCTCGAGCGCGGGCACGGCGACGTCGCGTACGTAGCCCGGCGAGCAGAGCCAGAGGACCGCGCCATCGGCGATCTCGCCGGCCAGCTCGAGCATGTTCCTGGACAACGCGGCCAGGTAGATCGGCGGGACGGCGGGGCGCTCGGGAACGGCGAGACTCCACTTGACGCGGTAGTGCCGCCCAGCGAACTCGACGGTGCCGCCGAGGGCGCCGCGAAGGACGGCGACGTACTCCCGCATCACGGCGAGGGGCTCGCGCAGGGAGAGGCCGAGCATCGCTTCCATGCTGACGCGGTGGCTCACGCCCAGGCCGAGCGTGAAGCGCCCGCCCGTCACCTCCGAGAGCGTGAGCGCCGCCTGGGCCATCGTGACCGGGTGCCGCGGGTAGATCGGGACGACCCCGTTGCCGAGCCCGAGTCGCGTTGTCGCGGCGCCGTAGGCGGCGAGGACGAGGAACGAGTCGCGCCCGGAGCCGTGGGTCACCCAGACGCTTTCATAACCGAGCGCTTCCGCGAGCCGCGCGAGCTCGACGCCGCCCGCCAGGTTGCGCCCCGGGTTGAGGAAGGCCGCACGCCGGAGAGTCGCCACGTCAGTCCCGGATCCAGGACTCGGCGAGTGGGATCCGTGGCCGCCGCGCCGGGGCGCGCAGCGCGATCACGTTCGCGGCGCGGGTCGCGCTGGGCGCCAGCCGCAGGAGCCCTTCGACCTCCGCCCGCAGGTAGAGCCGCTGGCGCTTCATCCCCTGACGGTAGCTCCGGAGCACGCCGCGGCTCACGTAGGCGTAGAGCGTCGCCGGCTTCACGCCGAGCAGGCGCGTGGCCTCCTTGACCGTCAGGTATTCTTCGTCATTCACGCTGATCATGGTGCGCCGCCTTCCGACGCTAGCAGGCTCGGCCGGTCCTCGTCCAGGGCCGACTGGTGAATCAATCTAAATAAAGTATAATCAATATTAATCAACTTAACTGAACCACGAGGAGGCGACGATGGAGACGGCGTGGAAGGCGGGGCTCGAAGACGTCATCGCGACGCGGTCGGCGATCTGCCAGGTCGACGGCGCGGCGGGCAAGCTCTACTACCGGGGCTACGAGATCGGCGAGGTCGCTGGGACCATCCCGTTCGAGGACGTGACAGCGCTGCTCTGGCACGGGGAGCTGCCCTCGCCCGCCGCGTCGGCCCAGTTCGCGTCGCGCCTGCAAGCGGCGCGCGGCCTCCCGGCAGCCGTGGCCGACCTGCTCCGGACCCTCCCCCGCGACAGCCATCCCCTGGACGCGCTCCGGACGGCGGTGTCGCTGGCCGCGACCCGGGATCT
>WNFS01002841.1_pt1 | contig 13082 bp, 12 predicted proteins | sample 5400141 | NCBI WGS metagenome assembly WNFS01 (sample SAMN13153358, study PRJNA577476) | soil metagenome | isolation source: 60 cm saprolite under Madrone tree | place: USA:California | collected 2016-06-14
GAAGTCCGGCGTGCCACGGGCCTGGTGGCGCTCGGTGGAACATTCGACGAGCGGATTTATCGTGGAATGTTTTGTGGACGAATTGGCGGCGGCAGCTGGAGCGGATCCGTACGAATTCCGGCTGAAGCTGATTGGCGAGGACCGGAAGATCCCGGATTTCTCTAACCCCAAAGAAGGCAAACCGCTGGACACGGCGCGTCTGAAGGGCGTGCTGAAACTTGCAATGGAAAAAAGCGCTTGGGGTAAGCCGTTGCCGGCAGGCGTGGGGCGCGGAATCGCCGCGTACTATTCGTTCGAATCGTACACGGCTGCGGTTGCGGAAGTGAGCGTGAAAAACGGTGCGGTGAAAGTGCTGAAGCTTTGCTATGCCGTGGACTGCGGACGGCCCATCAATCCCGATGGAATTCGCGCGCAGGTGGAGAGCGCGGCAATTTACGGTCTCTCCGCATCGCTGCACGACGCGATTACCATCAAAGATGGACGAGTGGAGCAATCGAATTTCAACAATTATCAGATGCCGAAGATCGCGGACACGCCGAAGACCGAAGTGCACGTCGTGATGAGCAAAGAGGAGCCGACCGGCATTGGTGAGCCGGGATTGCCGGTGGTGACTGCGTCCGTTTGCAACGCGATTTACTCACTGACGAAGAAGCGGATTCGCCGGTTGCCAATTCGTAAGGAAGATCTCGCCTAGCTTCAGCGCGGTGAACCGTTGCAAAATGTCGTGTGCAATTTGCAACCATCGGTATCGCCGCGCTGTCACTTCTGATTTGGCTCTACCTTTTCTTTTTTAACGGACATTTCTGGCAGATTTGGATTGCAGACGCTGACGGGCGCAGGGTCCCACCGCTCGAGCGATGGCCTGGCGTGCTGGCAATTGTGCCTGCACGCAACGAGACGGCTGCCATTGAAGAGACCGTGAAGTCGCTGATGCAACAGGACTATCCCGGGAATTTCTCCATTATTGTGGTAGATGACCACAGTGACGACGGAACCGGCGATTTGGCCCGCAAGACGGCTGCTGATTCGGGCGCTCCAGTCGAAGTGCTGGAGGCTCCGCAACTTCTTGCGGGATGGACGGGCAAACTGTGGGCGCTGCAAGCGGGGATTGACGCTGCGGCGGCGAAGCGAGTGGATTTCTTCTGGTTTAGCGATGCGGACGTGGTTCACGGGCCGCGAACATTGACGCAGTTGGTTTCTCGGGCAGAACACGAAGCGTACGACGTGACTTCGCTGATGGTTCTATTGCAAGCGGAAACGTTCGCCGAAAAACTTGTTATTCCGCCGTTTCTCTATTTTTTCCTGATGCTCTATCCGCCGCGCTGGATCGCCAACCCGGAAGCGTGGGCTGCGGGCGCAGCAGGAGGCTGCATCTTGTTGCGGAGCTCCGCTCTCACACGCATCGGTGGACTTGCCACAATTCGGGGCGAAGTGATTGACGATTGCTCGCTGGCGCGAGAAGTGAAAAAAAGCGGTGGAAGAATCTGGATGGGCCTAACGCGGAAAAGCATGAGCCTTCGCCGCTACGACAGTTTTGGTGAATTGCTGGACATGATCGCGCGAACAGCATTTACGCAGCTCAACTATTCCGCCCTGCGGCTCATGGGTACGCTTCTCGGACTCTTGCTCGCGTTCGTTGCGCCCGTTGTGCTGGCGCTCTCCACGAATCCAAAAGTTTGGCTTCCTGCATTGCTCGCGTGGTGCCTGATGTCGGCTTCTTTTTTGCCGACGGTCGTTTTTTACCGACTCTCGCCGATCTGGTCTCCGTTTTTGCCCATAGCTGCGGTTTTCTATACGCACGCAACGTTGTTGTCGGCGATGCGCTTTTGGCGCGGTCGCGGTGGCCAATGGAAAGACCGCGCCCAGGCGCAGAAAACGTAAGGCCCGATGGGTGCATCGGACATGGACCGCTGGCAAATGACAGTTCACCACGGAATCTGTTATTCTGTGAAAAGGTACAGGGCTGTATCCTGCGGTCAGGGAACGGCACCGGAGGCCGTAATGAGCGTTTCCCGCGAACAGGGCAACGGAAAAGTGACCGTCCCCGCGCTGCTCCAGCGCAAAACCGACGCGAATTTATCCACACAAAAAATTACCTGCTTGACCGCTTATGATTACCCGACTGCGCGTTTGCTAGACGAAGCGGGCGTGGATGTGCTGCTGGTCGGCGATTCGCTCGGCATGGTCGTCCTCGGGTACGACAGCACAATTCCCGTGACGCTGGACGAGATGCTGCACCACGCACGCGCCGTGCGCCGTGGAACTCGCAATGCCCTGGTGGTTGCGGATATGCCGTACGGCACGTATCACGCGGACATTTCCGAATCCGTGCGCAACGCAGTGCGGCTTGTGAAGGAAGCGGGCGTCGAGGCCGTGAAGATCGAGGGCGGCGAGCGACGACTGGAATTAATTTCACGGCTGACCGAGGCCGAGATCCCGGTGATGGGACACATTGGATTGACCCCACAATCCGTGAATGCGCTAGGCGGCTTCAAGGTACAAGGCAAAACGCCGGCCGCCGCCGAACAGTTGATTCGTGACGCGCGGGCCGTGGAAGCTGCGGGAGCGTTTGCAATCGTGCTGGAAGGAATTCCCCGCGAGCTAGCTGCGCAAATCACGCAGGATTTGCGCATTCCCACGATCGGAATCGGCGCAGGCCCCGAATGCGACGGACAAATTCTCGTGTTGAACGACCTTCTGGGCCTTACGTTTCATCCGGTTCCGAAGTTCGCACGGGAATACGCGAACCTGGGCGAATTGATTTCCAGCGCTGTGCGGGAATATTGTTCCGACGTCCGGCGCGGCTCGTTCCCTTCCGAGAACGAGTCCTATCACATGCCGCAGGCCGGCGGCGCGCAAAAACCGGTCAATATAGACGTAGAACTCTCCGATTAGGCAGCGTCATGCAATTTTCAAATAGAGGATGCGGCGATGATTCCCGAAGAAGCTCGCGCACTATTCCAATATAACGACTGGGCGAACCAGCGCTCACTGGACGCTACGGCTCAACTCTCCAACGAACAGTTCGTTAAGCCGCTCGGCTCTAGCTTTTCTTCCGTGCGCGATACGCTGATGCACGTTTGCGGTGCAGAATGGATCTGGTTCGAACGGTTTCACGGACGCTCACACTCTGGGATTCCTGATTTCTCGAATATACAATCCATTGGCGCGCTTCGCGAACATTGGGCGCCGCAGGCAAAAGCCCTGCTCGACTTTGTTCACGGCCTGTCGCAAGCAGAACTCGATCGCGTCTTTGAATACAAGACGCTCAACTTTGGGGTGTACGCCAATCCGCTCTGGCAGTCGTTGCAGCATCTTGCAAACCATGGGACGTACCACCGCGGCCAGATTGCGACAATGATTCGACAGCACGGCGCGAAGCCGATTGCGACCGACCTTATGCACTTCTACCGAGAGCGCGCCACGGCCGCGAAAGCGTGAACTGGTAGACTCTTCCCTTCGTGGAAACCATTCGCACAATCTCCTGGATGAAAGAAGCCGCGCGCCAAGCCCGCGCGGAAAATCATCTTGTCGGGCTTGTACCGACGATGGGGGCACTGCACGAGGGCCATCTTTCGCTTGTTCGCCGCGCGAAACAGGAATGCTCTCGCGTGTACGCTTCCCTTTTTGTGAATCCGAAACAATTCGGTCCAAACGAAGACTTCGCAAAGTATCCGCGCGCATTTGAATCCGATGCGGCACAGTTTGCGGAGCTCGGTGTCGACGCTCTCTTCGCTCCCGCTGCTGACGATATTTATCCAGCCGGTTTCTCAAGTTACGTGAACGTGGACGGTATCAGCGATCGGCTCGAAGGACGCTCACGGCCTGGCCACTTTCGCGGGGTCGCGACCGTCGTCCTAAAACTTTTTGAGATCGCTCAGCCGGACTTTGCTTACTTTGGCCGCAAGGACGCCCAACAAGTCACCGTCATTCAGCGGATGGTGCGCGATTTGAATCTAAGCGTACAAATTGTTGTTTGTCCGATCGTTCGCGAAGCGGATGGCCTCGCACTCTCATCGCGAAACGCTTACTTGAACGCGGAGGAGCGCCGCGCGGCAACTGCTCTTTATCGAGCCCTTCAGGCCGCTCGAGCAGAACTCGCTGCCGGAACGCGTGATGCGTTGGAAATTCAAAACCGTATACGAACCGTCTTCAATTCCGAGCCGCTCGCGCGACTCGATTACGCCGAGGTCGTCGCCGCCGATGACTTTGAATCGGTGGTGCGCGTCTCCCGCACGGGCTATGTGCTTGTCGCCGCGCACCTCGGCAAAACGCGTTTACTTGACAATATGTTCGTCGAAATCCCTGAAACAAATCTTGCGGAACTTGCGTGTCACATCTAAGCTTTGCGCCGCGCGCTTTTTGCTAGATTCCGTTCTAGGTTCTTACTTCAGTGATTCCAAGTGGGCCAGCACTTCGGCCGCGTGTCCTTTTGCCTTGACCGCATCCCAAATCCTTTCCACTTTTCCATCGCTACCGATCAATAGGCTGCTTCGTACGATTCCCTTAAAGGAGCGGCCCATGAATTTCTTCCCCCGCCAAAAGCCATACGCTTCGATCATTTTGTGCTCGGGATCGCTCAAGAGCATGAAGTTAAATTTGTATTTTTCCTTGAAGCGCGCGAGCGCTTTCACGGAATCGGCGCTCACACCGACAATCTCAACCTTCAACGTGTCGAAGTGCTTCTTTGCGTCGCGAAACTCGGACGCCTCGACCGTTCAACCCGGTGTGTCAGCCTTCGGATAGAAAAAAAGCAATGCGCGTTTGCCTTTTAAATCCGTTAGCGCTAAGTCTCCACCGGTATCGGCCGGCAATCGAAACTCCGGGGCCTTTTCTCCAGTTTTCAGCATGGTTCTCTCGATCCGTTGCGAGGCCACTTATTGGTCCAGTGGTCCTCAATATCTTCTACGCAAGCAATCGCCGCAAAATATCATTGATTGCTTGCGGGTTCGCTTGGCCCTTGGTCGCCCGCATCACTTGACCCACAAAAAACTTGAAGACGCCTTCGTTCCCGGCCTTGAATTTCGCCACGTTATCGGGATTCTTTTCGATCACTTCCATGGCCGCCTGCTCGATTGCATCATCGTTGATCTGGGCGCCTAAACCCTCGGCTGCAACAATCGCTGCCGCGGATTGCCCGCCCTCGAACATTTTCGCAAAAACCTTTTTCGCAATCGCGGTCGTAATTTTGCCGCCGTCCACGAGGCCGATCAGCTCCGCGAGTGCCGTTGGCGAAACTGGACTCGTGCCGATCTCTTTGCCGCCGTCGTTCAACCGCCGGAGCAGTTCCGTTTGCATCCAGTTGGCAGCGGATTTCCCCGCGGCTCCGGCCTTCACCGCAGCTTCGAAATAGGCCGCGAGTTCCTGCGAGCCAGTGAGCACGCCTGCATCGTATGGCGTGATGCCAAGCGCGTTGACGAACCGCTCGCGCTTCGCCGACGGCAACTCCGGCAAAGACTTTCTTATCTCTTCGCACCACGCGGCGCTGACGTGAATCGGCAGCAAATCCGGCTCAGGAAAATACCGGTAGTCATGTGCCTTTTCTTTCGAGCGCATGGCAACGGTGTAATTTTCATTCTGGTTCCAGAGTCGCGTCTCTTGCGAAAGTTTTCCGCCGCTCTCGATCACGCCGATGTGCCGCTCGATCTCGTATTCGAGAGCCTTTTGCAGAAAGCGGAATGAATTCAGGTTCTTTACTTCCACTTTCGTTCCAAATTCCTTTGCGCCGCGCGGACGCACGCTGACGTTTGCGTCGCAACGGAGCGAGCCTTCTTCCATGTTGCAATCGCTCACGCCCGTGTAAAGGAGGATTTGCCTGAGCGTCGTCAGGTAGGCGTACGCCTCATCCGAAGTCCGCATGTCCGGTTCGCTGACGATTTCCGCGAGCGGTGTTCCGCCGCGGTTGTAATCGATATAGCCCTTCGTTGCCGACTGCGAGAAGCCCTCGTGGAGATTCTTTGCCGCATCGTCTTCCAGATGCAACCGGGTAATACCGATGCGCTTCTGCTCACCCGAAACTTCTATGTCGAGCCAACCATGTTCGGCGAGCGGCAATTCATACTGCGAAATCTGGTAGCCCTTCGGCAGGTCCGGGTAGAAATAATTCTTGCGCGCAAAACGCGAGTGCTCGTTCACCGTGCAATTCAGCGCCAGCGCCGCCCGAATTCCCATTTCCACGGCCCGTTTGTTTAGCACCGGCAGCGTCCCCGGCAATCCCAGGCAGACCGGGCACGTATTCGTATTAGGCGGGTCGCCAAATTGCGTCGAACAACTACAGAATATTTTCGTCCTGGTTAAAAGCTGAACGTGAACCTCGAGGCCGATCACGGCTTCGTATTTCGCCAGTATTTCCGGCGCGATGCTCGTCTCTGTCGCGTTCTTCGCCATCGTGAGCCAGCAATTATAGCAGGCCCAGCCCACCCTGTGGTCAGCTCGGAATTTCAGCTGGCCTGCGATCGCGGGTGACAAGCCGCTCCGCGAGCGCATAGCCACCAAACAACAGCCCTGCATAAAGAGCATCGCCCGCCAGCGAATTCCAATAAAACGGGACGCCCGCCGCGTAGCAGGCAATCAGACCGGCAGCCGATTTCGGATACGTCGTGAAGACAGCCCAAACCGCAAAGTTCGTGACCGCAAAGAACTGCGTTGCACCAAGCAGCGTGCCTCCCGCAATGCGAATAAACCTGCGTTCTTCGCCAATCCACATGCCGATCGCGACGCTCACGGCGAAGCTCAAATAGACCGCGGGCATCAATTTATGAAAGCCGACCACGGCGTCACCGGCAAAAAGCGCCAAAAGTGGAAATGTAAAACGCAGCCACCGTTCCCTAAAAGCCGATCCGGAAAACAATGCCATCGCACCGATAGGGGTAAAATTCCACGGATGCGGCAAAATTCGTAGCGCCGCGGCAAGGAGCACCAGGGCTGTCGCAATTGCCGTCTTCATCCACAGAACCTGCTTCTCGTTCATCCCGTTCTTCATGTTGGAACTTCTTCCTCAGCGAGCAAATCGCAAAATACAAAAGAATCTCGTTCCACAACTTCACCTGTTTTACATTTCACGGGCTTTCGAAAGATCGGCCCGTCATAGACGAACGAATGAAACTCCCCGTTTTCTCCGCAAGGATCGGCGTTCGCGGGCAAATCGCTGAAGAAGAGGTCGTCAAGGTCGCGCCCCGCAAAACTCCGATCTAGGACTCGCGGATCGACGCAGACCGCACGCGCTCGAAATCCCGATTCAACGAACGAGCGCGCCAGTTCGCGGGTGTCCCGTTTCCAAATTGGAAAAATCGCCTCCATACCGACTTTCGCAAGATTCTTCTCACGATAGATGCGGAGGTCTTCCAGAAAAATGTCGCCGAACGCCACGCGTCGGACGCCCTGCTCAAATACGGTGCGCATCGCCGCTTCCATTCGCGCTTCATAAATTGGGTTCACGCATTGCGGAGGTATTCGAACCTCATGCAGCGGCAAGCCGATACTCTCCGCTTGCCGCTGCAAAAGTTCGCGCCGCACGCCGTGCATGCTGATGCGCTCGAATCCCTCGGTGATCGTTGTGAGTAGCCCAGTGACACGGGCTTCTTTTTGCTGGAGTAACAAATGCAGCGCCATGGCGCTGTCTTTGCCGCCGCTCCAGCAGAAAAGAATCGGTTCAGGTGCGCTCATCAACGCTTGCCGCCGAATCGGTAGTTCATCCCGACCCGCACTTCGCGCCCGAGCGCCGGGTACCCCAGCGCGTCCTGATACTGCTTGTCGAAAAGGTTCTGCACACGTCCATATGTGCTGACGCCACGGCCGACCGCATAGCTCGCGGATAAATCGAACCTCGCATATCCCGAAGTTCGCGGCGGCAACCCCAGGAACAAAAAGTCGCTGTCCGTCCGCCGCCCGCTGAAGTAGCCGGCGAAACTTCCGGTAATCCCTTTCCAAGCGGCGAGCAAAGAAACGGATCCCGAATTGGCCGGGCGGCGCAACAGATGATTGCCGGGCAGCAGCGCCGGATCCGACGCATTCGGCGAGGTGACAACGCGGCTATCGTCGTGCGTGTAATTTCCCAGCACGCGCAGCCAGCGTGCCGGCATCACTTCGCCAGTGATGTTGACGCCGCGCGCACGCGCAAGGTCTGTGTTGAAATACGCGCCGATGCCAAATGGGCACGTCGGCGTGGGAGGCAAGAATTCGAGGCTCACAATGTTGTAGTAGCGGTCGGCGAAATAATCGACGCCGAGTTTCGCATGATTGTCCCAAAGTTTTTGCTCGATTCCCACGTTCCAGGTCTTGCTCGACTCCGGTTTCAAGGACGGGTTGCCCGGAAAGCAGTCGAACGTGCTATTTGTCTGGTCAAAGCGCGCCTCTTTGATGCCTTCGCCGTAAAACACGCGGAGGCGCGTCTCGCCCCAGAAATCGCGTCCCTGCAAAAGCGCGAGCGATGCGCCCACTCGCGGAGCTACGCGCGTTCCGAACACTGAGTTCGCTTCCGCGCGCCCACCGAAACTGATTGTTGCTCGCGGGTGCGGTGAATAGCGAAAGTCGAGGAAGCCGCCCTGATTGTTGCGCCGCAAATGTGGTCCGAGAAATAAATTGCTCGTTGGGTCGAGCGACTGCAGGGTGGCGTTCTCCACTTCATACTGGTAGCCGCCCGTCGCGGCGAAATTCGGCAACAGAAAACTGGATTGAGCGTTCACGCTTGCCCTGTTGTAGCGATTTTTCAGGCTGAACGGAAAATCGCAGAATTCCGCCGTGGACACCGAATTCGGCGCACTGGGGTCTTGCGGGCACACGACGGCAGGATCCGTAGCAAAGAAGCTTTGCACCGGGTTGGCGATAAATTCGCGATTGCGCGACTCTGCTCCACTGATCTTATGGTGCCAGTGCTTGCCCGTGGCAAAATCCCAACGCAGATTTGAGCTGAAGAATCCATAATCGGTGTGCTGGTCCAGGTTCGGCGGCAGCAACAAGGTTTGGCCGGGCGTTTGTGCGTTGCTCGTATTGTTTCGCAGCGTCAGGCGAATTTGATTGTCTTCGCTAATGCGATAGCCAAAGTTCCCGGAGAGAGTCCGGTTAGTGAAGTAATTTTCCTTTTGACGTCCGTCTGTTCCGAAATATGAGCCCGCCGCCGAATAGTCGAAACGGCCGAGCAAGCCGCTGATCTGGCCACCGCCCCGGCCGGTGGCGAACGTTCCGCCTTCTCCGAAGAGGACGACTTCCGGCACCCGCGTCGTTCCGCGATGCGTGAAGACCTGCACGACACCCGCGACCGCGTCCGTTCCGTAGAGCGCGCTCTCTGCGCCGCGCACCACTTCCACCTTATCCACGTTGTCCAAAGTGAAGTTGGAGAAATCAACCGCGTTACCCGGCTCGTTCACGGGCGTGCCGTCCACCAACACTTTCGTGTAGCTCGAGTTTCCGCCGCCAACAAAAATGGAAGCCGTTCCTCCCTCGGAACCGGTTCGGCCAACGGAAACGCCCGGTGATGTGAGCAGCGCGTCCGGCAGCGTTTTGAATTGCCGCTGGGCGATGTCGCTTTGCGTGATGGCATCTACGGGCGCGGTAGTTTGCTGCGCCGGTAATGGCTCCGCCTCCGCCGTCACGACTACGCTCGCTGAAAGCCGTTCGAGTTCCAGCCGTGCATCCAGGGTTTTTGTCTCATCAGCCGCCAGCTCGAAATCAAACTCGCGTTGTGTGAACGAGGTCTTCTGCATGACGATGTGGTATTTCCCGGGGGGCAGCGTCAACGTAAATTGCCCGTCGGTCGTCGATGTCGCCTTCCAGACGTTTCCTTGCGAATCGTTTGGATTGTGTGCGCTGACGTGTACGTCGCCGACACCAGCTCCGGTGCGATCGGTAATCGATCCCTTCAACTGCGCGTCAGGCAAATTACTTTGTGCGAAACCCAAACCAGGAAAGATTGTGACAAAAAGAAGGAAAAATACTGCTGCACCCGCAAAGCGTCTCATGTTTCCTCCACTCCCTCTCGCGCGGGAGCTCTGAAGGTTGGCCTCATCCCAGTGACTCACGGATGTGGCTTGCGGGCTTCGCCGGTCTCCTGGCTTGGCGGTTTTATCAGCGCGTCCTTCCCGCAGCGTCGCCTTGCGAGCGTTTCGCTGCAGTGTCCTGCGCTGTGCTGCTTCCGCCTTACAGTCGCGCGTCGGCGACGGCTTGCTTGCGGCCACCCGCAATTTCGGCGGCCCACCGTCTTCCCGTGCACGAAGCCTGCGGTTATTGTCGGGGGCGTTGCCGCCCACTGTGCGTTACAAGAAGCCGCGCATCGGAGACGCGGCATGCCACGCGCTCGAAAACTTTGCGCGGGTTCGTTTGAACTTCCTTACTCACTACTTTCCAGAACGCTCACTTTGGGCCGCCCATTCACTCGCTGTTCGACTGTCAGTCGCGTCTGAAAAACTTGTTCCAGCAAATCGCGCTGATAAACGCTCGCCGGCGTACCCACGCGCAAGCACTTTCCTTTTTGCATCAAGACCACTTGATCCGCGTACTCACCCGCCAGGTTCAATTCGTGCGTGACAATCACGACCGCGTATCGATTCACGGCGGTCAACTTCTTCAAAGTGTGCAGAAAATCCACTTGCGCGCCGATATCCAGATGCAGCGTCGGCTCATCCAGCAGCAGCAACACCGGTTGTTGCGCCAGCGCACGAGCCAGAATCACACGCTGTTTTTCACCGCCTGAAATCTCGTCCATCCACCGATCCGTCAAGTGGTCTGCTCCCACCTGTCGTAGGGCGTTCGTCGCGATCGTCACGTCATCGCTGTTTTCAAACCGCAGCGATTTACCGTGCGGGTGCCGTCCTTGCAGCACAAATTCCCACACCTTCGCCGGGAACAATAGTTGACTCTCCTGCTGCACCATCGCGATTTTCTGCGCACGAGCCCGCGGTTCCATCAAGTGCGTCTCCGCACCGTTCAGTAAAATTCTCCCCGATAACGGCTGCAGCGCTCCCGCTATCAATCTCAAAACCGTCGATTTCCCGCTCGCGTTCGGTCCCAACACTGCGACAATCTCGCCCGGCCTCACCTGAAAGCTCGTCGCCTCCAATGTAAAAATCGGCGCCTGCGACGGATTCGGCGAGTATGCATAGCTCACCTGCTCCACGCTTAATCGCACGTCCGCGTTCATTCGCGACCCGTCCTGCGCGCCTCGCTCCATTACCGAGCCTCTCGACGGGCTCACGCCAGCCTCCGCCGCAGCAAATAAATGAACAACGGCGCGCCCACAATGGCGGTCACCGCTCCGACGGGCAACTCGCTCGGCACAGCAATCGTTCGCGCAGCAGTATCGGCAATCACGACGGCGATCGCACCTCCAAACGCCGCAGCAGGCAACAACATCCGATAGTCCGTGCCAAAAATTAGCCGCATCACGTGCGGCACAAGGAGCCCAACATATCCAATCGATCCGCTAACGGACACGGCAAGTCCTGTTAAGGCCGATGCCGCCAAGTAAACGACGATCCGCACCTTTCGAATGTCTACTCCAAGGTGCATCGCCTCTTTTTCGCCCGCGAGCAGTAAATTCAAATCCGACGCCGTCAGATAGATCAGCGCAAAACCAGCGAAGAATCCCGTGCGCAGTACCCAACCAAGAATCGGCGGCATCGGCGTCGAAAGGTCGCCCATCAGCCAAACAGTCATGCCCCTGGTGCTGGAGCTCGGCAGCATCGTGATCAGGAGAGCGATAATCGCAGACAGAAACATACCGGCAATCACGCCGCTCAATAAAAGAGTCCGATTTTCAATTTCGCCTCGGTATCTTCCGAGAAGAAAAACCACTGTGATCGTCAGGATCGCCCCAAGAAATCCACCCAGCGGGGTAAACACTGCCGCAAGTTCCGGCCGCAACGCGATGTGCGGTTCGATGATCAAAGCCAAAATCGAGCCCACCGATGCTCCATACGACACGCCTAGAACGTAGGGATCTGCCAGCGGATTTCGCAGAAGCGCCTGAAAGCTCGTCCCCGCCACAGACAGCGAAGCCCCCACAAAAATTCCCATCGCGATTCGCGGCAGCCGAATCTCACGAACAATCATTCCATATTCGCTGGAAATTTCGCTGCTCCGCCCGATCAAAAGACCGATTAGATCTTTCGCAAGTCCGTAGAGCGAAACCGGTACGGCCCCAAATTTCAGCGCGATCACCACCACGACAAACAGAATCAGGGCAAGAATTCCGCACCGCATTGCAACCTTGCTTAAGGTCAGAGGCTGCATCAATCTTTCTCCGCAAACGCTTCCGGATGAAGCTGCCACGACAACTCTTCGACCGCGTCCACAATTCTAGGCCCCGGCCGATTGATCGCATCGCCGACTATCGTGATTTTTCTATTTTTGATTGCACGCAAAGCAGACCATCCCGGCTTCAACGCGAGCGCTTCGACATCGTTACGTACCGTTTCCGAGTGGCTCGAAGCAAACACAAGATACTCCGGCTGCAATCGCACTGCTTCTTCCAAACTGAATTGGGGCCAATCCTGCCTCGAGTCCACTACAGACGTCGCTCGCGCATGTTCGAGCACATCCGCGATGAACGTCTTTCTGCCGATGGACATCAATGGCTCCGTCCAGACGACAAAAAGTACCGGAATCGGCGCCACGCCATTTAGCTTCGCATGGATCGCAGCCAGCCGTTCTCTCAGTTTCGCGTCCAGTGCTGCACCCGCATCCTCGGCGCCCAACACTTCGGACAGCCGTTTCATCGACGCAAGCACGGCCGTTACGTCGTGCGGATCCGCTGAATATACTGGAATCCCAAGTTGTTCCAACGCACGCACCGTCTCCAGCCGATTCAAACTCTTCACCACCAGCACCACATCCGGCTTCAGTAACGCAATTTCCTCCATGTTCGGATTAATCGCTCCACCCACTTTGTGTTTTTTCGTTGCATCCGGCGGGTAGTCGCAATATTCCGTGTCACCCACAAGCTTGTCCTGCAATCCCAGCGCGTACACCGTTTCCGTCAGACTCGGCGCGAGCGAAACGATTCGCATAATTTGCGCAGGGAGTCTTACGACGCGTCCCGTCTCGTCCGTAACTTCCCGATGTGCGGGCGTCGTCGACGCTTGGCTTTG
>WNFS01004808.1_pt1 | contig 13081 bp, 10 predicted proteins | sample 5400141 | NCBI WGS metagenome assembly WNFS01 (sample SAMN13153358, study PRJNA577476) | soil metagenome | isolation source: 60 cm saprolite under Madrone tree | place: USA:California | collected 2016-06-14
ACCAGGTTGAGCCTGAGCTTGGGATAAGCTTTCTGAAACTGACTGACGGTAAATCTGGGATAATCAACGACGTAAACCACCACCTCACCCTCCGCTTCCGCCGCCTTCAGCGTTTTCTCCCATTCAACTTGCCAGGTGGCTCTGGACTCAGCCGCTCGCCCCGCTCCGCTCGCAACGAAGTGGAGGAGTAAGATGATACTCACGCCAAAAACAAATACTCGTTTCACTGATGTTTCCTTCACTGCCGTATTGAAGCTATGAGAAGGTCAAATTCCCTTTACAATAAAAGCCGAGGAAATAGCAAAGAACTCCGCCGAATCCCAAAGGAACCCGGCCTTAAGGCTGGCTTTGTATCGCTCATCGTCTAAAGAATTCCGTGCCGCTTTAGTTCGCGCAGCACCTTGACCGCATAACCCGCCGCCGCCACTACGAACAGAGGCTGCGCGATGAAGATGAACGCACCCATCAGGTACGGGCCGGGATAGATTATGTAACCAAGGCTAATAGCGAACGCGACAATCGCCGCCGCTGCTTCGCTGCGCAGTTCGCTCATTTCATCTCCTCCATAAGCTTCGCGTAATCAGCCGAGCCGGGTGTGCGCTGATCGCGCGTCGGATGCGCCTGACCGTGGCAGTTGAGGCAACTCATCGAGCTGTCGGCCAGCAAAGCGGCCGCTGTCTCATGCGACTTGCCCGCCTTGAACTGCGGCATTCCCTGATGGCATTTAAGGCAGTTGTCGTTGTTGAAGCGGCCGCGCATCCGTATCGGCTCGGTGTAGGTGCGTGTCGTGTAGCGCGCGAGATGGCGGAAGCTCTCCATCTTCGCTTGCAGGTTGCCGCTCAGACCGTAATCGGAATGACAGCCGTAGCATTGATCCTGCGGGATCCAGCGGTTTTTGAAATGGCGCGCGGCGAGCGTGCCGCTCGCGGGATTTAGCATATCGTTGACCATCGGCAGCATGACGTGGCAGCGCGCGCAAGAGCCCACCTGATGCGCGCCTTCAAAGGTGTGATAATTCGCCACCGCTACCGTCGCAAACGGCAACGCCACGATGCCCACAAACGCCGCAAGCTTCCAGAACGCGGCCTGCGACATTCTGGCGTTGCCGACCGAGACTTGCTTTTCGGGCGACAGCGCGTTGAAGCGCGTCCGCGCGATCTTCCAGCAAAGCCCCACGCCAGCCAGACAAAACACGGCACCCAGCAGGCGCACCAGCGTTGCGGCTTCCATCACCCCACTACCTTTTTGAGAGAGACCGCCGTGACCTTGTACTCCGGCTGCTTCGAGGCCGCGTCGACGTTGTCGGCCACAACGCGGTTGATGAGCAGCTTTGCGTCGTGGAAGGTTGCGAAGACGATGCCTTGAGGCGTAGATGAAGTCACACGCGCCCGGCCCTGCAGCGCGCAGTAACGGCTTTTGACTTCGACCTTGTCGCCGGTTGCAATTTTGAGCGTCCAGGCCTCCCGCTCGCTGACCTCGATCGCGGCATCGCCGCTCGCCATGGCCAGCTCGCCAATGCGCCCGGTCATCGTCGCCGTGTGCCACTGTTCGAGCACGCGGCCAGTGGTCAGGTAGAGCGGAAACTCGGCGGATCTCTTTTCGGGCGAGGGAACGTAGGGCCGCAAGAAAACGACCGCCTTCTTGTCCGGCTGGCCGTAGAATTCTATCCCGGCGCCGCGGGTAACAAGCGGGTCGCTGCCTTCAACGTAGCGGCGCACTGTGCCGGGATGAGTTTCGTCAGGACACGGCCACTGCAGGCCCCTCTCTTTCTTCAATCGCTCGTAGGTCATGCCTTTGAAGTTGTACAGGCTGGACTCGGAAAAAAGCCGCCACTCGTTCCAGACGTCCTTCGGCGCTCTGGACTTGATCAGCGCGCCGTGCCCCAGGCGGTCGGCCAGGTCCACGAGGATCTGCAGATCGCTGCGCGCCTGCGCGGGCGGTTCGAGCAGTTTCTCGATAAGTTGATAGCGCCGCTCGCCCTGGCCGACGACGCCTTCCTTTTCGACCCACAACGCCGCAGGCAACAACACGTCGGCCAGCTGCGCTGTCTCGCTGTCCTGAAAAATCTCCGCCACCGCCAGGAAGCATTTCTCCATGGCAGCGCGGTAGCGGTCCGCAGCGGGCAGCGACTGCGCCGGGTTGGTGCACATCACCAGCGCCGCTTTCACGCGTCCGTCCTCCATCGCCCTGAAGAGATTGACGGCATCCAGCCCCGGCTTTTCCGAAATCGTTCCGTCCGGCACGCCCCAGAGTTTTTCCACCTCGTGGCGGTGCTTTTCGTTGGCGACCTGACGCCCGCAGGGGAGCAGGTGCCCCAGCGCGCCCACGTCGCGCACTCCGCCGCAGGCATTCGGTTGCCCCGTGAGCGAGAAGGGCGTCGCGCCCGGTCGCCCGAACTGCCCGTGATGAGGTGAAGTGCGTTGAGCATATTGTTGAGAAACACCCCTTGCGTGCGTTGATTGATGCCCATCGTCCAGAGCGATGTCGTCGCCTTCGAGCGCGCAAAGAGAAACGCGATTTCGCGGATTTGACTTGCGGCCACGCCCAGCTCTGCGGCGACGGTTTCAGGCTTGTAGGGTTCGAGAAATGCCTTGAACGCGGCCAGATCAACCGTCTTCTGTCCGTCGCTGAAGCGCACGTGCCTTTCGATGAAGCCCGCATCGACGTGCCCTTCTGCGCAGATGACCTGCGCCATGGCGTTGAGCAGAAGCAAATCCGTGCCGGGAGTCGGCGCCAGGTGAATGTCCGCGCGCTCAGCGGTCTGCGTGCGGCGCGGATCAACGACGATGAGTTTGACGTCTTGGTTTGCGCGCCGGCGCTGTTGCGCGCGCTCAAACAGAGGCGGAACCTGTGTGTAGCCCGTCGCTGCCGAAGCCATGCACAGGCGCGGATTGCCGTCGACGTTGTTGGTGCGAATGCCTGCCTTGAAGAGTTTGTTCGCCGTATAGGACTCTTCGGTGACGAGCTGGCCGGAGCCATAGAACGCAACCGCATCCGGCCCTGATTCGGCGATCGCCTCTTTGAATCTCTGCGCGACGAGCGACATCGCCTCGTCCCACGGTGCGTCGACGAGCTTGCCGTCGCGGCGGACTTTCGGCGTCGTGAGCCGGCCTTTCACATACGGCAACGCGCGCAGCATCGAGCCTTTGACGCAAAGCACGCCTTTGTTGTGCGCGCTCTCATCGCCGCGAATATCGGTCACGCGGCCATCGCGCATTCCGACGAGCACACCGCAGCCCGTGCCGCAAAATCGGCAGACCGATTTGTGCCAGGTGTCAGCGCTTCCCGCGGGGACCAGCGCCTCCAACGCGCCCCACGTGGCGGCTCCCAGGCCGTTGGCCACGGCCACGCCCACCAGAATTCGCAACAGGTCGCGGCGGCTCAAACCGCTTTCAACGTCTTCATTGCTCATAGTCAACCTCTAGTTTGTCGTTTGGAGCACCGTGTTCAGGCGGAGAAAGACGGTCCCCAAACTGTCATCTCAGTGCTTGGCGCCTGTTGCGGGCTGTGCGCTAGTTTTCCCGCCGCGCAGCACAATCTGACCTTGCCGCGAGAAGTCAATGGACTCGCCGAGAATCCGCACAGCTTCCTGCGGCGCGTGAAAGCCGGTGGAGTTTTCAGCTTCGACGAAGTCCAGGTAAAACTGCGCCTTGCGCTGGAAGTCTTGCGCGGTCGCTAGCTCAGTATCCGTCTTGGCCGCCGCCTTCGCCACTTTCAGATCGCTGATCAAATCCATCAGCGCATCCATCGCCACATTGCGCATCTTAAAGGTGCGCTCCTGAATAGTCTCGACGCGCCCCTTGAGCTCTTCCTCCGGCCACTTGTGGCAGGTCTGGCAGGCGCGATTGATATTGAGCACCGGACTGCGCACGTGATGGTCGCTGATCTTCAGCGCGCCTTCGCGCTTGTAGGGCATGTGGCAATCGGCGCAGGTCACGCCGGAACGCGCGTGGATGCCTTGATTCCACATCTCGAACTCCGGGTGTTGCGCTTTGAGCACAGGCGCGCCCGTGTCAGCGTGCGTCCAGTCCTTGAACTTCGCCTCGTCGTAATAAGCTAGAATCTCTTCGACCTTCAAACCCTTCGCCCACGGATAGACCAGCCGCTTCTCCGGCCCTTTGAAGTAATACTCGACGTGGCACTGGCCGCAGACATAGGCGCGCATCTCCTGGCGCGTCGCCTGCTTGTTGACATCGTAGTTCTGAATGCCTTGCGTGGCCTTGAAAGCGCGAATGCCTTCGATGAATCCTGGACGAGTAACGCGCAACTGCATGCTGCTTGGATCGTGGCAATCAATACACGCGATGGGATGCGTCACTAGTTTGCGTGCTTCGAAGTAAGGCATCTGATTCATCTTCTCGAAACCTTTGATGAGGTCGCCGTTCCCCGCTTTCTTGTAGGGCACGTAGATGGAGGCGTGGCACTGGATACACGCGCCGGGCTGTTTGACGACCTGCTGGCGCTCGGTGAAGATCTGATCATCGAGCATGTAGGCATGGCCGCGCTCTTCACGAAAATCTTTGGCGAACGCATAACCGGCCCACATGATCTTCAAGCGCGGGTCTTCTTCGATCTTCGATTGCGCAACGACCGAGCGTGGATCAGCTTTCGTCGGGGCACGCGGCAAGGCTTCGCTGCCGCCGAAGCGGGTGCGCACCTGATCCACCGTGCGGCGATAGTCGTCGTACTGCGCAGGAAAATTCTTGCCCCACACAGCGGGATCTTCGGTATCGTCCGTAAGCTCGACCACCCGATAGAAAGGATTGCGCGCCTCCTGTTGGCGCTCGAAGATATTGACAAGCAGCGCAACGATGCCAGCGGTTATGAGAGCCCCGACGCCGACAAACAGAAGGAACTTCGGCCAATTAAACGGCCGTTCGGGCGGATTGCTTTGCGCGCTCATGAATTGAAGACCGTCCTTTCCTTTATTAGGTCACATTAGATGCCCCACGGAGTCATGACAACGAATGCAGGACAACCGCCCGCCGTTGCTTTGTATGGCTTCTATGGCGTGGACAATTTCTTGATGGCAATTGCGACACGCCGTTTCAGTAACCGAACGGCTTCGCTCCTTCATTTGAATTGGCTCGTGAAAGTTTCCTGTGGTGAACGCATAGGAGTGCCAGAAGCCGTGATCCGCCTTGACATAATATTTCCCGAAAAAGTTATGCGGCGTGTGACAATCATTACAAGTGGCGACCGCCCGATGGCTCGACTTGATCCACGCATCGTAGTGTTCTCGCATGACGTGGCAGTTGGCGCAGGCCGCCGGGTCATTGGTCAAATACGACCAGCCCTTGGCATAAAGGAAAGTGTAGCCGCCGATACCGAGTCCGAGACCCAGAACGATGCCGAAAATGACGGCCGCAGCTTGCCTGGGTGTTGCCGGTTTCATTCATTCACACAAGTCGCTTAGCAGCTCTGCGGCTTTTTCAACGATTTGAACCATTTGAATTTTTTGAACTGTTTCAAATCGTTGTAGCCGTTGACCATCCGTTCTACAGAGAAGCGCTCCTGGACCCCGACAGCGCGCGCGATCCAACGTCTCGACCCGCTGTATTGTCTCAACCATTTCATCTTCGTTGTCGAATAGATACCCCGTTTCGCCGTTCTTGATCAATTCGGGCATGGAGCAGCGCCGGTAGGCCAGCACCGGAGTCCCTGCGACCATCGCTTCGATGACGACCGTCCCGAACGGCTCATCCCATTTGATGGGAAAGAGAAACGCTTGCCTTGACCATCGTTCGCACTAGATCGCGATAGGGGACCCGCTCGACGTAATGAAGTTATTTTAATAACTTCTGCGGGGAGCTGGGCCGGCTGTATTTCCGGTGGGACCGGGAACTTGCAAGCTAGAATTTATTACTCTCAAGCCCGTTGAATCGGAATTTTACCTATACTAAGCTGCCGTTGCTCCGGCGGAGCGAGTACCGCTACGATGAACGTTCTGCAGCAACAGGGCTGAATGCGATCTTCACACCAAAAAACTGTGTTAGAGCAGGTAAAAAAAATCTTTCAAGGAGAAATCCTCGCGGGCTTACTTTTATCGACTCTAGGAGTTTTCATCCTGCTCGAATCGTTTGAACTAGACTATACCAGCGACTTTGGTCCAGGCCCCGGTTTTCTCCCGTTTTGGCTCGGCATCATCGTCTCTGGGTTTTCGGCGCTGTTGGTTTTCGTAACGCTTCCTAAATCTTTTATCCCACAGGGCGGCGAAGCTGAAGCTTCAGGCAACCCGCGCAGGTCTCTGATCAGCTGGGTTGTAATGACTCTTACGGTGCCCCTTCTGACCCGCTTGGGATTTTATGTCAGTTTCGCCGTTCTCACTGCTTTCCTGGCTCCTGAGGGAGCCAGGACTGATTCAAACATTTCCTAGATAGATAACCGATACATGAGTAACAGCATGGTCACAGAAGAGTTGTCAGATTGGCTTGGCTCGGTTCGGTATGATCAGCTCCCGAGCGTGGTTCACGAGAAAACTCTTGACGTGGTTTTCGACTCGGTAGGCTGTATGGTTGCCTGTTCCGGCCTTCCTGAAGTGCGAGCTATCGTTCAACTCGTGGAGGAGATGTCCGAGCGACGTGACTGCGCGATTGTCGGTTCCGATATCCGCAGCAGCGTCATTGCCGCGGCGATGGCAAACGGCGGGATGGCTCACGGCGATGAGGTCGATCCGGTTCATTTAAGCTCTTCCGGAGGGCACGTGGCAGCAGGAACGGTCCCTACCGCTCTCACCGTAGGAGAGTGGGTCGGCGCGAGCGGAAACGATTTCCTTTGTGCCGTTGCTTTGGGCTATGAAGTCGGCGGCAGATTGATGACGATTCTTTACCGCGAGCGCGATTACGTCGCCCGCCGCTTTTATCATACTTCGGTAGCTGGAGCCCTCACTTCCGCTGTAACCGCCTCGCTGCTTTTGGGTCTCGATCGACGCTCGATTCAGACGGCGCTTGGCCTTGCTGCCTACCAGGCAGCGGGTCCGGACAACATGACCAAAGATCCGGGCCACATGGGAAAGACATTCCAAGTAGCCGCAGCCAACAGAAACGGCGTCACGGCGGCTCTCTTGGCGCGAAAAGGTTGTTTTGTTCCGCTCGATATCCTCGACGGCCGGTTCGGCTTCTTCGATGCCTTCCTCGGGACAACAGAATTATCTACCGAAATGATCAAGAACTTAGGGTCGTACTACGCGATTACCGATGTCATGCATAAGCGCTATCCTGCAGGAAGCCCAAACCAAACCTATCTTCAGGGATTATTTGCGCTGCTTCGGGAACATCGAATACGACCTGAAGACATCCTAGAAATCGAGATTGAGCTTCCGAAGCGGAGCGTCCACCGAATCCCCACGACCCGTCACGCGTCCATATCGGGAGAGATCGTCTGCGCGATAGCAGCGCTAAATGGCGGATTGGACTTTTATAAGCTTCACGACGGAACCGCGGTCCAGGCACCTGCCGTACAGAAGATGCGAGAGCGCGTCCGCTTTGTGGGAAGAGAGGATTGGCAAGATCTGCAGCACGGGCGCCATGCTGTCGTAACCGTCAGAACCAGTAGTGGTCAAGTCCTACAAAACGAGGTCTGGCACGAAGCGATGAAACGGGAAGATCTCGAGGAAAAATTCGACAGCCTGGTAGCTCCGCAATGGGGAGAAGAGAAGACGCGCCGTTTGAAAGAGCGGATCCGAGGATTGGAAAGCGCCAAGAGCGTTCGGCCGTTGATGGAAGAACTGCAGGGCTGAGCGCCAGCTGTCGAGACGCTATTAAGAAGGTTCCAGGCCGGTCAGGTTTCGTTCCTCGTCTTCGTAACATCAGCATCGACGAATAAGACCGTCGACTGTTTTCAAATCCCGTCATATTTTTTCTTTGATGAGCTTTGTTACGGCCTTTTTGCTAAAGGCGGTCGGCAGGAACTGGGAGTGAATGCCTGGCCCTCCCGCAACCACAATCACGATATCCTCCGGATGGTCCGCAATCCCTATGTGTTCCGTATCACCGACAACTTCAAACCAGCGGGAGCGGCGTTCAAGAATCCCCCGCTTCGTCCCCTCCGAAAAGCGTGAGAGAGGAATCCGGCCATTTTCGAAAAGGAATTGTTTGACATCTCTCTTGCTGACACCATCTCGCGCAAACGTAGCGGCATGTTCCGGGCCTAAGACGAAAAGCGGACCCGTAGGAAAAATGATGTTGTTGTGGCCGAGGCCGCAGAGGGCACCGCTAAAGGTTTCGAGAATTTCTTTGGCATTTCGACATCCATAAGTAAAAATATTCTGCGGCCCTCCCGCCCCGATCAGAGTAACGGTACTCTGCTCTTTCGAGTAGCCTTGCTCCACGCTCAAAGGTTCCCAAGGGCTTTCATCCTCGGCTTCGGCTATGCAGAAGGTATATTTACCTGGCTGGCCATGAGTTGCCGGATCAGTGATGCCGGGTATCTCGCCTCCTATATTGATCAAAGCCAGTCTGATGGCCCGTCCGATGGTCGCGTTGGCGCGAGCCCCCGGTCCAAACAGATTTCCGCCCGCATTGAGACAGAGGGTTTTGACTATTGGACCATTGACGATGATCAGCGGGGCCGTAGCGTTTGTTGCCGTTTGCATGCTGTAGAGAGCGAGATCTTCGTCCAGGAGCCCTTCAACGGCAGCAAGGATCAAGGGAAAGTATTCGGGTACACACCCGGCCATAACCGCGTTCACAGCAAGCTTGTCGACCGTAACGGGGTTCATGGCCGGGGGCAGTAATCCAAGAGTAGTATCCGGGGAATAGACGGATTGAGACAGCATGGCGCGAACGTTGATCTCGGTCGGCGGGATGATAGGAAAGCCGTCCGTCCACCCCTGGTCATGGAAGAGCTCAAAAACTTCCTCCACTCCTCCGTTGATGGTCAGCAGATTTTCTTCGCGGTCATTTTGAGAAGTTTGTTTTTCTTCCTGCTCGCCGGCAACGGTCAGGGCGTGCGTGATTTGAGGCAAGGCCTCCTTGACCTGGTCGACCACTGTCTCTAGGGGCACAGTAGCCATAGGATGCAGAATTTTCACGAAAGGGACTGAGGGCATGCCCTCGTGTTGTGCTTGAGCTTTGGCGGGTTTGAGAAACGGAGCGCTGCAGACTGTCGTGGTGACAACTCCGTGCTTTTCCAACTCAATGGCGTCCCGGACACTCCAGGACGTAGATGTCCCTCAGTCGCCGAAGCAGAAAATCACAAATCCGCATTGTTCGCGGAGCTGGCGGAGCTGATCGTCGGACAGCGGGACGCCAGGGGATTCCTTCCTGACGACAATGAAGTCTTTGGGACGAAACCGCTGCCGGATTTCCGTCTGAATTTCGTCGATAAACAAATCCGCATTCACTTTGCTGGTATCGACGAATCCCCAAACCTGTCCTGTCAGAGATCTGCCACGGGGAGCAATGGAAATTGGCTGTCGCGGTTTCGTGAGGGTTGGCTTATGAACTGTTATCTGCAATGTCGTTTCCTGTAGGTCGGATTCCGGCTCACTCGTTGAGTCCGAGAATATCACGTCCGACAAACTTTTGCATAAATGCAACCGTAATAAAGGTGAAGGTCAGCATCAGGATGCTCAGGACGGAAATAACCTCGATGACACCGTGGTTCTGAAGGTCGATGATGAGCACGGAAAGCACCCATGATTTCGAGGTATAGAGGAGGATAGAAGCGCTCAGCTCCCGTACCGCGCCGATAAACATGAGTAACCACGCTGCTACGATCCCTCCCTTGGCCAAGGGCAAGGTGATGTTTTTCATCGTAGAGAGCCGATGCGCTCCAAGAATTCTGGAGGCCTCCTCTAACTCAATATGGATACCTTTCATGGTCGTGTCGACTTGCGTGTAGCCGACGGGCAGCTCCTTAGTAAGGTAAGCGAGGAGCAAGATCCAAATGGTGCCGTAGAGGAAGAAAGGCGATCCCGAGTAGGCGATCAGGAGTCCCGCGGCCAGCACAATGGCAGGCACCACGGTGGGAGCGACGGAAAGATAGGCGAGTGTCTGATATCCGCGGAAGAGCTTACGATTGACGGCATAGGCTACGAAGGCCGCAAGACCAACGCCAAGGGTTCCCGTCAGCACGCCCAGCTCCAATGTGTTGATGACGGCGTCCTTGGTTGCGCTGTAGCCGGTGACGGCCACGCGCCAATTGTCCAATGTGAGATTTTCCAGTTTGAGAGGCATCGCCCACGCCTTCGAGAAGGCGGCTTTAATTAGGACGAGGTAGGGAAGAAAAACCGCCAGAGCGACGACGAAAAAACAGAATACAAGAGCCGGGTAGCGCCAGCGGCCGAGTTCAATTCGCGAGCGCCGCATCCCTCTCCCCGTGATCGTTGCAAAGCCTTTTCTGCCGAGAGCCCTTTTTTGCAAAGAGAGCAGAGCCACGGCCATTAGAAGAAGGAAAACAGAAAGGGCAGCGACGATCTCAAATTCCTGGGGGACCTGCGAGAGGAGCACCCAAATTTGCGTGGTGATGGTATGAAAGCCGGCGGGCATGGCCAGGACGGCCGGAACGCCGAACAGCGCCAGTGCATGCACGAACGCGAAGATAAACCCTCCGAGCAGCGCTGGAGTAATCAGCGGAAGCGTTATCGTCAATGCGGTTCTGAAACGGTTGGCGCCAAGGATCGCCGCGGCTTCTTCCATCTCCGACGAGACCAGTTCGAGGGCATTGGTGATCATCGTGAAGGCGTACGGATAGCTGTAGAGAAAGATAACAAATATCACCCCTTCAAAGCTGTAAATGTTAAAGAGATGTCCTTCCAGCCCTGTCGTGTACCGATAGAGATGGTTAAACCAACCCGCATTTGGACCTGCTAGCATCGTCCAGGCGAATGCGCCGACAAACGGCGGAGTAACAAATGAAGCCAACACCAAGGCGCGAAATAGCTGTTTGAGAGGCAAATCGGTGCGTGTAACCAGCCAGCCCATCAGAGAGCCAACAGCCGTTGCCAAGAGGCTCGCCCAAAAGGCGATCAGCACGCTATTCCGCACCGCTCGCAGCAAAGCCCGATCGGAAAAGATTTGCTGGTAATGGGCCAGTGTCAGGCCCTGTTCTCCTCGGAGGCTCGTCGTAACGAGCCACCAGATAGGGACGCCAACGAGGACACCAACCAAAACGCATACCCCGATCCAGGTCGGAAGGCTTGGATCGAATCGCGGTCGAAAATTGACTCGGGAAGTTTGTGCAAGAGGCCCGCCTAATTTGCTGCTCGCGCTGTTCACTTTGCAGGGAAGAGAATTTTCTTAGACGCCGAAGATTTCGGTAAACATCCGCTTGATTTCACTCTGGCGCTTCACCAGCTCGTCCACTGGGACAGTCAGCGTTTTTAGCTGGCTGAGGGACGGCATATCAGAAGGATATTTTGCATTGGGATGAGGAACATAGAGCCGGGTATTGTCAATCAACAGTTGTTGAGTCTTTTCGCTAAACATATATTCCAGGAAAAACACGGCGGCATTGGGATGGGGCGCCTTTTGGGCGATACCTGCGGGCGAGAGGACGAGCACGGCTCCCTCGGAGGGAAAGATAACGTTCACCGGGTTTCCTTTGGCCTTGACCCTCATGGTGTTGTAATAGTTCCCCTCCACCAGGATCGCTCTCTCACCCGCAGCCACAACACTGACTCCTTGGGAGGCTGCTTGGACGATGATCGGATTGTTTTTGCGCAGACTACGGTAGTAGTCCCAACCGTAGATCTTCGTTAGGGCAGCCATGACGTTGGTCCCGGCGCCCGAAACGTAGTGGACCTTAAGCTGTTTGTCTTTCCATGCGGGGTCGAGGAGATCCTTCCATGACTTGGGAACGGCGCTCGCAGGAACAAGCCTGGTATTGTAAACGGGCTGGGCGATTGTGGCTCTCCAGGCATGAAAATATCCGTCTTTGTCCAACAGAAAGGTGCTAGGGAAGCGCTCGTAGTTTTTGGGACGGTACGCCCTGAGCAAACCTTTTTGTTTGAGAAGCGCAAAGTCGCCGGCTTCCGAAATCTCGACAATATCGACGTTGTTAATCCCCGCCTGCGCTTCCTGGAGGACGCGGGCGACTACTCGCTCGGAAGCACTCCGGGTCATTTCCACCTTGATGCCGTAGGTTTTCTCGAAGCTGTTGGCCAGCTGCTCGGCGATCTCGAGAGCCATGGCCGTGTACCAGACCACCTTCCCTTCTTTCTTGGCCTGTTCGAGTGACCCTTCCTGCGCGCGAACCAGCCCCGGCGTTAGGAGGACCGCTATCAAGAGCAGGAATAATCGCAAATTCCTGTCTCTCGCCATCGTTGTCTCGCCGTCACCAGTAAAAACGCGATTGAAAGCAATTTCATTAACCGGCATTTTTTCCGACTGAATTTCTTCTCTCCGGAGGCCGGCCCGGTCTGATCCTTTTGATCGGCCCGGCCTATTTACTCCGCACTACAGAACGCGCCGTGCGTAAGGACGGGAATGAATGTTCTAGATTTTCCTGAAGGGCAACACCTCAAAGCCGTGGACGCCAGTCCATGGTCAGGGTCTATCCTGAGCGCCGAAAGTTTACAATAGGCAAGCTGCCCCGAGGAGCAACGGTTAACATGCAGCAGATCATGGGGCAGACATACCAATCATTACAAGCATTCAAATTCGCTTTCCTTCCTCATGGATCCAAGAACCAGTGTAAAGATTGTTATGTCAGGCCAATACCATCCGACCACGGCCATCCCCGAGACTCAGGCACGCCCTCAAATCTCACCCCAGTTCTACATTGTCTGTGGATTTCTCTTGCAGCAAAAGGGAACATCCAAAAGTTGGAAGGCTTCTTCCCGCGCATCCACGATCTAACTCTTTTCCCCGTTCAATGTTAGCTCATCCGTTCCAATATCTGCTTGATCTTTAGTAGAGTCTGGTTTATCTGTGCGCGCATTTCGCTGCACAACGTGATTGGAAAACTCTGAACCGACCACTCGGACGATCCTGGCCATGGCGCCAGAGTTTGCATCTGTCTCGTGCTACTTGTCAATTGTTGTATACTGTCCCCGGAATGGTCCGGAATTGGTTAACAAAAGTAAAGCTTGACGATTTTGCTTCGGCGAACTTAGGATAAACGACTACGTATGAGAGTG
>WNFS01005862.1_pt1 | contig 13081 bp, 1 predicted proteins | sample 5400141 | NCBI WGS metagenome assembly WNFS01 (sample SAMN13153358, study PRJNA577476) | soil metagenome | isolation source: 60 cm saprolite under Madrone tree | place: USA:California | collected 2016-06-14
GAAACTGCCGTCGGGAGCATCAGCAGGCTTGGGAAATGCCAGCTTGACCTCTTTATGGAACACGGGCATCTGCGGAGAGGTGATCTTCAAGCCGGAACCAAACGTGGCGTTGGGCAGATCGGGACGTTCCGCAAAGATGGTGGGCCCAAACGTTTCGAGTTTGAAAATGGTTCCCTTGTCGAGTGCACCTTGTGGAATGCGCAATTCAGTTCCGTCGGAGCTGACCACTGTGCCGCCGCCCGCGCCGACGGCGGTCGTGCCATCGGGGGCGACGAACTGGCTGCGCGTGAAGGTGGCCGTGGTTTTGTCGGGAGCCGTGATGGTGACGGCGAGGATGTCATCGATGGTGGCGGGCATTTGGCCGGAGACGGAGCCATCGTTGAGGACGGTGAGGGACAGGACCACGCCATTGCTCTGATCGACGATGAGGATGGTAGTGCCTGGCGGGAAGGAATTGGCAGGCGCGGAGATTGCCACATTTCCGTTTTGATCGGGCATACCGAAGACGAGCGCATTGGTGTTGAAATTGGGTGGAGTGATGGCTTGCGTGGTGAAGGTGACAGTGGGCACAGAGGTGAGGCCGCCGAGCACGTTGGCGAGACTGGACGCGGCAAAAGTGTATGTCGTGGAAGGCTGAAGCGCAGACTGCGGGAAGACCGCGACCCTGGTGTTGTTTTGAGAGAAGACAAAGCGGACTGCTACGGGCGTCCCGCTTCCCTGCCCGGTTTGTATGAGCGTGACACTCGAAGTGGTGACGGTCGCGGGATTGAAAGCGTCAGGCGCGGTGACATCGATTTCAGCAGTGAGCGGGACGCCGACAGAACCATTCGCGGGCGTGACCGTGGCGGATTCGACTTGCCCGATGACGCTTATGTTCGCCGATGCGGTCTGCCCGGCAATGACCTGAACGGAAGCGGAACCAGAGAGAGCGGTGTTCGAGATGCTTGCGGTGAGATTGACGGGACCGGCAAGCGCGGGAATGACGAAGGAACCAGCAGAGTTGGAAAACGCAACAAAGGGCAGGCCATCGGTCTGGACGACCGCTGCTATGGGGCTGGAGTTTGCAGAAACCGTTCCGGAGACGAACCCTGTGCGCGCTGTCAGCTTGTAAAAGACATAGTCGCCGCCCTGAATGATGCCCTGGAGACCGGGCACTGCCTGCGTGACGAGATTCGAGCCATTGAGTTGCGCAAGACTGACAACCACCAAGTACGGGACGCCGGCACGGCGCTGCACCTGGGCAAGAAGAATGTTGTCGCCGGGTTGCGCGGTTCCTGCCGCGACCGAGAGTTGCGCCGGAGAATTGAGAACTTGGCCAGAGAAATCGATGCTGTATTCCGCAAGAACTGTAAGCGTACTTGTTGTGGGCAGGAAGCTGTCCACGGCTTCCGAGCTGATAGCGATAGCGGTGTCCTGAGGCAGGGAGCCGGCCGCGACGGTCAATGTAGCGCCACCACCCTGGGTGGAAAGCGCCTCGCTGCCGCCAACCTGGCCGCGAACCGATTCGCGGCCGGAGAGAATGTCGAGATGTACGTCGCCAGAAGAGAGCTGCCCTATCTGAAAGGTCTGAGAAGGAGTGACAGGAAAGGTTGCCGACACGGCCGCGCCGCTGGGTGTGCCGAATTGATAAAGGAGAATGTCTTCAGTGCGCAACTCATCAGAAAGCTGTTTTCCGGAAAGGAGTGTATACGTCTCCGAAATGTTCGCCTGAATGACCGTGCCGGAAGGAAGCGGCGTTGGCGATTGAATGGCAAGCGAAGCGAGCGAAGTTCCACCGGTTGGGGAAACGGAAGCCGGGTTTAGCAAGCCAGAACCCGCAGTGTTCGTCGGAAGCGTGACCATCGCGACGCCGGCGAGCGGTTGGCCAGCGGAAGGAACACTGGGTGCGCTGCTTCCGGCATCTGGGACAGCCAACGCAAAATCTCCCACTGAGGGGATCGGAACCGTAAGCGATCCGTTCACTGCGTTGAGACTTGGCGTAACCATGAGCCAGGCGTGGGTGTTGTAGTCGTACCGCACCAAATGCATCGTCTGCGAGGACGCCAATTGTGCCATCGTCGCGTTGAATGAAGCCGAGGTGGAACTATCAGCGCGAAGGTCAAAGGCTACAACAGGAGACCACCCGAGTGGCAATAGTCCAGGGAGACCTTGCTGCGACAATAAAGTGAGATGGAAATTTGTTGCGGAGGCCACCGCACCGGGAGCTATCGCGATTGTAACAGTGCCCGCCGTGAGTGATCCGCCGGACGTAGTGATGGAAGTCGGAGCAGCACTGATCGATGTTAAGCGCGCGTCGACAGGGACCGTGCCCACTCCGCTCTGCAGGAACACTTCTCGTTCAACCGTGACCGTCGCCGGAATACTGGCTGATGCATTTGGCGCGGTACTGATGGTCAGGAACAGGTGCGAAGTATTGGAAGGAATCGAATAACGGCCGCTGTTATCGGAAGTGTCTGATGCGATGCCGCCGATGGTCTGTACGGACGCTCCCGCGAAGGGCAGACCGGTAGAATCGGAAAGGACTTGGCCGGTGACAACACCCGCGAGCACCACCTGAATGCCGCGAGCAAGACTGTTCGCGTTGCCAGCAGCATCAGAAACCGAGACGGTCAATGTGAGGGTGTCTCCGGCGTTCGCCGTCGTCGGGGCCGTGAAAGTAATCGTATAAGGTGGAGCCGCGAGAGTAGAGAGTATCGTGCCGTTAAGCTGGAAAACGACTGCCGTTATGCCACTCAGGTTATCGCTGGCCGTGACTGCTGCAGTGCCGCTTTGTCCTGGGGCGATCTGAGTGGGCGCCGTAAATTGCAAAATGGAAGGCGGAGTCTGTTGGATGTTGAGCGTAACCTGGGCTGTTGAACTGTTTCCCGCCACGTCCACCGCAGTGCCGCTAATGACCTGATGAGTTCCATCCGTCGAAACGGTTTGCGGCGGAGGACACGTTGTACCGGAAAGACTATCCGAGCAGGGAAACGTGACGGTGACCGGTGTGTTGTTCCAGCCACTGCCGGAAGCCATTGGCGACTGCGTCGCTGTGATGGTAGGTGACGTCTTATCCAAGCTTACACTGGCGCACGCCGTGGTAGACAGTCCTGTGCTATCCACGGCTTGGCCGCAAAACGACTGGTTTGCTCCTTCGGTATTCACAGCGATGGGCGAAGGACAACTGGCCAAGGGATTAGAACCGGGAGTACACGTGAAGCTTACCGTGACGTCGGTCTTGTTCCAACCCTTCGAATTCGGTGCCGGGGCAACAACGGCAATGATGGAAGGGGCCGTCGGAGGCGCCGTCTGAATATTAACCGTCGCCGTCGCCGTAGCGATGTTTCCAGCGACGTCTGAAGCGGTGCCAGTAAACACTTGATTCATGCCAGGCGCGGTGACGCTGATGGGCGCGGGACAAGTTGCAACGCCCGACAACGCGTCAGAACACGCAAACGTAATCGCTACTGGCGTCGTCGTATTGATGTTGTTCGAATTCGGGGCGGGCGAAATCGTATACGAGATCGTGGGGGGAGTCTTATCGATGCTGAGCGGTATGCTCGTTGTGCCGGGATTCCCTGCAGCATCACTCGCCGTGCCACTGACAGTCTGATTCGCCCCTTCCGTACTGAGTGTTACGGCCGGCGGACAGAATGCGACCGGAGCCGTTCCTGGGGCGCACGCAAAGCTGACTGTGACGTTGGAATTATTCCAGCCGGCAGCGTTCGGCGTGGGTGCAGGGCTGGGCACAATCGTCGGTGGCCTAGTTCCAATATTTAATGGCAGGCTCGCCGTGGCCGAATTCCCCGCGATGTCAGTTGCGGTGCCGGAGACTGTTTGGCCTGCGCCTTCCGTGCTGATGGTTTGTGGAGGTGGGCAAGTCGCAATCGGAGCTGTGGTGTTGGTGCAGACGAAACTTACCGTAACGCTTGAGTTGTTCCACCCACTCGCATCCGGAACCGGCAACACTGTAGCAATGATTTTGGGTGGCGTTAACGCGATATTCAGCTCGACCTTTGCAGTTGCCGGATTTCCGGCCACGTCCGTAGCAGTTCCGACGATGAGCTGGCTCGCTCCTTCGGTGCTTACAGTCTGAGGTTGTGGACAGCTCGCAATCGGCGCCGTCGTAGCGGTGCAGTTGAAAGTCACCGTGACGGCCGAATTGTTCCAGTGGTTGGCGTTTGGCTGAGGTGCGACGGAGGTGGTGATCGTAGGTAGCGTTGTCGCGATGTATACGTGAGCCGTGGCTGTCGCTGAATTTCCAGCCACATCGGTCACGGTCCCCGGAATTGGTTGATTCGCACCCTCTGTGCTGACCATCTGGGATTGCGGGCAAGTCGCGAGGGGCGCCGTCGTCTTGGTACACGTGAAGCTTACCGTAACGGGCGAATTGTTCCAGTTGTTTCCGTTTGGCTGCGGCGTAATAGCTGCTGTGATCGCAGGCGGCGTTTTCGCGATATTCAGATTAATCTTTCCCGTATTTGAATTGCCGGCTGCGTCGGTCACTGTCCCCGAAACGGTCTGTGTTGCACCCTCGGTGGTAATCGTCTGAGGCGAAGGGCAACTCGTGATAACCGACGAAGATTGTGTGCACGTAAAACTGACCGTAACATCCGTGTTGTTCCAGAGTTGGGCATTCGGCAACGGCGAGGCGGAGGCAACAATGGATGGCTGCGTCAGCTCGATATTCAGTGTCACGCTCGCTGGCGCCGATATATTCCCTGCGACATCCGTTGCCGAACCCGATACGATCTGATTCGGGCCACTCGAAGAAACCAAGATAGGTTGCGGACACTGCGCGACACCCGATAGCGAATCCGAGCAATGGAATGTCACTGTCACATTCGTATTGTTCCAGCCCGCGGAATTTGCAATAGGCGACGCGCTTGCCGTGATTGTCGGAGGTGTCTTATCAATGCTGACCGTTGCGCTGGTTGTGGCCGGGACTCCCGCGTTGTTTGTCGCTGTGCCTTGTACGACTTGATTAGCCCGTTCCGCTGTGACTATGACTGGCGATGGGCAAGTCTTAACTCCAACGTTGGTGTCACCGCACGTAAAAGTGACCGTCACATTAGAATTGTTCCAACTGCTCGCATTGGGGGCCGGACTCAGCGTAGCGGATATTGTCGGAGGCGGAGGCATCGTCAGCGTCGCTGAAGTGGTCGCACTTCCTGTGACATTTCGTCCGTCGTCAACCGTCAGCAAGACGGTGAACGTGCCAACCGAGGAATAGGTATGGGCTGGCGTGACTCCTGTACCAGTTGTTCCATCGCCGAAATCCCAGAAGTAGTTCAGCGGATAGCCACTCGGTTCGCTCGATCCCGTGCCATTGAACGAAATGGCCTGGCTAACATAACTGCTGTAAGGACCATTGGGGTTCGCTGTCGGTGCTTGCACAACTGGGACGCTCAGGCTCGCCGTACCGCTGTAAGAGCCCGTGTAGTTCGAGCCGCCTCCTCCTGTTGCGCCGCCAGTCACATGCGTTTTGTAATTCTCTGGTGTTCCGGCGTGGTCGGAATTTTGATACTGGCTCGCCTTGTTGTCGTCGACAGGCTTGACTCCCAGGCCGCTGTAACTGGTATTGAAGGAAGTGTAGACTGCGGCCGCCCACTGCCACTGCATGCTAATACCGGGAGTGTCCGTCGAGAAGCTGGCTTGCCACTTCACGTTCTGTATCCCGCCTGGCAGCCCCCCGGCGGGAACGATAAACTGGGTGCCGTCGAGTAAGCTGTTCCCTGCTAATCCGCTGGACGGCACCGTTATTTGCCAGAGGTTTTTCGTGGAATCAAAACTGATGGTCGCGCTCGTGGCACTCGGACTAAATATGATGTTCGAGTCCGGTACCGGCACGCTGTAATTCGTTCCGTTGGCCGTGAACGTAACCGCCGCCTTTCGAACGAAGATCGCGACTGGATTGCTGCCAAGTCCGGAAGGCTTCAGAACGCTGGTAAACCAGATCGTATCCCCGCCAGCAATCGCCGTCCCATTGAAGTTCGCTGTAATGCTGCTCGTTGTATCCGCGACACCTAACGAACCCAGCGCCAACGTGCAGGCCAAAACGATGGCACATCGCAGCGACGCAACCCCGAACAGGAATGCCGAAATTGACTTCCCCGATCGTGCAAAAGGCGGCAAACATTTCTTTCGGTTCAGCCGTGTATTTTGTGTCGCCGTTACCATACCTTCTTCGCAGTCCCCTATAGACATCCCGGATTTCAACACTCAGTTTGTGATCGCGATCGCCCAAACTCCGCCATTCAGGACCGAGTTGTTAATCACAGTTCCGTCGGGCTTTGCAGGCAAAATCTGAACATTCGCAGTGCCGACTGACGCACCAGCCGTGGAATAGGTCACCGTGATCGAACCGTTGACCGTCGTGAATACCTTGTAGATGTTGCCGGAGGGAGAAGCATTGCCATTCACAATGGCGCCGCCCACCGAAGTAACGTAACAACAACCGTTGCTGGTGATGGCGACGGAACCAGCCACGGTGACAACCACAGCCGTTCCGTCTGGAACCGTATTTCCGGCGGAATCCTTAATGCCGCTGAACGTGACGCTAGCCGTCGTATTCGCCGAGCGCGACATTGTGGCCGGGCCATTTGCTGCGGCAGAAGTGACTCCATGGAGGTTCACCGTGCCGACAGCGATAGCGGTGGTCGTCAATACCGATCCAGAATTGCTGAGCGGCACAACAGCAACGGAAGCCTGCTTTGTTTCGCCAGCCGCCGCGACAACACCTGCGTCCGAGTATGTCGCCACAACCTTGCCGCCAGCGACTGTGAATTGGCTGAAGTTGGCGTTGCCTGGAGTTGTCGTGCCGTCACCAGGAGATGTGCCCGCCGAAGAAATCGTTCCGCCCGCGCTCTGGACGTTACAGCAGCCATTGCTCGTGATAGCGACGTTGGACGCAGCGGTAAGTCCGACCAATGCGCCATCGGGGACGGAGGTAACACCGTCGCTGTCCTTCAATCCGCTGATGGTGATCACCGCCTGGTTGACATTGCCGTTTGCCGTTAGATCAACGGGCGACGCGCTTACACTGGCACTCCCAGGAGCGAGCAACTGAACTGCAACAGTGGCCACAACCGTGTTGGTGATTTCAGTGCCACTTGGACTCACTGAGACAACTTGCACAGTTGCAGTCTGCGAGCCGCTCGCAACTGAGACGCCCTGCGAGGAGTATTGCAAAACAATCTGTCCGTTGGTGATCGTGAAGATGCGGAACTGAGAATTGAACGGCGCAGGTGAGCCTCCTACAATGACTCCTCCCGCGGAGGCTATATAGCAGCACCCAGAGGGGGTAATGGAAGCATTCGCTGCAGCGGTAACCGCGACCTGCGTCCCATCGGGAGCTGGATTGCCGGCCGCATCGCGGAAATTCGACAAGGTGATCGTCGAGCGGTAATCTCCTCCATTGGCAAACACGGCAGCCGGACTTGCAGTTCCTTGCGCACTTGTCAACCCGGCGATAGTGACAGGGACGACGCCCACGGCAGTGAGGTTGCTGCTCACCTGCCCTGTGGAGTTCGTCTCGACGACCACGACGTTGGCGGTCGATTGCTGCCCGGGCGCGACGGTCACATTCTGATCGGCGTAGGTGATCGTGAGGGCGCCGCCTTGCACGGTGTGGATGTTGTATCCGGCCGACGGCGTCCCACTCAGAATCTGGCCTCCCGCCGACGGGACATAGCAGCATCCCGAGATGGTTATGGCCGAATTTGGGTTTGCAGAAACAGCAAGTTTGGTCCCGTCGGGAAGTGCATTGCCGAAAGCATCGATTACGGGCTTGAAGGTCACCGTTGCGCTGTGAACCGCACCATCTCCAAGGATCGAGGCAGGCTGGGATGACCCTACCGCGTTGGAGGGTGGCACGAGCACGAGGTTTCGCACGGTGATCGCATAATTGTCGATGGCAGCGCCCGAAGGATTGACCATCGCGAGTTGCAGAGCTGCCGTCGCCGTCTGCCCAGGCGAGGTCAGAATTGAACCATCGGTCAGATACGTCGAAACAAAACCATTCGAGATCAGCGGGAAGTAGTGCATGGAAGGCTTCGACTGCACGGGAGTTCCATCCGAGATAGTTCCGCCAGCCGACGAGACGTAGCAGCATCCGAAGATCGTGTCAGATGCGGCAACGGACACGCCAATGTTTGCGCCGTCGGGGACTAGGTTGCCTCGCGCATCGTGAACATCTTGTGTCGTCACCTGCAAAGGCTGGGCTGGTGAAATCTGCGGCACGCTCGGCTGCGCCGGATTGATGTCCGCTCCCGCTGCACCGACCAGAGTGATGGTCGCCGTACCAATGGCATTGAAGGAGCTGATCGAACCAGCGGTGTTGACGGGCAAGACTTGGACCACAGCCGCCTGTGTCTGGTTCGTGCCAACGGAGACTCCACTGTCGCTGTAGTCGAGCGAAATTCGCCCACCGGACATTGTCCCGAGCACGTAGTTTCCGCCATTCGGCGAGGCCGCACCGTTCAGCAGGCTTCCTCCGGCAGAAAACACATAGCAACAGCCGACGATCGATCCTGAAGGGGCGACACTGATTGCGGCTCGCGTCCCATCCGGCAAGATATTGCCGCCGGAATCGCGAAGTATGATCGTCAGATGGCTTCGGTGGTCACCACGATCCGCGTAGAGCGAGCCCGGAGATGCGGAAACAATTGCGCCATCGGTCGAAGAACGAATATTGACGTCCTGGGTAGAGACGGCCCTCATCCCCAAAACATTGTTATTGGCATCGGCTGCCTGCATCTGAATGACGGCGAGTGCACCGGAGAAGGGTGTTGGAGTCACCGGCTGACTTGCATAGGTGGCGGTCACGGACCCGTTGTGGATCGTGTATACAACGAAATTCGCATTGTTCGCTGCTGGAGTTCCGTCCGTGAACGCACCGCCGGCGGAGGGAATCGGAGTCCCCGCAGGATTCACGGAGGCCATGCTCGCGGCGGAAAGGGCGACACTCGCACCATCGGGAACCGCCGTTCCATTGATGTCGCGAATGTTGGTGATCGTGATGGTCGAAGTGCCGGACGTTGAACCATTCACAACTACCGTCGCGGGATTCGCGGTGATCGTGGATGAATGTGCGACGTATTGTTGATCCGCAGGGGCCACAATCGTGAACGTTCCGACAAATTTCGAGCCGTCGGTAAATGCCGCAGTTGCCGTGTAGGTGGTACCTGGCTGAATGAAGCCACCGTCGCCCGCAAACAGCGTAAGCGTTGCGCCCGACGTGATCGGGAAGCTCACCGGGCCACTGGTGCTGTTCAGCAACGGCGAGCCCACGTCGACCGCAACGCCAAGTGGAGCGTTGCCTGCCTGCGTGCTGCGAACTAATCCCCCGCCCTGCAAGGTGATATAGGAAACGGTCCACTTGGCGTTGCGGTCGACGTGGGCTCGCCGTTGCTGAACAGCACCAGTGGCCCGGGTCTGGGGCAAGACTTCCCGAGGTAAGCCCGACGCGGTCCGCTAAATTGCCCTGATAGACAAGCGAAGTATTTCCGGACGAAGGCGGCAATGAAGGCGTCGAGCGCACGGCAATCAGTGTCGGCGCGCTCACGTTACCCACCACATCGGTCGCGGTCAGCGAAAGTGTGTCGTTCACCGCAGCTGTCAGGCTTTCCGCAAACGACCCATCGGTACCCGAGGTCGCTGTCGCCGTCGCATGGGTGGTCGTATCCGTTGCCGTGACGACCAAGCCGCCCTGGCTGACTGCCCCGGGCACACCGTGTACGAGAGAAATGCCGTTGTTCGGCGGTTCAGCAAAGATCAGATTTGCATTCGGCGCCGGTGGCGGCGTCTGCTTCACCGTGATTGCCACCGTTGTTGAAACCGTACGACCTGCGAAATCAAGAGCCGTAGCGCTGATTGTCTGAGACCCGTCAGCGACTCCCGCCAGACTCAACGTGCCGACGTATGGAGATGCAGTCGCGGTGACCGACTGTGTCCCGAGACTAAATGTGATTTTCTGTACCGGCTCCGACGGAACTGCCGTCACGGCAACCTGTCCCTTTAACGTCGCGCCGCTTGCCGGAGTGCTGATCGAAACGGAGAGAGGTACATTTGCTACAAAGGCTTGGACTGCTGCGCTTGCTGAGCCACTCGTACCTGCATTGTTCACGGCCTGGACCGTAAAGTTATGCGGACCGTCCGGCAAGCGAGTCGAATCCAAGGTCCCAGCGAAGGTCGACCCTGTCAGAGAAACCTGGACAACCCCATCAACCAAAAGATTGATGTGCGCGATGCCCGAAATCGAATCCGTTGCGGAAGCCGAGATGGAGATCTGTCCCGTCAGTACCTGCCCGGCGGTAATTCCGGACAATGTTGCCGTACTAGGCGGCGCCGTATCGACCACGAACGATGAGGACAGCGTGCCAAGGATCCCCGCATTGTTCAGCACCGAAGCGGTAAATGTGTGCGTGCCATCCGTCAGCGATGTTGCAGGCGTGAAGGAAAGGAACGTAGAACCAGCGCTGCCAGTCACGGGGTGCCCATCGAGGATCAGCGACGCGCTAGTCACATTGATGTCGGTCAGCGCATCGCTGAACGTTATTGATATCGTCGGCTTCGAATTGTTGATGAACGCGCCGCTTGCCGGCGTGCTGACTGTCAACATTGGTGGAGTCGTTTCCGGCGAAACAAACCTGCTGGTGAACATGCCACTCTGCACGTTTCCACCAAAAGAGACCGCACCGCTCACAGTTACGCCGTAAATCGTGTTGTTAACCAGCGGCGCCGAAGGCGTGAACGTCAAGACGTTGGGCGCGGTCAGCGATGTGGTGCCGGGAATCACATTCGGACCGCTCTTCAACGTGATTGTGTTCCCGAGAGATGCCGTTGTTGAAAGCGCCTTATTAAACGTGGCAACGACCACGGCGTTCACAGGGACTTGAATCGATTGATCCAAGGGAACAATTGCAACCACCTGCGGGGGTGTCAAATCCACCGTGGTGAAGTGAATCACTTGCGGCTGCAATTGTCGTCCAAAGACGTCAGTGACTTGAGCGGTTAGATTCAGAGCCAGCTGCATGCCGTCCGGCATTTGCCCTTGCAGTGTGACCGTTTTGCCATCGGAGGACAGCGAGGGGTTCACGGTCACTATAGAGGTGCCGTTCATGACCGAGATTCCGCCGGTGCCTGCCAAGGCCTCGCTGAACGTGAGCGTGAGCGCCTGATTGACTGCAACGCCAATGGTTCCATCGGCGGGGTTGCTAGCCACCAGAGACAGCGCGTTGCCATCGAGCGTGATTGTGCCGAGATTTACTGTTTGGCCGTTCGCGGTCAGCGACTGTCCTTCTATGGCAGCAATTCCGTTCGTCGATGGGTCGTTGATTTGCACCGAAAAAGCATCGAGCGGAACGCCCGTCGCAGTGAACGTCCCGTCATTTTGCGCCTGCAACGTGATATGTCCGCCCAGAGGAAGCTGTGGTGCAGGCGGAAGCGAAATCGTCAGGTTCGCTCCGACGGCAGGTGTTTGGCCATCGGGACGCAGCACAAGACCCGTAATCGTCCCGCTCGGCTGAACTTGAACCGTTACATTCGCGGTCTGATCGGGAACAACGCTTCCCGTGGTGGTCCCGTAGAGAGTGAAGCCGCCAATGTTCGCACTCAGTTTCGCCGTGAAAGGTCCAGCCAAAACTTTTGGCACAGAGAAGGTGCCGTCGGCTGCCGCGGTCAGCAGGAGGTAATACGGGAAGTTGCCTGTTCCGCTCAGCGCGATACTGCCCGCCGTAGGATTCCCATTGGAGTCCCACGCAACGCCTGATATTGCACCGATTCCATTGAGCCTTACCTGAACAGTCGTTGGTGCTCCCGCCGCGACATTGATCGGCGCGCTTGCTTCGTCGATTCCTCCGAGGACGCGCGCCGAGATGGCTCCGCTTCCCGCTGGAACATTCTGGAACGAGAATTTTCCTTGCGCGTCGCTCGTGGTTGTCTCGGTTCCCCCTCCGACTCCGCCCACGTTTATGGTGACTGCCGAGGGCGAAGCGGGAGTCACGCCATCAGCCTGCAAGACTTGCCCTGTGACGGTCCCCGAACTGCGCAGCGCCACGTCGAGTGTCAAAGTATTACCGTCTCCGTTGACCGGCGCGGAAGCCGTCCCGCTCAAAAAGCCATCACCCAGGCTCGCGGTCGCAACGATAACGCCTTCAGGTACGCCATTGATCAAGTACTTGCCGTTGGCATCGGCATTCGTGGTCGCCTGGAAATTGCCGGAGACAATAGTCACCACGGCAGCCGGTTCCGGCGCTCCATTGCTGGTCACCAGGCCCTGAATCATATCCAGTCCCTGCGCTTTTACGTCCAGCGTCAGAACTTGGCCCTGCGTGGTGATCGTTCCCGCTGCAATACCCGTCCGCCCGGTTAACGGATCTTGGGCCTTCAATTCGACAGGCCCTGCGGGCACGTACTGGAAGGAGTACGACCCAACATCTCCGCTGCCCAAGGACGTGAACTGGCCGATGCCGACACCATTCGCCGTCAACTGAACGCTCGCGTTAGGGATGGGTGTGACTCCATCAGGCATGTACAGATGTCCCTGCACGGTTCCCGTGGTGGTCAATTGCACTTGCGCGTTGACCGATGCCGTTCCCTGTGGCAGCGTTCCAGAGGCGCGCCCTCCGCGTCCAAACTGGTCCTGAACCTGAACACTGAAACTGCCTTCAAACACATTCGGGAAAGGAAGCACGCCCTGATTCGAAGCATCCAGCGAGCCGCCGAAACTCGCGTTCGGGAAGGTGGTCTCGGTTAGTGTTACGAATGCCGTACTGACAGGCGCTCCCGCCCCGTCCACAACCGTCACGTTCACGGTCCCGGCCCCCAGCAGCCGCAGGTTTTGTGTCATGTCCTGCCCGGCGCGCAGATAAACCTTCATCTGGTTCACGCCGCCAGAAACCGGATCGCTCGCTGTTAAAGTGTATTTACCCTCGGGGAAAATCTTGGCGAATTTGTAGTTGCCGTTTGCGTCCGTGCCCACCGTGACGTTCGGGAGAAGACCATTCGCTATGACCTGGACTCCTGCTCCTGCGGGGGTAACTCCGTCAGGAAGAAAAATCGTCCCCGACAGAACTCCAGAGGTCGAATTGACAAGTTGCAG
>WNFS01006127.1_pt1 | contig 13062 bp, 15 predicted proteins | sample 5400141 | NCBI WGS metagenome assembly WNFS01 (sample SAMN13153358, study PRJNA577476) | soil metagenome | isolation source: 60 cm saprolite under Madrone tree | place: USA:California | collected 2016-06-14
AGGACTTCACGTGCTTTGTAGGGCACTTTCGGAAATGTCCACTGTTGAGAAGAAAAATTCCGAAGGCAGATCGATCGTTTCGCCAGCGGCCTTTTTTTCTGCAAGCCAAAGCTTGATCAGATCCTCTGCCGCAGGGCGTGCTCCCTCGATACCGTGGCCGTGTGTTGTCAGTCCCAGGGCCGGTACATGCGCGTAGTAGAATCCAGCAGGCAGTTCGCCGCTCGGCGCTTTTTCCACGAGGATCCCGTACGTCATTGGACTTTTCTATCAAGATAGAGTCGCTGTGCTGGTCTTGCCACCTTCTTCTTCCATCATGTCCAGCATACGAAAGCGTTCGTCAGCGCGACGATCGCAATCGCGAAGCAGGTCGGCGTCTTCTTCCAGTTCGAAGATGGCAGCGGCAAGCTGACGACGTTCTTTACGCGACAACTTTGGAAGCTCAGCAATCATTTCGGATGCGCTCACGCCGCAAACTAATTTGGTCAGGAGGCGATTTCAAACACGTCTTGAGGAAATTGCCATACAGCGAAGCTAGCCGTTTAGGTTTAATTCATTCAAAGCGCCCGCGGCCTGTAGCCACGGCTCTGTGAGCCGTCACCTTTCGCGCAATCTTCGACCGCCCACGGGGCGGTGGCTGCAGAAAATCCTGCGCTGCGTTTTGTTGATACAGCTGCAGGCGTGTCGCCTGCATTCGGATATTGAATGTCGCAGCCGGCACGGCTGCCTCTACAGAAGAAACCCCGCCACGGACTATCGCCAATCGTCTTGACTTACTGCGGCTGATCTACAACTGCTCGCTACGAACCTTTATCTGAGATGGCGGTGCGATAGCTCGCTTTTGACTGGGAGTATCCTGGACCGGTTGCACCAACCACATCCAGCCGAAATGGCCATTTTTGTCGACAGTCCAAGCTGCGCCACCGCGGTTCCAGATCTCCATTCGCCAGTGATAGTTGTTGGCCGGAATTGCGAATACATACGTGACCGCGGCCGTGATAATCACTCCGCAAAGCATTCCAATCAGAAATATGCGTTTCATTTTTATATCCCTACAATTCCTTTATTCTACTTTCTTTTGCTACGGTCCGTGCGGTGGATTTTGCCGTGCCACTCACGAGCTATACCTTGCTCCCTCTTTTGGATCAATGCTTTTCCCCACACCTCCCTTATAAGGCATCGAAGCTCGAGAGCAAGCCGGTTCCTTCGCGGGACTCTATTGATTAGCAGCTTCGATGGTCGCGCGTCTTTGGTTGGATTCCCGATAATTCGAAAGCAATTTTGCTTAGTACTCACCACGAATGAACACCCGCCTTCGTCCCGCAGTCGCGGGACTACGGCGTGGCAGGCGAATAAACACGAATGCAGGGCGCCTGCGCCAGATGCCAACGGCGGGCGCGAATCACAGCCTGAACTTATTGTAATCTTCGTGCGTGCCGATCCAGAACCAATAGTAATGTCCTTTCCGCTCGCGGGCGAGCGCCCGATAGCTGCGACCGATTTCGGCGGTGTAAACGCTTCCCTTCTTGCGGAAGCCTAGCGAAGGATGTTGGGGATTTTTCTGGAACAACGCGAAATTTTTACCGGCTACCTGCTGGATGTGCTTCGGGAGTCGCTTGTAGTGTTTCCAAAACGACGGCAGCGCAAGGAGCTCACGGAAGCGGAGTGAAATTGCCGGCGTCGATTTCGGCGTCGATCTTCTCCAATGCTTTCGCGTGCTTGCCTTCGGGTGAAAAATCCTCTTCGATTTCCTTATCCCAGGCGAGCTTGTCGCGGCGGGCGATGTGCGCAGCCAATTTTGCCAGCTCCCTCGGGGACAACTTATCGACGGCCTCTTCGATTTCCGCGAGACTCATGATCAAATCTTAGCCGCAGCGGGTTTTGTTTCAATTTTCATTTGCTTAATTCAGAGCCCTTTGCCTCGGCATGGCGTTTTTTCTTTGGTAACTACGAAAGAACACCCCCCTTCGCGCAAGGCTACGGCGTGGCAGGCGAATAGACACGAATTCAAGGGAAACAAGCGACCACGGACGGCATGGAGCGCACGGATATTCTCGGGCGTCCGCCGCGGCGGACGCTGATCGGGGAGCGCACGCGCCTCCCTGGCTCGCCGGAGCCTTGGCGAAGGCGGCGCGTGCTGGCGATTGCGCCCTCGCGATCGCGAACTTTTGTCTCGGTCAATCAAAGTTGTTGAAAAAATTGTTTGGAAAAAGGATTCACGGGGCATATTTCGAATTGAGAGATTTGTGTCATGAGTAACCGCGAAATCGTCATCGACTTGGTTGGCAAACTTCCAGCGGACACGCCGTTCGAAGAGATTGCCCGCGAAATCGAACTACTCGCCGGCATCCAAAAGAGCCCGCGAGCAGGCACGCCGGCGTGAGGGCATTCCTGCTGAAGAGGCGCGGAAATTGGTAGATAAATGGGTGTCCCGGTAATCCTCACGCCGCAATCGCAGGAGGATTTAGGGGAAATTGTTTCTTTCATCGCGCGGAATAATCCGAATCAGGCAGTGCAAGAACGCGTTAAGACAGGATGCGGGCGTCATTCTTGTTGGAGAGTTGCGGGACACAGACACGATCCAAACTGCGCTTACGGCGGCAGAAACGGGGCACCTTGTGATTGCAACCATACACACCAACGACGCGCCAACCGCCATTGGGCGAATTCTTGATGCCTTTCCCAAAGAGGGTCAGCAGTTCGTCGGCGCCCAACTTGCGTGGTCGTTGTTGGGAGTGGTGTGCCAGTATCTCCTGCCGCGAAGCGGCCAGTCAGGCCTGGTTTTGGCCACGGAATTGTTGAAGGTGAACTCGGGAATCGCGTCGTGTATCCGGGAGCGGCGGCTTTCGCAGATACCGGGACTGATTCAAATCGGCGCTGCGGACGGCATGCATACTGTGGACGATAGTCTTATTGAGTTGCTTCTGGCTGACCGCATCAGTCTCATGGACGCGCTGGCTCACGCGAGGGACCCCAAATTTGTAAAGGAGCAGTTCCAGCAAGCTTTGCAGAGCAAGCGAAAAGGGTGGTTTGCGGGAATTTTCGGCAAATGAAATGCCGAGCTGCGTCCGCGATAATCGCGCGTGTTTGGTTGGATTCCCGATAATTCGAAAAGAATTTTGCTTAGCGTGGGAGGGACCTCAGTGTCCCGATGGGTCGCGGCATTAAAGTCCCTCCCACATTGAAAAGCATTAAAGCCCTCTCACTTTTGTATGAATGAAAAGCCGCACTCAGAGAATTTACGGCTGCATCGCCTCTCGGACGCAGCGCCCACATTTTTCATTACCAAATCTCTGCACCCGAAGAAGCCGGCTTTAGATAAGAACGCTCGGGAGATTGTTATTTCAGGACTTGCCTTTGCCGTGCAAGAAAAGCGAATCGATCTTCGCGCATTTGTCATTATACCAGACCACTGGCACGCGCTGTTTGCCCTGCGTGATCCATGGACTCTGCCGAAGTTTATGCACGGAATGATGAGTTTTATCGATGGAAAGACTTCAGCAATTTTGAAATCACACAGGACAGGTTGGCAGGACGGCTACTACGACACACGGATCCGAACGGCAAGGCAGTTTGCTTTTGTCGCTTATTACATTGAACAAAACCCGGTTGCCAAAGGGCTTGTTGAGCAGCCCGTGCAATGGAATGCGAGCAGCGCAGCAAAAAAGGATTTAATCACAGATCCCTGGTCGTGGCTTCTCGATGAAAAATGAAAGTTGAACTGTGCCAGAGACGAATGTCTTGAAATGTGGGAGGGAACCTTAGAGTCCCGATGGTCGCGGCATTAAAGCCCCTCCCACATTAAAAGCGCTGAGGCCGCTCAGCCAGGTTACCAACACGCGCGAGATGGATGCAGTTTTCGAATCCGAAGGTTGAATAAATCGCGCGGCAGTGAAGTCGAACGCCTAGTTTCTTACGATTATGAAAAAAATTTTATTTGCATTAAGCATGCTGGCTTTTGTCGTATCTGCGCTTCCGCAGGCGCGGGGAGCGGACGTATCGGTCGATTTCATTTACGATAATCTCTCCGGTGGGAGCTGGATTGAGGCCGAAGGCTACGGCTACGGCTGGCAACCGGACGTCGCAGTGAGCGATCCAAACTGGCGCCCGTACGCCGACGGCTACTGGGCTTATACCGACTACGGTTGGACGTGGATTTCTTACGAAGACTTCGGCTGGGCCACGTATCACTATGGTCGTTGGGCGAACCTCGCCGATTACGGCTGGGTCTGGTTTCCGGGAAGCGATCTCGATTGGGGACCGGCGTGGGTCTCGTGGCGAACCGGTGGCGACTATATTGGCTGGGCGCCTTTGCCTCCTCGGGGGCCGGGCGTCGTTTACGAAGGACAGCCAATTGGCCCCCGCGTGGACGTCGAATTCGATATCGGACCGCAATATTACAACTTTTGTGACGTGCGTTTTATTGGCGAACCGGTCTTGCGAGATCGAATCTTTCCGCCAGCGCAGAATATTACCTACATCACGAACACGGTGAACGTGACGAACATCACCGTTCAAAACAATGTGGTCTATAATTACGGCCCGGATTACAACGTTGTTAGCGCTTACTCGAGCCGGCCGATTCAGCGGCTCACGATCGAGCGGGAGGTTGCTACCAATCTGTCCGCCGCGGCGAAATCAGGAGCGCTCACGAAGGTGCAAGGTAACAAACTCGTGCTGGCAGCGCCGGCTAAAATCGCCAAGGCGCCTCCGACAGTTAAACCTCCAGCCCTGAAAGCCAAGGTTGCGCAGCCGAAGATTGACCGAGGCTGGACCGGTGTTCAGAACAAAGCCGAACTGGAACAGAAGATTAAAACCGAAAATCCCAAAAACGTTCCACCGCCAACTCGTGCAGCCGCTCGAGCAGGCGGAAGCCCGTTGCCGGCTGCTGAGGGGAGTCCAGCTGCTGGCGGGGGCAAGCCGCTGGTCTCACCCGGCCCACGGGGCAAAGCCGGACGAGTGCCTGCTGGCGCGACGGAAGCTCAACCAGGTGGTGCGCCTTCACCGTTTGAGCGTGGGAAACCAATGCCCGGTGCAAAGGGAAAACTTGAAGGGGCTGCAACACCTCCGCGACGCGCGCCAGGTGGTTCGCCTTTACCGTTCGAGCGGGGCAGAGGCAAACTCGGTGAACAACCGAAGCCCGGCGTGACCGCAACGCCCGCGGGCCCGCGCACAGGAACATCGCCGTCGGAACTTGAACGCGGCGAACGGCCAGGCAAACCGGCGGCGACGGCGCCACCTTCGTTCCACCAATCGTCACCACCAGAACGTGGTCGACCGCCAACTCATAGGCTAGGCGAAAGTCCGGGTCCAGGTGCGACCGGTGGTGCTGAAAATATTTCGCCGCAAGGTCGTGGCAAGGAACCTGAACGTCAGCGATTCGGCACTCCGCCGCCAACTGGCAACGGTCTCTCCGGCCAGCCCGGCGGAGAACAGCGAACGCCGGCTGGGTTACGTCGTCCCGGGGGCCCGCCTCCTACGGGCGGAGCTTCTGGCGAAGCACGCGGCGCGGCGAGAGACAGAGGTCCGGGCTTTAATCAACCGGGCGGGCCGTCGAGAAGTGGAGCGCCCGCTGCAGGTGAGCGCGCCCCAGGCCAGCCAGAGGGTGGAAAGAAAAAACCAGCGAAAGAGACACCACCACCAAGGCCACAATAATTCTGACATATTTGTCGCGGCGGCTCCGGGGAAAATTCCGGAGCCGCTTTTTTTGTGTGAGTGCGAGGTCCGCGTTATCCCAAAAGCTTTGGAAAACGTTTCGCGCCGAAGGTGCCATCTCAACACGAGCCTGGGGCACCGCCCCAGGAATTCAGGTTCAGATTAGCCAAGCGCTGAAAGCGCGACTCATTTCGGTGGTGAATCGCGCTTTCAGCACTTGGTTTGGATACGATTCGCATTCCTGGGGCGTTGCCCCAGGCTTATCGGAGCGGAACGCCGTTGGCGTTAAAAGCTTTCCCAAAAGTGACGACAACGCCTGCCCCTACAACAACTCCGCAATCTGCACCGCATTCAATGCCGCACCCTTGAGCAACTGATCGCCCGAGACCCAAAACGAGAGCCCATTTTCAAAAGCGCAATCGAGCCGCACCCGGCCCACCTGGCAATTATCTTTCCCAGCCACAGTAAACGGCATGGGGTAACGATTGTTGTGCGGTTCGTCCACAAGTTCCAATCCCGGCGCCTTCGACAAGATTTCGCGCGCTTGTTCGACTGACAGCGGTCGCTGAAACTCGGCGCTTATCGCCACTGAATGCGCCCGGTAAATCGGGACGCGAACGCACGTAGCCGACACGCGGAGCGCTGGCGAATGCATGATCTTGCGCGCTTCGTCCTGCATTTTGACTTCTTCTTTTGTGTAACCGCTGTCGAGAAATGAATCGATGTGCGGCAGCAAATTGAAAGCGATCGGATGAGGATAGACTGTAGCCCAGCTGGGCTCTATAGCCGCGGGCATCTTGTCGGCCGCAGATTTGGCGGAGGGGGATGACCCCGGCGCCTTTGGCTTACGCACGGCGTCTTTCGTCTGGCGGGTTAATTCTTCGACTCCTCGCGTGCCGCTGCCGGAAACGGCCTGATAGCTTGCCGCGAAAACGCGGCGGACATGAAAGATCCTGTGCAACGGATAGAGTGCCATCAGCATCACGGTGGTCGTGCAATTTGGATTTGCGATTATCCCGCGGTGGCGGCGCAGATCGTCTGCGTTGATCTCCGGAATCACGAGCGGCACGTGAGACTCCATTCGAAATGCAGAAGATTTGTCGATTGCGATCGCATCCGCCTGGCACGCAATCGGAACGTAATTTCGGGAAACGTCGCCGCCCGCGCTGAAAAAGGCGATATCGATTTTCTCGAAGGATCGATCGGCAAGTTTTTCTACAGGGATGGATTCATCCCGAAATCGAACTGATTTGCCCACAGAGCGGGCCGAGCCAATTGGGCGCAGGTTTGCCACGGGAAAATTTCGCCGCTCCAACACGCGCAACAGCTCAGTGCCGGCTGCACCAGTCGCGCCCACGACAGCAATGTGATAATCTCCCATGAGCATGTCGATTGTAACCTTATGCCCACGTTGTGCAAAACATGGCTAGGAGAGAATCGGTGGTTAGATTGGCGGCAATTCGTCGCGAGCCAAGAACGAAATGAAGGAGATTCATGTATCCATTCGAGACCAACGGCTCACATTGAAAGACAATGAGACGCCGATCCGCCGTTACCCAGTGTCCACTTCGCGGTTCGGCGTCGGGACGGAAGAGGGAAGCATGAAAACGCCAACGGGCCGGTTTTCTGTAGCGAAGAAGATTGGCGGCGAGATGCCGAGCGGCACAATTTTTCGAAGCCGCGTGCCGCTCAAGGCTGACGATTCACTTCCACCCACCGAAGATCTGGTGATGTCGCGCATTTTATGGCTCGCCGGGTTGGACGAGCACAATGCCAATACACGCGACCGCTTCATTTACATCCATGGCACCAAACACGAGGACAAAGTCGGCACCCCCGACAGTTGCGGTTGCGTGCGGATGCGGAATGCGGACGTGATCGAGCTGTTCGATCTCGTGGATGAGGGTACGCCGATCGTAATTGAGGCATGAATTCCCAACCAAATTACGAGTAGCAAGTTGAAGCGTCCGCGCTAGAATCTCCCCCATCATACATCCAAACGGGGCAAGAGAAACGTTGCTTCCGTGTTACCCGAACGGGTACTGCAGCTTGCGGCGAAAGGAGGCGAGATAATTTGAAATTTGTAAAAGCAATCATGATTGTGGCTGTTTTGGCCACTGCTTTGAGTTTTGGTGCTTGCGCTCAAAGAAAAGAAACCGTGACCACAAGCGCGGGAACGACCGGTTACGCCAAGTAATCCGGCACCCGTTTGTGGTGATCAAAAAAGTTGAGAAAAGCATTGCTTCCCAGTTGTTCACCGCCTAAACAGACCGGAGCAACTTGCGGCGAAAGGAGGCGATTTAGATTGAAACTATTGAAAGTGATCATCATCGCGGTCGTAATGGCCAGCGCTTTAGGACTCGGGGCTTGTGCGCAACACAGGGAGGTCGTGACCCCACCTGCGGGGAAGGGCGGAAAATAGATTCCGGTTCACGGCAATTTAATTCGGGCGGATTCGCCTAAAGGCCAGGTCGTGGTCCGACCTGGCCTTTTTCTTCCTCCGATTCAAGCGGGTGAACGCTTTAACGTTTCAATGATTTTGAGTAAACTGCCCGAATGGAGCTGAACGGCGAGCAGATTTCTCTTGTTCAACTCGCGGCAGTCGCTCTCGGTGCCGAAGCAGTTCGCATTTCTTCTCTCGCGCGTCCGCGTATTCTTGCGTCGCGCAAAGTAATCGAAGAAATCGTGGCGCGTGATGGGGTGTTTTACGGAGTCAACACCGGTTTCGGCAAGTTGTCCGAGGTTCGGATTCCACAGAGCGAGCTGCGCCAGCTTCAGCTAAACCTTGTTCGCAGCCATGCCTGCGGAATTGGAAATCCGCTGTCTGAAGCCGAGGTGCGAGCGATGATTCTGTTGCGCGCCAACGTGCTTACGCTCGGCTTCAGCGGAGTTCGACTGGAAATTATTCAGTTGCTTTGTGAGATGCTCAATCGACGCGTTTGTCCTGTCGTTCCGGAGAAGGGCTCTGTCGGTGCGAGCGGCGACCTCGCTCCGCTCGCGCATCTGGCATTGAGTCTCATTGGTGAAGGGGAGGCGTTTTCTGAAGCACAACGGATGCCGAGCGCCAAGGCGCTGCGACGCGTTCAGTTAGCGCCGGTGCAACTCGAAGCAAAAGAAGGCCTGGCACTCCTTAATGGCACTCAGGCAATGCACGCGGTGGGTGGGCTGGCTCTTTTGCGCGCACAACGCCTCGCCCGTGTCGCAGACGTTGCCGGCGCGATGAGTCTCGAAGCGCTGAAAGGCACGCCTGCCGCTTTCGATTTGCGCTTACAGGATGCGCGTCCGCACCCAGGCCAGAAAGCCGTCGCCGAACATCTGTTGTCGCTAATGGAAGGCAGCGAGATTCGCCAGTCGCATCTTACGGGTGATCCGCGTGTCCAGGACGCATATAGCCTGCGTTGCATGCCGCAGGTGCACGGCGCTGTGCGCGGCGCGCTGGCGCATTGTGAAGAGGTTTTGCTGATCGAATCCGCATCGGCGACCGATAATCCACTTGTATTTGCGGAAAGCGGCGAGGTGATTTCCGGCGGCAATTTTCATGGCGCGCCGCTTGCGCTGGGGTTCGATTATGCTGCGATTGCGATTACCGGGTTTGGAGTCCGGCTTCATGATTGCACAGGTGGCAGCCGCTTCGTTGGTCAACGAAGCGCGCGTGCTCGCGCATCCGGCGAGCTGTGACAACATCACCACGTCCGGTGGAAAGGAAGATCACGTTTCGATGGGGATGACGAGCGCATTAAAGCTGCGATCGATTGTCGATCTTGCCGAAAATTTGCTGGCGATCGAGCTGCTCACCGCTGCTGAAGGCCTGGAACATCGCCGCCCGTTGAAAGCCGGAGTTGGCGTCGAGCGTGCATTCGCTGCGGTTCGAAAAATCGCACCGCCGCTGGTTCAGGATCGCCCGCTCTCAGGTGATATCGCGCGTGTTGCCGAAGCGATTCGCGAAGGCGAATTTGATGGCGCGGCAAATTAGACCAGGGCGTTCAGCTTAATACTGGTTGAAAGCGATGCGAAGACGCATCGCACTCCTAAAGCACTTAGTGCGAGGACATGAATAGAGGCCAAATTTATCTCACATATGTGATATAAAGTTGTCCATAGACTGAACACCATCACAGCGGGCCCATTTCATTTTTGCAACAGCTTTTGGAGTGCGTACGCGTCCTCGCGTCGCTTTGAAATCATACAGCCCGCGAGTGTAAGCGGATTGCTGAGAGGCGAGGAAGTTGCACATTGTAGTATGAGCGGAAAACGAATCATCCATGCCCCGCGCGGCAGCCAGCGGACCTGCAAAGGCTGGCATCAGGAAGCTGCAATGCGAATGCTCATGAACAATCTCGATCCGGATGTCGCTGAGAATCCGGATCAACTGGTCGTGTACGGCGGAACGGGACGCGCTGCGCGAAGCTGGGAGGCATTCGATGCGATCGTGCGTTCGCTTCACAATCTCGAGAACGATGAAACGCTTCTCGTGCAATCAGGAAAACCGGTTGGCAAATTCTGGACACACGATGAAGCGCCGCGCGTCCTCATCGCAAATTCAAATCTTGTAGGACAATGGAATAACTACACTGAGTTCAACCGGCTCGAGCGAATGGGGCTGACAATGTATGGGCAAATGACAGCCGGCTCATGGATCTACATCGGCAGCCAGGGGATCGTGCAGGGAACGTACGAAACCTTTGCCGCCGCTGGTCGAAAGAATTTCGATGGTTCCCTCGATGGAAAATTTGTCTTAACCGGCGGACTCGGGGGGATGGGTGGTGCCCAACCTTTGGCTGCGACAATGAACGGCGCGGTTTTTCTCGGCGTTGAAATCGATCCGGCGCGGATTGAGAAAAGATTGAAGAGCGGTTATTGCGACAAGATTGCATGGTCGCTCGATGAAGCACTGAAGTTAATCGATCAGGCACGCAAGGATCGAAGATCGCTGTCTGTGGGTTTGGTTGGTAACTGCGCCGATGTTCTGTCTGAAATTGTGAAGCGCGGTGTCGTTCCCGACGTCCTCACCGATCAGACGAGTGCGCACGATGCGTTAAATGGCTACGTGCCGAATGGGATGTCACTCGAAGACGCGCTCGTTTTACGCCGGAAAAAGCCAGACAAATACATTGATCGCGCGATGCATTCGATGGCCGTGCATGTGGAAGCAATGCTCGCATTGCAGAAAAAAGGCGCAGTCACGTTTGATTACGGGAACAACATTCGCGCGCAGGCACAAAAAACCGGCGTGAAAAACGCGTTCGAAATTCCCGGTTTTGTTCCCGAATACATTCGTCCTCTGTTTTGCGAAGGCCGCGGTCCGTTTCGCTGGGTCGCCTTGAGTGGCGATCCCGAAGACATCGCGCGCACAGACAAACTTGCCCTCGAATTGTTTCCTGAAAACCAAACGCTGTCGCGCTGGATGAAACTCGCGAAGGAGCGAATCCAATTTCAGGGATTACCTGCGCGAATTTGCTGGCTGGGTTACGGGGAACGGGCCCAGTTTGGTCTCGCGATGAACGAATTAGTGAAACGCGGCGAGCTCAAAGCGCCAATTGTAATCGGTCGCGATCATCTCGATTCCGGTTCGGTCGCATCGCCTAATCGCGAGACGGAAAGCATGCTCGATGGCAGCGACGCGATCGCTGACTGGCCGTTACTTAATGCGCTGATCAATACCGCGGCCGGCGCATCGTGGGTGTCCATCCACAATGGTGGCGGTGTCGGCATTGGCTTCTCGCAACACGCCGGCATGGTCGTTGTTGCCGACGGCACTGATAATTCCAAACGCCGGCTCGAACGCGTTCTCACAAGCGACCCGGGCACGGGAATCCTCCGGCACGCCGACGCCGGCTATTCGCACGCGATCGATTTTGCGGCCAGGAACAAGATCGATATCCCCATGCGACCGCAAGCACGCGATTGAGCCGGCGATTCGCGAGAAACTCAGAAGGGACTGATCAGGGGAATTCTCTCGCGACGATTGCGGCGGTAGGTGAGAAAATCGCGGTCGGTAGTGAAAACAAGCGAGTCTCGTTCGATTTCGGTCATTCGCACAAGGCAGGCATCGGCAAAGGACATGGGCACATTTTTGTACCGCTCCACGTTGTCGAGAATTTCAGCCGAATGGTGACAGTATGAAAAATCTGGGTCGACGCGGATAAGTGCGTGCCTGAGTAATTCAGCAAACGTGCTGGTTCCTCCGCGAACAGGGGCGAGAAGAAAGAATGCCTCAGAGACAACAGCCTCACAGGTCAACAGCGGCTGATGCAGATGCGCGAGTTGCCGCTTTGCCCAATCGTGGTGCGTGTCTCGCCGATCAAGCAGAGCCGCAATAGGTCCCGTGTCAACGAGAACGCGACGCGCCATATCCCTTCATCCGGGTCTTGTTCGTCGAAAGGTCACCGGGGCCGGAAAGCTTTCCGATGTAAGGCTGCATCGCATCTAGTAGCGAGGCGGAATCGCCGTGAGCAGCGGAGAGCGCTTCACGGACAATTTCCGACTTGGTACGTCTCGATGCCGTGGCGATGGCCTCAAGACGCGAGAATTCAGGCTTCGAAAGTTTTACCGTGATCGTAGGCATCTTGTAATGGTATTACCAATTTTGTCAAAAGCAATACGCTGTTCTAATGCCTGGCAGATGCGAGTCAGTGATTTCAAGGTCGAAACACATTTGCGACTGTTGCAGATTGCCGCTACAGGGGGAAAACTGCGACCTAAGTGCGAAACTATGCAAAAGTTGATCGAGTGCGTGCCGAATTTTTCTGAGGGACGCGATCAAAACATCATTCGGCAAGTCACCGATGCAATTGAATCGGTCGATGGCGTCTCGCTGCTCGATGTCGATCCCGGCGCGAGCACCAACCGGACGGTGGTGACGGTTGTGGGCGATCCAGATGCAGCGGTGGAAGCGGCGTTTCGCGGTATTAAAAAAGCGGCGGAGCTGATCGATATGCGCAAACACAAAGGCGCGCATCCTCGCATGGGCGCGACGGATGTTTGCCCATTTATTCCAGTCAGCAACGTCACTTGGGAAGAAGCAATCGCTTGCGCGAATCGCCTTGGAAAGCGCGTTGGCGAGGAATTGAAGATTCCGGTCTATCTCTACGAAAAAGCAGCCCGGGATAAATCACGTTCGAACCTTTCGGTTATTCGCGCTGGAGAATACGAAGGTTTTTTTGAGAAGATTAAGCAGCCTGAATGGAAGCCAGATTTCGGGCCGGCCGTTTTCAATGAAAAATCAGGCGCGACGGTCATCGGCGTTCGCGATTTTCTTGTGGCCTACAATGTAAATCTAAACACGAAATCCGTGCGTCGCGCGACCTCGGTTGCATTCGATGTGCGAGAGCAGGGGAGAGTGAAAACCGAAGACGGCATGCCTTCTGGCAAACCGGTTTTGGATTCAAACGGCGAACCCGTTCGAATTCC
>WNFS01005888.1_pt1 | contig 13059 bp, 8 predicted proteins | sample 5400141 | NCBI WGS metagenome assembly WNFS01 (sample SAMN13153358, study PRJNA577476) | soil metagenome | isolation source: 60 cm saprolite under Madrone tree | place: USA:California | collected 2016-06-14
CGTGAAGGCATTGGACTGCGATTTTTTGGCTTGCTCGCCGTACAAATTCTTCGGCCCGCACATGGGTACGCTCTATGGGAAGCGCGAACACCTGGAGAAATTCAAGCCCTACAAAGTGCGGCCGGCGACCAACACTTCGCCGGAATGCTGGGAAACGGGAACGCAAGTGCAGGAACTAATCGCTGGAATTGGCGCCGCCGTGGAGTACCTCGCAGACCTAGGACGGCATTGCGATCCGGGCGTAAAGAGCCGTCGCGAAGCGTTGCAAGCAGCGTATCGCGCCACACATCAATACGAAGCCGCGTTGATCACTCGCTTGATCGCGGGGTTGCAGGCAATTCCTGGAATGCGCATCTTCGGCATCACCGATACAAAGCGGTTCGATGAACGCTGCTCGACATTATCTTTCCGGCTGGGCGATCACCATCCAACCAAAATCGCGACCTTCCTTGGCGAGCGCGGAATTTTTACCTGGGACGGAAATTTCTACGCATTGAATCTCTCCGAGCGCCTCGGCGTCGAACAACACGGCGGCGTCCTGCGCGTCGGCCTCGTCCATTACAACACCGTTGACGAAGTAGACCGCCTGCTTGCTGCGCTGAAGGAATTCGCTGAGAAAAACTGAGTTGACCCCGTATGACTCGGCGCGAGTGCCACACGACCGTCGAGTTCCGACTAGCTGTCAGTATGACTGTCACCGTGCGCGCGGGAACCAGGAAGAATCGGAAAGCCAAGCGCTTGCAAATCTTTGCGAAGGCGTTCGACGGATTCAAAGACTATCCCGCGAATTCCCACCGCGCGTGCTGCCTGGATGTTTTCGTCGCGGTCATCGATGAAGAGCGCTTCCGATGGCGCAATTTTCAGCAGGGCGAGGGAATGCCGGTAGATGACGGTGTCGGGCTTTATGACGCGCACCTCGCACGAGAAAATCTGGTGATCGAAGTGGCGCAGCCAGGCGAAGTGCTTCCTCACGTGGGCGGCCATATCCGTTTGCATGTTTGAAAGAATAGCGGTCTTAATGCCGCGCGAGTGCATGCTCGCCAGCCATTCCGTCATTTCCTGATTGACGTTACTCCACATCTGTACATCCAGCCGGCGAAGGCGTTCAATCTGCTGGGCATGAATCGTGACGCTGGCACGGCGCGCAAACTCCGCCCAATAAGTATCCCCCGTGAAGTCGCCGCGATCGTATGGGTTGCGCGAAGAACGATAGATGGGGAGAAACTTGTCTTCGTCGACCCCGAAAATGCCTGCCATTTCCGCGAGAGCTTCGGGGGAAGGACGCCAGCAAAGGACTTCGCCGTAGTCGAGAATAACTGCGCTAATCGTTTGCGAAGAGGCAAGGTGCGAATTTCTTTCATCAACCATGGAACGCTCCAGCAAATATCGTGACGGAAACACAGTGATTCGTCCAATAAATCCATGTATTCTGACGCGCTATGGCAAAGCGGCCGAAACCAATTGTGCTGACTGTGCTCGATGGATGGGGATACCGCGCGGAGACCAAAGGCAACGCCATCGCGCTGGCGCGCAAGCCGGCGTATGACGGACTGATCCAGAGATTTCCGAACACGCTGATTCATACTTCCGGACCATTTGTCGGATTGCCCGAAGGGCAAATGGGCAATAGCGAAGTGGGGCACATGAACATGGGCGCAGGGCGCATCGTGCACATGGACATCACGCGCATTGACCTGCTGATCGCCAACAAGCAATTGCCAAGCGTGCCCCTGTTTCAACAAGCAATGGAGCGCGGACGAGCCCGGCAACTGCATTTCCTCGGATTGCTCAGCGACGGCGGAGTGCACTCGCACATTCAGCATTTGTTTGCGCTGCTGGAGATGGCCAAACAGCAAAAAGTGGAAAAAGTGTTTGTGCATTGTTTTATGGACGGGCGCGACACGCCGCCGAACAGCGGACGCGATTACGTCCGGCAGTTGCAGCAGAAGATGCGCGAGTTGGGCGTCGGCGAAATCGCCACGCTGGTGGGGCGCTACTACGCGATGGACCGCGACAATCGCTGGGAGCGCGTCGAACTCGCCTATGGCGCGCTGGTTCACGGCGAAACGGAAACGCGCACAGCTGATCCGCTTGCGGCGCTACAGCGAAGTTATGAAGCGGACGTTACGGATGAATTTGTCAAGCCGATTGTGGTGACCAATGGAAGTGGAGCCTCTGCCACGCCGGTAGGGCTGATTCACGACGATGACGCGGTTATCTTTTTCAATTTTCGCGCGGACCGCGCGCGGCAAATGACTTACGCGCTGGCAGCCCCGGACTTCGACAAGTTTGTGGACGCGAAGCGGCCGAAGAATTTGTTTTATGTCGGAATGACGCAGTACGACAAGAACTGGCCGTGGCTGAAATTCGTAATTGCTCCAGAAAAACTCGAGCACATCCTCGCACAAGTCTTTGCCGAGCTGCAGTACAAGAATCTGCGCACAGCGGAGACAGAAAAGTACGCGCACGTAACTTATTTTTTCAACGGCGGCGTCGAGAAGCCCTTTGCCGGAGAAGAGCGGATTCTGGTGCCCTCGCCAAAAGTGGCAACCTACGATTTGAAACCCGAGATGTCCGCGGCGGGAATTACGGACACCGTCGTGAAGGCCATCGAGAAAAATGAGTTCGACGCCATCATCATGAATTATGCGAATGCGGACATGGTCGGTCATTCGGGGAAACTGGAAGCCGCGATCAAGGCGGTTGAAGCCGTCGACGCGGGTCTGGCCCGTATTTATCAAGCGCTGAAGCCGCACGGGGGAGTGTGGATTATCACCGCGGACCACGGGAATGCGGAAACGATGATCGATCCGATAACCGGAGGGCCACACACCTATCACACCACCAATCCCGTCCCGCTGATTTTAGTGAGCGATGATGACGAGCTGCGCTTGCAGCCCGCCGGATCATTACGAGACATTGCCCCGACCATGCTGAGCGCCTTGGGGCAGCCGCGGCCAGCTGACATGACGGGAACGGATTTGCGCATCATTTCGTAACCGGACTATGAGACGCACAAAACCTCTAGAGACAAAACTTGTGATTTGCGTGTGGCATCCGTTTACGGAATGGCGGCCGAAGCCGGCGATGGCCGAGGCCATTCGCAAGCGGTGGCCGGAGATGCGTGTCTTGCATTTGCCGAATTACGACCACTTGGCGAAAGAACTGCCGGACACGGACATTTTTGTCGGATACTCGCTGCGCCCCCAGCAATTGAAGGAGGCCAGGAAGCTGAAATGGATTCACTCGACGGCGGCGGGCGTGGCGCAATTGATGTACCCGGAGTTGCGGGATTCCGGAATCATGGTGACAAACCCCAGCGGGATTTTTTCCGTGCCGATGGCGGAGCACACCGTCGGCTTGCTGCTGGCGCTGGCGCGGAATTTTCCGGACTCCGTGCGAGGACAGGACCGCGCGCGATGGGCGCAGCAGGAAATTTGGGACCAGCCGCAGCATTTGACGGAGTTGAACGGGAAAGTGTTGCTGATTGTCGGGTATGGGTCGATCGGCAGGGAAGTGGCGAAGCGCGCGAAAGCGTTTGATATGCAAGTGTGGGGAGTGACGCGCTCAGGCAACGGCGAATTGGCGCACGTGGAGAAGATTTTTGCTGCAGCGCAATTATACGAAGCACTGCGGGGCGCGGATTACATTCTGATTTGCGCGCCAGAGACAGCGGAAACGAAACACCTGATTGGCGCGGCTGAGATTGCAGAGATGAAACGCGGGGCGCGGCTGATCAATGTCGCGCGCGGGTCGCTCCTGGATGAAACGGCACTTGTTCAGGCGCTGGAGAGCGGAGCGCTAGGCGGAGCGGCGCTGGACGTGACGGCGACGGAGCCGCTGCCCGCGGAAAGCCCGTTGTGGAAGGCACCGAATCTATTTATTACCCCGCACACTAGCGGGGTGAGCGACCGGCTGTGGGACCGCCAGACGGCGATTCTGATCGAGTTGTTGGAAAGATGGTTTGCCGGGCAAGAACTATTCAATTGCGTGGACTTTGCGCGGGGCTACTGAAATGAAAATAGAAATTAGCAGACTGAAAATGGAAATTCGCAATTTGCCGTGAGTAGAAGTCCCTTCTAATTTCAAATTTCTATTTTCAAGTTTCCATGTTTCTTAGTCGCCGACGCCTCCTTTGGGAGCTTGATAGCCTTCGCGGGCGTAGACCTGGAATTTCTGTTTTTTTCCTTTTTGGTCCGTTACCGTGAGCGGGCCACCATCGGGCGCAACCAACTCCACTTTTAGCTTATGAAATTTGCCGTCTTTGGCGCCATTGGAAGGTGAATAGGAAAGGCTATATTGGTGGCGCAAGAAAGCGGCAACGTTGCGAAACACATCCGGCATTTCTCCGGCGAACTGAGGAAACCAGGAATAGCCTCCGGTCTCCTGAGAAAAAGTCTTCAGCTGATTTTCCGCCTGGAGGTAGTCCATGCGCCTACTGCTGCCCATTCCGCCGTTCATATCAGCGAAATTCTGATACGCGCGGCTTAATCCGATACAAAAAATCGTGACGTCACTCTGGCGCAGCTGCTTCATGGTCTGATCGAGGGTATGTTTGGAAAAGGTGTCCACGCCGCTGGCCAGCAGGACGATGGATTTCTTGCCCTTCACGTCTTTCAGGCGATCCACTGTTTCCAGCAGAGCATCGAAGACGTTCGATTCGCTGAAGCCCGGAAAATAGAGATGATAGATCCCCTCCATGACTTCCTCTTTGTTTTGCGTGAAGTCCACCTCGATGCGGGTCTTCATGTCAAAGGTCTCGAGGGCAATCCAGTCTTTTTGCTGCAAGGCTGGGAAAAGCGCCGTGGACCAATACTTCCCAATATATGCAAAGAAACCGCCGTAGCCGCGGCTGCTGAACTCCATGAGGAGGACCATGGTGATGGGAGCCTCCGTGGGGGCAAAGTTGGTGATGGTCTGTGGAACGCCATCATCGAGAACGCGAAAGTTTTCTTTCTTGAGGCCCGGGATGATGTCGCCGTGCTGGGTGGTGGCAACCACATCGAGCGTGACGATGGGGACGTCAACGGCGATGGTCACGCCCCCTTGCGGGGGCTGCGCCGCGTCAGTCGGTGGTTTTTGCGAAGCAGGATTTTGCTGCTGCTGCGAAGGAGGAGGAGCGCCGCCTTGAGGACCGGTGGGGGCCTGGGCAAACACAGAGTTCTCGGCCAGCGGCAGTACCAGGCAGATAGCCAGGGCCGCGAGCAAAACTACGGAAAAAATGGCCTTCATGATGCTCTCCTCGGTTGCAACCGACCAATGCTAAACTGGCGTTGACGTCCGCATGCCGGAAAAACTGGCGGACGCAAAAGCGGGTTGAATTTAGGCAACCCCACGGCATTGCCCCAGCCAAGCGCCCACACCTGCATGTTAGTATGAAGCACATTTGAATCAAAACGTTTACTGAGGGCCGCGCGGCGGCCATATTTGAAGAGGAGGACGGATTCGTGAACTGGAATCGCTTGGTCCAGGTGTTGGCTGGGATAGCGGCATTGTCGATGGCCGCAAGTTTACCGCTTGCGGCGCAGGTAGCGCCAGAAAGGCCGGGGATCCCGGCGGGGAATCCGCCGGTCAGCGCGTCGCCATACGGGGACATGTCCGCGATTGCAAAGGAAGCGCATGGGTGGCTGGCAGACCTCATCAAGATCAACACGTCGAATCCCCCGGGAAATGAGCAAATCGCCGCAATGTACATCACCGGGATCCTGGCGAAGGAAGGGATCAAAGCAGAAATCCTCGACATGGCGCCGGGGCGCAGCGCGGTAGTGGCGCGGCTGCGCAGCTCGGCGGTAGCGCAGCCGGCGCGAGCGCTATTGCTGGTGGCGCACTTGGACACAGTACCGGTCGAGAAAGCGCGATGGAGCGTGGACCCCTTCGGCGCGCTAGTTAAGGACGGATATCTGTATGGACGCGGAGCGATTGATGACAAAGGCATGGTGGCGGCAAACCTGGCGGTGTTCATTTCGCTGAAGCGTTCGAAGGCGCGGCTCAATCGGGACGTGATTTTTCTAGCGACAGACGACGAGGAAGCCGGCGGCGACGCCAGCATTCGCATGCTGATCGCGAAGCACTGGGAAAAGATTGCCGCGGGGTTCGCCATCAACGAGGGCGGAAACGTTTTCCTAAAGAACGGAAAAGTGCAATACGTCGGCGTGCAGGCGGACGAAAAAGTTGCCTATAACATTGCCGTCGTTGCCCGCGGGCCTTCCGGGCACGCTTCGCAACCGACAAAAGACAATGCCGTGGTACACCTGGCGGCGGCACTGGCGAAGATCGGAGGCTATGCGGCTCCGGTGCACTTCACATCGATCGTGCGGAGATACTTCGAGGGGCTGGCGCCGCTGGAAGATGACGAGATTGGGAAGTGGATCCGCTCGATGGAAACTCCGGACCGCGGCGAACACGCGCAACGCGTGATTTCCGATGCCAGTCCGTTGTGGAATGCGATGTTGCGGGACACGATTGCGCCGACGATGCTGACCGCCGGAGTGGCGAACAACGTAATTCCGGCGGAGGCGCGGGCCAACCTGAACGTGCGACTCCTGCCGGGAGATACGATTGATAGAGTGTTGAACGACTTGACCAAGCTGGTGAATGATCCGCTGGTGAAACTGGAGCTGCAGCCAAATTCGGGACTGGCCGCGCCGTCTTCGTCGCTGGAATCGGAATTTTATACCGTGATTACCAAGGTGGTTTCCCAGGAATTCGGTGGCGCGCCGGCGCTGCCTTTTCAATCGACGTGGCTGACGGATTCGGCGCAGTTGCGGCTGCACCAGGTACAAGCGTACGGGCTGGTTCCGTTTCCGCTGTCACCAGATGATTTGAAACGCATGCATGGAGACGATGAGCGCATACCGCTCGGAGCGTTCGACAAGGGCGTGGAAGTATTGGCGAAGATCGTTAATGAATTCGCCGTAGCGCATTAGCGCAGAAACGAATTGAATCGCAAGCAGAAAAAAACATCCGCAATTTCGCGCGCTTTCCGTAAAGAATAAAAGCAGTTTACAATCGTTGCCGTCAAAGGACGCATGAGCTTCCGTCATTCCAAGATTGTGTGCACGATCGGGCCGGCAACACGTTCGCCGCGGATGATTGACCGTTTGTTGAGCGCGGGAATGGACGTGGCGCGGCTGAATTTTTCGCATGGCTCGCACGAAGAGCATGCGAAAAACATATCGATGCTACGGGCTACGGCGATCGAGCATGAAAAACCGATTGCGGTTCTCGCCGACCTTCAAGGACCAAAAATCCGGACCGGGCCGCTGGCCGGTGGCGGGCCGGTGCAGTTGCGCACTGGACAACGCTTCATAATTACCACCGCAAAAGTGCTGGGCGATTCGACGCGCGTGAATACGGTTTTTACGCCGCTGCCGCGCGAAGTTCACCGCGGCGACCGCATCCTGCTTTCCGATGGGTTGATCGAATTGCGTGTGGAAAAAGTCAGCGGCCGTGAAGTGATTTGCCAAGTCGCAAACGGCGGGGCGCTCGGTGAACACAAAGGGATCAACCTGCCCGGAGTGAAGCTGCGCGTGCCCGCGTTGACGCCGAAAGACCGCGCAGACCTGCTGTTCGCTCTGAAACATGGCGCGGATTACATTGCGGTGAGCTTCGTGCGCCGCCCGGAGGACGTGGTACTCGCAAAACAGCTGATTCGCCGCGCAGGGAAAGACGTGCCCGTGATTGCGAAGCTGGAGAAGCCCGAAGCGATCGAAAATCTGGACGCAATTCTGCGGGCTGCCGACGGCGTGATGGTGGCGCGAGGCGACCTCGGCGTGGAGATGAATCCAGAGCGCGTGCCGGTGGTGCAGAAAACGATTATTGCGCGAGCACGGGAATTCCGGCGCCCGGTGATTACCGCCACGCAGATGCTGGAATCGATGACCGAGAATCCGCGGCCGACTCGCGCGGAAGCTTCGGACGTGGCCAACGCGATTTTCGACGGATCGGACGCGGTGATGCTTTCAGCGGAGACGGCCTCGGGGAAATACCCCGTCGAGGCCGTCGGCATGATGGCGCGTATCATCGAAGAAGCAGAAGCAAGCATCCGCGAATTTCCGCGGCCGGCGTCTCACGAGCAATTGAAGGTGGCAGAAACCGTGGCGGAGCTGGTGTGCCACGCCTCGCGCGAATTGCACATGAGAGTGATCGCGGTGTTTACGCACAGTGGATTCACGGCGCGGCTGGTTTCGCGTTACCGGCCGCTGGTGCCGATCGTGGCGTTTTCTCCAGTGGCCGAGACGCGCCGGCGCATGGCGTTGATCTGGGGCGTTCTGCCGCGGAATATTCAAGACGTGCAAAAAGTGGACGGGCTGGCCAAGGTCACGGAAAAACGGCTGCTCGAAGAGCGGCTGGTGCGCAAGGGCGACGTCATCGGGATTGTAGCGGGCACACCGATGGGCATTCGCGGGACGACCAACTTCATGAAGTTTCATATTATCGGAGGTCCGGCTTGAGGCAGTAACCCAGCGGTCAGTGTTTAGTTTTCAATAGACGCCCCCCCACCAATTTGCATGAATATCAAAAGAAAAGACTTACGAAATTTGCATTTCGTAAGAGGTTGATTCTAAAGGGCGCGCTCTTCGTTGTTTTGGGCTTGTGAATTCCGGGGAAGCTGTTTGCGAGAAAGAAAAACGGGAGCAAGCTCCCCCACTCCAAGACGCAGTTATCTACAAGACTATGTATATCATAATCTATGGATGCTAGTTAACCCAATTGTCGGGGCGGGAGGGTGGTTCTTTTCTGTGCTTGTTGACGTACACCTCGAAACGCCTGCGAATGCGTTTGTGCTGCCAGTCCGTGACCGTGTTGCGAACGTTATATAGGAAAGAGCCGCGCCGGAGATAGAGATAGCCAACAAGCATGCCACCGAGATGGCAGACATGGGCGACATTGTCCCCGCCGGCGCCAATGGTGGAGAAGAATTCGATGGCGCCCATCACCGCCACGTAAGGGCGCATCGGAATTGTGACTGGGAGCGGAATGAGCCAGATGCGGCGGTCTGGAAAGAGCACAGCGTTGGCCATGAGAATGCCGAAAATAGCGCCGGAGGCGCCAATGGTAGGAATCAGCGACGGCTGAGCGCCGAAGAACACGGGGACAGTCTTGACGATGAGCTCGATGATCCCCGCGCCCGCCCCGCAGATGAAGAAATAATTCAGAAAACGGCGCTTCCCCCAGACGAGCTCCAAATCCCGGCCGAACATCCAGAGCATCAGCATGTTGATGAGCAGATGCCACAAGCCGCCATGCAGAAAAATGTAGGTGAAAGGCTGCCAAATCCGCGGAGGGATATGGTGCGTTACCGCCTCGGGGATCAGCGCAAACCACTTGAGGAGCCAAATTGTAGCGGCGGGAGGAGCGAGCAGCCCCAGGAAAGTCTGCACAAGGAAAACGCCGGAGGAAAACGCCGGTGCAGACCAATACGAGGAGTTTTACGCCTGGGGTTATGAAGCTGCGCCAATCGAAGTGATAGCGCCGCGCGCCGAAGGTGCTTCCCATTCACCCAGTTTACGGCGGCCCGAGGTGTCCGTCAAAGGCCCGATGGCTTAGCTAGTCGAGCTTCTTGCGGGCAAAATAAAAGAGCGAGGCCGCGAGAAGCGCGAACATGAAAATGCCGAAAAGATTGTTGGTCGCGAGCGATCCCATCAGTTTGGGGCCGAAGGCGAAAAGATCGGCGCGCCAGGGCAGACCAAGAACGGATGTCAGCCAATGGGGGACGCGATTTGAGATTTCCGGGTCCTGCAGAAGAGCGATAATGATGCCGAGCAGCCCGAACACACCTCCGGCGGCGATTAGTCCGCTTGAGTAGAGAGCGCCAGGGCTGGCTTCGCTTTCGTCTTTTTTCTTGGTGGTGGCTTCGACGAGAGCGCGGACGAGGCCGCCAGCGAACATGGCTCCAGTCGTGGCGATAGAAAGATACGAGCCAGTGGCAAAGGCGAGAGAACGCACTCCGAGAATTTCCACAGCAATAACGAGAGCGACGCCCATAAGAACGAGGCGCCAAGGCAAGCGCTGATTCAGAATGCCGCTGATGACCGTAGCCATGAGGCGCGCTTGAGGCGCAGGGGCTTTTTCGCTGCCGATGCCTTGGGCCCATTGAAACTCGATCCGCTTCGTACCCGCGTCGTAGAGATATTCGCCGTCGGGGACTTCATGAGAACCCAGGGAATTGATGAGCACGAAGGTTTTTCCCTGATGGACAAAAGTGTCGCGCTCGACTTTGACGCCCTCGGGCAAGGACTGGATATTGACCGGAATCTCAGTGGGGATGTATTTCTCGAGGCCGGTGTTCATGAGCTTGAGAGTGAAAGCGATGGCCACGGTGGATACCGTGACGCCGACGAGAAGGCCCATCTGCTGCCAAAAAGGCGTGGAGCCGACCAGGTAGCCGGTCTTGAGATCCTGGGAAGTGGCGCCAGCGATGGCTGCGGCGATGCATACCGCGCCACCGATCATCAGGGCGAGGACGGCATACTTGGGGGCCGTCCAGCCGGCGAGGAAGAAGATGGCGCAAGTGGCCATGAGAGTGGCGATGCTCATGCCGCTGATGGGATTGGAGGAATTGCCGAGGAGGCCGCTGATGCGTCCGGCGACAGTGACGAAGAGGAAACCAAAAACTGGGAAGAAAGTGAGAAGCACCCACAGCATGGCGATGATGACAATTGAACCGAGGACTACCGTGCGCATGGGGATATCGCTGTCAATTCGGCTGGAGGACGCGGACTGGCCTGCTCCTTCCGCGCGAACATCTTTCAGTCCAGCACGCAACGCGGAAATGATCGTCGGCAAAGTGCGCAGCAGAGTGATCAAACCAGCGGCGGCAACGGCGCCCGCGCCCATGGGACGGATGTAGCTGCGCCAGATGTCATCCGGCGTCATGAGCGGGATGGGAATAGTGGAAGGATAGATGGGCGTGTTGCCGGCAAGCTGACCGTAAAACTTGATGGCGGGCATCATTACCAGCCAGGAGACGATGCCTCCAGCGAAGAGGATGCCGGCAACGCGCGGGCCGATGATGTAGCCGACGCCCAGATACTCAGAGGTGACGGCCGCGCGAAAGCTCGCTCCGGGGAACCAACTGGGCCGGCTTTCCGGCTGCGAGGTCCAAGCTTGAACAGTGTTCATCAAAAAGGTGTAGACGCCGCCGAGACCAAGTCCCCAGAACACGCGGCCAGCAAAGGAGCCGCCGCGTTCGCCGGCGACGAGGACATCGGCGCAAGCGGTGCCTTCGGGGAAGGCAAGATTGCCGTGTTCCTTGACGATAAGCTGGCGGCGGATGGGAACCATGAAGAGAACACCGAGCCAGCCACCGAGAAGAGCGAGTGGAAAGATGCGCGGAAACGTAAAGTCGGAGCCGAAGCCGAGGAAGATGAGAGCGGGAAGCGTGAACATGACGCCAGCGGCGAGCGATTCGCCAGCCGAGCCGGTGGTTTGCACGATGTTGTTTTCGAGGATGGTCGAGCGTCCAAAGGCGCGCAGGATGCTTATGGAGAGAACGGAAATGGGGATCGAAGCGGAAACGGTGAGCCCGGCGCGCAAGCCCACGTAAACCGTTACCGCACCGAAGAGCAGTCCGAAGAGCGCGCCAAGGATTACCGCGCGAATGGTGAATTCTTTGGGGCTTTCGTCGGCGGATATATAGGTGCGGAATTCACCCGGAGGTGCCGTGGAACTCCATGGACGTTCGCTCAAAGAATCCTCCCTGTTTACCGGAATCGAATGCCAATGCGGCCTGTGCGGGGGATTATGCCGCAGGTGCGCGAAGCGGGGAAGAGAATCCTAGCGGGCCGAAGGGAGGGGCTCCTGGTTCTATTGACAGGAAGATAGCATCCTTGTAATGTCCGGCGGTATAAGTTGCTCAGGTCAGCAACAGAGCCCATGGGACGGGACCCTCTCAGAACGCGGCTGACCGCGAATCCGTCAAGACGACCAGTGACCGCCGAGCGGCCGAGTCACATGGGCGTAACCCGCAGATCCTTGCCCGCATTCCGTGGAATTCTGCCTGACTACCAATTTAGACTGGGAGAACTATCGTGAGCTATCGACGCTTGGTCGTGCTCGTCTTGCTGCTGTATGTCTTTGCCGCCTCGCGCCGCACGTCGTTCGTAAGCGCAGGGGATGAATGGCAGCCGATCTCGCCGGAAGAATTGAAGATGACCAGCGAGCGGAAAGCGCCGGGAGCGCCGGCGATTATTCTTTATCGACAGGTGGATCGTGACGACAGCGACGTTCGGAGAGCCCACGAGTACAATTACATCCGCGAGAAAATATTCACTGAAGAAGGCCGGAAATTCGCCGATGTGGAAATTCCCGTCGTCAAGGGCAAGTGGGATATTCATAACATCAAAGCCCGCACGATAAGGCCGGATGGCTCGATCGCCGACTTTGACGGCAAGATTTATGAAAAGGAAATCGTCAAGGCTCGCGGTCTTAAATACCTTGCCAAGACCTTCACGCTCTCCGACGTTCAGCCAGGCAGCATCATTGAATACCACTACACGATCGACTTCGCGGAATACCTGGTCTTCGATTCGAATTGGGTCTTGAGCGACGAGTTGTTCAGCAAGAAGAGCAAATTCACGTTGAAACCCTACGGCGAATGGGCCCTGCAATGGAGCTGGCCCAATGGCTTGCCGGAAGGCGCCAAGCCACCGGCGAATGAAAACAAGGTGATTCACATGGAGGCGCAAGACATTCCTCCGTTTCAGGTAGAAGACGACATGCCGCCGGAAGCGGCCATGAAGTTCCGCGTAGATTTCGTTTACAGCGAAGACGGGTTCGAAAAAGAAGCCGATAAGTTTTGGAAGAAACAGGGAAAGAAGATGAATGACGCGGCGGAAAACTTCGTCAACAAACGGAAAGCGATGGAACAAGCGGCAGCGGAGATTGTTTCGCCAAGCGATTCGCCCGAGGTCAAATTGCAGAAAATCTACGCGCGAGTCCAGAAAATCCGCAACACATCGTACGAAATTGAAAAGAGCGAACAGGAGCAGAAGCGCGCCAAGGAGAAAGAAATCAACAATGTGGAAGATGTCTGGAAGCGAGGGTATGGCGACGGTT
>WNFS01002853.1_pt1 | contig 13058 bp, 13 predicted proteins | sample 5400141 | NCBI WGS metagenome assembly WNFS01 (sample SAMN13153358, study PRJNA577476) | soil metagenome | isolation source: 60 cm saprolite under Madrone tree | place: USA:California | collected 2016-06-14
TCGCGCTCGACACCCAGCGCTCGGACGGAAAGCCGGCGGCCGACGCCATCTACCAGGCCTGCCTGCTCCGCTTCCGGCCCATCATGATGACGACCATGGCGGCGCTGCTCGGCAGCCTGCCGCTTGCCTTGGGGACGGGGGACGGCTCGGAGCTGCGCCGGCCGCTCGGCATCACCATCGTTGGAGGGTTGTTAGTTTCCCAGCTCCTCACCTTGTACACTACCCCGGTCGTGTACCTCTACCTCGAGAAGCTCCGGGTGCGCCTGGGCGGGCGGGCAAAGCAGTCCGCGCGGAGCGTCCCCTCGCCGCTCCCCATCTCCGGGGGGAACGGAGCATCGTGAAGGCCGCGCGGCGTCGTGCGTGGAAGCCGGCAGCCGTGGCGCTCGCCTGCGCGCTCGCCCTGCTGCAGGGCGCCTGCTCGAGGAAGGCGGATTCGGCGAAGCCGGGTGCCGCGCCGCCGGCCGTGCCCGTCGCCGTCTCCCCGGCCGTGCAGAAGCCGATGCCCGTCCAGGTGCAGGCCATCGGCAGCGCCGAGGCCAACATGGTTGTGTCGGTCAGGGCGCAGGTCGGCGGCGAGCTCGTAAAGGTGCATTTCAAGGAAGGCCAGGACGTGAAGAAGGGCGACCCGCTCTTCACCATCGACCGGCGGCCCTTCCAGGCGGCCCTCGCGCAGGTACAGGCGACGATGTCGCAGCACCAGGCGGCGCAGCGCCAGGCCGAGGCCAACCTGAGCCGTGACCAGGCCCAGCTCGAGAACGCCAAGGTCGAGGAGGAGCGCTACCGGCGGCTGGTGGCAGGAGGCTTCGTGGCGCGCGAGCAGTACGACCAGTTCCTCACCGGGCTCAAGACGGCGGAGGCGACAATCGAGGCCGATCAGGCCGCCGTCGCCACCGCGAAAGCGCTCATCCGCGCGGACGAGGCGATGGTGGAGACCGCGAAGCTCAACCTGGCCTACACGGAGATCAGGTCGCCGATCGACGGGCGGACGGGCAGCCTCATGCTGCACGAGGGCAACGTGGTCAGGTCGGGCGGGACCACTGACTCGACGCTCCTGGTGATCAACCAGATCCAGCCCATCTACGTCTCGTTCACCGTGCCCCAGCAGCAGCTCCCCGCGATCAAGACCTACATGCAGGCCGGGACGCTGCAAGTCGAGGCGGTGCCGACGGGCGAGCAGAAGGCGGAGCGCGGCGTCGTGACCTTCGTGGACAATGCCATCGACCCCGCGACGGGCACGGTGCGGCTCAAGGCCACCTTCCCCAACCCGGAGAAGCGGCTCTGGCCCGGGCAGTTCTCCAACGTCACGCTGACGCTCACGGTCGATCCGGACGCCATCGTCGTGCCGTCCCAGGCCGTGCAGACCGGGCCGCAAGGGCAGTACGTCTTTGTCGTCAAGCCGGACTCCACGGCCGAGACGCGGCGCGTGGTCGTGAAGCGGTCCCAGGGCAGCGACAGCGTCATCGCCTCGGGCCTCAAGCCGGGCGAAAACGTCGTGGTCGACGGACAGCCGCGGCTCCAGCAGGGAACCAAGGTCGAGGTCAAGGCCCCGGCTCGCTCGCCCGCGTCCGCTGGCGCACCCGCTGGCCCACCTGCTGGCGCCCCCGCCCGCGCACCCGCCGACGCCCCAGCCGGCCCACCCGCCGGAGGACGCCCGCAGTAGCGGGGCACGCCATGCTCAACTTCGGAACGTTCCTGCTCATGCAATCGCCCTCCGTACGCTCGTCGGAGGAGATGTACACGCGGGCGACGGACATCGCGCAGACCGCAGAAGGACTCGGCTACCGCAATGTCTGGCTCGCGGAGCACCATTTCTCGACGTACGGCTATCTCTCGCGACCCGCGCAGGTGGCGACGTACATCGCGGCGAAGACGACGCGGCTCCGCGTGGGCACGGCCGTCATCGTGGTTCCCCTCCATCACCCGCTCGTGATCGCCGAAGAGATCGCGACCCTCGATCTCCTCGCCGGCGGGCGCGTCGACATCGGGCTCGGGCGCGGGTACCAGCACTACGAGTTCGAGCGGCTGGGGCTCGAGCTGGACAGCGCGCGCGGGCGATGGGAGGAGTCGATCGACGTCATCCTCAAGGCGTTCCGCGGCGAGCCCTTCAGCTACGACGGGAAATTCTTCAAGTTCCCCGAGACCTCCGTGTTCCCGCAGCCCGTCCAGCGGCCGCACCCGCCCATCTGGGTCACGGCGCAGAGCCCCGAGTCCGTGGAGGCGGCTGTCCGCCGCGGGTTCAACGTGCTCACGGGCGGCTTCGGCGTGCCGATCGAGCGGATGGCGGAGTTCCGGCGGCTCTTCGACCGCACGGTGGCGGAGGTCAAGCCTGCGCATCCCCTCGAGGTCGGGGTCCAGCGCGCGGTCTACGTCACGCACAGCGAGGCCGACGCGCGCTCCGCCGCCGAGGAAGCGCGCTGGAACATGCGGGTGACGCTCTCCCTGCGCAACCACTACGAGCGCGTGGAGCGCGGGCGCGCCATTCCCGTGCCCGCGGCGAAGGAGCCCGACATCGACGACCTGCTGGACCGCTTCCTGGTCATCGGCACCCCGGACACGTGCATCCGTCAGATCAAGCGCATCCAGGAGCTGGTGGGCATCACGCACTTCAATTGCAGCTTCTGGTTCGGCGACCTCGAGCATGGGCGCGTGCTGCGCTCGATGGAGCTCTTCTCGAGCGAGGTGATGCCGGCGTTCGTGTAGGCGTCCAAGCAGCAGTCGTGAAAGAATTGCTCACACCAGGTGAGGTGTACAATCGAGCAGGGGGTGTGAGCGATGAAGAGATTGATGCTGCTCCTAATCGTGCTGACCTTGTTAGCGACGCCCGTCCTCGCCGACGCCAGCAGCTCCGGCGTACGCGACCGCTTCGGCGTGCGGGGGCCCTTCTTCTGGCATCCGTTCTTCAACCCTGGTCCCTTTGCCTACGGCTATCCGCGCGGCTTCACCTATGCCTATCCCGGACCGGACGTGAGCTACAACGACGCGCCCTCCTATACCTACGGCTATCCCGGGCCGCACAGCTATGGCACGTGGGACTACTCGCGGCCGCATTGCGTCTCGAAGCCTGACGGGATGTGGTTGTGTAGTTAGGCGGTGAACGTCGTCGCGAGGGAGACGAGATGACTTCCGGCTGTCTCGACGGCGTTCGCGTGCTCGAGCTTGCGCGGTTCCAGGCGGGGCCGCGCGGCGGCATGCTCATGTCGGATCTCGGCGCCGAGGTCATCAAGATCGAGCCACCCGGCGGCGAGGAGACGCGCCGGCATCCGCCGATGGTGCGCGGCCAGAGCGTCTACTTCTCCGTCTACAACCGCGGCAAGAAGAGCATCTGCCTCGATCTCCGGAGCGCCAAGGGCAAGGAGGTCTTCGCCGCGCTGGTGCCGAAGTCCGACATCGTGCTGGAGAACTTTCGCCCCGGCGTGATGGCCGCCATGGGCTTCGACTACGAGCGGCTGCGCGCATTGCACCCCGGCATCATCCTGGTGTCGGTATCGGGCTTCGGCCAGTACGGCCCTTACCGCGATCGTCCCGCGTTCGATTCGCTTGGCCAGGCGATGGGCGGCCTCATGGCCCTGACCGGCCAGCCCGAGGGCCATCCGGTCGGCACCGCGTCGTCGGTGGTCGATCGCTACACCGCGCTGCACGCGACGATCGGCGCGTTGGCCGCGCTCCGGCATCGCGACCGCACCGGCGAGGGCCAGCTCGTGGACGTGTGCCTGCTCGACTCCGCGCTGACGATGGTCGAGATCCCGACGTCGTACTACCTGGCCACCGGCGCGGAGGGCGGTGAGGGTGGGCGGCCACCCTATCGGGCGACGGACGGCTGGGTCGTCATCGCGGCCGCCGGGCGCGAGATGGCGGCGGGCTTGATGAAGATCGTGGGCGGGCCGGCGGACGACACGCCGCTGGCCGGCAGCTCGCCGGCGGGCGATCGCCGCGCGAAGATCGAGGCGTGGTGCGCCGCGCGCTCGATGGACGAGGTGTGCGCGGCCCTGCACGAGGCCGGCATCCCGGCGGCGCCGGTACGGACGATTCCCGAGGTCGCGAAGGATCCGCACCTGTGGGAGCGCGAGATGCTGGTCAAGATGGAGGACGCGGTGGCGGGCGAGATGTACCTGCCGGGCGCGACGGTGAAGCTGTCGAAGACACCGGCGCGGATTGGGCCAGTACCGACCGTAGGGCAGCACACGGACGAAGTGCTCGGCGGGCTACTCCGATACGAGCGTGCCGCGCTCGCGGCCCTCCGCGCCACCGGCGCCATCGCCTGATTCGTGATTCGGGGTCAGGTCTTACAAAACGACATTTTCGCGGGAAGTGAAGCCGGTTCTCATGGAAATGTCGGAATGTAAGACCTGACCCCGCTCAGTTGCGAGCTCATCGGCCACCGGCGAGGCTCGCCATCAGCTCCATCGCCTCGGGCCGCTCGGTGGTGATGGTCAGCCCGGTGATGCCGCACTCGGCCCAGGCGCGATAGCGCTCGCGGATGCGAGCCACCGGCCCCACCAGCGACATCTCGTCACAGAATTCGTCGGGGACGGCGGCGACAGCCTCGTCCTTCCGCTTCGCGAGGAACAATTCCTGGATGCGCTGAGCCGCGTCGCCGAAGCCGCGACGGATCATCATTTCCTTGTGGAAGTTCTTGTCGCGGTGGCCCATGCCGCCGACGTAGAGCGCCACGCGCGGTTTCATGCCGGCGAGCGCGCCCTTCACGTCGTCGGTGATCGCCACCTCGGCGCGCGGCTGGATCTCGAAGTCGGCGAAGCCCTTGCCGCCGCCCGCCCGGCGGAAGCCTTCCTCGAGCCAGGGCCGCAGCATCGGCATGAGACGCGGCACGAAGCCGAGGGGCAGCCAGCCGTCGGCGATCTCCGCCGTGAGCTTCACATTCGATTCCGTGCCGGTGCCGAGCCAGATGGGCAGCCGCGGGTCCATATGCAGGATCGACGTGAGCGGCTTGCCGACGCCGAGCGCCCCGGGGCCGGTATAGGGTAGCGAGATTTCCCGCCCCTGATGAGACACGGGATCCTTGCGCTCGAAGACTTTGCGCATGATGGTCACGTAGTCGCGGATGCGCCAGTACGGTTTGCCCCACGGCTGGCCGTACCAGCCCTCGACGATCTGGGGACCGGACACGCCGAGGCCGGCGATGACGCGCCCGCCACCCGCGAGGGCGTCCAGGGTCCCCGCCGCCATCGCGGCCGAGGCCGGCGGGCGCGCGGCGAGCTGCATGATGCCGGTGCCGAGGCGAATGCGCTTCGTGAGGGCGGCCAGGTAGGCGAGCGGCGTGATCGCGTCCGAGCCGTAGGCCTCGGCCGTCCACACCGAGTCGAACCCGAGCCGCTCCGCGAGCAGCACCTTGTCCACCGGCAGCTTCAGCTCCGCCCCCGAATAGCCAATGCTCAGACCAAGCTTCATGGTGACTCCTTCGCGCGGCTCAGATACCGAGGCCCCGGAGCCGCCGGCACAGCCCTTCCCTCAGGCCAGATGCTTCTTGAAAAAGGCGATCGTCCGCTCCCAGGCCAGCTTGGCCGACACCTCGTGGTAACGCGGCGTCGAGTTGTTGTGAAAGCCGTGCTGGGTGCCGGGATACATGTGCATCTCGTACTGGACGCCGCTCGCCTTCAGGGCCGCCTCGAAGGCCGGCCACATCGCATTGACCCGCTCGTCGCTCTCGGCGTACTGGATCAGCAGCGGCGCCTTGATGCCCGCCACTCGCGCCGTCTCGGGGGCCGCGCCGTAGAACGGGACGCATCCCTGCACCTCGGCGCCCAGCGTGACCGCCAGGAAGTTGGTCGTACTGCCACCCCAGCAGAAACCCGTGACCCCGAGCTTGCCGGAGGACAGCGCGTGCGCCTTCAAGAAGCGCGCGCTGTTGACCATGTCCGTGCGCAGCTTGTCCTGGTCGAGGCCGGCCTGGAGGGCGCGGCCGTCGTCGTCGTTGCCCGGGTACCCGCCGACGGGCGAGAGCCCGTCGGGCGCGAGGGCGAGGAACCCTTCGGTCGCGGCGCGGCGCGCCACGTCCTCGATGTACGGATTGAGCCCGCGATTCTCGTGGATCACCAGGACGGTGGGGAACGGCCCCTGTGCGTTCGGCTGCACCAGGTACCCGCGCATGGTGCCGGAGTTACCGCCGGGCGACGGGTACGTCACGTACAGGGCCTTGATCCGCTGGTCGGTGAAGGAGATCGTCTGGGCCCGCGCATAGCGGGGCAACAACGCCTGCGCCATGGCGAGCGCCGACACGCCGCCGATCGTCAGCGCGGCGGCCCGCAGCAGGAACTCGCGCCGCTTGATGCGCCCATGGCAGTACTCGTCGTAGAGATCGAACACGCGGGCGTCGATCTCGCTCTGGGTCGGCGCCGGCGGCGCCTCCGGCGCGTGGGTTGACTGATCCGCATTCCACTGTTCCGCCATCGCTGGATCTCCTTCGCTCGCGTTCACTTCGTCTTGAGCTTCAGGTCCTCGTACGGCGCCGACCACGGATAGTCCGCGATGAGGCCGAGCCCCGATTGCTCCACACGTGGGCCGACCCCTTGCAGAAGGGCGAGCTGCCAGATCGGAAGGACCATGGCCTTCTCGTGGATCAGCTGTTGGATGCGATGGAGGAGCGCCTCGCGCTTTTTCGGATCGAGCTCGCCCGCCTGCTCCTTGAAGAGCCCGTCGATGTCGGGATATCCCCCGTAGGCGTAGGCGCCGCCCGAGATGACGAACGGCTCGATGCGGGTGGCGGCGTTGCCGAAGATGCCGCTCAACCCGTGGATGAGGTTCTTGAGCTTCTTGTCCTGATACGCCTTGAGGAACCCCGCCCGCTCGAGCGGGCGAAACCTCGTCTTGATGCCGACGGCCTGAAGATCGTTGAGGATCGGCTCGGCGTAGACGCAGGCCCCGGCATCGCACCAGAAGTCCCCGGCGTCGAAGCCCTTCGGGTACCCGGCCTCCGCGAGGAGCTGCCGGGTCTTGCCCGGGTCGTAGGGGTAGAGCGGCGGCTGCCAGTAGAAGTCGAAGCTGGTCGGGATGATGCTCCCGGTTATCTTGGAGAACCCGAGGGTCACGGCCTGGTTGATCGTCTGGCGATCCACCGCGTGGTTGGCCGCGAGACGCACGCGCCGGTCGTGCCACGGAGAGCCCGGATCCCACTGGTCGGCGAAGACCACCCAGTGGGTGGCCACGAACGGAGTCGGCCGCAGCGTGAGCCCGCGCGTGCGGCGCACCGCCTCGCCGAGCTCGCCCGTGACCGCGTAGGCGACGTCCACTTCACCGCGCGTGAGCATGGCGAGTCGCGTGCTGGCATCGGGCACCGACTTGAAGACGAGGCGCTTCACGCTTGGCGTCTTGCGCCAGTACCCGTCGGCGGCCTCCAGCACGAGCTCGATCCCCGGCGTGAACGAGACGAACTTGTAGGGGCCGGCGCCCACCGGCGCTTTCTTGAACCCGTCCTCGCCCACCTGCTCCACGTACTTCCGGGGGACGATCCACGCCGCGCCCGTGGCCGGCGTCCCGTAGAACGCCATGAAGTCGGGCCATGGTTGCTTGAGCCGAAACCGGACGCGCCGCGGATCCGGAGTCTCGATGGCCGCGACCTTCTCCTTGAGCGCCTTGGCCGAGATGCCGCGGTACCGCTCGAACGAGAACTTGACGTCATCGGCCGTGACGGGATCACCGTTGTGGAACGTCGCCCCCTTGCGGAGCACGAACTCGTAGACGAGCCCGTCGGGCGACGCGCTCCACGACTCGGCCAGGCTGGGCGCCATGGTCTTCTCGGGCATCGGCTTCACGAGGGCGTCATGGAGCGCGTAGAGGAATATGAAAGGCGTGATGAGGCCCGGCGTCTCGGCCGGCTCGAAGAGGGTCGGCGCAAGGCTGAAGTGAAGGGCCCAGGTCATCTGACCTGCCGGCGCCTCCGCGGCGCGCACAGGCATGGAAGCGCCCAACAGCAGGGCGAGGACGGCAGCCGCGATCAATGTGCGCCGGCTCATGAAGGTTTCGGCGAGAATAGTCCGGAACGAGCCCGGGGGCAAGAAGGCCTGCGTCGAGCACGACATCAGCGCGCGTCCCGGTGGAGACCGGGGCGCGAACAGGAGACCAGAGCATGAGCGATGCGCCGAGGTTCGGACGCTATGCGGAGATTCCCGTCGACCGGATGACACCGGAGCAGCGGGAAGGATACCGCTTTCTCGTCGACGGCCCGCGCGGGCGGCTCCCCGGGCCCTACAAGGTATGGGTCCACAACCCGAAGCTGGTGCACGCGGCCGCGCCGCTCGGACAGCACTTCACGCCCGGACAGTCCTCGCTGTCGGAGCGCGAGCGGGAGATCGCGGTCCTCGTCATGACCAGCCGATGGCATTCGGCCTACCCCACCGCCGCGCACGAAAAGCGCGGCAAGGAGGTCGGCTTGCCCACGGCAGCGGTGGAAGCGATCATCGCCGGCCTTCCAACCTCGTTCCCGGACGCCCGCGAGCAGGTGACCTACGAGGTGGCGATGGCGCTCGTCGGCGGGCGACTCGTCCCTCAGGGCCTCTACGACCGCGCGGTCACGGTGCTCGGGCACGAGACCGTCACGGACGTGATCGTCCTGATGGGGTACTACACCGCGGTCGCGCTGACGATGAACTTCTATGCCGTGCCGGCCGGAAGTCCCGGCCTGGCCCGCTGAGCCGATGTCGGCCGGCCCCGCCGCCGTCCCGACGCAACGCGGACCTGCTCAGTGGGTGCTACAGCGTCATTTCCAGAACGTAGAACCCCCCGGTGGTGCGGTTCACCGCGTAGACGATGCCGCGCTCGTCGACGAACACGTCGTTGATCTGGACGGCGCCCGCCTGCGATCCTCGCGGCGCGGCCAGGACGTAGTACGCGACCTCCTCGGGTCAGAACGGATTGGAGACATCGAACACTCGCACACCGCTCCGCGCGCCGGAGCCGCGCCCGGCCGACTCATCGTATCCATAGTCCCTTGACGGCACCGCCGGCTCGGCGTACGACTATGGGGCGAGTGCGACTCGGAAGACCCGGGCGCGCGGGGAGCGCCGAGGAGGAGCCATGCGACTGAAAGACAAGGTCATCATCGTCACGGGGGGCGCCACGGGCATCGGCCGGGCGTACGGTCAGCGGGCGGCCGAGGAAGGCGCGCGCGTCGTCGTCGCGGACATCGCCGACCCGAAGCCCGCCGTCAAGGAGATCGAAGCCCGCGGCGCGCAGGCCCTGGGGGTCGAATGCGACGTGTCACGGGAGGAGGACACGCAGCGCCTCGCCACTGAAACCCTCGCGCGATTCGGCGGCATCGACGTGCTGGTCAACAACGCGGCCCTCTACGGTACCCTCAAGCGGCGGCCCTTCATGGAGATTCCCGTCGAGGAGTGGGACCGGGTCATGGCGGTCAACCTCCGCGGACTCTTTCTGTGCACGCGGGCCGTGTTCCCCGCCATGAAGGCGCGCGGCAAGGGCACGATCATCAACATCGCCTCGAGCACCTTCTTCAAGGGCGTCGCGCACTACATCCACTACACTACCTCCAAGGGCGGCGTGGTGGGCTTCACCCGCTCGCTGGCCCGGGAGCTGGGGGAGTTCGGCATCCGCGTGAACGCGATCGCCCCCGGCTTCACGCTGAGCGGCGAGAACGAGAAGAACATCTCGGCCGAGCGCAAGCAGACGAACATCGATCTGCGGATGCTGAAACGGGCCGAGGTGCCGCGCGACCTCGTGGGCACGTTCGTCTTCCTCGCCTCCGATGACAGTGACTTCATCACCGGGCAGACGCTCCTGGTGGATGGCGGCGGGAACGTCCACTGACCGATCAACGTCACGCTTCGGATACACTCTCCCCGCACGAAGCCCGCCTCCCGAAAGGAGCTCCGCATGCCCCGCATCAAGCCCATCACAGGCAAAGCCGATGTCTCCGCCGAACACCACGCTGTCGTCGACGCCGTCGAGAAAATCTTCGGCGGCGTCCGCGGGCCGTTCAGCATGCTGCTCCACAGTCCCAAGCTGGCCGAGCGCCTCCTGCCGCTCGTCACCTTCTTTCGCGATGGAAGCGTGGTCGACGCGAAGCTCCGCTCCGTCGCCATCCTCGCCGCCGTGCGTGAGCGCGAAGCGGCGTACGTCTGGTCGGCACAAGTCGGCGCGGCGCGCCGCAACGGTCTGGGGGAGGACGTCATCGACCTCCTCCGCGCGAACGGCGACGCGGGCACGCTGCCCGCGGAAGAGCGGGATCTCGTGACCTACGTGCGGCAGCTCATGCGCACGAACAAGGTGGATCAGAAAGCGTTCGACGCGCTCAAGGGCCGGCACGACGAGCAATGGATGGTGGAGATGACGGCGGCCGCGAACTACTTCGCATTCCTGTCGGGCGTCGTCAACGCGTTTGAAGTCGCCGCGCCGCCCGACGGTGACAAGTTGCCGGTGTAGTCACCATCCTGAAAGAGGAGGAGCCCATGGCTCAACCGACCGTGCCCCTGTGGATTCAGGCGCTGCAGCAGCGTGACCCGGAGTTCGCCACGTCCTACCTGGCGCAGCGCGAGCGCATCCTGAGAGACGGCGCCATTCCGGCGAAGTACAAGATCCTCATGACGATGATCGTGGACGCGCTGCTCTCGCACCCCGACGGCGTCGCGACGATCGCCAATCGCGCCCGCGCCGCCGGCGCGTCGGATGCGGAAGTCCTGGAAGCGGTGGAAGTGGCGTATCTCTTCGGCGGGACGCCCGCGCTGGTCACCGCCGTGAACGCGTTCCGTACTTCGTAGAGGCGCGCGGGAGGGTGCGGCCCGCCGTCGGCTCGGCCGGCTGCGCCTCGGGTCTGGCGTAGGCCGTCAGGCAGGCTTCAGGCGGAGGAGGCGGCGCGCGTTGCCCTCGTAGATCTTCGCCTTGTCCAGGTCACTGGCCCGCATCCGCTCCATGGCGGCGATGGTGTCGCGGATGAACCCCGGGCCTCCCTCAGGGTCGAATGGGAAATCGGTGCCGAACAGCACGTGATCGGCGCCGAAGAAGGCCAGCCCGCTCTCCATGGCGTGCCACGCCCCGAAGAGGGCGGTATCGCCGTAGAACATGCGGAAGTAGTCGAGGGGCCGCCGGGCGAGCCGCCCCAGCGCGCCGCCGTCGTCGGGGTCATCGCTCCTGGCCCCGAGCTGATCGAGCCCGCCCCCGATCCGCCCCTCGCAGAACGGGATCATCGCGCCCAGGTGGTGCGTGATGATGACGAGCTCGGGGTAGCGATCGAAGAGGCCGGAGAAGACCAGGCGCCCCATGGCCACGCTCGTCTCGTACGGCCAGCCAAAGGCCCACCAGAGGTCGTACTTCGACCGCGGCTCCCCCGCGTAGTCCGCGACCGTCGCCGGCCGGGCCGGGTGCATCCAGATCGGCCGCCGGCGCTCCGCCATGCGGGCGAAGATCGGCTGATACTCCGGCAGATCGAGCGGTCGCCCGTTGACATTGCTGAACACCTGCACGCCCGTTGCGCCGAGATCGTCGAGGGCCCGCTCCAGCTCGGCGAGGGCGGCGTCGGGGTTGTTCATGGGCAGCGAGGCGACGAAGCCGGGGAAGCGGTCGGGGTGACGCGCGACGATGGCCGCCATCTCGTCGTTGGCGAGCCGCGCCAGGTCGGGACTGGCGGCAGGCGGAGCCACCACCTCGATCGGAGGATTGGCGAGGGTGAGCACCTGGACGTAGCCATCCCAGCGATCCATCATGGTGAAGCGCAGGTCGAGGTCCACGAGCACGGGGATCCCTGACATGCGCTTCTGAAGCGCCATCCCCGGTGGGGCCACCGCGAGTAGGCGGTCGAAATATCTCTTCGGCAGGATGTGCGGGAAGACGTCGATCTTCATGGGCGGCTCACGAATTCGATCGCTGAGCGCTCGTCTGCCGTGCGCTGTAGCAAGGCACCGAGGAGCGCAATGAGAGCGGCCGCCATCGGGCGCCCTACCCAAACGCCTTCCGCAGTGAGCCCGCCACCTCGTCCACGGCGGCGCGCGCCTTGTCGAGGAAGCGCGTCATGCGGAGGAAACCGTGGAACATGCCGTCGTACCGCGTGAGGGTCACCGGCACGCCGGCATCCCGCAGGCGGGCGGCATAGGCCTCACCCTCGTCGCGCAGCGGATCGCACGCGGCCGTGATCACGAGGGCGGGCGGCAGTCCGGCCAGGCTCGGCGCCCTGAGCGGCGAGGCGAGCGGCTCTCTTCCCTGCTCCTCGCGAACGAGGTAGTGGCGCCAGAACCAGCGCATCGCCTCGCGCGTGAGCACGTAGCCGGTCGCGTTCTCGTGATACGAAGGTGTGTCGAGATCGTGGTTCGTCACCGGATAGATGAGCGCCTGGTAGACGAGCGCCGGTCCCTTGCGGTCCCGTGCCATCAGCGTCACCACGGCGGAGAGGTTGCCGCCCGCGCTGTCCCCGCCCACCGCCACGCGGCGCGAATCGATGCCGAGACGAGAGGCGTTCGCGACGAGCCAGCACAGCGCGGCGTAGGAATCCTCGGCGGCGACCGGGTATCTGGACTCGGGGGCGAGCCGGTAGTCCACGCTCGCCACGATGCAGCCGGCCGCATTGGTGAGGGAGCGGCAGATGCCGTCGTGGGTGTAGAGATCGCCGATGACCCACCCGCCGCCATGGTAGAAGACGAGCGCGGGGTGCGGGCCAGGTCCGGCCGGGGCATAGAGGCGCGCGGTGATCTCGCCGCCCGTGACGGGCACGCGGTGCTCGGTCACCGCGGCGACTTCCTCGAAGGGACCGAGGCCGGCGGTGCGGGAGCGCATGGATTCGCGCGCCTCCTCGGGAGTCGAGTCCTCGATCGGCTTGAGGTTCAGTTTCGCCATCGCGTCGACCAGACTCTGCGCCTGCGGATCAAGCGGCATGGCTCTCTTCCTCCGTTGTCAGTTCAGGCGATAAACCCTGCGCGCCGTCCCGCTGAACATGGCGCGCTTCTCGTCGGGGGAGGCGCCGGCCGCGACGCGCTTGAGCGCGTTCCACAGCGCCGCCCAGCCGATTCCCATCTTGTCCACGGGGAAATTGCTCTCGAACATGCACCGGTCCGGGCCGAAGAGCTCGATGCACGTCTCGATATAGGGGCGCCAGAGCGAGG
>WNFS01003302.1_pt1 | contig 13051 bp, 10 predicted proteins | sample 5400141 | NCBI WGS metagenome assembly WNFS01 (sample SAMN13153358, study PRJNA577476) | soil metagenome | isolation source: 60 cm saprolite under Madrone tree | place: USA:California | collected 2016-06-14
CGCGCGGGGATGATCTGGTCGGTGTCGATGTCCGGGCCGGGGATCACCGCCGTCCGCGACTCCAGCCGGTGGAAGGGCTGCAGGGTCATTGCAAGAGCTCTCGCGGGTCGGCGATGGCGCCCGCCACGGCGGCCGCCGCCGCGCTCAGCGGGCTGGCCAGGAACGTGCGCCCGCCCGCGCCCTGGCGCCCCTCGAAGTTGCGGTTGCTGGTGCTCACCGCCGACTGGCCCGGGCGCAGCGAATCGCCGTTCATGGCGATGCACATCGAGCAGCCCGGTTCGCGCCATTCCGCGCCCGCCTCCCGGAAGACGCGGTCGAGCCCCTCCTCCTCGGCGGCCCGCTTCACCTGGCGGGAGCCGGGCACCACCAGGACCCGGACGCCCCTGGCCACCTGGCGCCCGCGAAGGACGGAGGCGGCGGCGCGCAGGTCCTCGATCCTCGCGTTGGTGCAGCTTCCGATGAAGACCACGTCGACCGGATGCCCCAGCAGCCGCTGGCCGGGACGCAATCCCATGTACCGCAAGGCCCGGTCGAGCGCCGCGCGATCGGCGGCGTCGGTGACGGACCCCGGATCCGGCACCGCGCCGCCGATCGGGGCGGACATGGAAGGGTTTGTGCCAAACGTAATGGTCGGTTCCAGGCTGCCGGCGTCGATCTCGACCGTGCGATCGTAGCGGGCGCCCGCATCGGTCTGCAGAGCGCGCCAGCGCGCGACCGAGCGGTCCCACTCCGCGCCTTTGGGCGCGCGCGGACGCCCCTCGAGGTACCGGAAGGTCGTGTCGTCCGGCGCGATCAGCCCGGCGCGCGCCCCGGCCTCGATCGACATGTTGCAGACGGTCATCCGCTCCTCCATGGAGAGCGCGCGCACCGTGCTGCCGGTGTACTCGATCACCTGGCCGGTCCCGCCCGCGATCCCGATGCGGGCGATCACCGCCAGGATCAGGTCCTTCGCCGACACTCCCGGCCGCAGGCGGCCCTCGATGCGGACTTGCAGCGTGCGCGGGCGGCGCTGCAGCAGGCACTGGGTGGCGAGCACGTGCGCCACCTCGCTGGTGCCGATGCCGAAGGCGAACGCGCCGAACGCGCCGTGGGTGCTGGTGTGGCTGTCGCCGCAGACCACGGTGGTCCCGGGCAACGTGAGCCCCATCTCGGGGCCGATCACGTGGACGATTCCCTGCTGCTCGCTGGAGAGCGAGTGCAGCTCGATGCCGAACCGGGCGCAGTTCTCCTCCAGCGCGGCGAGCTGGGCGGCGCACTCGCGATCCTCGACCAACAGGCGCGTGCCCGGGCGGCGCGGCGTGGTCGGCGTGGAGTGATCCATGGTGGCGACCGTGAGGTCCGGCCGGCGCACGCGCAGCCCGCGCTCGCGCAGCACCGCGAAGGCTTGCGGCGAGGTGACCTCGTGCACCAGGTGCAGATCGACGTACAGCACCGCCGGCGTCTCCGCCGTCTCGGGCGCCACCAGATGGGCGGCCCAGATCTTCTCGAACAGCGTCCGTGGTTCAGACTGCGCCACAGACCATCTCCGGCTCGGGAGGCGTCTTGCGCTGGAGGCGGCCGGCGGCGATCCGGTTCACCACCTCCAGGTACGCCTCCGCGCTGGCGAGCACGATGTCGGTGCTCAGTCCGCGCCCACGGTAGGTGCGACCCTCGTGCTCGACGACCACCACCACCTCGCCCTGCGCGTCCTCGCCCGCGGTCACGCTGGCGACGTAGAAGTCAACCAAGCGCGCCTTGACGCCGGTGATCCGCTCGATGCACTTGAAGACCGCGTCGACGGGTCCGTCTCCGGTGGCCGCCTCGTCGAGCTTGCGGCCGTCCCGTGCCAGGAGCGACACGGCGGCGGTCGGAGGCGACCCGGTGCCGCTCACCGCGTTGAGGCTGGCGAGCTGCCAGCGGCGGGCCGTGCCGTTCTGGAAGAGGCCGACCAGCAGCGCGTCGAGGTCGCCGTCGTAGATCTCCTTCTTCTTGTCCGCGAGCTTCTTCAGCTCCTCGAACACCCGGTCGATCTGCTCGGGCTCGAGCTGGTAGCCCAGATCGCGGAGCCGCGCGGTGAGCGCATGGCGGCCGCTGTGCTTGCCCAGCACCAGGTTGGTGCTCTTGAAGCCCACGTCCTCCGGACGCATCACCTCGTACGTCTGGGCGTGGTTGATCATCCCGTGCTGGTGGATCCCGGACTCGTGCGCGAACGCGTTCTGGCCGACCACCGCCTTGTTGCGCGCCACGTGGAAGCCGGTCGCTCCCGCCACCACCCGGCTGGCCGAGCAGAGCTGCTGGGTGCGGATGCCGGTGCGCAGGCCGAAGAAGTCGTGGCGGGTGCGCAGGGCCATCACCACCTCTTCCAGCGAGCAGTTCCCCGCGCGCTCGCCGATGCCGTTCATGGTGCACTCCACCTGCCGGGCCCCGGCCTGCAGCGCCGCCAGGCTGTTCGCCACCGCCATCCCCAGGTCGTCGTGGCAGTGCACGCTGAGCACCACCCGCTCGATGCCGCGCACGCGGGCGCGCAGGTTCTCGATGATGCCGGCGAAGTGCGACGGCACCGCGTACCCCACCGTGTCGGGAATGTTGATGGTGGTCGCGCCGGCGTCGATGGCGCGCTCCACCACCTCGACGAGGAAGTCGGGCTCGGTGCGGGCCGCGTCCTCGGCGGAGAACTCCACGTCCTCGCAGCGCTCGCGCGCGTACTCGATGGCGCCGGAGGACATCCGCACCACCTCCGCCGGAGTCACCTTCAGCTTGAACTCGCGGTGGATGGGGCTGGTGGCGAGGAAGACGTGCACTCGCCGCCGCGGCGCGGGAGCGAGCGCCTTGAGGGCCGCGTCGATATCCGGCCGGTTGGCGCGGGCCAGCGCGCAGATGACCGGGCCGTCGATCTGCCGTGCGATGGCCTCGACCGCCTGGAAGTCCCCGGGCGAGGCGACCGGAAAGCCCGCCTCCATGACGTCCACGCCGAGCGAGGCGAGCGCCCGCGCCACCTGCAGCTTCTGGGAGAGGTTCATGCTGGCGCCCGGCGCCTGCTCTCCGTCGCGCAGCGTGGTGTCAAAGACGATTACCCGGTCTTCGGTTTCATCGATCCGCGTCACTTTTGCCTCTGGGTTGAGAGTCATGCCGCCACTCCGTCGTCCGATTCCGATGCTTCGACTTGCGCGCCGTTTCCGGGTCCTCGCAACATCGCCACCGCGCCCGTGCGCACCAGCTCGATGATCCCGAACGGCCGGAGGATCTCGATCAGCCCGTCGAGCTTCTCCTGGGTGCCGGTGGTCTCGACGATCACGGACTCGGGCCCCAGGTCCACCACCCGCGCGCGGAAGGTCTGCACCAGCTGCAGCAGCTCCGCGCGCCGATCCGGAGCGGCCCGGACCTTGACGAAGGCCATCTCCCGGGTGACCGAGGGCGTGTGGGTCACGTCCTCGACCGAGAGGACGTTGACGAGCTTGTAGAGGTTCGCTTCCAGCCGGTGCGCGGTGTCGTCGTCGGCGCGCACCACCACCGTGATCCGCGAGACGCCGTCCCGCTCGGTGCGTCCGACGGTGAGCGACTCGATGTTGAAGCCGCGGCGCCGGAAGAGCGACACGATGCGGTTGAGGGTGCCGGGCTGGTCCTCGACGTAGGCGATCAGCGTCTGCGCGATCTTGCGGCCGGCGGGAATGGAAAAGGCCGATTCGTGGCCCATGGCTAGTCGTCCTCCTCGGCGAACGCGGGCCGGCGGATCATGTCCCGCAGGTCGGTGTTGGCCGGCACCATCGGGTAGACGGAGTCTTCCTGCTCCACCCGGAACTCGACCACCACCGAGCCGGGCTCGGCGCGGGCGCGCGCCACTGCGTCCGGGATCTCCTCGCGCCGCGTGACCCGCAGCCCGGTCAGACCGTGCGCCTGCGCCAGCAGGACGAAGTCGGGGCTGCGCAGCGGGGTGGCGACGTAGCGGCGGTTGTAGAAGAACTCCTGCCACTGCCGCACCATCCCCAGATAGCCGTTGTTGATGATGGCGATGTTGATCTTGAGGCCTTCCTGCGCGCAGGTGGTCAGCTCGGCGGCGGTCATCTGGAAGCCGCCGTCGCCCGCCACCACCCAGATCTCGTCATTGGGCCGGGCGAAGCGGGCGCCCATGGCGGCGGGGAGGGCGAAACCCATCGTTCCCAGCCCGCCGGAGGTGATCAGCGAGCGCGGCCGATCGTGCTTGTAGTACTGCGCCTCCCACATCTGATGCTGGCCGACGTCGGTGACCACCAGCGCCTTGCCTTCGGTGAGGCGCCAGAGATCGTGCAGCACGTGAGGCGCGAGCAGCTTTCCGCCCGAGGGCATCGATTGCACGTCGCGGCGTCCAGCCTCGCCGCGGAGCGCGCCGATGCGCTCCAGCCAGGCCTCGCGCGTGCGCGTCTGTACGGCCGGAACCAGCGCTTCCAGCGTGTGCCGCAGGTCCCCGGGCAGGGCGACGTCCACCCGCACGTTCTTGTTGATCTCGCTGGGGTCGATCTCAGCGTGGATCTTCTTCGCGTGCACCGCGTACGTCGCCAGCTTGCCGGTGACCCGATCGTCGAACCGCATCCCCAGGGCTATCAAAAGGTCAGATTCCTGGATGGAGGCGTTGACCCAGGCCTCTCCGTGCATGCCCATCATCCCCAGGCTGAGCGGATGCGAGGCGGGAAAGCCGCCCAGGCCGAGCAGGGTGGAGGTCACCGGGACCCCCGTCTTCTCCGCGAACTCGCGCACCAGGGCGCTCGCTCCGGACGCGATCACGCCCTGCCCCGCGAAGATCAGCGGCCGTTCGGCCGCGTCGATCAGCAGGGCGGCGCGCGCGATCGCCTCGGAGGTGGGCCTGGGGACCGGCCGGTGCTTCGCCGGACGCGAGGGCAGGCGCGCCTCCAGGCGTGCCAGGCCCTGCTGGGCGTCCTTGGTGATGTCGACCAGGACGGGACCGGGCCGGCCGGAGCGGGCGATGAAGAACGCCTCGTGGAGCGCGGGCGCCACGTCCTCCGCGCGCGTCACCAGGTAGTTGTGCTTGGTGATCGGCAGCGTGATGCCGGTGATGTCGGTCTCCTGGAACGCATCGCTGCCCAGCGCGCTGGAGGGCACCTGCCCGGTGATGCAGACGATCGGGGAGGAATCCATCATCGCCGTCGCAATCCCGGTGACGAGGTTCGTCGCCCCCGGCCCGGAGGTCGCGATGGCCACCCCCACCTTGCCCGAGGCGCGGGCGTACCCGTCCGCCATGTGCGCCGCCCCTTGCTCGTGCCGGACCAGCACGTGCCGGATCGGGTAGGCGGGCATGGCGTCGTACGCCGGCATGATCGCGCCGCCCGGATAGCCGAACACGACCTCCACGCCCTCGCGTACGAGGACTTCCCAGACGATCTGCGCGCCGGTCTTCTGGGCCGTGTCGGCCTGGGGACTTCTCGGGTGCTGTACGGCTGCGGGCTGGGACGACATGCGGACCTCGGGGCGAAAAAAAAGCCCCCGCACCGATTCGGGTGCGGGGGCCAGGTTCCTTCCGGAGACTCTACTCGGTCAGGACGGCGGCCCGCACCCGCTGCTAATGAGCGGAAGCAGTCCAAGGACGCCAAGAAGAAGCGAAGAGCGAAGCTCCAGCGCGACGGCGGAGGGAACGGCAGTGCGCGGGGGCTGCAGATTCATCGACCTTGATCCCTAGCCCCTGCTGCGGTGCGTTGTCAAACCGAATCGCCCAAGTATCCCGTGTCCGGGCATCCAGGAAGCGCCCGGCAAGGGATTTCCGACGAATTCGTCACTCGAACGGGCGCAAAGGACGAGATCGTCACCCGAAAACCCGCGTGCGCGGCCCGGGCCGGGACCTCACAGCAGCATCTTGAGGTACTCGTATCCGCCGCCATGGAGGTCTTCCAGGGAAAGGCCGTCCTCGTCGCTCCCCGGGGCCAGGTAGACGGCGTCCGCCTCTACATTGGCGAAATTGAGCAATGGAATCGTGGCGATGAGCCGGCCGAACGTGAGGCGGGTCCAATACTCGGACTCCGGAACGTCGCATCGTTCGGCGAGCGTCCTGTCGCTGTTGCTGCCACCTTCGACCAGGAAGATCAGCGTGACGACGATGTAGCGCTTCTCGGCGGAGATCCGGCTGATCTCGTCCGGGGCCGTTCCCAGCTCCTCCTTCTCGGTGGCCAGGCTCCCTTCGATCTCGCTGGACCAGGACTCGAACTCCTCCTCGGCGCCGGAGCCGCTGATCAGGTCCCAGAAGCCGAGCTCGAACACCGGCACCGCCTCGTTCAGGACCGCCGTGACCCGCTTCCAGAACGCCCGCTTCTCCGTCAGCGACTGCTCGGCGTCGGAACGGGCGATGATCTCGTGCAGCTGCCTTCGCAGCGGATCGCTGACGAAGTTCTTCACCACCACCTGGATGCCGAAGAAGGTCTTGGACATCTCACCCGCCTGACCCGCTGCCGGAGCGCCCGAACGATCCGCTCCGGCTGGAGCGGATGCCGCTGATGGTTCCGGTCGACTTCGAGGCGCGCACGGATACGCGGCCGAATCCGGAAGGTTTCTGTTTCCCGACCCCGCTGCCGGTGCCCAGCGTGCGCGAGGAGAAGATGGTCGGCCGCAACGCCGGACGGTAGGCCGCGCCGCCCGAGACGTTGCGCGGCGGCGAGGGCGCTGGGGCGGGGAGCCGGGCAGCCGTCGGAGTCGTGTACCAGCCGTAGCTGTGCCAGAACCAGAGATGCGTGAGCGGGTGGCCGCCGTAGTAGTACGCCGTCGGGGGCGCCGAGGTGGCCGCCGTCGCCGGGGCGGGTGCCGGGTCGAGGTCCGTCAACGGCAGCACCTTCACGTCGATGGATGCCTTGGCGAATCCGACGAAGTCATCGTTCAGGTCGTCGAGCTCGCGCAGGTCCGCCTTCGAAGGCGTCACGTACAATAGATGCCGGATTCCCAAGGACTTGAGATTGTCGCTGGTGGGGAGCTTCGCCAGGTACCGGTTGTCGAACTGACCGTCCTCGTCCACGTAGCGGGCGAGGCGGTTGCGGTCGAGAACGAACACCGGCGGGGCGGTCGGGGAGCGCTCGGCGCGCGCCCGCAGGAACAGGGGCCGGTGGTAGACGGCGGAGCCGAGCGTCAGGTGCGAAGGAACCACTCCCAGCGGGTGTGGCCAGTTGTCGAAGACGAAGACCGGCTCGAATCCGGAGGCCAGACCGGCGGCAACGGCCACGGAGGACGGACCCTCGAGATCGAGGATCACGGCCGTGTCCGCCGGCATCTGCACCGCCTTGAAGAGCGAAAGGATGGCCTGGCCACGGAGCAATTCGCGGTTGCCGGGCTCGGGCGCAACCGGGGTGAGCGCGGAGCGCAAGGTCATCCCCGATTGGGCCTCGAGCGCCTGGAACAGCGTGGGCACGTAGAACGGCGCCAGCGAAGACTGCGCCGGAGCCAGCTCCGTCGCCAGCGCCGGCAGCGTCTCGCGCCAGCCGCGGCTCTCGTCCGCGTCGACGCCGGTCGAGCCGGGGAAGCGCAGCGCCGCGCCCGGCTGCCCGGCGTTCCAGCCCTCGCGCCTCTGCAGCTCGAGGGAATCCATGCTGATGTCCACCTGGTCGTCGGAGCCGGAAAATACGGCGATCAGGCCGAACACGGCGGCCGACCCTCCCAGCACGGCCAGCGCCTGCAGCGCGCGCCGGCGGCTGATCGGGTCCGCCGACAGCCGCAGCGACTCCTGCCACCAGCGCGCTCCGACCAGGTCCTCGCCATCGACGTACGCCTTGCGGGAAAATGGCCTCGCTGGAGGAGCGACGGTCATGGCCGGGCCTCGGGCCGGACGAGCACCGGGGCGGAGAGCGCGTGCCGGTCGGTCCCGCCGACGGAAAGGCGCGTGTAGAGGCCCGCCGCCTTCCCCGCGACCAGGTACACGCCGTGGTTCGCGGCGGCGCCATCGCGGTCGCGCAAGGCGCGGAAATGCCGCTGTGCCACCCAGCGGCCCGGGAGCGCCGCGCCGACGCATGCCTCCCAGGCATCCGGCTCCGTTTCCACGCCGATCACGACCTGGTCGCCTTCGCAGCCGTAATCCGACTTCAGCACCCAGTCCTCGCGCTCGGCGAGGAGGCGCGGCCGCGCCAGCGACTCGAGCCGCAACGTCTGGGGAAGGTAGCGGCGGATGGCGCTCCGGCTCTCCTCGGAGAACAGGTCCGAGCGCTCCCACATCAACGCCATCGCGCGCTTGTTTTGCGGGACCACCGCGCCGAAAGGGTTCACCACCGCGCAAGTCCCCGCGAGCGCGCTCCGGAGGATCACCGCCAGTGGCCCGCAGAGCGGTTCGGGATCGGGAGCTTCCGCTTCGTCGGCCCAGGCCGGCCTGCGCTCCGTCCACCAGTCCGTCTTGTAGTGCCGCAGGAACACGTGGCAGGGAGTGTCGAAGAGCCCCGCGACGCGGGGACCGAGACGGCGGAGGTTGAACGGCGAGCCCAGCGTGACGCGCCAGCCGCGCTCCTCGAACCACTGGCGGTAGAGGAGGACCATGGAGAGGTCCTCCGGCATCTCCGTCGGATAGATGATCCCCACCGAGAGCGGCTCGGGTCCGGCTGGCCGGACGGAACGGCTGACGGCTTCGATCATGGCGCAGAAACGCCCGGGAAGGGCGGCGTTCGGATCCGACAGCCCGGGAATGGCCACGGCTCGGTTGAGCAGCACGGCCTCCGCTTCGCCGCTCGGGGTATCGCAGTTCAGCTCGCAGACCAAAGGTCCGGCATCGGTGAGGAACACGTCTGCCCGGGCAATCCCGTGCCAGTGCGGCGCGGACGACCACCAGAGCGCCTGCTGAACCTCCGTGAGGCCCAGAAATCTAATAACCAACCCGGGATCGGCGGCGCACAGCGCGCAAAGCTCGTTCCAGGCCTTGGCCATCTCCTCGGCTGCGCGGTAGAGGGCTCCCTGCTCTCTCGCGGTGAGCAGGACGGGCTCGGGATGGAACCGTGGCCTCCCCTCGAGCCACGGGTCGGAGATGATCCCGCCCGCCCTCAGGCGCGCCGCGAACGCGGCGTATGCCGGACCCTGCGCCGCGGCGATCATGCCATCCCCGTGAGCAGCACCGCGGCGGCCAGGTACGAGACGGCCTCGACCGCGCTGACGCCGACGTTGCGCTCCTGCGCCACCAGCCGGTCGAGCGCCCCACCCCGCAGCACGAATCTCTGCCGGAGCATCAGCGTCTGCACCCCCAGCTGCCGGACCGGGTAGAGCACCACGGACGACGCGAGCGCGACTCCGTAGGAGCGGAGCGAAACCCCCCAGCCCTCGAAATCGCCCTCGACAGCGTGGCCGACGATGAGGGCGATGGCGAGCATCGCGCCTGCGTAGCTGACCGCGGCGGCCACGTTCTCGCCCATGATCTCCTGGTCCTCGGCGTAGAGGGTGAGGACGCGGAAGAGGACGACGAAGAGGTGGAGCGTCGCCTGCGCGATCACGAAGAACACGATGGAGATCCCTAACGTCGCGAGATCATCGCCGTAAAGGCATTGCGCGATGATCAGGCCGGTGGCCGCGTAATGAGCGCCCGCGGCCACGCCGGCTGCGACGTTTCCCCGCGCGATCTCGCCCGGCAGGCTCGAGCGCAGCAGCACCCGGACTCCCAGCAACCCCACCGCCCAGAGCAGCACCAGGGCGCTTCCTCCGAACACCGCCGTCCAGAGAAGGTCCGCCCGCCAATCCTCCCCGTGAACGCACCCGCGGATCGCCGATGCCGCGACGAAGGCCGCCCCGCAGAGATACCCGGCGCGCACGATCCCCCGGGCGGCGTTGCTCTCGGCCGCGTCCATGCCCGACGGTAGCATGGCTCGTTTCATGAGCCCGACCTGCTCCCAGGTTCTCGAGTCGACGACGGCCGTCCTCGAGGCCCGCAGTTGATGCTGACGGATTCGTCGCTCGACCAAGCGAAAACGACAGGCTCGTTGGGAGCCACGGCGTCGCGCGGCCCTCGCTCTCGATCGGATGCCGCCGCCGGCTGCGCTGCTCGTCCTACGTTTCTGTCGTCGTGCCGGGCCGGTTCCGACGATTTGGTCGCACGCGCCGCAGTCGCGCGCTGTTGCCGCGCCAATGAGGAGCCTCGATCCACGGACCGCGCGGAAGCTGGTCTCGCACTTGCACTGACAGCCGCGCAGGTCCGACCGGGCCGAGGAGAAACCCACCATGCCCAAAACCCGCAAGCCCACTGCCTTCACCTGGCTCGCCCTGCTCTGCGCCATCCTCGCCGGCGCGCTCCCCGCGCGCGCGGCGGAGACGATCAAGGTCGGCATCCTTCACTCGCTCTCCGGAACGATGGCGATCAGCGAGACGTCGCTCAAGGACGTGGCCCTGATGACCATCGACGAGATCAACGCCAAAGGCGGCGTGCTGGGGAAGAAGCTGGAGCCGGTGGTCGTCGACCCGGCCTCGAACTGGCCGCTGTTCGCCGAGAAGGCGCGGCAACTCCTGACCCAGGACAAGGTGGCCGCGGTGTTCGGCTGCTGGACCTCTGTGTCCCGCAAGTCGGTGCTGCCGGTCTTCGAGGAGCTGAACGGGCTCCTCTTCTATCCGGTGCAGTACGAGGGCGAGGAGCTTTCGCAGAACGTCTTCTACACGGGCGCGGCGCCGAACCAGCAGGCGATCCCGGCGGTCGAGTATCTGATGTCCAAGGAAGGCGGCGGAGCCAAGCGCTTCTTCCTGCTCGGCACCGACTACGTCTATCCGCGCACGACCAACAAGATCCTGCGCGCGTTCCTCAAGGTGAAGGGCATCTCCGAATCGGACATTGCGGAGACGTACACGCCCTTCGGTCACAGCGACTACCAGACCATCGTCGCGCAGATCAAAGCGTTCGGGGCCGGCGGCCACACCGCGGTGGTCTCCACCATCAACGGCGACTCCAACGTGCCCTTCTACAAGGAGCTGGGAAACCAGGGCCTGAAGGCGACGGACATCCCGGTGGTCGCTTTCTCCGTGGGTGAAGAGGAGCTGCGCGGGATCGACACCAAGCCGCTGGTCGGCCATCTCGCCGCCTGGAACTACTTCATGTCGCTCAAGAACAAGAACAACGCCGCGTTCATCAAGATGTGGAAGGCGTACGTGAAGAAGAACAAGCTCCCCGGCGGCGACTCGCGCGTCACCAACGATCCGATGGAAGCGACCTACGTCGGCATGCACATGTGGGCGCAGGCCGTCCAGAAGGCGGGCAGCACCAAGGTCGACGACGTGCGCAAGGCGATGGCCGGACAGACCTTCGCCGCGCCTTCGGGGCTGACGCTGAAGATGGACGAGACGAACCACCACCTCTGGAAGCCGGTCTACATCGGCGAGGTGCAGGGGGACGGGCAGTTCGACGTGGTGTGGAAGACGGGCACCGTGATCCGCGCACAGCCGTGGAGCCCCTTCATCGCCGGCAACGAGAAGCGGGCGGAACGCTAGGGCGGGCGCGCAGGAGTGACGGTGAGCGTCCTGGCCGCCTTGACGGTCGCGCTTGCGCTCGACGCGGGCGTCCTGGACAAGATCGCCCGCGGCAGCCAGCCGGAGCGTGAAGAGGCGCTGGCCGCGCTGGTCGCCGCAGGCGATGCCAGCGCGGCCAGGGTCCTGCGCGCGCTCCTGGAGGGCCGGCTCCACGCAGCGCCGGAAGGAGCGGTCCTGATCGAGCGGGACGGGACGTTCAGCGATGCGCTCACGGGCGCGTCCGTGCCACCCGCCGACGATCTGGAGAAGGTCACCATCAACAATCGCCTCCGGCGGTCGCTGCAGCGCGCCCTTCTGGGCCTCGAGATGTCCGCGCCCGAACCGGAACGGCGCCTCGAGGCCGCGCGGGCGCTGCTGCAAGCCCCCGACACCGACCTGCTCCCGGCGGTGGAGGCCGCGCTCCAGCGGGAGTCCGATTCCCGGGTTCGCGAAGCGCTCCTCACCACCCAAGGGATGCTGGCGCTCTCCGCTCCGGAGAGCAAACGCCGTCTCGCCGCCATCGCGCAGCTCGAGCGGGTTCCCGGGGCAATCACCAAGAGGCTGCTCGCCGATCGGCTCGCGGTCGAGAGCGATCCGGCCGTGCGGACGGTGCTGGAGCGGGCGGTCCTCGCCGTCGAGGCATCGTTGCGCCGGGCGGACACCGCCGGGCTGGTGTTCAGCGGAATCAGCCTCGGCAGCGTCCTGCTGCTCGCGGCGCTGGGGCTTGCCGTGACCTTCGGCCTGATGGGCGTCATCAACATGGCGCACGGCGAGCTGCTGATGGTCGGCGCCTACGCGACCTGGATGGTGCAGCTGGCCTTTCTGGAGGTGACCGTGGTGCGCAAGCTCTACGGCCGCCCGCTGGAGACGCTGCTCGCCACCTTCGGCGCCAGCCTGCTCTTGATGCAGGGCGTGCGCACCGCGTTCGGCGCGCAGAACGTGGAGGTGGCGAATCCGGGCTGGATGTCCGGCGGCGTCACCGTGCTGGCCGGACTGGTGCTGCCCTGGAACCGCATCGTCATCCTGCTCTTCGGTTCGCTGGTCCTCTTGATGGTCTGGATGCTGCTCTCCCGCACGCGGCTGGGCCTGCTGGTGCGGGCGGTGACGCAGAACCGGCAGCGGGCCGGGGGCCTGGGGGTGCCGACTCCCCGCGTGGACCTGGTGGCGTTCGCGCTCGGGTCGGGGATCGCGGGCCTGGGCGGCTGCGCGCTCTCGCAGATCGGAAACGTCGGACCGGAGATGGGACAGGGGTTCATCGTGGACTCGTTCATGGTGGTGGTGCTGGGCGGAGTCGGACAGCTCGCCGGTACGATCACCGCCGCGCTTGGCCTCGGGCTGGCGAACAAGATGCGTCGCGAAGGCTCTTCAGCCTCGGGGCGGGCCTTTCCTGGCCGGGGCGCCCGCTCGACGGCCGCGGGCTGCGGACGCTCTATCCGCCGCGCACCTGGGCGATCCTCCTCGGCGGCTACGCCGCGCTCGCCATCCTGGTGCCGGTCCTGAACCTGGCCGTGCCCGCGTCCAGCGCCTTTCACCTCCCGGACCACGCGGTCGCGCTCGGAGGAAAGGTCCTTTGCTACGCGACCGTCGCGCTGGCGATGGATCTGGTCTGGGGCTACGCCGGCATCCTCAGCCTCGGGCATGGGCTCTT
>WNFS01004856.1_pt1 | contig 13051 bp, 9 predicted proteins | sample 5400141 | NCBI WGS metagenome assembly WNFS01 (sample SAMN13153358, study PRJNA577476) | soil metagenome | isolation source: 60 cm saprolite under Madrone tree | place: USA:California | collected 2016-06-14
CTGGAGCAGGTGAAAGCCCGGCTCGACCGACGCGGCGTGTTCTGCCGGATTCTGGATCTCGACTACGCCTTCCACAGCCGGACCATGGATCGAGTGCGAGAACCCTTGCTGCAGGGTCTGGCGGGGCTCGAGCCCGCCCCGCTCTCGCGACCCTTCGCGTCGACCGTCACCGGTGCGATGCTCGAGGGGAAAACGCTGGATGCCGAGTACTGGTGGGAAAACGTCCGCTCGCCAGTGCGACTCGACAAGGCGGTGGCGACCCTCCTCGAGCAGGGTTTCAGCGTCTTTCTCGAGGTCGGGCCGCACCCCATCCTGCAGAGCTACATGCAGGAGAATCTCCGCGCGGCCAAGTCAGCCGGCAGCTCTTTTGCCACGCTCAAACGCGATGCGGACGACGAGCTGAGCCTGTGGCGGGTGCTCGGTACCGGCCACGTGCTCGGTTGCCCGGTCGATTTCAAGAAGGTGTTCCGCCACCGCAGCCGGTATGTCGGCGTGCCGCTTTACCCGTGGCAGCGCGAATTGCACTGGCATGAGCGAACCAACGAGTCCCTCGGAGCGCTCGGGCAGCCCCTGGACCATCCGCTGCTGGGCTACCGCCTGAGTCAGGCCGAGGGAGTGTGGGAGAACCACCTGGACGTGGATCGCGTCCCGTATCTCGCCGATCACGTGGTCGGTGGCGCGGTCATGTTTCCCGCGGCAGGATTCATCGAAATCGCGTTGGCAGCGGCCGGTCAGTCGGAAGGGACGAGCCACGAGCTGGAGTCCCTCGAAATCCGGGCCCCACTGGTGTTCGAGGGCACCGCCTCGAAGACCGTCCGGTTCACGCTCAGCGACGACGGCTCCTTCACTATCCGCAGTCGGCCGCGGCTGAGTGATCAAACCTGGATCCTCAACGTGCTCGGGCGGTTGCGCAGCCCCTCCTTGCGATCGGTCCCACCACGGGTGGACGTGCGGCGTGCCGTGGACGCCCGCGCCGAGCGGATTCCCGGTGAAGAACACTACCGGCGCACGAACGCGGTCGGCCTGAGCTATGGCCCCGCGTTTGCTGGCGTGGAAGAGATGTGGTCGAGCGGTGACGAGGCGTTCGCGGTCATTCGGCTGCCCGCGCCGGTCGCGGCCGAGGCGAGCCGCTATCGGCTGCACCCGTGCTTGCTCGATTCCTGCCTGCAGGTGCTGGTCGGGCTGGGCGCCTGGCCGATCGATTCCCCAAAGCCCGTCTCTTTTCTGCCGTTTCACATCGGGCGCGTCACCTATCATCGTCCCGGCGGCGCCGCCGTGTACTGCCGTGTCGTGATCGAGAAGCGGAGTGCGCGATCGGTGGTCGCGCGCTTTCAGGTTCTCGATGAGGCCGGCGACACAGTGGTGGAGCTGGAAGATTTTCGCTTCCGCCGTGCTCGGCTGGCTCGCGAGGGCGTCGGAATACCGGGACGGTACGCCTTTCGGCCCGTCCTGAGATCACGCGACGATGACAGCATGGGCAGTGCCCTGTTGCGCCCCGCCGACGTGGTCTCCCGCTTGGAGAAGACGATCAGCGAGCAGCCTCATCGTTCGGTCTTCTACAACCAGGGGTTGCCGCTGTTCGACGCTTTGGTGGCAGCCTTCGCCTACCGGACCATCCACGGGTTGGTGGGTAGCCGCAGCCATTTCACCTTGAGCTCCTTGCTGGCGGCGGGGGACATCGACTCGCGCCACGCGGCCTTGGTGTCGCGGCTGGTCGGAATCCTCGAGGAGGATCGCCTCCTCACGCGCACGGATTCTGAGTGGAGCCTGACCGAAGCGGCGGAGCTGCCAAGTCCAGAGGAGATCTGGCGGCTGCTCCTCGCCGACTTTCCCAGTTATCTGCACGAAGCCACCTTCATCGGCCGTTCTGGTCTGCACCTGGCCGCGGTGCTGCGTGGCGGCGAACCTCCCCCCTCATTGCTGTCCAAGGGTGGCGTCGGTATCAGCGCCCATTTGGCCGACGCCTCCCCGAACTGGCACATCACCAATCTCGCCGCGAGGGAGGCGCTTTGCGAGATCGCCAGAGAGTGGCCCAAGGGACGACGACTGCGGATCTTGGAGTTGAGTGGGGGTGCCGTGAACCTCGCGGCCGACACGCTCTCGGTCTTGCCAAAGGAGCGGTGCCACTACGTCTTCGCGAGCCCTGATGAGGCTGTGCGAGCGCGTGGTCAGGCGGCGCTCGCCCACCTCGGGAGCCATAGCGTGACGGAGCTGGATATCAACAGCGATCTGCCCGACCAGGGGTGGGCGGCGAACAGTTTTGACGTCATCGTCGCCTCGCACGTGTTGCACGGTTCGGACGATGTGGGCCGTGCGCTCGACAATATCCGTTGGCTGCTTGGCCGGGACGGGTTGCTGCTGCTGCTAGAGCGTCCGCCCGAACGCCAGTCGGATCTGGTCTTCGGCATCCAGCCCGAGTGGTGGCGGCGTACCACTGACATCCGCCGTCCCGTGTCCCGACTGCGCACCGTGGAAGAGTGGCGTGTCGCGGTTCTGCATCACGGCTTCGTCGATGCCATGGCGTGGTCCGAGCCTGCCCCAGACGTCCCCGCCAGTGCGTATCTACTGGTCGCACGTAATTCCGCGGTGACCCCTGGGGCCGTCGATAGGGCGCCGCCGGCGGGCCAGGGCTACCTGATCCTCTCCGACCAGGACGGAGATTCAGCGGCCATCGCCGACTGCGTGGTCGAGGAGCTGCGTGCTGACGGGCATCGACCCTTTCGGGTGGCCGCCGGCAAGCACTTCAGCCGACCTCGCGAGGACGAATTTGTGGTGGCGCCGGAAAACGCGGAAGACTTCGAGCGGCTTGTCGGCATCCTTCGGGAGGAAGACAAGCGCGTGACCGAGATTGTTCACCTCATGGGCCTCTCGCTCTCCCCGGACACCACCGACACCGACCTGTGTGTCGTGCAGGACCATCGCTGCGCCACCGCGATGCACCTGGCCCAGTCTCTCTGTCGTGGAGAGGCAGACAGACCGCCGCGATTGTGGCTGGTGACGGCCGGTGCCGTTTCGGCTTCCGGGGCGCTCGGCGTCGATTCCCCGATCCCGTCCCAGGCCCCCCTGTGGGGACTGGGACGAGTCCTCATGAACGAGCACCCGGAGCTCCAGTGCCGGTTGATCGACCTTTACGCGAAAGGTCAGGCCAACCTCGCGGGGCGGCTCGTCATGGCGGAGTTGCGGGAGCCCGACGAGGAAACCGAGGTGCTGGTGACCGCCGACGCCCGGTACGGGATGCGCCTCGATCGGGTCGAGCTGGATGCTCCGGAGGTCCTCACGCAGACCGACCCGTCCGGACGGGCCCGCCTGGACTTTGCGAATCCGGGGTCCCTCAACAACCTGCGGTGGTACGCGGAACCGCGCCAGCCGCCGCAGAGCGGCGAGATCGAGATCCGCGTGCGGGCGACCGGCCTCAATTTTCGTGACTTGATGTATGCCATGGGCATGCTCTCCGACGAGGCGGTGGAGAACGGCTTTGCCGGGGCGACGCTGGGCATGGAGTGCGCCGGGGACGTGGTCAGGGTGGGTTCCGACGTCACGGACCTCGAGGTGGGCAACTCGGTCGTCTGCTTCGGCAGGGCTTGCTTCGCTTCCCATGTGACCACTCGGACGACGGCCGTCGCGCTCGTGCCGAGGGACTGGACCTACGAGGAAGCGGCCACCGTTCCGGGCGTCTTCTTCACCGTGTACTATGCGCTGAACCATTTGGCCAGGCTCGGACGCGGTGAGAAGCTGCTCATCCACGGCGCCGCTGGCGGGGTCGGGATGGCGGCAATCCAGTATGCGAGGTTCTGCGGGGCGGAGATCTTCGCCACTGCCGGTTCCGAGGAGAAGCGGGACTTTCTGCGCCTTCTCGGCGTCGACCACGTCCTGGATTCCCGGAGTCTCGCCTTTGCCGATGAGATCCTGGAGATTACCGGCGGCTCCGGTGTGGACGTCGTGCTGAACTTTCTCTCCGGTGAGGCAGTGTCCAAGAACTTGACGGTGCTGAAACCGTTCGGACGGTTCCTGGAGCTCGGCAAGCGAGACTACTACGAAAATGCCAAGATCGGATTGCGCCCCTTCCGCAACAACATCACCTATTTCGGGATCGACGCCGACCAGCTGATGAAGGAGCGCAGTGATCTGGCTGGTCGAGTCTTCCGAGAGATGATGGGGCTGTTCGACAAGGGCGCGTTCCGCCCCTTGCCGTACCGGACATTTCCCAGCACGAGGGTCGCCGACGCGTTCCGATACATGCAGCAGTCGCTCCAGATCGGAAAGGTCGTCGTGTCCTACGACAATCCCGTCGAGGCGATCCAGGTAGTCGCTCCGCCCATCGGTGAATTCGAGCTGGATCCTGACGCCAGCTACCTGATCTCCGGCGGCTTGGGTGGCTTCGGCCTTGCGACGGCGCGCTGGCTATTCGCCAAGGGCGCGCGCAATCTCGTCCTGGTGGGCCGCCGCGGCGCCGCTTCCCCGGAAGCCCAAGCCGGGGTAGCCGAGCTCGAGGCGGCCGGTGCCCGAGTCCTGGTGTGCCGCGCCGATGTCGCCCGGTTCGATGACCTGCAGAAGGTGTTTCAGCAAATGGCTCAGGACCTCCCACCGCTGAAAGGGGTCGTCCATGCGGCCATGGTCCTGGAGGATGCCCTGGTGCGCAACCTGAGCCGGGACAGCCTGCAGCGGGTTCTGGCCCCCAAGATGCTCGGCGCGTGGCATTTGCACGAGCTGACCCGCGACCGGCGTCTCGATTTCTTTGTCCTGTACTCGTCGGCGACCACTACCTTGGGCAACCCGGGTCAGGGGAGTTACGTCGCGGCCAACATGTACCTCGAGAGCCTGGCGGAGTGCCGCCGTCGCCTCGGCTTGCCGGCGCTCACCGTGGGCTGGGGCCCGATCGGCGATGTCGGATTTCTGGCTCGAAACGAGAGAGTTCGCGACGCGCTGGTGGCGCGCATCGGCGGTCAGTTGCTGAGCTCGGCGCAAGCGTTGAGCCAACTGGAAGAGCTGCTCAGGGCCGATCGCACCGGAGTGGCGGTAGCCGATCTCGACTGGCGGAGGCTGCAGAAGACGATGCCCGGGATGCAGTCGCCGAGGTTCAGGGCTCTCGGCGGTCGAGCCGCCGAGGAGATCGGTGATGGGGCGATGGATGCCGATATCCACGCGCTGATCGCCAATCTATCCAGTGACGAGGTGCTCCAGACAGTGACCGAGCTGCTCTTCGAGCAGATGGCCAATGTGCTGCGGATGCCGGTCGAGAAAATCGCCAGCAATGCGACGATCTACGATCTGGGCATGGATTCGCTGATGGCGGTCGAGCTGGTTACGGCAATCGAGAGCCGTTTCGGGATCAGTGTCCCCCCCACCGCGGTGACGGGGGGAGCGACAATCGCGCAGATTGCCGGCCGTATCGCCACCCAGCTCTGCGGGGGCGAAGAGGGAGCCGAGCCCCCGGAACGCGACGACCAGCGGGAAGCCCTGAATACGTTGGTCTCTCGCCATGGCGAGACACCCAGCCCGAAGGACGTCGCCGAGTTCTTACAACATCTCTCCGAGGAAGATTGAGGGGGCCGTGACGGAGCCGGGGACCGGCAAGCACCTGTTTGGGCTATCGCCGGAGGCCAAGGGAAAGCTCATCCAGCGGATGATCGACCGCCGGGCCACACGTCCTTCCGGATCGGCCGGTACCGCTGATGAAGATGCGCCAATGGCCGCGCCGGGGCCGGGGGCCGGCAGTACGGTCCCGTCAGCCTTCCTTCGCTTCGATCAGCTTCCAGGGTATCAGGAGCTGCACCTTCAAAGGGCGGCGGCCGCGCACCTCGGTATCGACCTGCCCTACTTCAGGCTCCACCAACGCGTGGCCCGCAACACGGCCCTCATCGGTGATCGCGAATACATCAACTTCGCGAGCTACAACTATCTCGATCTCTGCGGCCACGAGGCCGTCTCGAGGGCGGCCAAGGAGGCTGTTGACCGCTACGGCACGTCGGCCTCGGCCAGCCGGCCGGTCTCTGGCGAGCGCCCCTACCAGCGCGAGCTCGAACGAGCGCTGGCCGAGATGCATGGGGTGGAAGACTGCGCGGTGTTCGTGAGCGGGTGGGCGACCAATGTCACCACGCTGGGGCATTTGTTCCGGGGCAAGGATCTGATCCTGCACGATGCCGGCATCCATAACAGCGTGCTCCAGGGTGCCTTGCTCTCGGGAGCGCGCCGCATTTCATTCCCGCACAACGACTGGCAGGCGCTCGATGGCATCCTGCGCCGGGAACGCGCGAAGCACGAGCGCGCCGTCGTCGTCATCGAAGGAATCTACAGCATGGACGGCGACTTTCCGGATCTCGACCGCTTCATCGAGATCAAGCGCCGCCACGGCACATTCCTGATGGTGGACGAAGCCCACTCCATTGGGGTGCTGGGCGCGCGCGGTTTCGGCATCGGAGAGCATTTCGGGGTCGACCCGCGCGCCGTCGACATCTGGATGGGTACGCTCAGCAAGACCCTGGCGAGCTGCGGAGGGTATGTCGCCGGAGAACCGGCGCTCGTGGAGTATCTAAAGTTCTCCGCGCCCGGCTTTCTCTACAGCGTGGGCATGGCCCCGCCGGTGGCCGCCGCCGCGCTGGCGGCCCTGGAGCAACTGAGGGCCGAGCCCGAGCGTGTCGCTCGGCTTCACGAAGCGGGCGAGCTGTTTCTGGATCTCGCGCGACAGGCTGGCCTGGATACGGGAGGCAGTGCCGGCTACTCAGTGATTCCCGTGATCGTGGGAAGCTCGCTCAAGAGCGTGATGCTCTCCAATGCGCTGTTCGAGCGCGGCATCAACGTGCCGCCGATCATCCATCCGGCGATCCCGGAGCGCGCCGCGCGCCTGCGATTCTTCATCTGCTGCACCCACACCCCGGAGCAGATTCGTCAGAGCATAGAGGCGGTCTCGGAAGAGTTGCGCCGGCTGGCGCAGATCTCCGCGTAGGGCACCTGACAAGACCCGCCCTGGCCGCGCGCCGAATGCGAATCCTGGTCTTCCAGCAACTCGGATGGGTATCTCTGAATCCGCGTCCATCCGCATAGAGCGGGTCACGAACCGGAAGGCCCTCAAGACCTTCGTCGGGCTCCCCGCGCCCTTGTACCGCGACGATCCCGCGTGGGTGGCTCCTCTGATGTTCGAGCGGCTCAATCTGCTGGCGAAGGACAAGAACCCCTATTTTGAGCACGCCGCGGCTGACTACTGGATCGCCTATCGCGATGGCGAGCCGGTTGGTCGGATCAGCGCCCAGATCGACGAGCTGGCCCAGGACGGTCATGGGCAAGGGACCGGTCATTTCGGTTTCGTGGAGGCGCCCGATGACCCGACGGTATTCAGGGCGCTGTTCGAGACGGCCGAAGGCTGGCTTCAAGACCGTGGCATGGTGCGCGTCCTTGGTCCCTTCAACCTCTCGATCAACGAGGAATGCGGATTGCTGATCGACGGCTTCAAAGACCGCCCGCGAATCATGATGAGTCACGCCCGGCCATACTACGCGGCGCGGATCGAAGGGCTCGGCTATCGCAAAGCCAAGGATCTGTGGGCGTACGATCTGGATGCCGTTGCTGAGCTTCCCGAGAATGTCTTGCGCATCGTGCGCAAGGCGGAGGCCGACCAGCGCCTTCAGGTGCGGAATCTCCGCCGGAGCCGAATGAGCGACGATTTCCGGATCATCAGGGACATTTTCAACGACGCTTGGTCGAACAATTGGGGCTACGTGCCCTTGACGGAGGCTGAAATCTCCAAGATGCGAGCCGATCTCAGCCTCCTGCTCTATGAACACAGCGGCAAGATTGCCTACTGGGAGGGCGAGCCCGCTGCCTTCATGCTCGTCCTGCCCGATCTCAACGAGTTGATTGCCGATCTGCATGGCCGCCTCGTCCCCTTCGGTTGGGCGAAGCTGGCCTGGCGAGTCCGGCGGCGCAGATTTCCCTGCGTGCGCGTGCCCCTGATGGGGGTCCGTAAGAGATATCAGAACCGTCCGTCCGGCGCGTTCATGGCCCTGCTATTGATCGCGCAACATCGTGTCGAGTGGCGCCGCCGCCACGGAATGCTTCGCGGGGAGCTCTCCTGGATTCTGGAGGACAATGAGTCGATGAAGGGGATTGCCGATTCGATCGTCGGTATCCACTACAAGACGTATCGGATCTATGAGAAAGCCCTTCGGTGATTTGGGCGGCCAAGATCCTCGTCGGCGACGAGCACGGATACTCGCCGAATAGGTCGATGCGCGTCAGCGTCATCGACGGCTTGAACCTTTCGTTTCTGGTCCTCGTGTCGGCGCTCGCGACATGTTCCTGGACGCCCTACGCGGTTCCACTGGCCATCGTCTATCCGGCGTTACTGCTGTGGCTGCTCTGGACCTTCCGCTGGCACGACCGGCGGCTGGCCATGTTCATCCTGCCGATCGTATTTCTCTTCGCGGTGTTCGAGACGCTGTTCATGGTGGTGCCCTATGTCAGCGCCTGGCGGGCGGATGACTTCCTGGCGCGGATGGATCTCGCGCTCTTGGGTGTCAACCCGACCGAATGGGCGACGCGCTGGGCGGCGCCATGGCTGACCGAGATCCTGTACTACTGCTACCTGTTCTACTTTCCGATGCCCCTGATTCTGCTCGGCTGGATGTACGCGCGGTCCATGATCCCGGAGATCGAGGAAGCCTACTTCGTCTATCTGACCTGCTACTACGCCTCGTACGTCCTGTACTTTATCTTTCCCGCCGAAGGGCCGCGCTTTCACCTGGTGGCCGTGCATCCCGCGCCGCTGCCCGGCCTCACGCTGACGGAGCCGATCCGCGGCCTCATCGACGCGCTGGAGCCGAGCAAGCTGGACGCGTTTCCGAGCTTGCACGCCGCCATTCTGCTCACCACGATGATGTTTGCGTTCCGTCACAACCGCCGAATGTTCGGCTGGCTCCTCGCACCGGCGATCGGAACCACGGTCTCGCTCGTCTATTGCCGATATCACTATGTGGTCGACGTGGTGGCCGGTCTTGCGATCGCGGCGCTGAACTACGGCCTGGCGAAGTGCGTGTACGCGCGGATCCGGCCGCGTTTCGCAGCGCATTTCGGGGCGGCGTCGTGAAGACGCCGGTCCTGCTGCTGAGCGCGCCGGTGTTGCTCGCGCTCTGGCGCTACCACGGGGTCGTGAGGGATCGCCACGGGCCGCTCGAGGGCTGTTACTTTCAATTCATCTTCTTCTTCGCAATCGTCGGAATTCTGCCCGCCCTCTATGCCTGGGCGAGCGGCGTGCGACTTTCGGAGCTCGGGCTGGGCCTGGGCGACGCGAGATTCGGCGCGAAGCTCCTGCTGCTCATTCCGATCGTGGTGCTGCCCGTCACGTATGTCGCGTCGGGGATGGCCGATGTGCGCGCGGAGTACCCGATGTGCCAGGCGCTCTATACGCGCCGCGATCTCGTGATCTGGTACGAGCTGGCCTACGTGGGGGTCTTTTACACGGCGTGGGAGTTTTATTTCCGAGGGTTTCTGCTGTTTGGCCTGAAGGGCGAGCTCGGCGCCACGAACGCGATTCTGATCCAGACGATGGCCTCCTGCCTGCTTCACATCGGCAAGCCCGAAGGCGAGATCCTGGGCTCGATTCCGATCGGGCTACTCTTCGGCTGGCTCGCGCTGCGTACGCGCTCGATCTGGTACGGGTGGGCGGTGCACGCATCGATCGGCGTCCTGACCGACCTGTTCATCCTGGGGCTGGCGTGATCCTGGTCACGGGGGCGAACGGATTCATCGGCAGCCACGTGGTCGAGCGGTTGCTCCGCGACGGGGGGAAGGTGCGAGGGCTGGTGCGGGCGTCGAGCGATCTGACGTTCCTCGAGGGCGTCGACGTCGAGCTGGCGCGCGGGGACATCACGGACCGGGCGTCGCTGAATGAGCCGATGCGGGGCGTCGAGATCGTGGTGCATGTCGCGGGGTTCGTGTCGGATTGGGACCCTCGCGGAGAGTGTCTTTCGGTCAACGTGCACGGGACGCGGAACGTCATCGAGGCGGCCAGGGCGGCGGGGGTCAGGCGGTTGGTGCACATCAGCACGGCGGCGCTGCACGGGTTTCCGGGAGCGCGCAACCAGGACGAGTCGGCGCCCATGCCCGAGACCTCCTTCGCCTACTGCGAATCAAAGAAGCAAGCCGAGCGCGAGATCTTCGCCTCGGGGCTGGAGGCGACGGCCATCCGCCCGGGCAACGTGTTCGGCCCGCGCGATCACACGTTCATCGACAAGTACGTGCAGGCGCTGGAGCAGGGCAAGGGCGGATACATCGGCGGCGGACGCTCGTACATCGATTGGCGCACGTTCACCGAAAAGCTGGCAGACGAGCTGGGGGTCAAGCGGCCGAGGCTCTCGGTTCCGTTCTGGCTGGGCTATCCGGTGGCGGCCGTGATGGAGGGCGCGTACAAGGTCGCGGGGGCGGCGAACTCGCCGCTCTTGACGCGCTATCGCGTCTGCAACGGCGGCCGCGACTATCACTTTTCGATCGCCAATGCGCGGCGGGTGCTCAAGTACGAGCCGAAGGTGGGCCTGGAAGAGGCGCTCCGCCGCACCGTGCGCTGGTACCGAGAGCGTTGCACACCAAGCCGTTCGGCCCGGCCTTAGTTAGGGCCCCGCACCGGCGCTTCAGACCGGGAGTCGCCTGGCGGGAAAGGTGTACTGGGGGTTGGTCGGGTCGAAGTCCCGGTCGGTGAGACCTGGATTCACGATGAGGTCTTTGTACGTGTAGCTCGCCAGAAGCTCGTCACTCGTGCCAAAGAGCTCCACCGCGACCGGCAGACGCGTGGCGAGGTCGATTGTTACAACGGCCCGATGCGCGAGGTAACCCGTGGCCGTCTTCGGGGTAATCAGCTCGAGCCGCCGTTCCGCCTTGGCTGGCCCCGACGGGTCATCTGCGGGGAGCTCTCTCGTCGCGAGCTCGCCACGCGTGAACGCGCGATGCGTGTAGGTGGCCAGAAGCTCGATCAGTCGTCCAAGCCCTACATCCGTGATCGGATGACGGCTCTCCTGCAGGACCAGTGGGCTGTCGGGCGGGGTCAGAATCGTGATGAAGGAGCTCGGGAATTTTGGCTCGTGAATCAGCGCGCGGTCCTGGTCACGCCCTTTCACGAATAGGATTTCCCGACTCGGAGCGTCGGGTCCCATCCAGCGCATGTAAATCTTCCCAGGCTCTCTGAACTTCAGCCGGATGTCCTCGGCATCACGAAGCTTGTCCTTGATCCGCTCGCGTTTCACAAAGCGCGCTGTGTAGTCTTGAATGCTCGCGTAGGCGGCCGTCATGTCAGCGACGATCCCGAGAACATCCTGCGAAGCCTCTGCGGCGGGCGCGCGGCCAAGCACGAGAAGGACGAGGATGGCGCATAATCGAACGCGTAGCAGCGCTCTGAAACGCGGCGGGGCAATCGGCTTCACCGGCACGTGGTTCAAGGCGGGAACCTCCTGTGACTTACGCGGCGATCATGCTCTCCGGGCGGAGCCCTGTCAAGGAGAGCCGGTCGCGATGCCTACCCCGCGAAGCCGATCGCGGTCGATGTCAGGGGGCGATTCTCCGCCGTCAGGGCCGCTGCCGCGCTGCGCGCGCGATCTTCCGGGTCATCACGACTTGTCAGGGCGATGAGCCGGATGTCCGGTCCGAAACTCTGACGCAGACTGTGCGCGAGGTGCCTGCCGTCCATCGCGGGCAGGTTGAGTAATCCCGGCCAGAGGTGTTAGGCGGCAAGATGCGTGCCCATGCTAAGTCCACAATTTCATGTTGATGGCAAGTGTCACGAGCCGGTGATCTCTCCCCGCCCAGGTAGGGAATTAACCGGCCGGACAGTACACGACTCATGCCGATTGTCTTCGGAGCTCACCCGCGCGGCGGTGGGTGCCGTTTCCGTTGACGGGCTGCCGGGGCGGCCATACATTCCGCGGGAGTGCCCGTCTTGACTGCCACGGCGGCTTCCGCTCGTGGCTCTTCATGCGGTCTCCGGCTCTTCGCGGTCGCTTCTTCCGTCCGTGCGCATCACGGCCTTCAGCGGCCCAGCGAGCCTCACGTTCGGCGATCAGCGCCAGCGCCGCGGGATCGCCCAGATCGGCTCGCTGCAACGTCCCTCGCGGCAGCCTGGGCTTCAGCGTCCGGGCCTGCGCCTCGAGCCACACCTCGCCGCGTAGCCGGCGTAGCTCGGGTAGCTGCTCCTCCAGCGCGTCCACGATCGCCACGTTCGGGCGACCGCCTGCGCCGCCGATCGCGATCTCGGGGATCAGCTTCATCACCGCTTGGTCCAGCGCCTGCTCGTTCGTCATCGGTCTCCTCCTCGGGGCCTGCTGCTTCTACGACGTGATCACCACCCGATTCGCCCGCCGTCGGTCGCGCTTGAACAGGGTCCCGGGCGGCACCTGCAGCACCGCTGCGATCTTCAGCGCGAGCTTGATCGTCGGCATCTTGTCGCCGCTCTCGATCGAGCGCAGGGTGCCGATCGCTGACGTCAAGGGCTGCCGCGCCTTCACGGTCAGCCCCTGCCGCTGACGCTCCTGGATCACGCGGATCGCCACGATTAACCGATCCTCCGGGCTGCTCTCGATGCCCCGCCGCTTGGGCCGCGGCAGGACGTCCGGCATCGTCATGGGGTCCATGGGGCTCCTCCTGCTGCGCGGGTGTTGCGCGGGTCCTTCTCGGTCGGCGGCGGGATCGTCCGGTCCCGTTCAGGGCGGGGATCAGGCGTTACAGGCGCAGAATGTGCCCGGCCAGGGCCGCCGCAGACCTTCGCGGATCGGCGAGAGAAAATGTAGTATGGGCTCGATGACGAGCCGCCGCCTCCTGGTCCTGGCGCTGCTCTGCGTGACCGCGGTCGTCGCGTCCGGGTGCGGGCGCGGGGACGGCAAGCCGGCCACGATCAAGGTGGTGATCGCGGAGTACAGTCGCGATCACACCCGGCCCTTCTGGCAGAGCCTCGCCGAGCAATACACCAAGCAGACCGGCGTCAAGGTGGATCTCCAGGTGATCGACTGGAACTCCATCGACCAGCAGGTCAGCACCATGATCCAGAACAACCAGCCGCCCGACGTGCTCAATCTCA
>WNFS01002859.1_pt1 | contig 13043 bp, 17 predicted proteins | sample 5400141 | NCBI WGS metagenome assembly WNFS01 (sample SAMN13153358, study PRJNA577476) | soil metagenome | isolation source: 60 cm saprolite under Madrone tree | place: USA:California | collected 2016-06-14
AACCCGAAAAATCAATCGCGCACTCCCGTTTTCAGACGATTCCTATCTTCCCAACTCGCCCCACTTTTTTTTCTGCCACAAACTGATGTCAAATCAGCCCCCTACCCGATGGGCACATGGCGCCTTACGGAATCGCTGCAGGCACGTCGGGCCCCCTTGACACATCCTTCTGCGACACGTAAGATTTAGCTCCAAGTTTGCTCTACGGAGCAGACCTTGAATTTCATGCAGAGTGGCTGAGGGACGGGCCCTGCGACGCCACGGCAACCGGACTGGGATCATATATCCCAGTTGCTTGGTGCCAACTCTCTCCTGGAAACGGGGAACATGAGATTCGGGCAAGCGGCTTTTTTGGTCCCGTTTTCCCGTACCTCTTTTCCCTTTTCGGAGAAGAGGTCTTCGTTTTTCAGGGGCCTTTTCTCCAAGGAAACCTTTTTCAGGGGCGCTCGTCCTTGCGCTGCTCGCAGATCGCGAGTTGCACGATGGCTCATTACGAATTGCGATGTAGGGAATGCGGCAAGACCTCGGGGAACCAGCCCCGGTCGATCTGCGACGACTGTTTCTCTCCCCTGGAAATCACCTACGACTACGACGCGGTACGCGCTGAATTTACGCGCGAGAAGATCGCCCAACGCCCTCCCAATATGTGGCGCTACTCCGAGCTGCTGCCCTTGCCGGAGAATTTTCATCCGAGTCTGCCGGTCGGCTTTACTCCGCTTTTGAGCGCGGCCGGGCTCGCAAAAGAAATCGGCGCGCGCAATCTTTTCCTCAAGAACGACGCGGTGTGCCTGCCCACACTGAGCTTCAAGGATCGCGTGGTGGCGGTCGCGCTGTCGCAGGCGCGGGCATTCGGGTTCGATACGGTGTCGTGCTCCTCAACCGGGAACCTCGCGAACTCGGTGGCGGCGCAAGCCGCGCGTAATGGGTTCAAGGCGTGGATCTTTATCCCGGCCGATCTCGAGCCGGCGAAGATTCTGGGCACGCAGGTGTATGGCGCGAAGGTGGTGCGCATCGCGGGCAGCTACGACCAGGTCAACCGTCTGTGCTCGCAGATCGCCGACGAACATCGCTGGGGATTCGTGAATGTCAACCTGCGGCCCTACTACGCGGAAGGATCAAAGACGGTGGGTTTCGAGATCGCAGAACAACTCGGCTGGCGGCTGCCGGACAACGTGGTCGTGCCGATGGCGGGCGGCTCGCTGATCGTCAAGATCAAGAAGGCGTTCGATGAGCTGATCGCTCTCGGGCTGGTGGATCCGAAGCCGGTGAAGTTCTTTGGCGCGCAGGCGACCGGGTGCTCGCCGATCTCGACCGCGGTGAAGACCGGCAAGACCGAGATCGAGCCGCAGAAGCCGTCAACCATTGCGCGGTCATTGGCGATCGGCAATCCGGCGGACGGTCACTATGCGATTCGGGCGATCACCAAGACCGGCGGATGGTCAGAGGATGTGTCGGATCCCGAGGTAGTGGAATCGATCCAGCTGCTGGCGGAAACGGAAGGCATCTTCACGGAAACCGCGGGCGGAGTGACAGTGGGCTGCACGCGCAAACTGGTTCGCGACGGCCGCATCTTGCCGGACCAGGTCACCGTGGTCTGCATCACAGGCAACGGTTTGAAGACTACCGACGCGCTGGCGGGGGCGTACGAAGAGCAAGCGGCAATCGCGCCGAAGCTGGTCGAGTTCGAGCGATACCTGGCGAACACGCTGGACGTTGCCGAGACAGTGGAGGCCTGAATGTCGATCACGGTACAGATTCCGACGGCCTTGCGCCGGCATACATCCGGCGTCGGCAACCTCAGCTGCACAGCCGCGAACCTGGGCGAGTTGTTTTCCGTGCTGGACGAGAGATTTCCGGAGTTGAAGCCGCATTTGCGAGATGAGGCGGGACAGATCCGGCGGTTTCTGAACGTCTATGTGAATGAGGAAGACATCCGCTTCCTGGGCGGGCCGACGTACGCATTTCAGGACGGAGATGAGATCTTGCTGGTGCCTTCGATTGCGGGTGGGTCGTAAGGGGAGGAGTCGGCCGCACATCGCCAGCCGTTGAGCGCGGCAACAACTTGACAGAATCCGGAACCGCGCTTGCACGGAGACCTTGCGGCACAGATTGGTTCGATCGAAACGTCTCCTCAACCCCATGCTTGAATAGGGGTCGTCTCACACCGCCTTTTCTTTTTGCCGCACAGTGAGCACCGGACACTCGGCCAGGCGAACTACTTTTTCGGCGACCGATCCGAAGACCCAGCGCTCCAGCCCGGTCGACCCGTGCGTAGAAATCACGATCAGGTCGGCGTTCTCCTTCTTGGCGATTAGGACGATCTCATCGGCGGCCGGGCCGTGCCCCACCAGCGTACGCACCTTCACGTTCTTGCCGACTAACTCCGCCCGCGCTTTGCGCAACTGCACTTCGGCATCCGCGTGGAGATACTGCTCGTACTCGGGGATCTTGAAGACGTAGTTGGGATCGGGCGGCAACGTGGGCACGGCGGGAACCACGTTCACCAGCAGGAGTTCGGCACCAAAATGCTCGGCCAACTCGCTGGCCGTGCGGATGCAAGTGCAGGCAGGTCCGCTAAAATCGGTCGGGCAAACAATGCGATGAACCGGCAGCATGGCGGAGTTCCTCGGAGCGCTGAATTATAAAGCAAGGAGCCGGCTGGGGGCCCTTGCGGAGTCGGACCGGGCTCGTCTATAATCTAACTAACTGGTTAGTTAATCACTAAGACATAAAGCGGACTAGGACTTTCGAGGGACACCATGGCCACGGGGCAGGCACGAGCTCGATTGGGGTCGAGGGGCCGGCCGGAAGAAAGCCGCACTGCGATCTTGCAGGCTGCCATCCGCGAGTTTGCTCGGGAGGGGGTAGCGGGCGCGCGCACGGACGCGATCGCCAAGGCCGCCAAGGTCAACAAGGCCCTGCTCTACTACTACTTCCACGACAAGGACGCGCTCTACGGGGCGGCGCTGGATCATGTGTTCCAGGAACGCAACCGGCGCCTGATGCCGGTGCTGGCTGCGGATGTGCCGCCCGGGGAAAAGATCCTGCGCTACGTGGGTGCGTTTTTTGACTTCCTCGCGGAGAACCCGGCGCACCGCGAGATGGTGCAGCGCGAGATGTTCAACCAGCCGCGCCGCGGGCAGATGCAGCGCATCGTGAGACTCTACATGAAGCCCCTGTACGACGAGATGCTCAAGGTGTTCCGCGAAGGAATTGCCGCCGGCACTTTTCGTCCGGTCGACCCGATGCAGTTCATCCCGTCCATGGCGGCCGTCGTGGTGCATTACTTCGGCAGCGCCGCGTTTCTGAAATTCATGACCCATGAAGATCCGTTGAGTCCGCAGCGGCTGGCCGCACGGCGGGCCGCCGTGCTCGACTTTATTTCCGCAGCTCTCTTCCAACCCAGCGCTCTGCCCGTGGAAGGAGAAGATCAGTGAATCCGCGCAACCGTATTTTCATGTTGCTGGGAATCATTTTCGTCATTGCACTCAGCTATTACCTGGTCTCGACGCCGAGCAACAAGGATTTGGTCCTGATCGGAACGGTGGATTCGAACCAGGTGATCGTGAGCCCGCAGATCCAAGGCCGGCTGCAAAAGCTGCTGGTGGATGAGGGAACGCCCGTCAAGACGGGCGATCTGATTGCCGTCATTGATCCAGAGGAGCTGAAGGCACAGGAGGCAGCAGCGGCAGCGACGATCGCGAGCCTGCGCTCGAAGGTCTCGGAGATGCATTACACAGAACAATCGACCAAGGGGTCGACCACGAGCGACGTGGCCAATGCACAGGCCAAGCTGCAATCCATGAAGTCGCAACTGATGCTGGCGCAAGCGACGTTGCAGCGGACTGAGAGCGACAGCCGCAGGACGATTGAACTCGCGAGACAGGGTGTGGCATCGGATCAGGAGCGGGTGCAAGCAGAGATGAACCTGGCCGCAGCGCAAGCCAACTTGCAGTCGCTCAAAGATCAGGTGCGCGCGGCTGAAGCCGATCTGAGTTCCGCCATGGCGCGCACGCACCAGGCGGCCGCTGCGCTGAGCACAGTGGCTTCAACCCAGGCTGATCTGAAGAATGCAGAAGATATCAAGCGCCAGGCCGAGGTGCGGCTCGGCTACACCAAGATTTACGCACCCGTGACGGGCACGGTGTCGGTGCGAGCGGCGCGGCAGGGCGAGGTGCTCAACGTCGGGTCGCCCATCGTGACCGTCGTGGATTTGAACGACACCTGGGTGCGGGCGGCGATCCCCGAGACGCAGGCGGACCACATCGGGCTGGGAGACACACTGCGGGTGCGGCTGCCGGGCGGGACCATCACCTCGGGCAAGGTCTTTTTCAAAGGCGCAGAGGCCGACTTCGCGACTCAACGGGACGTGAATCGCCGAAAGCGCGACATCCGGACGATCGTGTTGAAAGTGCGGCTCGACAATCCCAAAGGCGCGTACGTGCCCGGCATGACCGCCGAGGTGCTGGTGTCACCGAACCAATTGAACGGGTCTCCCAGGCAGGATGCCTCGGCGGAGTAGCACCCATGACAACGGACCTCAAGACGAAGGAGGCTGCGGCCGCCGGCCACGGGTGCGAAGGGCCGGAGAAGAACGGCCAGAATGCGATCGACGTCGAGCGCATCGTCAAGAAGTACGGCGACTTTACCGCGGTGGATGACATTACGTTCCACGTGGGAGATGAGGAAATCTTCGGGCTGCTCGGGCCGAATGGAGCAGGCAAGTCGACGCTGATCCGCATGATGACCACGCTCATCCCGATCACGGGTGGACGAGCGGTGGTGGCGGGGCACGACGTGAAGAAAAATCCGGACGCTGCGCGCCGGTGCATTGGCGTGATTCCGCAGGCGCTGACCAGCGACCTGGATCTGACCGTCGAAGAAAACCTCAACATCTATGCGAAGCTCTACGACGTGCCCGCGCAACGACGGAAGGCCGCCATCGATGAACTGTTGGAACTGGTCGACCTGAAGAAGTGGCGCGACGCCCAGACGAAGACGCTTTCGGGCGGGATGCGGCGGCGGCTGGAGATTGCGCGCGGGCTGGTGCATAGTCCGCGGATCTTTTTTCTGGACGAGCCCACCACGGGCCTGGATCCCGTATCGCGCGTGGCCGTTTGGGAAATGCTCACAAACATTAAAAAGAACCGCCAGCTCACGGTGCTGATCACGACGCACTACATGGACGAGGCCGACCGGCTCTGTGACCGGATCGCGATTGTCGATCACGGCAAGCTGGTGGCTCTCGACACGCCGGCGGCGTTGAAGGCGAGCGTGCCGGGATCGAACGTGATCGAAGTGCAGTTTGAGAAGCTGCCCGCCGATTGGGAGCAGCGGCTACGCGGACTCTCGGATGTAACTTCTGTGCAGCCAGAGGGGGCGGGAATGTTCCGCGTGCTGACCGGCAACGGGTCGCGCACGACCACCGAGCTGGTAGAGATGGCGGTGCAGGCCGGCGTGCCGGTCAAGACGCTGACGGTGCAGAGCACGACGCTCGATGACGTGTTCGTGCACTACACGGGGCGCCAACTGCGCGACGAACTCGTGAAAGCCTACGGCTTTGTGATGCCACAGCGCCCGGGGTTGCAGCCATGAACCGGATGATGGCCATCGTTGAACGTGAGATGCGAAAGTTCTTCCGCTCGCCCGCCCTGATGCTGGTGTCGATGATTTTCCCCCTGGTGCAGTTGATTGTGCTGGGCAACGCGTTTGGGGGAAAGATCCGCGATGCCCGGCTCGGCGTCGTCGATCAGGATGGGGGCACGCAAGCGCTGAAGATCCGCCAGACGTTTGATTCGGTGCGCGCCAACATGCGGACGTTCGTGCCGGTCTACTACGACAACGAGAGGACGGCTCGCGAGGACGTGCGCAACGGCAAGATCCAAGGGGCGGTGATCATCCCGCCACAGTACTCAAGGCGAGTCTATGAGCAGAACCGTCCGCAGATTGCGCTGGTCGTCGACAACAGCGACAATTTCATGAGTGCGACGCTGGAGCAGGAACTAGCCGACATCACAACCGCGCTCAACACGCCAACCGTGGAGCCGCGCATTCTGCAGCAGACGGTCCTGCAGATTGTGGAGCTTTACCCGTACATCGAGTACATGAAGTACCTGCTGCCGGGGTCGATCACGCTGGCGATGTTCGTGTCGGTAATGATCGGCGGAGGGATGCTGTACATCGACGACAAGGCCCGTGGTGTACACGAAGGATACCTGGTGACGCCCATTACCAAAGCTGAACTCGTGCTGGGATTGAACTTGGCGGGCGCCATCAAGGCGGTGCTGACGGGGCTGGTGATCACCATCATTGGATCCCTGATCGCCGGTGTCAGCACGCTCTTTGATCCTCTGACTGCGTTCGGACTGGTCCTCATGATTGTAGTCACGTCGATTGCGCTAAACACCTTGATGTTTTTGCTGGTGGTGCGAGTGGACGATCCGCTGGTGCCGCGTGCGATTTTCGGGATTCTGAATACGCTGCTATTCTTCCCCAGCGGGGCGATCTACCCGATCCAGGCCTTCCCGGCATGGCTGCGTGTGATTGCGAAAGTGGACCCGTTCACCTACGCGGTGCGGGGCTTCAAAGGACTCCTCCTGAAGGAGGCCGGGTTCGCGGCGATTGTGCCCGACATGGTGTATCTGGCGGTCTTTGGGACCGTCGCGCTGGCGATCGCAACTCCATTGTTCAAGCGGACGCTGTGACTACGCCCGATAGCAAAAGCTAGGGGCTTTAAGAGCCACGCCCGCTATGGCAGGCGTTTCGGTTCTTAGGGGCAGTCCGCGCCGTAGAATTTCCGATGCCGAGGCGTGGTCTCGGGTTGTATTTAGACCACGCGAACACCGATGGAGCCGATTCCAAAGTTTCTTCGGAGCAGGCTTTCCACCAGGGCATGGTTGCGAGCTTCCTCTCGGGTCTACTTTCACCAGCACTCGATCGGCACTTTCAGCCTTATCGAGCAGCTTGGCGACAAAGGATGACCATGCGGCATCGTGTACCGATTTGGCAAGCATACCGCCGGCCAAGCCTTTGACATTGAAATCTTCCACGGCGATTCGACCGTAGTGCTTGACCAGTTCACGGGATAGTTTGTGTTGAAAATCATGGCGTTGATGGAACACATGGCGGTGCAGCTTGGCGGTGAGCCTACAGGCCTTGCGCCAGCCCGAAAAACGTTTGGTACAGCGAGACACATGACGTTGCTTTCGGCGCAATTGCCTTTGTGCCCTCCGATAACAACCTGGGTTTGGGGTTGTCTTTTGCCGTTTTCTGGAACTTTTAGCCTCCCCCGGGTTTCCGTTATCCTAGAAGCCTATGACCCTGATGGATGCCAAGGAATACGATGACGCAGGAGCGCGGCGACGGAACATTCGCATCCTCGCAATCATCGGGACGCTGATGGTCCTGGGATTTCTGGCGTACCAACTCCGCTTCTGGCCGCAGGAGCGACTGGTGGACAAGTTTTTTGCGGCGTTGCAGAAGCAGGACTACTCGACGGCCTATGGAATCTACCGGGCAGACCATGGCTGGAAGCAACACGAGCAGCAGCATGCCGACTACCCGTATAACGATTTTTATCGCGACTGGGGACCGGGCGGAGAGTGGGGGCTGGTCAAGAGCTACAAAATCTTCGCCAGCGGCGAGTGCCCGAAAGGGGGCAGCGGCGTGATTGTGGAAGTCATCGTCAACAACCGGGCAGACCACGAGCAACTCTACGTGCAAAAATCCGATAAGACCTTCAGCCCGTCGCCCTGCAGTTAGTTCTGCCATCGCTTGCCGGCCGTTAGGCCTGCGGCTGAGACAGCGCTTCCAGCGTCTTCTGGAGCGACGCTTCATCGCCAACACTGGTGCAGGATTTCGAGCGGTCGATCTGGCGCATCAAGCCGCAGAGCACCTTTCCCGGACCCACCTCGACGAAGCGAGCGACTCCCTGCGCAATCAGCAGCCGGATAGACTGGTCCCACTTCACCGATCCCGTCACTTGCCGAACCAGGGCATCGCGACTGGCATGGGCGTCGCCCACGAGAGCGGCATCGACGTTGCAGACGACCGGAACATTCGGTTTGCGGAGCGCCAGAGTCTGAAGATCGGTGGCGAGGCGATCCTGGGCAGGCTTCATGAGCGCGCAATGGAAAGGCGCGCTGACTTGCAGCATCACGGCCCGCTTGGCACCACGGTCGCTGGCAAGTTTGGTGGCGCGTTCGACGGCTGTGGTGTTTCCGGAAATGACGATCTGCTCGCCCGAGTTGATGTTGGCCGCGTCGCAGACTTCTCCTTGCGCAGCGTCGGCACAGACGGCCGCGACTCTCTCAGCTTCCATTCCCAGGATAGCGGCCATGGCGCCGACGCCGACAGGCACTGCCTCCTGCATGTACTTGCCCCGGTTGCGCACGGTGCGGACGGCGTCCGCAAACGTCAGCGTTCCCGCGGCGACGTGGGCTGAGTATTCGCCGAGGCTGTGACCAGCGACGAAGGCAGGCTGCAGTCCCCGTTCATCCAAGACGCGCCACGCAGCGACCGAAGCTGTGAGGATCGCAGGCTGAGTGATTTCAGTCAGGCGGAGTTGCTCTTCGGGGCCCTCGAAGCACAGCTGCGAAAGCTTGTAGCCGAGAGCAGCGTCGGCCTCGTCGAAAGTCCGCTTGGCGACGGGGTATCGGTCGGCAAGTTCTTTACCCATGCCGACGGCTTGTGAACCTTGACCGGGGAAGAGAAAGGCGGTTGAAGTCGTCATAGAAAGTGTTCTGGATTGTAGTGGCCCGCGCCGCACGGTCTGTAGGCTGTCGGCGCGGCCAGAAATTAGTCCTTATCAATTCGTGTCCCAGGCCATGTCGTCCGCTTGAGGAATGCGGAGACGCTGTGCTTGCGAACTCGCGCCATGGGTCCCTCGCTTCGCTCCGCCTGAAAAGGTAGCCTTTGTTCCACAACCTTTACGCGATGCCAGATTAGGTGGTTGCGGTAGTCACCGGGCGAATCGCCGCAATTCCCTTTTCAATCTCCGCGTTCACCCGGCTCTCGGAGAACTCGGAAGCCACGCGGATCGCATTCTTGATCGCGTTGGAGTTGGAAGATCCGTGGGTGATGATGCACACGCCCTTGATGCCGAGTAACGGAGCGCCGCCGTATTCGGTGTGATCGAGGCGCTTCTTGAAATCGATGAACGCGCTGCGCGAAAGCAGGTAGCCGACTTGACGCGTGATCGTGGCCCGCAGCGCCTCTTTCAGCGCCGCACGAACGAGGTTGGCAACACCTTCTGACGTCTTCAGAGCGACGTTGCCGACGAATCCATCTGTGACGATGACATCGACTTCCCCGTTGTAGAGGTCCCGGCCTTCGACGTTGCCGACGAAATGAAGGGGCAGGTGTTTCAGAAGCTGGAAAGCCTCGCGGGTAAGTTCGTTACCCTTGGTCTCTTCTTCCCCGATTGACAGCAGTCCAACGGTCGGCCGCTTGGTACCAAACATGGAACGGAAATAAATCTCGCCCATCACCGCAAATTGCTCCAGGTTGTGGGGCTTGCAGTCGACGTTGGCGCCGACATCGAGAAGCATGGCGCCGGTCCGCAATGCAGTCGGAAAGACCGCCGCCAGGGCAGGTCGATCAACCCCAGGCAACGCGCCCAGAACCATCTTCGCCGTGGCCATGGCAGCGCCTGTGTTGCCCGCAGTGACGAAACCGGCGGCTTGTCCGTCGCGGACCAGACGGACTCCGACCCGCATGGTGGAGTCGCGCTTGGCACGGACAGCCTGCGCGGCCTTGTCCTCCATGGTGATGACTTCGCTCGCGTGGACGACTTCGATGGGAAGCTGTGAGGTCCAGCGATAACGGCTCAGTTCGGCCTTGAGTTGCTGCTCAGGGCCGACCAGGAGAACGCGGGTGCCGAAGTGACGGGCGGCATGGATCGCGCCTTCGATTTCCGGTTTCGGCGCGCGATCCGAACCCATCGCATCCAGAGCTATGACGCTTGGCATGGAGTGCGGCGCGGGCTACTTGGTTTCCTCAACCTCAACCACTTCGCGGCCCTTGTAATATCCACACTTGACGCACGCACGATGTGGCATCTTCTTTTCGTGGCAGTTGGGACACTCCGACAGCGAGTGCTTCGAGAGGGCATCGTGCGCCCGCCGGGTGGAAGTTCGTTTTTGCGAGTGTCGCCGTTTTGGATTAGGCATTGAAAATTCCTCATGGGGCGGGCCCTTTGGGGCCAAGCCAAATTTCGATCAATCGCGAATCCTTGCGTCCGTGCCGTTACTCCCGCGATTCTTGGCGGCGCCGGAAGCCGCAATCAGTGATCCAGTTTTTCGCGAATCTCTTTTAGAGCCGCCCATCGTGGATCCTGCAACAGTTGCACGCAGGAGCAGAGCTCGGCGTTCCTGTTCTTGCCGCAGACCGGGCAAAGCCCCTTACAGTCCTCGCGGCAAATCACTTTCAGAGGAAGCGAAAGCAGCACCTGCTCGCGCAGAGCGTCTTCGAGCAGCATGCCTCCCCCTTGGTAGTAGCCAATCTCGGCCTCGGCTACAGTCACCGAGAGTTCCTCATGCCCGGCGTCGGTACCCAACGGACGATACAGCAGGTCGAAGGTGCGCGCGACCTTTTGCACGACCGGATCGAGACAACGCGCACAAGGCAGTTCCAGGCTGGTCGAAAGATCGCCTTGCAGCCGTATGTCCTTGACGACCTGATGTTTCCCGTGGTGCTCTTCGACCAGTTGGGCACGTCCACTGGTGACAAGCGACGTGCCTTGACGCACGTCGGCTCCGAAATCGATGGCATCGGGAGGGAACTCCTCTTGAAAATCAATAGGATGGAGTTCTAACTCGGCGACTTCGATGAACATCGGGAACCTCCGCGCCCACCTTAGATCTACCGCGAAGGCCCGCGGAAACACGCCCACAGGCGTAAGTTCTCCAGGGAGCAACACTTAAGCATAAAGGTGGCTGGGAGGGAGTGTCAAGAACGCGGGATTGGGGATCGGGGCGGCAGCCTTGCGTTCGCATACCCCACGAGTGTGCCCCGGCTCGAGGAATCTCTGCGAACGGACTGTTGTAGACTGAGCGAAAGCACCTGTCTACCGCTGCGGAGGGATGCGTGAGCGGTTGAAACGGGCGGTCTTGAAAACCGCTGTACGGGAAACCGTACCGGGGGTTCGAATCCCTCTCCCTCCGCCAGCTAATTTCTGCAACTCCAATCACTTGCCTGCTGCGGAATCGTGGAAGGCGACTTGAACAAAAGGCGTTTCGGTGTCCTCTGGGTGTCCCAACTAGCGGCGCGACTCCGCGATTTGGTTCTCTTGCATAGCCGTCGCGATTCCGGAACATCCTCGGCCGACGTCTTGATGTAGTCGCCAGTCGTCAGCGGTCTCAACGAGTTATAATGGCGGGGAGCATTGCGGCGGGGGTGCCTTTGGTCACCGACGTCGGTAATCTAGGGTATTTCGGCTTCTTGACCGATAGTCTAGTATCACAGGTCGTCAATTTGCTCGAAGCGGAAGTGGTACTCGTACTTCTTCCGGCGGAGTTTAACTTCCATGGCTAAAGACAAATTGAAAAAGTCGGAAAGCAAGGGCGGTCGCGAACCCAAGACCGTGGTCCTAAGCCCTTGCGTGGGGAACTGCGGGGACAACTGGGGTGGGGCTGTCGCGGTCAGTGCAACGAACAATGACTTTTCGCTGGCCTCCAGTGCATTCATCATTGCGCGTGCAAAAGCAAATGAGCGGTGATAGCCTGCCTTTAGGATCATCCGGCCGTTAATTTCACATACAGATATAAAGGCACCTCCCTGTTGTATTTGGAACGCTCCGTCTGGGCGAAGGGCGAGTATGTGTTCTCCATGTGGAACACTTACCTTTATCGCATTGCCATCCATGCGGATCGGTAGTTGACTCACCGGTCGGTCAAGTTGGAGACAAGTTCGTGCCCAATCAGTGTTCCCGATATTCTGCGCATGATGGTCTGCTCGATCTACGGCAACATAAAGCTGATAAATGGCGAGTAGTCGCGGATCAATCTTGATGACACCAAGTACCTCGGGGCCTCTGGTTCGTGCCACGAAATCATTGACCACCGCTTGAGCAGCCGGCGGAATTGGGAACCGTGGCGGAGCCTCGACTTCGCGTTCTGGTAGTTGTTCCACTGCAATGCGGTACGGTGCCCACAGTGCTTCAGCCTGCTCAATCGTCAGTTGTGGGTCGAACCAACATGTTTCCCGGAGATAGGTAACAGCCTCCTCCTTCTCCATCCATCCTAGGAGCACGACACCGTCTAGCGTTTGTGGCATTTCCAACCCCGCGAAAGGATGGCTTGGTCGCATCTTTTTTGTTCGGCTTGACAATGGCGATCACCTGAATCAGCGTAAAGGATCCGGGGTCTTTCATCATCATGCGAAGTTCAGGAATGGCGTTCTTTGCATGTGCCTTCGCCATCTCGATGTTATAGGCTTCTTGCGAAATTTGCGCTATGCCCACTCCACCCAATAGCAGTACTGTTAATACTTTATTCATGTCGGTCTCCTGTCACCCAACGCGGCCGATCGCCCTCGATCAACATTCGTAAATGAGCCTATTGTTCCCCGCGTAATACCATCTAACGTGTGTCCATTTAACGTGTGTAGACTACCAAAATCAAGCCCCAGATCATCAGGGGCGTGCAGAACCTCAGAGGGCGGAGGCCGTTTGGCAAGAACGTGCGCCAACTCCGGGAGAAGCGTGGGTGGTCGCAGGAACGACTTGCGGAGATTGCCAATCTGCATCGCAACTACGTAGGGAGCGCGGGGAGCAGAACGTTTCAATCGACAACATCGAAAAGCTTGCCCATGCCCTGGGCGTCAGACCTGAGAAATTGTTTGCCGGAATCCCGTAGTCTTGGCGACTGGTACTCCCTCCTAGTCCAAATTAGCGCGTCCTTCAGCGTTGCCTCAGCGGTGCGTCTGAACTGCCAGCGGAGGTCAGCACCATCCAGAGCCTCCCCCGTTCTCCAGCATCGTTCAGCGTTGCGAAGTCGCAAATACGCTCGGTGCTCGGCGTGAGCGAACCGTACTCATCGGACATT
>WNFS01003097.1_pt1 | contig 13043 bp, 9 predicted proteins | sample 5400141 | NCBI WGS metagenome assembly WNFS01 (sample SAMN13153358, study PRJNA577476) | soil metagenome | isolation source: 60 cm saprolite under Madrone tree | place: USA:California | collected 2016-06-14
TGGCCGAAGACGCCGATCTGACCATCGCTATCCGCCGCCTCGGTTGGCGGGTAAGCTACGACGAACAGGCCATCGCCTGGACGGAAGCCCCAGAAACAGCAGGGCAATTGATTCGCCAGCGTTTCCGCTGGACCTTCGGCACGTTGCAATCCTTCTGGAAGCATGGCGACACGCTTCTGCGGCCAAAATACGGAACGCTCGGCTGGATCGCGCTTCCGAACATCTTTGTATTTCAGCTGGTGTTGCCACTGATTTCGCCGATCATCGACCTCATGTTCTTTGGCTCGCTGTTTCTCTGGGTCCTGGCGCAGTTCCGCGTCACGCGGCTGCCTCAACTGTGGACCACCGCGGACGTGGAAAAATCGGTGCTCTTCTTCCTGGGCTTTCTGCTCATCGACATACTCACGTGCATGGTGGCCTTCGCCTTGGAGCACAAGGAAGACTGGACGCTGCTGATCCCCGTCTTGTTGCAGCGCTTCTACTACCGCCAGTTGATGTACGTGGTGCTTTTCCGATCTGTGAAGGAAGCGGTGAGCGGGCGTCCCGTGGGCTGGCGCGGGGTCGAATCGGAAGCTCCGCCACCGGCACCCAAAGCCCCGCCCAAGCCCGCCCCCGCTGAGGGAAACTGAGCTTGCTCACGCCTCCGGATGCCGGGCGTCTGATTTGCTGGGTGCCGTACACTTGCCCTCAAATGTCACACGCCGCAATTTCCTGAAGACTTCCGTCGCGGCCAGCGCCAGCCTGGTCTTGCCGCTGTATCTTCCCGTTCAGCGAGATCTTCTCAGCGACGCAGGTCACTCCGCAAACCACTCCTTTTCGCCCAACGCGTGGCTCGAAATATCGCCGGACGGCGAGGTGAAGATCTGGTGCGGCAAGTCCGAGATGGGACAAGGCGTTCGCACGGCGCTCCCGACGATCGTGGCCGAGGAACTTTGCTGCGATTGGCGTCGCGTGCAGGTCGTCCAAGCTGATCTCGACCCGAAATATGGAGATCAACTCACCGGCGGCAGCCTCAGCGTTCGCACTTCCTATGACAATCTGCGTAAAGCCGGCGCTACCGCCCGTGAGATGCTCCTCTCTGCCGCCGCCGCGCAATGGAACGTTTCCCGTTCCGAATGTCGCGCCGAATCCAGCTTCGTCACCCACGCATCCACCCAGCGTAGGCTGGCCTTCGAACAACTCCTGGCAGCCGCTTCCGCTCTTCAGCCTCCTGCCGATCCGCCGTTGAAGAATCCCTCCGACTTTGCGCTCATCGGCAAGCCCACCCGCCGCACCGACTTGCTCGCCAAAGTAACCGGCGCCGCCAAGTTCGGCCTGGACACGCGACTTCCCGGAATGCTCATCGCCTCAGTGGAGCGCAGTCCCGTCTACGGCGGTACGCCGCGCCGCTTCAATGCGGACGAGGTCAAATCCTCTCCGCACGTCCGCGCAGTTTTTGAAGTCAAGTCCGCCCACCTCACACATCAATTCGGAGAAACCTCAGGACCCGGCAGCCGCAATTACACCTGCTCGGGCGTTGCCGTTGTTGCCGATTCCACGTGGGCTGCCATGCAAGCCCGAAAACTTCTCAAGGTTGAATGGAACGAAACACCATTGGCAGCCGAAAGCACCGCCGGCCTCCGGGAAAGAGTGCTCCATCTGGCTTCCGAGCCTTGTCCCATCGTGCGCAACGACGGCGATTTCGAAAAGGCACAAGCCACCGCAGCCAAGCAAATCGAAGCCGTTTATGAAGTTCCTTTCCTGGCGCACGCCACCATGGAGCCCATGAACTGTACGGCCCACGTCCGCGATGGCGAGTGTGAGCTCTGGGCTCCGACGCAAGTTCCAGGGGCAGCCGCGGAATCCGTGGCCCAAGCGCTGGGTATTCCGCGCGAGCGCGTCAAAGTGCACATCACGTTTATCGGGGGAGGCTTTGGCCGCCGCCTAATTCAGGACTACGCCGTCGAAGCGGCCCTCATCTCCCGCGATGCCGGCGCGCCCGTGCAGGTCGTCTGGTCCCGGGAAGACGACATGCGTCACGATTTCTACCGCCCGGCGGCCTGTCACGTCTTGCAAGCCGGCCTGGACGCTGAAGGCAAATTGCTCTCCTGGCGGCACCGCGGCTCTTCGGCATCCATCGAAACCTTTTACAACGGCACTGGCATTTCACCTCAAGCCGCGGCCCAGGTCGATTCCCTCGACTTTCCTGCTCTCTTTATTCCAAATTTCCGGCTGGAGTTCGCTGTCGCCGAATCCGGCATGCCCCTCGGTTACTGGCGCTCCGTTGATGCCTCCGGCAACCAGTTCGTACTCTCGAGTTTCTTTGATGAAGCCGCGCATGCCGCCGGCCGCGACCCCCTTGAATTTCTGCTCGCCACGTTTGGCCCTTCGCGAAAGATCGACTTGGGAAATCAGCAAAGCCTTGACGTTGGCCGCCGCCGCGGTGTCATCGAGTTGGCCGCGGAAAAGTCTGGTTGGCACAAACCGCTGAGGGCGGGCCGTGGCCGCGGAATCGCCGCCGCGTTTGGCTGGGGCAGTTACGTCGCGCAGGTTGCGGAAGTCACCTGTGACGCCAAGAAAGGCGCACTACGCGTCGATCGCGTGGTTTGTGCCGTGGATTGTGGCACAGCCGTCAATCCTCTCAGCGTGAGGGCGCAAATGGAAGGCGCGATCAATTTCGGCTTAGCGCAAGCCCTGAAAAGCGCGATCACTATTTCCGGTGGACGAGTGGAGCAAAGCAATTTCCACGACTACGAGGTGCTGCGCATGAGCGACGCCCCGCCCGTCATCGAAGTCCATATCGTGCCCAGCGCCGCGCCGCCGGGCGGCTGCGGCGAACCCGGCGTTCCACCGGCGGCCCCCGCGGTTGCCAACGCCATTTTCGCGGCGACTGGAAAACGCCTGCGGCGGCTGCCAATCCGCGCCGCCGATCTGCGCTCGGCTTAAATGAGTTTCCGCGGATTTTCATCTTGACCGCTAGTTGTTGTAGGATATCGTTCTGCTGGAGGGAGGTTTCCATGGCCATCAGTTTCACCTTGAACGGCAAAGCCCAATCCGTCGACGTCAGCCCGGACATGCCGCTGCTCTGGGTCTTGCGCGACACCCTGAACATGACCGGCACGAAATTCGGCTGCGGCATGGCGCTCTGCGGGGCTTGCACCGTGCACGTCAACGGCGAAGTAACGCGTTCCTGCATCACTCCGGTCTCGAGCGTCGCCGGCAAGAAAATAACCACCATCGAAGGTCTCTCCGCCGATGGCAGCCACCCGGTGCAACAAGCCTGGATGGAAGAAGACGTTCCGCAGTGCGGCTACTGCCAGTCCGGACAAATCATGTCGGCGGTAGCGCTGCTTTCGAAGAAACCCAACCCCACCGACATCGACATCGACGATGCCATGAGCGGCAACATCTGCCGCTGCGGCACCTACCAGCGAATCCGTAAGGCCATTCACCGGGCTGCGTCCATGCAGGCGGGGAAGGCGAAGTCCGCCGCTTAAGCCATCTTTAACCGCAGTTGCCGCAACACGTCACGAGGTGTCCCATGGCGAATGCTTCCGTTGTAAACCGTCGCGATTTCCTGAAGACCGGTGCCGCAGGAGGTGTGGCGCTGGTCATCGGCTTCCATCTCTCTCTGAACGCTTTTGCCGATCAAGCGGAGGAGCAGGAAAAGAAAACTCCCAATCCTTTTGATGCGTGGGTGCGCGTCACTCCGGACAACAACGTCACGCTGATTCTTGGCAAGTCCGAGATGGGCCAAGGAATCATGACGGCACTCCCCATGATCCTGGCGGAGGAGCTGTGCCTGGATTGGAAACGCGTGAAGATCGAGCAAGCGCCGACCAATCCCAAGATTTATGACCACGGCACCGGCGGCAGCGGCAGCGTCTCTGGCTCCTGGATGCCGATGCGCCGGGCAGGCGCGGCGGCGCGCGAAATGTTCGTTTCTGCCGCGGCGGCACGCTGGAACGTCAGTCGCGACACTTGCAAAGCCCAGGACGGTGGCATTCTCCACGGCGCGCGCAAGAATTTCCTAACCTACGGTGAACTTGTCTCGGACGCAGCGAAACTCCCTGTGCCGGACTTCAACACCGTCCCGCTCAAGAATCCCAACGATTTCACCATCATCGGCCATGACACGCGGCGTTTTGAAGGCCGCGACAAGGCTACCGGAGGCGCAATATTCGGTCTTGATTCACGCGTGCCCGGCATGCTGTTCGCGGTTATCGCGCGCGCTCCGGTTTTCGGCGGAAAAGTAAAGTCTTTTGACGCCACAAAAGCCAAAGCCGTGCCTGGCGTCCGGGAAGTCTTCGCCATCGATCCTGTGGGGCAAGGTGCATTCACCGCAGGCGGCGTGGCTGTCCTCGCAGATAATTCCTGGGCGGCTATTCAGGGCCGCAAAGCCCTCCAGGTTGCCTGGGACGAAGGCCCGGCCGCATCGGAATCCTCCGCGTCGCTCCGGCAGCAGTTTCTTGACAATGCCGCCAAGCCAGGCAAGGTGGTCCGCAACGAGGGCGATGCCGGGGCGGCTCTTGCCGGGGCCACAAAAAAAATTGAAGCCATTTACGAATTCCCTTTTGCGGCTCACGCCACCATGGAGCCCATGAACTGTACCGTGCATATCCGGCCTGACGGTGCGGAAGCGTGGGTGCCGACGCAGGCCCCGCAATGGGCGCAGCAGGTCATCGCTCAGACCGCAAAACTGCCTCCCGAGAAAGTGATCGTGCATACCACGCTGATGGGCGGGGGCTTTGGCCGGCGCTATCAGGCGGACTTCGTTATGGAAGCGGCGCAAGTGGCAAAGGTTTCCGGCAAGCCGGTCATGGTATTTTGGACCCGCGAAGACGACATGCAGCACGGTTTCTATCGTCCCGCCTCCTATCACCATTTTTCGGGCGCTCTCGATGCGAAGGGCAATCTCGCCGCCTGGAAACATTTCCAGACTTCCACGTCTATCGAAGCGATGTGGAACCCCAAGGGCGAAGAGAATCCGGAAAAGTCCGAATTCGCCACCGCCGCGTTCATTCCCTATCAAACACCGAATTACCGTGTTGAATACACGCTCGCAAAATCGTCCGTGCCGCGCGCCTGGTGGCGCTCCGTCGAGCATTCCACCAGCGGCTTCGTGGTCGAATCATTTGTGGACGAAGTCGCTGCTGCGGCCGGCGCCGACCCGCTGGAATTTCGCCTGCGCCTCATCGGAGAGGATCGCAAAATACCCGATTTCACCAACCCGAAGGAAGGCAAGCCTCTCGACACCGCTCGCCTTAAGGGTGTGTTGCGCCTCGCGGCGGAGAAAGCCGGTTGGGGCAAGCCGCTCCCCAAGGGCATTTCTCGCGGCATCGCCGGATATTATTCCTTTGAGAGCTACACGGCTGCTGTCGTTGAAGTCAGCGTGAAAGACGGCGCCGTGAAGGTGCAACGTATCGTTTACGCCGTGGATTGCGGCCGGCCCATTAATCCGGAAGGCGTTCGCGCGCAAGTCGAGAGCGCCGCCATTTACGGCCTTTCAGCCGCTTTGCACGATGCTATCACCATCAGCGGAGGCCGCGTGGAGCAGTCCAATTTCCACAACTACCAGATGCCGCGGATTGGCGAGACGCCGAAAACCGAAGTTCACGTGGTCATGAGCCAGGAAGAGCCGACCGGCATCGGCGAACCCGGATTGCCGGTAGTCGCCCCGGCCATGTGCAACGCGATTTTCGCAGCGACGGGAAAAAGAATCCGGCGCCTTCCCATTCGCACGGAAGATCTGGCATAGCGTTCCGTTCCCGCCTATTGCAGAATAGCGCGTGCCCCTGTCACCGACTTTTCTCGCCGCGATTCCGCTAGCGATCTGGGTTTATCTTCTCGTGGCCCGCGGATATTTCTGGCGCGTGAGCGAAGACAGTTTTGGGCCAAAACGTCTGGAAGACTGGCCGCGTGTTGTTGCCATTGTTCCCGCACGCAACGAAGCCCGGACCATTTCCGAAGCGGTTTCCTCGCTAGCCAAGCAAGACTACCCTGGCGAGTTCTCGATCATCGTCATCGATGATCACAGCGAAGACGGCACCGCTGCGCTCGCGCAACAAGCCGCAAATGAATTTGGCGCATCGCAGCGCGTGAAAATTCACGTCGCGTCCCCACTCGCGCCAGGCTGGACCGGAAAGCTTTGGGCGCTGAACGAAGGCATTCAATTTGCCACAAATTATTCGGCGGAATTTTTTTGGTTCACCGACGCTGATATCGAACATGCGCCGGACACCTTGCGGCGTTTGGTCTCACGCGCGGAAAAAGAATCGCTCGATCTCGTTTCATTGATGGTGTTGCTTCAGGCGAAGACGCTTCCCGAGCGCCTGTTGATTCCACCGTTTCTATATTTTTTTCTGATGCTCTATCCGCCACGATGGATCGCCGACCCGAACGCAAGCACAGCCGGAGCCGCGGGCGGATGTATTTTGTTGCGGCGAAACGTGCTCGCGCCCATCGGCGGGATTGCCTCAATTCGCGCGGAGGTGATTGACGATTGCGCGCTGGCCCGAGCCGTGAAGCGGAGGGGCGGAAAAATCTGGATGGGGCTGACGCGCGCGAGCGTGAGCTTGCGGAGTTACGGAACTTTCGCGGAAATTCGCGACCTGATTGCCCGCACCGCTTTCACCCAACTGCACTATTCCTTCCTGCTGCTCATTGTGACTTTGATCGGCTTGTGTGCAACTTACTTGCTGGCGTGGATTGCCTTTTTCACTCTGGAAGATCCGGGATGGTTGCTGGCGAGCACAGCCATCTCCATCATGACCGCGACCTACGGCGCAACGGTCAGATTCTATGGCCTCCCCTGGCTCTGGGCGTTGACCTTGCCTTTCGCCGCTGTGTTCTACGGCTATGCAACTTTCCTTTCCGCACTACGCTACTGGCTCGGCCGCGGCGGCCAATGGAAAGGCCGCGCCCAAGCACAGAACAGATGAGGCAGTCGCAAACGCCTTACGAGCGGCCTCACTTGGTTACCTTGACGGCGGCCACAGCGCCGCATACTATCAGCCGGGGAACATGAGTCAGGATCCACTCATTGGCCAGTCACTTCTGCATTACAAGATTCTCCGCAAGCTGGGCGCGGGCGGTATGGGCGTGGTGTACGAAGCGGAGGATTCGCAGCTCGGCCGCCGCGTGGCCCTAAAGTTTCTTCCCCCTGAAATGGCCCAGGACAGCCAGTTGCTGGAGCGCTTCCAGCGTGAGGCACGCGCCGCTTCTTCCCTCAATCACCCCAACATCTGCACCATCCACGCGATTGAGCAGCACGAACGCCGGCACTTCATCGTCATGGAGCTGCTAGAAGGGGGCACGCTGGCGCAGAGGATGACCCGGCAGCCGATGGAAATAGAAAAGCTGCTGCCGCTGGCTATTCAGATCGCCGACGCACTTGAATCGGCCCATGCCAAGGGCATCGTGCACCGAGACATCAAGCCAGCAAATCTCTTTCTCACCGAGCGCGGGCAGTTGAAGATTCTGGACTTCGGCCTTGCCAAGATGAACGGGGGCGCGGCCGTGCAGGGAGGTTCGGCCGTGCAGGGGGAGACCGTGATTTCCAGTCACGAACTCACTTCGCCGGGCGCAGCCGTCGGCACAGTCTCCTACATGTCACCGGAGCAGGCCCGCGGACAACTCGTGGACGCCCGCACGGACCTCTTTTCCACCAGCACGGTCCTCTACCAGATGGCTACCGGAGCGCTCCCCTTCCAGGGGGACACTTCGGCGGTCATCTTCGACGCTATCCTGAACCGCGATCCCAGGCCGGCCGCGGAGCTGAATCCCTCCCTGCCCGCCGATTTTGTGCGCATCCTGGAGAAGAGCCTTGAGAAGGACCGCAATCTGCGCTGCCAGACGGCCACCGAACTGAAAACCGACCTCAGCCGCCTGAAGCGCGATCTGGAATCGGGAAAACGGCGCGCGAAGGAGAAGGCCGATTCGGATCCCGGGGTCCAGAAGCAGGCAGGAAAATCTGTAGCTGTTCTCTACTTCGAAAATCTAAGCGGCGCCAAGGAAGACGAATACCTGCGCGACGGCATCACCGAGGACATCATTACCGAGCTCTCCAAGATCCGGGGACTGAACACTTTTTCGCGCCCCACCGTTCTGGCTTGGCGTGACAAACCGGTGACTCCCGCGCAGGTCGGCCAGCAGCTCGGCGCAGCCTATGTCCTCACCGGCACCTTGCGGCGCGCCGGCGCCCGCCTGCGCATCAACGCCCAACTTGTGGACGCACACACCGATTTTCCGCTCTGGTCGGAGCGCTTCGACCGCGAGATGAAGGACGTTTTCGAAATACAAGACGAAATGGCCCGCAAGATCGCCGAGGCCTTGCGCGTGACGCTTTCCCCGCAGGAGTTGGAGGCCCTGGCCGCCAAGCCCACGGAAAACCTGCAGGCCTACGACCTATACCTGCGCGGGAAAAGATACGCGCGGCGGCAGACCCGCCAGGACATCGAGTTCGCCCTCCAAATGTTCGAAAACGCGGTGGCCATGGACCCTAGCTTCGCCCTGGCCTATGCCGCCTGCGCCAACGCTTGCGCCATGTACTACTCCACCTTCAGCCGCGATCAGGTGTGGGTCGAACGCGCGCGGGAGGCTTCCGGCAGGGCCGTGGCGCTGCGCTGGGACCTGCCCGAAGTGCAGGTCAGCCAGGCCTGGGTCCTCTACGCCGCCGAACTCCATGATGAAGCCGTGCGCATGGTCAAAAAGGCTATCGACCGCAAGCGCGACTGCGAGGGCGCCTATTACCTGTTCTGCCGCTCCCTGTTCGCCGCGGGACGCTACCAGGAAGTTCTGGACATCGCGGAAGCCGCCATAGAAGCAAGCGGTGAAGACTACAACGTTTATGTGCCCATCATGAACTCTCTCGGCGCCATGGGCAAAGAAGAAGCCAGGCGCAACATGGCCCAGAGGTTCATCGCCGCGCTCGAGAACCACTTGAAACATGTGCCCGAGGATGCGCGAGCGCGCATCCTGATGAGCAACTACTATGCCGAATTGGATCGAGTGGACGACGCCTTGCGCGAGCTCAATCTGGCCGTCACCTTGCGCGCCAACGAGGCCTCGATTCTCTACAACGCGGCTTGCGTGTACTGCGCCCTGAAGAGAAAGCCGGAAGCCCTGGATACCCTGCACAAAGCCTGGGAAGCGGGATACAGGGATTCGGTGTGGACTCGCCGCGACCCAGACCTTACCCTCCTTCATGGCGACCCGGAGTTTGAGCGCTTGTACCCGGAGAAGCCCGCCTCAGCTCCCGCTTCCGGTTCCCACTAGTTCAGCGTCTTTCGGAATCCATAGCTTCGTGCGGGGGGAAAGTGTCTCACTAGGGAGCATCGAAAATTCTGGTGATTTGCATTCGAATTTGTTATTCTTGATGAGCATTAGGTACAGGGCTGTATCTCGATTTAAGGGAACGGCACCGGAGGCCACCATGAGCGTTGTCCCCAATTCCGGGAACGGAAAAATCACCGTGCCCGATCTCCTGCGGCGTAAGACCCAGGCTGCAGGCTCCGATTCCAACTTCCAGAAAATCACTTGCCTGACGGCGTATGACTATCCGACCGCGCGGCTGCTCGACGAAGCCGGTGTGGACGTGATTCTTGTCGGCGATTCCCTTGGCATGGTCGTGCTGGGGCATGAGAGTACTCTGCCGGTCACGATTGACGAGATGCTGCACCATACTCGCGCCGTGCGCCGCGGAGTGCGCCGCGCGCTTCTGGTGGCGGACATGCCTTACGGCAGCTATCACACCGACTTGGGTGAGTCGCTGCACAACGCCGTGCGTTTCGTGAAGGAAGCGGGAGCCGAGGCCGTGAAGGTGGAGGGCGGGGAACGCCGTCTGGAACTGATCGCGCGGCTGACGGAAGCGGAGATCCCGGTGATGGGGCACGTCGGCTTGACGCCGCAATCGGTGAACGCGCTCGGCGGGTATCGCGTGCAGGGCAAGACAGCAGATGCCGCGGTGCAGTTGATTCGCGATGCGCACGCAGTGGAAGCGGCAGGGGCATTCGCGGTGGTGCTGGAAGCAGTGCCTCGCGAGCTGGCGGCGCAGATTACGCGCGAACTGCGCATTCCGACGATCGGCATCGGCGCCGGCCCGGACTGCGACGGGCAGATTCTTGTCGTTCACGATCTTCTGGGTCTTACGTTTGGCCAGACGCCGAAATTTGCGCGTCAGTATGCCAACGTCGGAGAAGTCATCTCGAAGGCCGCGAAGGAATATTGCGAAGATGTGCACGGGGGGACGTTTCCATCCGATGGAGAGTCCTATCATGCGGCGCAGATGGCGATAGAACAGAAAGAGGCGCCCGTTAATAGCGACGGCGATTGGTAGAAAGCGAACCACGAAGTAAAGGTCAAAAGCAGATTCCTCGCTTTCGCTCGGAATGACAAACGAAATCTAGTCTTGCAAGTGGGGGAGAAGATGACGCCTCAAGAGATGCGCACGTTGTACGACTACAACGCCTGGGCCAATCATCGGGCGATGGAAACGGCATCCAAGCTCACTGCGGAGCAGTTTGTCCAGCCAATGGGCTCCAGCTTCGGTTCGGTCCGCGACACGCTTGCGCATATCTACGGTGCCGAGTGGATCTGGCTGGAACGCTTTCAGGGCCGCTCGCCTGCATCGCTACCGGATACGACGCAATTCAAGGACTTGGCGAGCTTGCGGGAGCGCTGGAACGAACACGAATCGCGCCTGCTTGCTTTCGTGCGCGGACTGACGCAATCCGACCTCGACCGTGTTATGGAATACAAGACGCTGAAGTTCGGCGTTTACAGCAATCCTCTTTGGCAATCGATGCAGCACCTTGCCAATCACGGCACCTATCACCGCGGACAGGTCACCACGCTGCTACGGCAACTTGGCGCACAGCCGATACTGACGGACCTGATGCACTTCTATCGCGAACGTGCCACAGCGGCGGGCGCGTAGTTTCGAGCATCTATCCCTCCCCCGTGGACACTATCCGAACGATTGCGTGGATGAAAGAACAGGCGCGCCAAGCGCGTGCAGAGAGCCGTATCATCGGGCTGGTGCCGACGATGGGGGCGCTGCACGCGGGACATCTTTCGCTGATCGAAAGAGCCAGGAGGGACTGCTCGCCGGTCATTGCTTCCATCTTTGTTAATCCGAAGCAGTTCGGCCCCAATGAGGATTTTTCAAAATATCCGCGCACCTTTGAGAGCGACAGCGAAAAGCTTCAGCGCGCAGGCGTGAATGCACTTTTTGCGCCGGAACCTTCGGAGATCTATCCCAATGGATTCTCGACCTACGTTAACGTCGATGGGTTGAGCGATCGGCTCGAAGGGCGCTCGCGGCCCGGGCACTTTCGAGGCGTGACGACAGTGGTCATGAAGCTGCTGCAAATTGTGCAGCCGAACTTTGCATACTTCGGGCGTAAGGATGCGCAGCAATCGCGGCTGATCACACAGATGGCGCGCGACTTGAATCTGGATACGGAAATCGTGGTTTGCCCGCCGGTCCGCGAACCCGACGGCTTGGCGCTCTCCTCGCGAAACGTTTATTTGAATCCTGACGAACGCAAGGCGGCCACCGTTTTGTATCGCGCGCTGGACGCGGCGAAAAGCGAGCTTGCCGCCGGGGTTCGCGATTCGCTGCAGCTGCAAACTAGTCTGCGGCGCAAACTAGATTCGGAACAACTGGCGACGGTGGACTACGCGGAAATTGTTGACGCGGAAGGGTTTGAGCCGGTTGTGCGCGTGAGTAGACCCTCCTATGTTCTGCTCGCTGTGTTCATTGGCAAGACGCGATTGATCGATAATTTGTACATCGAGCCGAGGTCGTCAGGCTCGGAAGAACTAGTGTTTCATTTCTAGCGACGTTTAGCGCTGTCGTTTCGCTCTCGCCGATTCCTTCTGCTAGACTTTTGTTACAGCCCCAAATTCCTTTCTGAGGTGACGGAGATGAATTCTCGAATTCGATTGGTTTCGATTTTTCTTGTGCTGGCGCTGCTATTGCCTGCGGTGGCGCAGGCCGGCGGCACGATTCCAGCAGGAGTGAAGATTTCGGTGGTGACCGACCAATCCGTGAGTTCCAAAACTGCCAAAGCCGGGCAGACGGTGACAGGCTCGGTCGCACATGATGTGACGGTGGACGGCAAAGTGGTGATTCCCAAGGGATCGCCGGTTAAGCTAACGGTGAGCAGCGTGCAGGCTTCGGGCCGCTTGTCCACACCGGCAAAACTGTATCTGCGACTGCGCACGGTGATGGTGGGCGGCAAGACGTACACGATTGCGACGAGCTCCGCCGGAAGAACTGAGGGCGGCAAGGGCAAACGGGACGCCGGGTTCATCGGCGGCGGCGCAGCCGGCGGCGCGATTATCGGAGCGTTGGCTGGAGGCGGCAAGGGCGCAGCGATCGGAGCAGGGGCCGGGGCGGGAGCCGGAACAGCCGGCGCAGCGGCGACAGGGAAGAAAGACATCGAATATCGTGCTGAGACAAAGTTGTCGTTCACGACTCGGGCGGCAGTCGCGATCAACTGACGCCCATTTTCAGCGGATAGGCAAGCGTGACGCACATCTTGCCTATCCGCGTCTCCAATCCACGGCCTAAGTTTCTCTTTACCAAATCGCGCCCCTTTAGAATCAATGATTTACGAAATGCAATCTTTGTAGGTTCCTTGTTTTGATATTCATACAAAATGATGGGGGGTGGGGGGTACAGGCGAGTCCTTAACAGGTTGGAACCGGGACAGGGAATTCTCCAAGGAAAAAGTGAAATTATCGAGTCGCAGCTTTGGCAGGCTGTTTCTTCGAGATAACCCTTAGAACTTCGGAGGCATGGCCTTTGGCTCGGACGAGGGGCCAGAGTTCTTCGATTTTGCCGGTTTTGCCGATGAGGAAGGAACTGCGGACGATGCCCATGAAGGTGCGGCCCATGAAATGCTTTTTCTGCCAGGCGCCGAGTTTCCGGATGGTTTTGTGGGTGGGGTCGCTGAGGAGGGGGAAATTGAGATTTAGCTTGGCCTTGAACGCGGCTTGGGCTTTGACGGGATCGGCGCTCAGGCCAAGGATGGCGACACCTAGCTTGTCGAAGTCTT
>WNFS01008978.1_pt1 | contig 13042 bp, 8 predicted proteins | sample 5400141 | NCBI WGS metagenome assembly WNFS01 (sample SAMN13153358, study PRJNA577476) | soil metagenome | isolation source: 60 cm saprolite under Madrone tree | place: USA:California | collected 2016-06-14
CGCCGCCCAGGTGCGTGTCGCCGTTGGTCGACTTCACTTCCACCACGCCCGCGCCCACTTCCAGCACCGAAATATCGAACGTTCCGCCGCCCAGGTCGTATACCGCGATCGTCTCGTCGCTCTTTTTATCCAATCCGTATGCCAGCGCCGCCGCTGTCGGCTCGTTGATGATGCGCACCACCTCCAGGCCCGCGATTTCACCCGCCTGCTTCGTGGCTTGCCTCTGCGCGTCATTGAAATACGCCGGCACGGTGATCACGGCCTTGGTAACCTTCTCACCGAGAAAATCTTCGGCCGCGGACTTCAGTTTGCCGAGGATCATCGCGGAAATCTCCGGCGGGCTGTAAGCCTTGCCCGAAATCTCCACGCGTGCGTCTTGATGAGGTCCGGCGACGACCTTGTAGGGCACTCGCCGCGTTTCTTCGCCAACTTCATCGTAGCGCCGCCCCATGAACCGCTTGATCGAATACACGGTGTTCTCGGGATTCGTCACCGCTTGCCGCTTCGCGACTTGCCCGACCAGCCGCTCGCCCGTCTTGGTGATCGCGACGACGGACGGCGTCGTCCGCGCACCCTCCTGGTTGGGGATCACCACCGGCTCGCCGCCCTGCATCACCGCCACCACCGAGTTCGTTGTTCCCAGGTCAATTCCAATAATCTTGCTCATTGCTGCCATTCCTCCTGAAATCTCTCGCCAGTTCCCTTCGCCTGTATCTCTCTGAAACCAAGGCGAATCCGGCTCAGTTCTCGCGTTCCAAGCCTAGCTCGAAGCGGAGTATACATGTTGAGTGTATGTTTGTCAAGTTTTCTGATAACCCTCATAACTCCATCCTCTTCAGCAATTTGCACGACCAATCTCCCTTCCGCCAGGGGTGAGGCGTGTTATTGTTAACTCGAATCTCGATCTCCCAACGCTTCCGGTTCCGTCAGCAACCAACTTTAGAGAGCTTCGCCGTTGGAATATTTCTCGTTGCTCCAGTGAACTTCAGACCACAACGACTCTTTCCTTCCCGCCGTTTCGCGGTAGAATTCTGTAGTCGTCTTCCGCAGGGGAGAATCGCTCGAGCTACTTTGGAGGAACGCGTGAATCGTCGGCGTATTCTGGCGCAACCGTTAGTGCAGTCTCCGACCGGGAGCGTTGACTCCCATGCGGCTTCTGAGCCCCCGATCATTCCTCCGTCTGTGGTGGTGGCGAAAGCTGCCTCGCGTCCGCCTGCGCCGCAGTCAGCGGCTGACCTCCCCGACGTCGATCCGCATAAGGCCTTCGGCTCGAAGAACGCTCCCGTAACCATGGAAGTTTTCAGTGATTTTCAGTGTCCGGCTTGCAAGACGCTCTTCACCACCACGAATCGCCGGCTGATGGACGACTACGTTAGCACTGGCAAGGTCTACCTGATCCATCGCGATTTCCCACTCCCCATGCACGCGCACTCGCGTGTGGCCGCGCGCTACGCTCGCGCGGCCGCGCAGATCGGCAAGGTTGAGCCCGCGGAACAAGCGCTCTTCCAGAATCAAGAAAAGTGGGAACAGAACGGCGACGTGGACGGCACTGTCGCCGCCGTTCTCTCCGCTGCGGAAATGACCAAGGTTCGCGCGCTCGTGAAGGGCGGCACCCTCGAAGCCGCCATCGACAAAGACTACGCGCTGGGCCAGACCTACCGGGTCAACCAGACCCCTACTACTATTTTCCATTGCAAGGGTCAGACGTATCCCTTCTCCGGTGGCATGACCTACGACATTCTCAAGACCTTCCTCGAGCAGCTCCTCTCGCAGAAATGAACGAATTATTTTTGTCAGCGGGAATTCCGTCAAGGCAACAGGAAGGAAATTGAGAATCGGAGAGATCGGCCAGGGATAAAATCACCAAACAGGGCAGAAGAATCAAACCACATCACTGCTGAACTTAAGACTGAAAACTGAGAACTGAAAACTACGAAGAAATGATGCAATCCAGCCCACTCAATCTCCGGCGCGCGATCATCTGGATGGGCCGCCTCGTCCTCGGCGGAATTTTTGTGTACGCGGGATTCTCCAAGCTTTTGATGCCTAACACGCATCTTTGGCCGATGTTCGTTTTGAGATTTTCGATCTCGATGAATATCTCGAGTTTCGCGCAGCAAGTGGAATCGTACAAAATGATCTCGCTCGAGGCATCGCAAGTGGTGGCGCATACTCTGCCATTCGTGGAAATCGTGCTGGGTCTGCTACTCCTGATCGGCTGGCGTTTGCGAATCTGGGCCACGGCCATCACGGCGATCATGGCAGGGTTCCTGGCGGTTGTGACCCGGGCATATCTTCTGCACATGGACATCAACTGCGGCTGCTTCGGCACACCGGAGAAGCTCAACGGCATGACCGTTGTCCGCGACGGCGCCTTCACCGCGCTGGCGTTGGCCATGACTATCTTCGCGTTCATGGAAGCTCGCGAGCCGCATCCCTGGTCCGCCCCGGAGAAAGCTTGAGCTGGACTTGCTGCGATGAAGACCCTTGCTGAATATCTCGACCTCGCCGCGGTCGCCCACGGCCACCTCTGCGCCGGACAAGTCCTCGGCGTGCGCCTGGCCATGCTCGGCCTGCGCGAACTCGGCATCGACGATCCCGTCTCCGAACGCAAGCGCATCGTTACGTACGTGGAAATCGACCGGTGCGTCACCGACGCCGTCGCGCTAGTCGCCAACTGCCGTCTCGGCAAGCGCGCGCTGAAATTTCGCGACTGGGGCAAAGTCGCCGCCACCTTCGTCGACCTCCAGACCGGCCGCGCCGTCCGCGTCGCCGCCAAGGAATCCTCCAAGCAAGCTGCACGCGAAATGTTCCCCGAACTCGGCAAAGACGCTGGCCAGCAGAAAGCTTACGCGCAACTCTCCGACGAAATCCTGTTCGACAAGCAACGGGTGAAAGTGGAAGTTCAGCCGGAAGACTTACCCGGCTTCAAAGGCCCCCGCGTCGTCTGCGCCCAATGCGGCGAAGGCATCAACTTCAAACGCGAAGTCGTAGTGGAAGGCCGCACGCTCTGCCGCTCCTGCTCCGGAGAAAAATATTACGAAACACTGTCCTGACACTTCTAAGTCGAGCATTCGACTTCTGCGATAGAGTATTCTTTCGATGCTGAGTCTGCCACCAATTACATTGCGCTTGCGCGGCTGGAAACTGATTGACCGCGTCGCGCTGACTTTTCTGATTCTTTGCGCGGTTGCGCTCGGCGCGGGCTGCGGCTTGCTCTTTGTTTACGCCAGCGACCTGCCGGAAATTCGCGCGCTGGAAACCTACCGTCCCGATGTCGTCACCGAAGTTTACGCCGATGACGGCCAGCTCGCCGGCAGCTTCGCGCTGCAGCGCCGCATCCTGATGACCTACGAGCAGTGCCCCAAGATCCTCTATACCGCCGTCACCGCCATCGAAGACCAGCACTTCGAAGAGCACTGGGGTATCGACTTCCCGCGCATGGCCAGCGCCGCCTTCCGCAATCTCATCAAGCGCCGCATCACCGGCGGGGCCAGCACCATCACCATGCAGCTTGCCGGGAATCTTTTCCTGGACCGCAGCGACCGCAGCTTCCGCCGCAAGATGCAGGAAATTCTTCTCGCGCTCCAGATCGAGCGCCGCTACACCAAACCGCAGATCTTCACGATGTACGCGAACCAGGTTTACCTCGCGCACGGCAACTACGGTTTCGCGGCCGCCGCGCAATTTTATTTCGGCAAGCCGGTCACCGACCTAAAACTTCAGGAAGCCGCGCTTCTCGCCGGCATGGTCAACGGCCCGAAGTTTTCGCCGCTCACGAATCCGGAACTCGCGCTCAACCGCCGCAATCTAGTGATCCATCGCATGGAGGAAGAAGGGAAGATCACACCGGCGGAAGAAGCCACCGCCAGGAAATCGCCGCTCGGCCTGCGCATTCAGTATCCGCGCAACGACCTCGCGCCGTACTTCTTCGAAGACATCCGCAAGTATCTTGAATCCACGTACGGCACCGAGGCGGTCCACGAACGCGGGCTACGCGTCTATACCACGCTGAACATCAATATGCAGCGCATCGCCAACCAGTCTCTCCGCGACGGGCTGCATAGCTACGAACGCCGCCACGGCTGGAAGGGCAATCTTCCCAACGTCCTGCGCGACAATCTCGGCAAGTTGGAAACCTACGAAGACGAGGATTGGCGCCGCGCGATCGAGAAGGGAAGCTACGTCACCGGACTCGTCGTTTCGGTGAACGAAAAAGACGCCATCATCAAGATCGGACCTTACCGCGGAATTCTCTCTTCCAACGAATTCGCCTGGACCGGCCGCAAGAAACCTGGCGATCTCCTGAAAGCGGGCGACCTCGCCCAATTTTGCATTCAGGAATTGCGGGACAATACTGTGCGCCTCCAACTCGAACAGCAGCCCGGCCCGCAGGGCGCGCTTCTCGCCATCGACAATCCCACGGGTGAAATCAAGGCCATGATCGGCGGTTATAGTTTTGAGGATTCCAAATTCAACCGCGCGACGCAGGCGGTGCGCCAGGTCGGCAGCTCTTTCAAGGTTTACGTCTACGCCGATGCGCTGGAAAGAGGCGCAACGCCCTTTGACACCATCGTCGATTTGCCGTTTACCACCATCAGCGGCGGCCAGCCCTACTCTCCGCGCAACTACGATGAAAAATTTGAAGGGACCATCACTCTCCGCCGCGCTCTGGCCGGCTCACGCAACGTTCCCGCCGTAAAGCTCGCGGAAAAAATCGGCATTAGCACCGTCGTGGATATGGCGAAACGGTTCGGCATCACCACGCCCCTTCCGCCGTATCTGCCGCTGGCCCTCGGCGCCGCGGACATGAAGCTCCTCGAACACGTCTCCGCCTTCACCGTTTTTCCCAACGACGGCATCCGCATCGATCCGCACATGATTCGCCGCGTCACCAGTTACGACGGCGCGCTGCTCGAAGAAGCGCATCCCGAGGTGCACGACGTCGTTTCCCCCGACGTCGCGCGCACCATGACCGCCATGCTCGAAGAAGTCATTCGATTCGGCACCGGCGTCCAGGCCAAAGCATTGGGCCGCCCGGCGGCAGGGAAGACGGGAACGACACAGGATTACACCGATGCCTGGTTCGTGGGCTACACACCGCAGCTCACTGCCGGCGTGTGGGTGGGCTTCGACGACAAACAGATTTCACTCGGGAAAAAAGAAACCGGCGCACGCGCCGCACTTCCCATCTGGCTCGAATTCATGCAGGGCGCCGTCGCCGGAACCCCCCTAATGGATTTCACGAACGTCGTTCCGCTAGAGCAACAGGCCGGCGAGCACCACATCAACGTGGACACGCCGGATACTGCCCCCACAGAAGACGAGCCCCCCGCCCCCAAAGAAAAACCGCCGGCCACTTCGCCGCCAGCAAAGACTGCGGCAAATGCGGCCACTTCGCCGCCAGCAAAGACTGCGGCAAATGCGACCGGAGCTTCTCCGCAGCTTCGATGATGAGGGCCTCGCGCCGGAGTGACGCCGCTCGCAATCATTGTTGCGAGCGCGTTTTAGAAGGAAACCATACAGAAACCCGTAAAACCTCCGATGTTATGTACAGTTATCTGAAGTTCAGATCGAAGGCTGAGGTGCGAGGGCCCAGCTCTCATGCAAACTAGTTTGCTTCTTATATTTTCGAGGCTGATATTTTCTTGACCTCGCGAGGATAGTTAATTGCTGTATCCCCAGACATCAAGTTTGGTGGACATGGGCGAAAGTAACATGTCATTCGCTCGCGAACGGCGGCTGGGGATGATGCAAAGCGAAGCAGGTTTCGCCGTCGCTATTTCTCCAGAAAAAAAGTAGACGAGGTTGGTTTCAAGCGTTCGCCGGAACGCGGGCGGATTTGTGTGTCTCTACGAGAGACGACTCCCAGCCTGGCGGCCTGACTGTGACGCCATCTTTATGGATTTGAATATTTCAGGAGGATTTAAATGCGTAGGAGTATTTCACGTTTCTTGGCAGCAATCTTCTTTAGTTGGCTTTTGGCAATTCCCGTTCTCGCCGATTTGACCGGCGATGTGCAGGGGACGGTGACGGATGCCAGCGGAGCGCGCGTGGCAGATGCGAAGATTACGATTAAGAATCTCGGTACCGGAGCAACGCGCGTGGCTACGACCGGTTCAGGTGGTGAATTCTCGGTTCCACAGCTTGAGATTGGCGAGCACGTAGTAACCGTGGAGAAGGATGGATTCAAAGCGTTCGCGCAGCATGTGATCGTCCGCAGCGGTGAAAAGACGCGAGTGGATGCCGTGATGCAACTGGGTAACGTCACAGAGTCCGTTGCCGTGGAGGCGGACGCGACACCAACACTGGACGTGGCCAGCGCCCAAGTGAGCGATTCGATCAGCGTGCAGGAAGTCCTGGCGCTGCCGAATCAAGCTCGCGACCCAGTGGTTTACGCCACGCTCTCTCCAGGAACAGTGCCAGTCACAAAAGATAATCCTTTCCTGGGAGTCGGCAGCTTCAACTCGAACGGATCGCGCGGACGCGCAAACAACATTACTCTCGACGGCGTCACCGGAACGGATATTTCCACGACTGGCGAAGGCGGCGGATTGGTGTTGGTCCAGGACGCAGTCGCGGAAGTGAAAGTCATCACCAACAACTTCGACGCCGAATTCGGCCGCAATTCCGGCTCGCAGATTCAGATTCTGACAAAAGGTGGAACGAACGACTTTCACGGTTCAGGATTCTGGTATTTCCAGAACAACGATCTGGGTAACGCACGGGATTTCTTCGACCAGACGGGACAAGCAACACCCGTCATTCAGAACCAGGGCGGGGGAACGATCGGGGGCCCGATCTACAAGAACCATACTTTCTTTTATGGGAGCGGAGAAGTTGACCGGACGCGAGGAGCGGGATCTACAGCCACGGCGACCGTGTTGACGACGGGGCAGGCCGCGAAGATTACGGACCCGACTACACTGGCTTTGTTCAAAGCCGATGGCTCTCCCAATACTGCATCCGGACAATTGTCCAACAGCTCTCCCAACGAATTGAACGGCGACATCTGGACGCTGCGGATCGACCAATTGCTTCGCGGCGGAAAAGACACCATGAGCGTGAAGTACGGTCAGAATCCGCTCCAAGCGATCAATCCCGGAGACACATTTGTCTTGACGAATCTTGCGGGATTCGGCGCTTCCACGACTTCCACTTCGCGAACACTTACGTTCTCGTACAGCTCGGTGTTCACAAGCAATTTGACCAACCAGTTCCGGTTCGCGTTTGGCAGGAGCAACCCCGATTTTCCGATCAGCAGCCCGTTCCCTCCGGGACCAACGATTTCAATCTCGGGATTCGACAACTTTGGCACTTCTTTCATACTCCCCCAGGGACGCACCCAGAATACATTCCAGTACCTGGACACGGTTTCCTGGGTGAAGGGGCGCCACACGTTTAAAGTCGGAGCAGACTTCAATCGTTACCAGTCGCCGAGCACCACGGATTTCTTCACGCGAGGGCAGATCAGTTTCGCGAGCGTGACTGATTTCCAAAACGGCAATCCATCCGGGTACTTCCAGCAGGTTGGCAACTTCACGCGGCACAATTTCGCCCTGGACGCGTTCCTGTTCGTGCAGGATGATTTCCGGCTGACCGATACGCTGACCCTGAACCTGGGCTTCCGCCTCGAATCGTCGGGAGGAGTTTCGGAAGGGGCAAACCTCATTTCCAACCTGGACCCGAAGAACACCACGCCGATCGGCACTCTTGGCACCGGGCCGCTCGGAGGAATCGACATCGGCGGAGATGCGTTCCACCGCAATTGGAATCCGGCGCCGAGGCTTGGGTTCGCGTGGAACCCAGGGCATGGCAAATTCGTGGTTCGCGGAGGCTATGGCATCGCGTACGATTTCATCTATCAAAACCCGATTTCCAACGTGCAGTTTTCCGCGCCCTTCATCAATAGCGTGTCCGTTCCTGGAGGTCACTTCACCGGAGGCAACACGCTGGCAAACCTAGTAGCAGGGACAGCTCCGGCCCAGCAACAGGCCATCGCGGCTCTGGGCAAGTTCGATCCCAATCAGGTCGACTTCGGGGCGCTGAGTCCAGTAGACCAACAACTGAAGAATCCGCGCAATCAACAATGGGACGCCAGTGTGGAGTATCAGGTCACGCCTGACACGGTGCTCAAGGCCACTTACGTGGGCACGCACAGCGATCACCTGCAAGTGAGCGAGCCTATTAACCTGGTAGCGCCAGCGAACAGGCCGGCTCCAGCAACCAGCCTGGCGGACCAAAACGCGCGTCAAGTGGAATTTGCCACGGCGTTCAGCAATGAAATCGGCGGGGCATTCGGGCCAGCAAACAACCTCATTGATCCCCGATTTGACAACGTGACGCAAGTGCAGAACATCGGCACTTCGAGCTACAACGCTTTGCAACTGGAAGCTGTCCGCCGGTTCAAGAATGGGCTGACCTTTAATGCGAACTACACGTGGGCGCACAGTCTGGATGATGTGTCCGATGCGCTCAACGTCCTGGTGAACGACAGCGCCAACCTGCTGGACGCGGCAAAACCCCTGTCTTTCCAACGCTCCAATTCGCAGTTCGATATCCGCAACCGCTTCGTGCTGTCTTACAACTACGAACTCCCGTTCACCAAGGGATTCCACGGCTGGAAGAAGTACGTGCTGGACGGCTGGAGCCAGAGCGGAATTTTCAGCGCGCAATCGGGTCTTCCCGCCACGGTGTATGCCGCACCCATCACTGTGTGTGCTGTAACGCCGGACCCAACTACGGGCTGTCCCCAAGGTGATAGCGTGGGGATTACGGACACTTTGCTAAATGGCACAGCGAATCCTGCCAGCGGCGCGGTGAGCACTACTCTCAACGGCGATGCCAGCAAGTTGCACCCGGTCCCGCAGGGCACTGCTAGGACGGGCTCATTGCCAGTGAGCGAGCCTTTGATTGGGCAGGATGGCACGAGCGGGCGTAATCATTTGCGCCTTGCGGGTCTGACAGACCTGGATCTGGCCTTCGGCAAACAGTTCAAGATCACCGAGAGCAAGATCTTCCAGCTTCGGTGGGAGACGTTCAACGCGTTAAACCATCCGAATTTTGCGGGCTACGTCAACCAGTTCGCCTCGCCGAACTTCAACACATACACGACCACTGCAACCAACATGCGGCAAATGCAGCTCAGCGCCAGATTCATCTTCTGAGCGATCGTCCTTTCGAACAACACAAACGATCACGAGGGGAGCCGAGAGGCTCCCCTTTTTTCCCTTGCGGATCTCTTGATTTAGCGGAATGGATCCCAGCCGCCGGGTATGAGGTGCCTCGCGCGGCCGTTCTCTTCCAGCACCAGCAACTCCCGCTTTCGGGTGATTTTTCCAATGGGGGTGAGACGCACACCTCGAAAGGACTTCGGCAGGAGCTTTGCTTTGCGCGGAGGAACGGTGAACAGCAGCTCGTAGTCATCCCCGCCGTGTAACGCGAGTTGCATCAGATCGTGGCCATACTTGAGGACAACATCAGGGGTTTGCACCTGCGGAATCTTTGCCTTTTCCAGTCGCGCACCGACCGCGCTCGCGGCACACAGCCGTGGCACATCGCTCGATAGTCCGTCCGAGAGGTCCATCATTGCGGTCACCAAGCCCTTCTTGACCAACCACTGGCCTAGCGCGAGGCGCGGCTCCGGATAAAGGTGCTTTCTTGTCAACGGGTTCTTCTTGCTCGCCGGTCCTTTACTCTGTCGCATGATCCGCAAACCCAATTCCGCTTCCCCCAGCCGCCCGCTTACATAAAGGATGTCGTCCGCTCGGGCCCCCGATCGCAGCACGGCGGTCCCGGCCCGCACTTCGCCCACGACAGTAACACTTATGAGAATCTCGTTTCGCCGGGTCGTGTCTCCGCCAGCCAGGGGGCACTGAAACTTCCGAGTACCGCGACGCAGCCCCCCGAGGAACATATCCAGCCACTTACCGGCGTGCGTTTCCGGCAGGGCCAGACTCAGCAGGAAACAGCGGGGGGTGCCTCCCATCGCTGCCACGTCGCTAACCGCCCTGGCGAGACACTTCCAACCCACGGCATCCGGTGGATGCTTCTCGCGCAAGAAGTGCGTGCCCTCCAGGAACCAGTCGCAGGTGAGAATGATCTCGCGCCCCGGCTTCGGCCGAAAGAGCGCCGCATCATCGCCCACTCCCAGAGCGACGGAATGCCAAACTCCCTGGCCCCGCGAAGACCAGGAACTCCCGGCAATCTTCTTCAGGATTGAATTTTCATTCTGGCGTTGCCGTGGCATGCGGTTCTGAGAGGACTCCAATCTAATTGCGGGCGATAGTATAGCCCCTGAGCCTGTGCCGGGGTTTGCAACTCATCGATTCGAAATGGGGATTTGCGCACTTGCAGAGCTTACCCCTGTACGTTCGGACAGGGGACAGGTTTGGAGAGCCTGACCTTGAAAGCACGAAATACAGGGTTGACGTACCCCTCTACAGAATTTAGTATGTCGGAGGTCGCGGACCAAGGCTCACGGTTCAGATTTTCGCTCAAGTTCAGGTTCCAGCGGACAACGCAGTAATTTGCCCGCAAGTGTCAATGTTAAAGGCCTGTGGGGGCCTTAAATTCATGAGGGGTAAGAGCTACACATTTTTTATCGCGTCGTCTCCGGGCAAGCTCCGGAAAGTCATCGTACCCGCTTATGTGCTGCACGGAATCGCCGTGCTGGCGCTCATCGGCGCGATCAGCGTGACGGCGGCGGTGGGCTCCTATTCGCGAATGCTCTGGAAAGTCGGCAACTACAACGCTCTTCGCCACGACCAGGAAACCCTCAAGAAGCAGTATAAGCAGCTGCAGAGCACGGTCAACGACACCAACCAGCGCCTCGATTCTCTCCAGTCCCTGGCGACAGAAGTGGCCATGACCTACGGGGTGCTCCGTTACCATCCGGCGGCTTTCGATCAGAGCGACAATCCCGTGGATGCCCAGGATGCTTTCGACCGTTCCATCGAGCAGTACACTTTCTTGAAACGCAATGCTGCAGTGATCGCCATCTCTAGCAGCGGGCTCCATTTGCTCTCCCCGATGAGTTTTGCCGACTCCTCATACACACCGTCGATCTGGCCGGTGATGGGTCACATTACGGATAGCTTCGGTGAGCGCTTGGACCCGTTCAGCGGCGAAGGCGCATTCCACACCGGAGTGGATGTGGCTTCTGACTATGGCGCTCCGGTTCATGCTACTGCGGATGGAATCATCACCATCGCGGAGAACCATGCCGGTTACGGACGGCTGGTGGTTATCGATCATGGATTCGGAATCACCACCTGGTACGCGCACCTTTCCGCGTTCTCGGCGGTCTCGGGCGCGCGCGTCAAGCGCGGCGAAGTGGTTGGCTACACGGGCGTAAGCGGCCGCTCGACAGGTCCGCACGTCCACTACGAAGTCCGGATGAACAACGCGCCCATCAATCCGTGGCGCTATATGAAGTCCACTCCTGCTGCGGGGGACTAATTCCCGATCGAGAAACCGTGCATTTCCTAGGGGCGGGCTTTGGCCTGCCGGTTTTTTTGTTGGCGACGGTTCCTTAGGGTGAGTCGGATCCCGATTTTCCCCAGCTGCCTTTCTTAGATGCGGCCTTTCCTGGGCGCCCGAGCTTTTCCTGGGAGTGCTGGCTTGCTTGGTGCAGAGTCCGGCATGACTGGCGGCGCCCTGCGAGCCGCCTCCAGAAATCCCGGCGTGATTTCAAATGCCAACCGGACTGACTTAGTATCCCCGCGATTGATTTTGGAGACATCCGCGCTCTTCAGGAGTTCCAGGTAAGCCTCACGTGTCGCCGGATCCAACTGCTGCCTGGTCTTGGCATCATTCAGCCCCAACTGCGCCAGTATGACGACGCCATTCATCAGGTCCACGAGTTGCCGCGCCGTGGCCTCCGCCGCGCATTCTCCCTCGGCGACCACGCGCAGCCGATCGTTCTCCGGTTTTCCTGCCAGGGTGATCCACTGCAATTGATCGAGCAAGGTGGAGAGTTGCGGAGAGCGAAGACCGCTAGGGGCCTGAGCGGCCAGCGTGGCGCCGACCGCGGCGTCTTGCCGGATCACGACAAATACCGGCGAGCCCGCTAAACGTTCGAATCGCGCGCGCCAATCCGCAGCGTCCTCAGCCCGTTTTTTCGCGTCGAGGAAAAGGGCGAGATTCGAATCGCTGGTCACTGCGATTCGATCGTTCCTCAAAAACGTAAGAGAAACTTTCTTTGCGGTTCCATTAACCGGAACGGAAAAAATCTCGCGTCCGCCAGTTTTCACGGCCAAGCCGTTTTTCAATGCATACGCGGAAATTTTTTGCCGATCGAATTTTCCATCCAGAATGGCAAACAGTGTGAAGTCTTGTCCGTGCTTCTCCACCGCAATCGTTATGCGCTCGAGGTCGCGCTCGAAATCGAATCCAGTTTCTTTGAGGAACTGCGCGTAATCCGCGTCCGCTTGCGGTTTCGGCGCCCACTCGTAGAGTTTCGCGATGAAAGGTACTTGCCGGAGTTCGTCGAAATCCGCGAAAAGAATTGCGATCGCATCCGTGGGCACCAGCGCCAGCGCCTCCTCGCGCGCAGAGCCGTTCTGTAATCCCCATTTCTGATATCCGAAAAATACGGCCGCGCCCAGGACGACAATAATGGCCGCCAGCGCAATCCAGGTCCGTTTCTTCATGGCCTCCGCACCATCTGCATCAGTGGTCTTGTATTTGCGATTGTCCCATCGGAAGGGGCTTCTCGACATCAAAATCCGCGCTCGAAAAACGCTCCGAACGGTACTATTTCCGGCTGTTGAATTGGGGCTGCTCCGGCCAGGTGGATTGCATGCTAAACTATAGATGACAGACAGGATAACGGGTGTCCAGGTAATCAAGAGGAAAGCGATTTTCCACAGAGCTGGCCATCCACGTGCGCGATATTTGGCAGCACCCCCTTGCAATTCTGATACCCCTTCTGCTATTCTTACCCGGTTTGAGCGGCGCTGGCGTAGCTCAGCTGGTAGAGCATCTGATTTGTAATCAGAGGGTCGGGGGTTCAATTCCCTCCGCCAGCTCCACCAGGAAT
>WNFS01002863.1_pt1 | contig 13035 bp, 10 predicted proteins | sample 5400141 | NCBI WGS metagenome assembly WNFS01 (sample SAMN13153358, study PRJNA577476) | soil metagenome | isolation source: 60 cm saprolite under Madrone tree | place: USA:California | collected 2016-06-14
ATTTTCCTGTTCTCAAGCGTGCCCATGATCCACGTCAACCCGCTCTGGGTCTGGCCATTCGTTCTCCTCGGAACCGGCATCGCGTTTCTGTCCGAATGGCGGTATGCGAAGCGACAGCAATAGGTCGATACGCAGCGTTCAGAATTCGAGGTGGAGGCGGAGGGTGGGGCAATCATCGGGACGTTCGACAGTGGGCGGGGGCGTAAGATCGCGAAAAAGAAAAACGGCGTCCCGGTTTTACCGGGACGTCGTTTGAGTTGGTGATTGATTGTTGGCCATCTCAGAAGATGGCCCCTACAACTGCGTTATTCGGCGGCGGCGTCGGCTTCGGTGGCTTCGTCGGCGTCTTTGCCCATGAAGTCGAGAGCGGCCGCTTCTTCGGCGGTGAGCTCGGCGGCTTCCGGGATGTCTTCGATCGGAGACGGAGCGGGCACTTCCGTCAGCAACTGCAAGCTGCGGTAGTGCTCGAGGCCCGTACCGGCCGGGATGAGACGGCCCATGATGACGTTTTCCTTGAGGCCGCGGAGATAGTCCACTTTGCCGGCGACAGCCGCTTCGGTGAGGACGCGAGTCGTCTCCTGGAAGCTGGCGGCGGAGATGAACGAATCGGTCGAAAGCGAAGCCTTGGTGATACCAAGGAGGAGCGGACGGCCCGTTGCGGGGCGGCTGCCTTCGCTGATGATGCGATCGTTTTCCTCGCGGAAGCGGAACTTGTCGATCTGTTCCTCGAGAAGGAAGTTGGTGTCGCCCACGTCTTCGACTTTGACCCAGCGCATCATCTGACGAACGATGGTTTCGATGTGCTTGTCGTTGATGTTGACGCCCTGGAGGCGGTAGACCTCTTGAATGGCGTTGACGAGATAGGCTTGCGTGAATTTTTCGCCGAGGACGGCCAGCAAGTCGTGCAGGTTGGACGGACCGTCGATGAGAGCTTCGCCAGCCTTGACGTGTTCGCCTTCCTGAACGTTGATGTGGACGCCGCGCGGAATCGAATATTCCTTGCTGGTTTTGCCGTCTTCGCTTTCGACGTAGATTTTGCGCATACCCTTGGCGATTTCGCCGTAGCGAACGACACCGTCAATTTCGCTGATGACGGCAGGGTCCTTGGGCTTGCGGGTTTCGAACAGTTCGACGACGCGCGGGAGACCACCAGTGATGTCCTTGGTCTTGGTGGTTTCACGCGGGATCTTGGCCAAGATGTCGCCAGGCTGAACGTCGTCTCCGTCCTTGACCATCAAGTGAGCGCGCGAGGGCATGAGGTATTTCTTCTTGGTCTTGCCCGAGCTATCGCGAATCAAGATGGCGGGCTGATGCTTTTCATCGCCCGGAGGGAGAGTGACGACGTCCTGCGAGAGGCCGGTGACTTCGTCAACCTGCTCTTCGATGGTTACACCGGGACGCAGATCTTCGAAGCGAATGGCGCCGCCCATTTCCGTGAGGATGGAGAACGTAAACGGATCCCATTCGGCAAGGACCTGACCGTGAATGACAGTGTCGCCGTCGGCGACGCGGAGACGCGCGCCGTACACGACATGGTAGCGCTCTTTTTCGCGGCCCTTTTCGTCGACGATGGCGATGATGCCAGAGCGGTTCATGGAGATGGAAGTGCCGCCACGGCCTTCGACGTACTTGAGGTCGATAAATTTGACGGAGCCGTTGTTGCGCGCTTCGAGAGTGGAACGCTCGGAAACGCGGGTAGCGGTACCGCCGATGTGGAAGGTACGCATGGTGAGCTGCGTGCCGGGTTCGCCGATGGACTGCGCGGCGATGACGCCGACGGCTTCACCGAGTTCGACCATACGGCCCGAAGCGAGATTGCGTCCATAGCAGAGGGCGCAAACACCGCGGCGGGATTCGCAGGTGAGCACGGAGCGAATGCGGACGCGTTCGATACCCGCGGCCTGCACGGCGTTGGCGAGCTCTTCCGTGATTTCCTGGTTCACTTCGACGATGACGTGCGCTTCGAAGTCCTTGATCTTCTCCAGGGAAACGCGGCCAACGATGCGATCGCGGAGCGGTTCGACTTCGACGCCGGCTTCGATGATGGGCTCGACGTAGATGCCTTCGCCGGTGCCGCAATCGAGTTCGTTGATGATGACGTCTTGCGCCACGTCGACGAGACGACGGGTTAGGTAGCCCGAGTCCGCGGTCTTGAGAGCGGTGTCAGCGAGACCCTTACGAGCGCCGTGAGTGGAGATGAAATATTCCAACACGGTGAGGCCTTCGCGGAAGTTCGAAGTGATTGGAGTCTCCATGACTTCGCCGGAGGGCTTGGCCATGAGGCCGCGCATACCGGAAAGCTGGCGAATTTGCTGCTTCGAACCGCGGGCGCCGGAGTCCGCCATGACGTAGACGGGGTTGATGATGCCTTCCTTGTCGTGGCCTTCGAGCGCTTTGAACATTCCATCCGCGACTTTTTCGGTGACGTCGCCCCAGAGAGAGATGATCTTGTTGTAGCGCTCGCCGTGAGTAATGGCGCCGTCGAGATATTGCTGCTGAACTTTGACGGCTTCCTTTTCGGCGTTTTCGACAAGCTTAACTTTGTCGCCGGGGATAACCATGTCGTCGATACCGATGGAGATGCCGGACTTGGTGGAATAGGCGAAGCCAAGCTCCTTCAAGCGGTCGAGCAGAACGACAGTGCTCTCGAGACCGAAGCGAAGGTAGGCGTAATAGACGAGTTGCTGAACGCCTTTCTTTTTGAGCAAACCGTTAATGAAGGGCATGTGCGAGGGCAAGTTCGAATTGAAAATGACGCGGCCGACGGTGGTCTGGATGAATTGACGCTCCATCTTGACCGGCTCGGTGTGAGTGACGTCCTGGTTATCGTAAGCGGTGACCAGGTCGATGACTTCGCCCGAGTAACGGAGGCGGATGGGAGTGAGCAATTCGACTTCGCCAGCTTCGAGCGCGAGGCTGACGTCATCGGCGGAACCGAATACGCGGCCTTCGCCCTTTGCGCCGGGCTTGTTCTTGGTCAAGTAATAGATGCCGAGAACCATGTCCTGCGACGGAACGGCGAGAGGCAAACCGTGCGCGGGAGAAAGAATGTTGCGCGAGCTGAGCATGAGCACAGAGGCTTCGACCTGCGATTCGGGCGAAAGCGGAATGTGCACGGCCATCTGGTCGCCGTCAAAGTCCGCGTTGAAAGCGGTGCAGACGAGCGGATGAATTCGAATGGCTTTGCCTTCGACAAGAACCGGTTCGAATGCCTGAATGCCAAGGCGGTGGAGCGTGGGAGCGCGGTTCAACATGACGGGATGTTCGCGAATGACGTCTTCGAGAATGTCCCAAACGACGGGGTCACGCTGCTCGACCATTTCCTTGGCTTGCTTGATGGTGGTGCAGTGGCCGAGGGCTTCAAGCTTGTGATAGATGAAAGGCTTGAAAAGCTCGAGCGCCATCGTCTTTGGCAGACCGCACTGGTGGAGTTTGAGTTCCGGGCCGACAACGATGACGGAACGGCCGGAGTAGTCAACGCGTTTGCCGAGAAGGTTCTGGCGGAAACGGCCCTGCTTGCCCTTGAGCGTGTCGGACAAGGACTTGAGCGGGCGATTGTTGGTTCCGCGCAGAACGCGGCCGCGACGGCCGTTGTCGAACAAAGCGTCGACAGCTTCCTGGAGCATGCGCTTTTCGTTGCGGACGATGACGTCCGGCGCGCGAAGTTCCATGAGCTTCTTCAACCGGTTGTTGCGGTTGATGACGCGACGATAGAGGTCGTTCAAATCGGAAGTGGCGAAGCGGCCGCCGTCGAGAGGAACGAGCGGGCGCAACTCCGGCGGAAGCACGGGGATGACATCGAGAATCATCCATTCGGGCTTGTTGCCAGACTTGCGGAAAGCTTCGAGAACCTTGAGGCGCTTGGCGAATTTGATTCGCTTTTGCAGCGAAGGATCCGTCTTCATTTTTTCGCGAAGCTCTTCGGAGAGCTTGTCGACTTCGACGCGGCGGAGAAGTTCTTTAATGGCTTCCGCACCCATCTTGGCGACGAACTGACCGGGATATTCCTGCACGAGCTTGCGATATTCCTCTTCCTGAAGGACCTGGCGCTCCTTGAGGACGGCGACTTCGTTGGGGTCGACGACAACGAAGGCTTCGAAATAGAGGATGCGCTCGAGATCGCGCATGGAGATATCGAGCAAATAGCCGATGCGGCTGGGCAGGCCCTTGAAGAACCAAACGTGCGAACAGGGCGAAGCCAGTTCGATATGGCCGAGGCGTTCACGGCGGACTTTGGACAGAGTGACTTCGACGCCGCACTTATCGCAGATGACGCCGCGATGCTTCATGCGCTTGTACTTGCCACACAAGCATTCCCAATCGGTGACTGGGCCAAAAATCTTGGCGCAGAAGAGACCGTCACGCTCGGGCTTGAAGGTGCGGTAGTTGATGGTCTCGGGCTTGGTGACTTCACCGTGAGACCAGGAGCGAATTTTTTCCGGACTCGCCAGAGAGATGCGGATGGAATCGAAATCTGCGATCAAGCTGGCGCGATCATACGGGCTGCTGCGATACAAGGTTGTTTCCTCCCTCCCTGGCTTTCGCCAGGGCTGCGGACCGTTTTTTAGGCGGTCCGGCTGAGAACCCAAAAAAACTTCGTGCTGACTTCCTGCCAAGCACTGCCGGGGCTAAAGCCCCTGGACTACAAAACCTTCGGAACGCCCGCTTCAGAAAGCGGCCGCTACAACGGCCGACAAGAAACTAGTCGGCGGCTTTTTCGGCCGGCTTTTGGCGTTTCATGAGTTCGACGTCGAGGCAGAGAGACTGCAATTCTCTGACGAGAACGTTGAACGATTCCGGCACGCCCGGCTCAATGCCCGGCTCGCCCTTGACGATGGCCTCGTAGATTTTCGCGCGGCCATAAACGTCGTCGGACTTTGCCGTAAGCAATTCCTGCAGGATGTGCGCGGCGCCGTACGCTTCGAGCGCCCAAACTTCCATTTCGCCGAAGCGCTGGCCACCGAACTGCGCCTTGCCGCCGAGCGGCTGCTGCGTGATGAGCGAGTACGGGCCAATGCTGCGGGCGTGGATTTTGTCGTCGACAAGGTGCGAAAGCTTGAGCATGTAGATGTAGCCGACGGTAACCGGCTGATCGAACATGTCACCCGTCATGCCGTCGAACAGATTGATCTTTCCGGCATGCGGCAAGCCCGCAACTTCCAGCAAGTGGCGAATTTCCGGTTCGCGTGCGCCGTCGAAAACGGGCGTGGCGAACGGAATTCCGTCCTTGAAGCCTTCCGCCATTTCGAGCAGTTCATCGTCGTCAAGTTTGGCGATGGACTTGTAAATCGCGGTTTCGGTGAAGACTTCCTTGAACCAGCGGCGCAGCGCTTCAGCTCGAACTTCCTTGCTGAGAAGGCGCTTCAAGCTGTTGCCGAGTTCCTTGCCGGCCCAGCCGAGATGCGTTTCGAGAATCTGACCGACGTTCATACGAGAAGGAACGCCGAGCGGATTCAAAACGATTTCGACGGGAGTGCCATCGGGCATGTAAGGCATATCTTCATCGGGCACGATGCGCGCGATGACGCCCTTGTTACCGTGACGGCCGGCCATTTTGTCGCCGATGGAGAGCTTGCGCTTCATGGCGATATAGACCTTGACGAGCTTGATGACGCCCGGAGGCAGTTCATCGCCCTTCTTGAGTTTTTCCTTGCGCTCTTCGGTGATCTTGCGCAGAACGTCAATCTGGCGCGAGGTCATTTCCTCGATCTCTTCGATTTTTTCTATCAGAAGAGGATCTTTTTCGTTGAGCTTGAGGCGCTTGAGGTTGCGCGTGGAGATTTTTTCGATCAGGTCACGCGTGAGCTCGACGCCCTTGGTCAGGAGGCGCTTGTTGGTCTTTTCGTCGTGCAAATCGGCCTGGAGAATCTTGCTGCCGAGCAGATCGTTGAGGCGCTTGAGGCGCTCGTCGGTCAAGATGCGGATTTCGTCCGCGAGGTTCTTTTCCAGTTTGAAGACCTGCGAAGCTTCGATGGCCTTGTGGCGCTCGTCCTTTTCTCCGCCCTTGCGGGTGAAGATCTTGACGTCGACGATGGTGCCTTCGATGCCCGGCGGGCAGTAGAGAGACGCGTCGCGAACATCGCCGGCTTTTTCACCGAAGATGGCGCGGAGGAGCTTCTCTTCCGGAGTCAGCGTGGTTTCGCCCTTGGGCGTAACTTTGCCGACGAGAATGTCGCCGGGCTTCACAACCGCGCCGATGCGGATGACGCCGCTTTCGTCGAGGTTACGAAGGAACGATTCGCTGATGTTCGGAATGTCGCGGGTAACTTCTTCGGGGCCGAGCTTGGTGTCGCGTGCTTCGATTTCGTACTCCTCGATGTGGATCGAGGTGTAGTAATCGTCCTTGACGAGCTTTTCGCTGACGAGGATGGCGTCTTCAAAGTTGTAACCGCGCCAGGGCACGAAGGCGACAAGCACGTTGCGGCCGAGAGCGAGTTCACCGCGGTCGGTGCAAGGGCCGTCGGCGAGGACCTGGGCCTTCTTGACGCGATCGCCGACGCGAACGAGCGGCTTCTGGTTGATGCAAGTGTTCTGGTTGGAGCGCTTGAATTTGGTGAGCGTGTAGATGTCCGCACCAACTTCGCGGCTGAGCACGCCGGAGTGATCGGATTCGACGCGCACGATGATGCGTTCGGAGTCGACCTGATCGACGATGCCGTCGCGCTTGCAGAGAACGACCGCGCCGGAATCGCGAGCGGTAACGCGCTCCATGCCGGTGCCGACAAGCGGAGCTTCTCCGCGAATCAGAGGAACGCCCTGGCGCTGCATGTTGGAACCCATGAGCGCGCGGTTGGCGTCGTCGTTTTCGAGGAACGGAATCAAGCTGGCGGCGACGGAGACGAGCTGCTTCGGCGAAACGTCAACGTAATCGACTTCTTCGCGATTCTTCAAAACGAAGTTGCCGGCTTGACGGCAGTTGACGAGTTCAGTGGTGATGCGGCCCTTTTCGTCGAGCGCAACGTTGGCCTGTGCGACGACGTACTTATCTTCTTCCCAAGCGGAAAGATAGAAGCAGTACGGTTCGTAGACGACCTTGCGGCGCTTGAGCTCGTCGTTGAGCTCTTCGACGCGGTCCTTTTCGATGATTTCGCCGGCCTTGAATTCGCTGTCGCCTGCGTTGACGACTTGAACGTAGTCGATGCAGCGGCCGCCCTTAACTTTGCGGTACGGCGACTCGATGAACCCGTAGTCGTTGATACGCGCAAAGCAGGAGAGCGAGCTGATCAAGCCGATGTTCGGACCTTCCGGCGTTTCAATCGGGCAGATGCGGCCGTAGTGGGTCGGGTGAACGTCGCGGACTTCGAAACCAGCGCGTTCACGCGAGAGACCGCCCGGTCCAAGCGCGGAGAGACGGCGCTTGTGGGTGATTTCGCTGAGCGGGTTGGTCTGGTCCATGAACTGGCTAAGCTGCGACGAGCCGAAAAATTCGCGGATCGCGGCCATGACCGGCTTGGCGTTGACGAGGTCGTGCGGCATCGCCGTGGACATTTCCTGATACACGCTCATCTTTTCCTTGATGGCGCGTTCCATGCGGACGAGGCCGATGCGGAACTGGTTTTCGAGCAGTTCGCCGACGGCGCGAACACGGCGGTTGCCGAGGTGGTCGATGTCGTCGACGACGCCGATGTTCTTGCGCAGCTTGAGCAAATACTTGATGGCGGCGACAAAGTCCGGCGATTCGAGCGTGCGATTATCGAGCGGCGTATCGAGGCCGAGCTTGATATTGAACTTCAAGCGGCCGACGCGGCTGAAATCGTACTTGCGCGGATCGAAGAACATGCCGCGGAAAAGATTCGTTGCGGTTTCGAGCGTCGGAGGATCGCCCGGACGAAGCTTGCGATAGATTTCGATGAGCGCTTCCTTGGAAGAGCGAATCGAATCTTTGTCGAGCGTGCGGGAAAGAACGACGCCGATGTCGTCGCGCTCCGGGAAGAAGACGTCGACTTCCGTGATGCCACCTTCGGCAAAAGCCTGGTAGAGATCGGCGGTCAACGGCTTATTGGCTTCGAGCAGAACTTCGCCGGTCTGACGATTGACGACGTCGGCGACGGAGTAGGCGCCTTCGAGGTCGGCAAGGGCCGCGCGAACCTGGGAAATCTTGGCCTTGATAAGTTCCTTCAAGAGGTTGTCGTTAATGCGCTTGTGCGCGCCGACAACGACTTCGTCCGTTTTAGGATTCCTGATTTCGTGGGTCAGCTTGCGATCGACAAGACCCGGCGAAACGTTCCAGAAAAGGTCCTTGTCGCGCAGAGAGATGCGCTCCACCTGAAAGAAGGTGCGAAGGATATCTTCGTTGGACTTCATTCCGAGCGCGCGCAAGAAAATGGAGCCGAGGAACTTGCGCTTGCGATCGATGCGGACGTAGAGAATGTTCTTCGAGTCGTACTCGAATTCCACCCAGGAGCCGCGATACGGGATAATTTTCCCGAGGAAGTAGCTGCGGTTGTTGGCGGATTCAAAAAAGACGCCGGGGGAACGGTGCAGCTGGCTGACGATGACGCGCTCGGTGCCGTTGATGATGAAAGTGCCGTTCTCGGTCATCAGCGGAATGTCGCCGTAGAAAACTTCCTGTTCCTTGATGTCGCGAATGGTCTTCGCGCCGGAGTCAGGGTCTTTGTCGTAGATGGTGAGACGAATGGTGACCTTGAGCGGGGCGGAATACGTCATGCCGCGCTCCTGGCATTCGTTCACGTCGTACTTGAGTTGCATGGCGACGGGGTCGCCGCACTTATTGCAGAAGGTCGGAGTGTTTTTGTTAAACGTGCCGCACTTGTGGCAGATGACGTCGCCAGTCTGGTAAGGATTGGTGACGACGCTCGCGCCGCAGTTGCGGCAGGTCGCACGGAGGTGATGCAGCCCCTTCAAGTTGCTGCACTTGCACTCCCAGTTGCCGATGGCGTAGTCCACGAATTCAAGCTGAGACATTTCGCGGAAGTCGCGGATCGGAAACACGCTGGTGAACACGGATTGAAGGCCGCCGTCGTCGCGCTCGCTTGGCAGCAGATCCATCTGCAGAAAGCGCTGATACGACTTCATCTGGACTTCAATCAGGTTGGGAATCTGAATCGCGCTCTGGATTTTTGCGAAATCCAGCCGCTGACGTTCCCGGACGTGCTGATTGCTGTTCGACATGCGTGGTTTACCTCGTTAACCTTAGGCGGCTGTAAGTACAGCCGACAGTTTCGGGCGAAAATTCGACGAGCAGAGAAGAGACAAATAGCCGTAGTGCGAGACGAGTTGCCCGAACTCGTTGCGCACACGGCTACAGGCGGTCCCGGAGGGACGCGGGAAATTGTAGAGATACCCAGCCTCGACTTGCGTGATGAAATCCTTTGGCGCAACCCCTCCGCCCATGGGGGCCACGCCACGATTCAGAACCGCAAACGTTTTTCGAGCCGGAGACCGCGGGGCAGCCGCGGAGACCGGTAAAAGCAAGGAATAGGTCGCGGTGCTTACTTAACTTCGACCTTGGCGCCGGCATCTTCGAACTTCTTCTTGATGGCGGCCGCTTCGTCCTTATTTACGCCTTCCTTGACGGTCTTTGGAGCGCCGTCAACGAGGTCCTTGGCTTCCTTCAAGCCGAGGCTCGTGACTTCGCGAACGGCCTTAATGACGTTGATCTTGTTGCCGCCAACGTCGGTGAGCACGACGGTGAATTCCGTCTTCTCTTCCGCCGGGGCTGCAGCCGCCGCGCCTCCTCCGCCAGCCGCTACGACCGTAGCCGCAGCTGCCGACACGCCAAAGGCCTCTTCCATTTTCTTAACCAGGTCGGACGCTTCCAGAAGCGTCAGACCCTTGATTTCATCCAGAATCGTATCCACTTTCGCCATGACTGCCAGTTCTCCTCTCAAAGAACGAAATTAAATTTTTTCTGATTCGCGCCGGACAAGCCGGCGAAAATCAAAATCCTTACGAACTAAACTTGTTGGCCTTGACCGCTTCATTGACCGTGACGGCCAGGTTGCGGGGCAAAGCGTTGAGCGCGGTGGCGATGCGCGTCGCGGGAGCGTTGAGCAAGAACATAATCTTGCTAATCAACTCTTCCTTCGACGGCAGGTTCGCGAGCTGCTGAATTTCCGCGATAGAAATGACGCGGCCTTCGACGACGCCGGATTTGAATTGAAACGCCGGAACGTCCTTGGCGATTTTGGTAAGCGCCTTGGCCAGCGCGACGGGATCCGCGTCCGTATACGCGATGGAGTTTGTGCCGCTCAAATTCTTGAGAAGACTTTCGGCGGGAGTTCCCTGCCCCGCGCGCTCGGCCAGAGTGTTTTTCACCACTTTGTATTTGCCGCCGACAGCCTGCACGGCGCGACGGAGCTTGGTGTCGTGTTCGACGGTAATGCCCTGAAAGGTCGACAGAATAACGGTCGACACTTTGGCCAGTTCTGTTTTCAGCTTGTCGAGGTCCTGCTGTTTTTCGCTGCGCTTTTTCATGATCCCGTTTCCTTCAAACTTTTTTCCAAAAACGCCCGCTTCAGAAAGCGGCCTACAACGTATTCAATTCCTTATGCTGCAGCCGCGACGGCGGTTTCCGCTTCCGCCAGATCGATCCCGATGGCAGGACCCATGGTGGAAGTGAGCGTGATTTTCTTGACGTACTTGCCTTTGGCTGCAGCCGGCTTCGCTTTGACGACAGCGGTGATGACGGCGTGAGCGTTTTCGGCGATGTTCACTGCTTCAAACTTGATTTTGCCAACCGGGCAGTGCACGATGCCCGCCTTGTCCACGCGGAATTCGACTTTGCCGGCTTTGGTTTCCTTGATGGCCTTGGTGACGTCCGCGGTGACGGTTCCGGTCTTCGGATTCGGCATCAAGCCGCGCGGGCCGAGCACTTTACCGAGCTTACCGGCGGACTTCATCATGTCCGGCGTGGCGATGACCGCGTCGTAATCTGTCCAACCTTCCATGATTTTCTGCACCATTTCATCGCCGCCGACGAAATCCGCGCCAGCTTCCTGCGCTTCGCGCTGCTTTTCGCCGCTGGCGAGAACCAGGACACGAACGCTCTTGCCGAGGCCATGCGGCAGAACAACGGTGCCGCGAACAACCTGATCGGAGTGTTTGGGATCCACGCCAAGATTGATGGCGAGTTCCACAGTTTCATTGAACTTCGTGTGATGCGTCTTCTTGATAAGCTCGGACGCATCACTGAGCTTGTACGGGCGCGGTTCGACGAGCTTGCGCGCCTTTTCCACGTGCTTTCCGGCTTTTTTCAACTTTGCCATTTCGACTGCTCTCCAGCGATCTTTTTCGCCCGATGATTCGTTTAGGCTTCCACGACTTCCAGACCCATGTTGCGCGCCGTGCCCTTGACGGTACGGACAGCCGAGTCCAGATTGGTGGTGTTGAGATCGACAAGCTTGATCTTCGCGATTTCTGTAACTTGCTTCAGCGTAACTTTGCCGACTTTGTTGCGGTTCGGCTCGGGTGAACCCTTGGCGATGCCCGCCGCACGGAGCAACAGAACGGAGGCCGGCGGCGTCTTCAGGATGAAAGTGAAGCTGCGGTCGGTGTAAACGGTGACGAGGACGGGGAAAATCATCCCGTCCGGCTCTTTTCCGGTCTTGGCGTTGAACTGTTTGCAGAAATCCATGATGTTCAAGCCATGAGGACCGAGCGCAGTGCCGACTGGCGGCGCGGGAGTCGCTTTGCCCGCGGGCAGTTGGAGCTTGATGGTCGTTTGTACTTTCTTTGGCGGCATGTTCCCTTTACCTCAAAATCCCGTTGAAAATTTCAATCTTGCCCAGCACTACCGGGGCTAAAGCCCCTGCGCTACAAAAAACCTAAAACCGTTTACCGCTACAAATCAGCCGAGCTTTTCGACGCTGGCGAAATCGAGTTCCACCGGCGTTGAACGGCCAAAAATCGTTACGGAGACTTTCAAACGGCTGTGGTCGCTGTCGATTTCTTCGACCGTGCCGTTGAAATTGGCAAACGGGCCGTCCACGATGCGGACCTGCTCGTTGCGTTCGTACACAACCTTGGGCTTCGGCCGATCCTGCGGCGTGTGCACGCGGTTGATGATGGCGTCCACTTCCGCTTCGCTGAGCGGAGAAGGCGAAGTGGCGGAGCCAACGAAACCGGTGACGCGCGGCGTGTTGCGCACGATGTGCCAGGTGTTTTCGTCGAGATCCATTTCAACGAGAACGTAGCCCGGATACGACATGCGCGAAGAGACGACCTTCTTGCCTCCGCGAACCTCCACGACGTCTTCCATCGGGATCAGGACGCGGCCAATCTGATCCTGCAGATTGAACGCAGCCACGCGGCTTTCCAGGCTTTCTTTCACTTTCTTCTCAAAGCCCGAGTAGGTATGAATGATGTACCACTGCATTGCCATGTGAGCCCGAACCCCTTATGCGTGAAAAACTTTTAAAATGTAATCGAGACCCTTTTGCGCAAGCCACTCGACGATGGCGAGATACACGCCGAAGAAAGCGACAGTGGCTATGACGACACCGGTTGTCGACGTGACGTCTTCGCGGCTGGGCCAAGTGACTTTCTTCAGCTCAACGCGAACGTCGTGAAAAAATTCCGTCGTGTTCTGCAGCGAACCGCTTACGCGTTGTTGCAGTTCCGATGGTTGTTTTTCTTCTTCCACCTTAGCCACCTGCGTTGCCATACGTCCTCGTTCCTTGGTCCCTACTTCTCAAACTCTGGCAGGGGAGGAGGGATTCGAACCCCCATACCCGGTTTTGGAGACCGGAGTCCTAACCGTTGGACGACTCCCCTAAGAACAAAACCGGCCCTGGTCCTCCCGCCAAAACATACGGCAGTTACTTCACTTCCTTGTGCGGAGTGTGCTTGCGGCACGAATTGCAAAACTTCTTGGTCTCCAAGCGGTCGGAGTGCTTCTTTTTGTTTTTTGTCGTTGTGTAGTTGCGATTTTTGCAATCGCCACACTGCAACGTAATAATTTCCCGCATGAGTCAATTCTCTTTTCTTAAAAACTTTTTACTGCTCACCACGAAAACTATTCCACGATATCGGTAACGGCGCCGGCGCCGACGGTGTGGCCGCCTTCGCGGATGG
>WNFS01003778.1_pt1 | contig 13027 bp, 7 predicted proteins | sample 5400141 | NCBI WGS metagenome assembly WNFS01 (sample SAMN13153358, study PRJNA577476) | soil metagenome | isolation source: 60 cm saprolite under Madrone tree | place: USA:California | collected 2016-06-14
TGGAGCACATATCCCTTCAGCGAACTGGAATCGCTTACTATTCGCAAGAGTTCGCTTTTGGCTGCCGGCGAGAGGTCCGCACTTCCAGCCGCGAAATTGATCGACGTTGCATACTTCAAGTCATAATCAGCTAATTCCGACATGCGCTGAGCAGTCTCTTTGATCTGGTGCTCGTTGCTTTGAATCTGCTGCTGGCTAGCTTCAATTTGCTGTTCATTCGACCTTATCTGTTGTTGGCTCGCCTTGATATTCTGCGCGTTCTCCTGCGTGGCGCTCTGATTAGCTTGCACCTTGCCGTCCAGCGGCACCAGTCCGGCCTGGATTGCACGGGCCGTTCGAAGATCTTCGCCCGTGAGGCTAATAGATTCCGCGAGCACATGCCCCGGACTGTCCCCCACTCCCTTGACCTTGATCCAGAGGCCCGGAAGAAGGTCGCTGATCGAAACGGTTTTTTTTCTGAACAGACCTCGACGCGTTGCGACCTTGGTATAGTCCGTGATCTCGACCTTCACATCATCGGCATTGGCAGGCCGTAATGTCACAACATCGCCTTGCCGGGAAACAACCAGCCCCTCAACCTTGGTTTTTTCTCCACGCTTTACGTTGCTCTCGACCAGTGCCTTTTCTGTCGCACTTTCTTGCTGACCTGCATCTGCTGCCGGCAACGATCCAAAAGTCCCCAGGTAAACGCAGACGGTGCAAAAAAGCATTGTTAGCAAGTTCTTCATAACACCCTCGCTCGTAGAACAATCCGTTTCGCCAGGAACGCTTTCGAGTGGCAACGTGCTGCGGCTCGCAATGCTGTGTTGCGAGCTCACAGTGTATGTACGACACAGTTTTGGTGTGCACCACTGTCAAAATCGTCAGTGACTAGATCCGGAACGCCCCAATGTGCCGCTCGCTCCGGCTGTCACTTCTATCAGTCGAATTCTCCAAATGATGAGCTACTCTCCGCAAAGACGTTGACGAGGTGAAAACGATGAACACGGCCATAGCCGCGATTCCCCAGCGGATGGCGAAGTGGTCTCTTACCTGGGCTCTGCTGTTGATTGTGTTGAGCCTTTTCGCGCTTACCATCCCGCTTATCACATCCTTCGGTGCGCTTGTGATCATCGGTTGGCTGCTCGTTTTCAGCGGCGTCACTCAAGCCTTGCACGCATTTCACTCAAAAGTTGTCGGCAACATCCTGTGGAAGCTCTTCGTGGCTACGCTGTACTTCGTCCTGGGAATGTACCTCTTGACGAATCAGCTCGTGGGCATCACGAGCCTGACATTGATCCTCGGCATTTTCTTTCTAGCGGAGGGAGGAATCGATTTAGCTGCGTACATCAAAGCATGGCGCTCCGATGCGTCACTTTGGATTCTGGTCGAGGCACTGGCTACACTCATTCTCGGCGTCATGATATTGAGACAATGGCCGTCCGATTCCCTGTGGGCCATAGGTACTTTGGTTGGAATCGGTATGCTTACGACCGGAATTAGCCGCTTGATGATCTCGCTCGCAGTGTACAGGTTATCGGAATCGCCGAGACTGCAACATCAAGCCTGAGCCCTGACTCAGCGATCTCCCGGGTGCGTTGCGTAAAATCGATACCATGCAATTCATTTGTTGAAGGGCCTCCGACGGACCCAACCAGAATTCAGAACTGCATGCAGCTCTGAACTGTTAATTTTGACAGTGGCCCTCATCGCGCCAAATCGATAGATAGGAGGGTCTCAGAGAATCGCCGCTCATGAACTTGCTGACCCATTCTTGCCATTCCTCCAAAAGCGAAGAGCACACGCGCGATGCCCCAGGTCCGAGGGGCCCCGAACTGGAAGGATCGAGGCTCCTCGGAGCAATATCTGAGTAGGGGTTTTGCGTTCACGATCAATTCCCAAAAAGAAACTGCTTCGCACCCCAACTGGTGAAACTACAGTCCCCAAGCGAGTTCGAGTTCTAATCCTGAGTTCGCGGCCCAGCCAATCTGCACTCATCCATGCTGTTCTTCGCTCAAATCCTTCGGAAGGACTACCCGACTGTCAGTTCTGCCAGTACGTTCGTTAGCTGCCTTAGCCGATGCTTCATTCACGCTCTCGTAAATGATCGGGAGTTCCGGGGTGATACATGAATAGCGCTTTTGAATACTGGCTTGGCGAACAGGTGGTCGTCCAAGTTGACCTGGGGCAAATCAAACTACCCGTCCGGGGCAGCCTTCTCGAGGAGAGGGCAGACACCATCATGATAAGGATCAGCGACGGCACCGAGGTCGAAATCTATAAAGCGATGGTTTTAGCCGTCGAAGAAGTAAAGGCCGAGGCTTCCGCAAGCCACCGGCTATACGCATAGTTCAATTCTCTGCTCAGGGGTACAACAAAATTCGAAGTGAGTCTCGATAATTGCCCACTGGCCCCTGTTTGCCTCAAGCGTTAGCCGCGAACCTCCTTCTACTCCCGCGAGTCACTGCTGAAGAGTTTTTCCACACTTTTCAACGGCTGTAATCTTGGAGTTACATTGACACATGCTGGGCATCGTCGTAGGCTCGACGGCGTCTTTGGGGCTTTAAACCGATTAGTACACAAGAACGTCAGAAACTGACATAAGCCGCCAAATTCTTCTTGACATTAATGGTATATTGCGCGTGATAATCGCCTTACCGGCTGACCACTCAGAGTGGCACAACCCAATATCTGCAGACTCTGCTTATCTCAGGCCCAGCGGAACTGTATGGTAGACCTTCGTGTCCTTCTCGTTGATGACTTTGAGCCGTGGCGCCGCTTCGTTTCGACTACCCTTCAGAAACAGCGGGGTTTCCAGATCGTCCTTGAAGTTTCAGATGGGCTTCAGGCAGTCCAAAAAGCCGCAGAACTGTATCCCGATCTGATTCTCCTTGACATTGGACTTCCCGGACTAAATGGCATTGAGGCTGCCCGGCGCATTCGCAAGGTGGCTCCGGATTCCAAAATTATTTTCCTCACAGAAGACAGCGCTGAAGATGTCGCGGAAGAAGGCTTGCGCATAGGTGCCGTAGGCTATGTGGTAAAAGCCGATGCCGCACGAGAGCTTTTGCCGGCAATGCGGGCCGTTGCCTCAGGCCATCGGTTTGTAAGCGCCAGATTACGCGGTTATCTGTTTTTCACTACCACGGACGCCGCACCCGCTCGGCCCCGCGCTTAACCCACCTTCTGGGCTGCTCTTGCAGATTCCATGGATGCGCTTACCGGCGCGTGGGCCTGAACCCTTGTGCCCTTCATGGGCTCCGAAAGGATCGAAATCGTACCTTTGATCAGCCGAATCCGTTCATGCATGCTGATCAGACCCAATCCCGGATTGTTTGCCATTGTCGCTAAATCAAAACCTACGCCGGAGTCCGAAACAGTCAGTTGAATTTGCTCTCCTACTTCCCTGAGGTCTACGTCAAATTCCCTCACACCACTATGTTTCACGCAATTGAGCAACGCTTCCTGCGCCACGCGGAACAGGCAAAGAGAAATTTCCTGCGGCAGGGTGCGGGCAATGGAATCGCACGTGAATTTGATCTCCACTTTCTGCCGCTGGGAAAGTTCCTTGCAAAAGCTTCTGATCGCCGAAGCGAGTCCAAGGTATTCAAGCTTCGAGGAGTGTAAGCGGTGCGATATGGCCTGAACGTCCGAAGCAACCTCGGATAAACGCTGCTTGAATGCCCGAAGATGTACGTTGGCTTCGGCGGATAAGCCGAGAGACGTGGTTTCTACCTGCTCAAGCTCGATCTCCAGGAGTGCCAGCCGTTGATTAATATCGTCATGAAGCTCTCTGGCGATCCGCCTACGCTCCTCCTCGTGCGCTTCAATCAGCCTGCGACTTACGCTCGAAAGGGCTTCAGCCGCGAGCTTCCGCTCTGTTACATCGATGCACGATCCGATATAACCCGCGAACGTTTGGTCAGCCTTGAATTGCGGCACGCCCATGTCGAGTACCCATCGGTACTCTCCATCCTGCCGCCGCAATCGGTACTCCATCTGAAAGTTCTCCCGCCGGTCAAAAGCCTTACCATACGTCTCGAAATACTTCGCAAAATCCTCAGGGTGTACACCCTCCGCCCAACCATTTCCGAGCTCCTCCTCGAGCGTGCGGCCAGTAAATTCCAGCCATGGCTCGTTGAAGTACGTGCAGAGCTTGTCCGTTCCCGATATCCAGATCATGACCGGAGCCGTATTTGCCACCATGCGAAAGCGCTCTTCACTCTCGCGTAGTGCTTCGGCGGCCCGCTTCCGCTCCGTGATATCGATGGCGATTCCTACCATCCGGATCGGCCTGTGCGCCGAATCGCTAAAAACACGCCCCCTCGAGAATAGCCACCTCACCTCACCAGATGGCCTAACGATCCGAAACTCCGAGTCCGCGGTTCCGCCTCGCTCAACATGTTCCCGAACTTCGCGTTCCATCCGTTTTCGATCATCAGGATGAAGGCGCTCCATCCACGCGTAAACGCCGGCGGCAAATGAGCCGGGTTCGACCCCATAAATCCGTTCCATTTCCGGTGACTGAAAGTTTTCGTTCCCGCTTATCTCCCATTCGAATACGCCAACATGTGCGTTCTCCTGCGTGAATCTCAGACGCGCCTCGCTCTTTCGGAGAGCCTCCTCTATCTTCTTTCGCTCGGTGATGTCTTGCACCGTCCCTCTCAGCTGTATTACATGACCATGAGAATCGTGATGGACCTCACCCCGGGCCGTAAGCCACCTTCTCTCGCCATCGAGGCGGATCATCTCGAGATCTAGTTCATAAGGCGCCCCAGTGCGAAGCGCTTCCTCCACCACAGCCTGCAGCCGTTCCCAACTCTCAGCGGTGTAGATCTTGCCGTGATCCTTGTAGCTGATCGCAGGCATGCTTGGATCAAGACCTGCAATCCTGTACAACTCCTCTGACCAAGTAACTGTGTCCGTTGCCGGATCCCATTGCCAGCTTCCCACTTTCGCGATGCGCTGGGCGTCCCTGAGATCCGTTTCTCGCTGCTGCAACGCTTGTTCCGATTGTTTGCTTTGCGTGATATCGCGGGAAACACCTACCAGGCGATGGGCTTCGCCGTCAGACGCGTAGAAAAACTTTCCTGTAGATCGCAACCAGCGCTCGGTACCGTCTGACCAAACACAACGGAATTCATTGTCAAATGCCTCGTGGTTCTGTTTTGCGAACTCGATAGCCCTTCTTAACTGCTCAACGTCTTCCGGATGTACTCGAGCCCAAAAGTCTTCGGTCGTTTCTGGATCATGTTCTGATCCCTTCATTCCCAGCAATGCGTGTAACTCGCCGAACCAAAACGTGCGTCCGCTTTTGAGATCCCGCTCCCATCCGCCTAACTTCCCCGCCTGTATTGCCAGCCGTAAGCGCTCTTCGCTCTCGCGCAGTACACCTTGGCTGACGCTCAAAACCTCCATCGCGCGCTTGCGCTTCAAGGCGTGTGAAAATATCTCCGCCAGGATTCTCAGTTTCTTTACTAGCTGCTCTGTCCAAATCAATCGAGACGTCGTGCTCACGAACGAGATCGCGCCCACAATTTCTCCGCCTATTCGCAGCGGCACGCTGGCTATCGATTGAATCCCGCTCTCGAGCAAGTATCGTCTCACCTCCACCAATTCCTCCGGCGGCGGATGTCGGTCGCCGAAGGTGACTCCGCTTAAGCCCTTGCTTGTCCACCATGGCCACGGAATCGGCTTCGCATCCGGGACCGTGGGCTCGGTCGTGCCGCTGCTCCATGACGAGGTAGCTTTTAAGTCCGCGCCATGCTGCGAGCATTCGAACAACGTGATCCGGTCTATTTTGAGAAACTCGGCAATCCGGCCAAGGCTCTCTCCTATCTTCGAAGCAACCTCCACTTCCGACAGGTTCACAAAAGTTGCTGACAGCTCGGAGTGAAATGTCTCGAATGCCAGGCGCTCGGCCAGCGATCTCTCAATACGCCTCTTTTTTGCACGCTGTCCCAGCAGTGCGGCGATGAGTACCGTTTGCCCAACACACACGAGTAGAGTCGCCAAAATATAACGTCCGTATGCTTGCAACGCCGTAGGCTGACGGTTCAGCACAACGCTCTCGTCCGGAAGGTCACTTTCCTTAAATCCCCAGCGCTGCACGGCTCGCCAATCGAACAAATATTGGTTCGCACCTTTGACAACCGGAATATCTTGAGGCTTCTCCCCGTTGAGCACTCTCAGAAGCATCTTGGCTGTTTCTCGGCCTTCGATGGCGAAACTGAAAACGTCACCGCCTACCGTTCCTCCACCGACATCAACGTCATCAACGACAAATACCGGTGCATTTGCGGCATTCGCGACCATCGGCGCCGATTGGGTCGCGTCGATGAAGTGATTTCTGGCGGCGTCCTCCATGATTGAGGTGTGATAGACGATCGAGTGACTCGGCAGGTGCTTCATTCGCTCGAGGAGCGCGGGCATATCGAGGTCCGTCAGGTATGTGAACTCCAGGCTCGATTCATAGCTGCGGAACCTCTCCTTCACCAAGGCCTCAAGATAACGGTCATATGGCGCTATACCACCTACCACAAACACGTGTCTGGTGCCCGGCTGCAAGCGAAGAGCCACCCCTAAGGTTTTTCCCGGCTGCGGAACTCCCCACACGCCGGTGAAATGGGGCGGCAGTGTTGCTCCGTCAAGCATCTCCTCAGTGCTTTCGCAGAAAAGGACCGGTGTGTCCGAAAGGAACCTTTCGTGGGAGTTGATCATGAACCTGAGAGGTGATGGCCCCACAGCAATAATCACGTCCGGTTTCCGATCGCGGTACTTACGCATATACCAATCCGCGAACTTGTTCTGGGAAGCTTCGTCTGAAAACAGGGCGGTTTCGAAATGCTCACTATAAAGCTCGACCTGGTAAGGCAGGCCTGTGACTGCAGAGACTATTTCGTGATCGACCAGCTCCATGCCGGGCGAGCCTAGGCCTAACTCATGCAGGATGAGGACGCGGCGCGGTGTGGTAGCCCACGTCGTTACGGTTGCTACCGACAGCAGCCAGAGTGAGGCCAAAACCAAGAGGACTATTTTCGATAGGCAGTTTTTAAGTGCCTTTTGCTCTTGTGCGTTGTATTGCCAAAGGCCGACACCCAGAGACTCGATTGCGGCGATTTGGTGATTTGAGTGAGAGGACACGGACACCCCAAACACCGAAAAACGCTAACCTAGCTGAGACTTACCTGATGTTCATGATTCACCGCCCTGGGGCGGCCGTTCCGGAGACTCCGATAAAAAGAGGAGGGTATTATTACCATACTCGTCAAGTTCCGCGCTACAGGTGAAGGGAACCTCTCTCTGACTTGCGTCCGCTACATGGAACGAATGCTCTCCGTCTGACCGCCGTCATCAAAAACTGAGCGCTGACCGTTTTTACTCGTCTTCTCTCTTCCAGGTGTCATCAGGGTCAAAGACGGTTAGCGCCTGCGCTACCTGCGCGGTATCTTCGCCCAAATCCTTCTCAAATATTGTTCCGTATTGATTGATCATAAAGGAAACGACCCCTGAATTCAGATATTCGGCCGGATACGCTAGGACGGCGAAACCATCGGTCATAGCTCCGTTCGCGATATAGTCTTTGGTACCTCCCGGCGCATGGCGCCCCTGTTTCTTAAGAATTCGGTAGAAGTAGCCATGGAAAGGTTGTGGTTTCAGGTTCTGCACCTTGTAACCTTCACCGCTGGCGTTCGCCGCAAACGGTCCCAATGGACTTTCTGGTTCCGCTCCCCTCTGTTTCCAATACAAGCCGTTTCGTTTCCCCTCATCACTAATGAATTTCTGCGCGTATTGGTGTGTCTTGCTGCCATCATGAACCTCGTCGAAATATTCCGCCTGAGCATCCACAACCGCATTCAAAACGTCGATTGTTGTCAGCTCGTTTTGCCCGATCCGGCGGGCTACTATTTCGTGCTTGGCGGAGTTGCCGTCGAAATACCATTGCCCGTTGGAATTCTTCGTGAGGGTGAAAGGAAAAGGATAGTTCTCCGCTCCAAGAGCCAAAACCAATTTTCCGTTCCGCAGCCTTTCCCACCGGTGCATTTCGTCATACGCTCGAATGAACTTACTTTGCGCAGCTTTATCCTCGACTGGATCGCCCGAAAACAGCAGTTCCTTCGCATCAGAACCGAAGATCTTTACTAGCGCTCCATTGTCGCCAGCTTGCGCCGCGTTGTAGACCGCATTGGCAGCTGCCTCTTGCGACGCAAATGTTTGAGGTCTTGCAGAGCCCGCCGCTTCGGCGGATTTCTTGCACCCGGACAAGCCCACAAACATCGCGACCGACAGAGCAATCGTGCATCTCGCATGAATCTTGTATTCACTAACCCTGGACAACATCACCTTAGCCCCTCCTCCCGAACCCCACCCTCTTACTGTTTATTGGGTTCTCCCTCCCTGGCCAGACCTGGATCCCAAGCTCTGTTTCCCGCGAGTGCTCTGCGTACGCCCGCCTCCTGATCCCGAAAAGGCGTTGCTGTGTGAGGCCTGAGAGTTCTGGCCTGACCCTGAGTAGCCGCGCAGTTCTCTGCTGTTCGAGGACGTTTTCTGTGTGGCATTGCCGGTCCGCTGTGTAGCTGCCGCTCGCGTGCCATCAACCCCAGAGTGGTTCGTGCGACTTGCGGACGAATACGGTGTTGGCCGCGGCGGAACATTCGCGGGAGGTCGAGTCGGCGTTCCTGGACGGTAGCCAGGGTTTCCCGGCCGATAAGCAGGATAACCTGGGCGATAACCTGGACCACCCGGCCGATAACCCGGATAACCCGCTCGATTCCCTCCCCGCCAGTAGCTGTTCCCCACGTACACGTTCCGGTTATAGATGATCGTGTTGTTGTGCCAACTCGTTCCCCAACCGCCCCAGCCCCAACCACAGCAACCGCCTCCCATCATCGACCCCACCGCAATTCCGGCACCGAAGGAGAGAATCGCTGCTGCCGCCACGTAGCTCGAACTATATCCAGGTGTCACGACCGGCGCCCCGTAAATCACGCTCGGGTTGTACGTCGGCACATACACAACCTGAGGATTCGCAGGCTGAATGACAATTGTCTGTGGCCCCTCTTGTATTACCTTGATCTGCGATCCTGACTTCAAATTGCCGGCTGCGTATGCCTTCGCTCGCATTCTTTGAATCGCATTCATTACGTCTTGCTGTTGCGTCGCCGATGCTTCCCCCAGAGTGGAAGTCCAACCTAGATTTCCCGCCAAATTCGACAGCACCGACGGGAATTGCGTCAGCGCTTTGACCGCCGGATCCCACTGCTGTTGATCCACGGCCTTCATCAGGGCTTGCCCGGTTAGATTGGTGTTCTGCTTCAGCCAGCTCTCTGCCTGAGTGATCTGATCAGGAAATGTTGCAGCACCTAAAATTTGCGCCACCAGAGTGTCGGGATAAAGCGCGATGGGAGCAACCAGTCCATCCAGTTCTTCCGGAGTCAGAGGTGCATATTCTTCTTCTGACGCCGATGCACTCGTAGCTTGCCTGGCTCCCATTCCGTCAGGAACCGTGGAAAAAAAAAGAAGAGCCGCGCTCGTGACAGCGAAACACTTTTGTCGCCAGGTCTTCATCTGCTCTTTTTTCTGGGTCTGGGACAGCGGTTCATCAGATCGACGTAACTCAGCCGCTGCACGATCCGCCTGCCCTTTAGGTCAATTTTCATATCAACCAAAACAATCCCCGACGGACACTGTAAGAAATACCAGTAGGGATTCGCGTTTCCTCGACACGCCTTCCTCATCCGTTTGCCTGCCCAACTTCAGCCTGAGCAAGATCGTTTCACCGCGCTCCTGTAATAAATGACAGTTGTTCCAGTTTCGATGAACTCGCTAAGTTGCAACCAGGCCACGGATTCCACGGCCCTGACGGCGCGTTGTTCGCGCACGCGTGGAACCAGCTATTGCTGATATGTCCTCGAAGGAGAAATTCAGTATGCGCAGATCAACCGCTCTAATACTCACCGCTCTATTGCTTCTTCTTACCGGAAGCGTAACTTTTTCTCAGGCGATAACCGGTAGACTTCGAGGCCAGATCCTCGATCCCTCCGGCGGAGCCGTTCCTCAGGCTCAAGTCGTCGTCACCAATCAGCGCACCGGTGTCACGGCTACCCTCACCACGACTTCGGCAGGCACCTACGAACTTCCCAGTATCCTTCCCGGTCTGTACAAGGTCTCCGTCGAGGCCAAAGGATTCAAAGGCTTTCTCAAAATAGACATACCTGTGCTTGCGGATCAGGATAACGTCGTAGACGCTCAGCTCGAACTAGGCCCAAGTTCGGAGACGGTCGAAGTCACCGCCGGTGCGGTAGCCGTACAAACTTCCTCCGCAACCTTGAACAATAATTTCAGGGCCACAGATGTGGAGGGGCTGCCCACCGCGGCCGGCACTCTCAACGGCAGTCCCCTGAATCTCGCGGTTCTCGCTCCCAATGTGGTGGCGCAACCGGGCGGTGTCACCGGCGTCGGCGGTTCGGTGGGCGGCACACGTCCGCGCGATAACAACTTCATCGTTGACGGAGGCGACGACAACAACCTCGGCGTTACGGGCAACAATTCGACCGTAATTCCCGATGCCGTCGCCGAATTTGCGTTAACCACCAATCAGTTCACCGCCGAATACGGGCATTCGGCCGGTGGCCAGTTCAGTCTCGTCACCAAGACCGGAACCAATGACTGGCACGGTTCGGGAGAGTGGTACAACCAGAATCGCAACTACAACTCGCTCGATAATTTGACCAAGGGAGCCATCGCCGGCGGGACCATCCCCGGTCAGCCTGCCTTCGATAACAATCGCTTGGGTGGAACCATTGGCGGTCCCTTGAAGAAAAACAAGCTCTTTGTTTTTGGCGCCTACGAGTTCACGTACCTGCACGGTCAGGGAACGCCAACGGCGCTGATTGCTCCGACGGCTGCGGGTCTCTCCCAGTTGCAATCTATGGCCGCCGATTCGGCCGTTAGCAACGTACTGGCAAATTATCCGGTTGCGCCAGGCGCCGACGTGCAACCGATCACCGTTAACAATCAACTCATTCCCATCGGGAACCTGGTCATCATTAGCCCGCTTTTCCAAAGGGAAAATGACGCTATCGCCAATGCGGACTACTCACTCGCGAAGCATCAGTTGAGCGCCCGCTTCCTTTTCAACCAGGCCACTTTCATCAACCCGGTCAACTCCACTCAGGCGGCTTTCAATCAGAACGAGCCTGTGCACAATCGCAAAATCGCACTATCCGACGTCTGGACAATCAACAATACTGTGGTGAACGATTTGCGTGTGCAGTATTCCTTTTTCTCTGCAGCGTTCCTTAATCCCTGCACCACCTGTCCGCCGGACACCACCGTGGGAGATCTGGGTTTCACCACCATCGGACCCGGCGACAATCAGGACCAAAAGCAGAACACGTACCAGATTATTGACACCTTGACCTGGTCACGCGGCAAACACACGTTCAAATTCGGCGGCACTTACAATCATTTTATTTATCCGCAGTTTTTTCTCCCTCGCAGCAATGGCGATTATTGGTATCCCACGATGCAAGATCTAGTGAGTACCCGGCAGGACCCTGCGCGGTGCTGGGACCGGCAGCTTCCTGGGTACGCAAAGTGCCTTTTATGTATTCGCACAAGACGACTTCAAAGTCACTCCTAAGCTCACTCTGAATTTGGGCCTCCGCTACGAATACTGGACTAATCCCGTCGGTGACAAAACGCAAAGCTTGAACGCCATTTCCAGCGTTCCGGGCGTAATCACCTTCGGCGTGCCCACTACCGACAAGAATAATATCGCTCCGCGGATTGGTCTTGCCTTCGACCCGACTGGTAGCGGCAAAACTGCCATCCGCGCTGGCTTCGGAATCGCCTATGACGTAAAATTCCAGAACTTCGCGTCGATCACGCTGCCTCCACAATTGCAAAGCGAACTGAATCCTCAGTCTGCCTGCACTTTGACCCCGCAGCCCGCGTGGTGTACTACCCCTAATGGTGCTGGCTTCCTGGCTACCGGTGGCTTGCCTCCTACGTACGTCGCCCCTGCCACGCAACTCGCGGCTCGCCAGCTCACCACCAGTTTTATCGATAATACCGTCATGCCAAAGATCTTGACCTGGTCTCTCGGCGTGCAACGCGAACTCTACCGAAACTCCACCGTCGAGGTACGCTATCTCGGTACGCGCGGACTCGAGTTACCCGTCCAATACCGGCGCAATTTCATCAGCGCCTTCGACGGCGGCGTAGCGCCTTTACCCACATTCTTCCAAGCTGCAAACGTGCCCACATCGTGGACGGCCAGCACACCTACGAACGCACCTTTCAAAGCCTTTAACCCGAACATTTACTCCCAGTACGGCTTCCGGGGCAATGTGACTTCCGATCCTCCCTTTGGAGGCAGCTTCTACCACGCCGTCTCCGTGAATTTTGTTCAGCGTTCGCGGGCCGGCCTCACTTTCAATGCCAATTACACCTTCGGGCACACACTCGATAATTCAACCAATGAATTTTTCACGAGCCTGCTGAATCCACGGCGTGCACAAGACACCAACCGCCTTGCCAACGATTGGGCCAGCTCGGACCTGAACGTCGCGCAAAAGTTCGCACTCTCGTTCGTCTATCAGCTACCGTCGCTCGAAAACTGGAATGGCTTCGTCCGCGCCCTGGCCAATGGATTCCAAATCGGCTCGGTGTTGTTAGTGCAAACCGGCCAGCCGGTCACACTTCAATCGGGGCTAGATTCGAACGGCAACGGTGACTCTGCGGGTGATCGAGCCTCGCTGAACCCCTTTGGCAACACGCTTGCGGGCTCAGATGTCTATGCCTTGTGTGAACTCCCGGGCGGAACAGTAGGCCTATCCAACGGCGGACCTGGCGCCTTCACGACACCCACGGGCATTTCGGCGGGCGGAGCATGCTTCGATCCGTCCGATCCAAAGGGCGGCACCTTCTTTCCCGCAATCGGCTACCGCCCGGTGAATTTTGCCTCCAAGTACGTTGTCACTGGACCCGGCGCTCAGGCCAACGTCGGCCGCAACAGCTTCACAACCCCCGGCTTCACTACATT
>WNFS01002865.1_pt1 | contig 13020 bp, 10 predicted proteins | sample 5400141 | NCBI WGS metagenome assembly WNFS01 (sample SAMN13153358, study PRJNA577476) | soil metagenome | isolation source: 60 cm saprolite under Madrone tree | place: USA:California | collected 2016-06-14
CCTCTAACGCCGCCTCCATCAAGGCGGTCCTTCCGGTGTTACCTTTCGCATTTACATCGGCGCCCTTCTCCAGCAAGGCGCGCACGGATTCCGTATGGCCCCTTACCGCTGCACCCATCAACGCCGTGTTTCCATAGTCGCCCTTCGCATTCGCGTTCGCGCCCTCTCTGAGGAGGCTCTGCACTTCAGCGGTATCCCCGGCCTCGGCCGCGTCTAGGAGCTTCTTATTGGGGTCCTGGCTGGCCGTGGAAGCGGACGAAGCTGGTTGCGGTTTCGCAGTTGAAGCGGGGCCAGTGGCAGCCGGTGGGGCAGTTGGCACGCTCGCTGTTGTGCTTCCTGCGTTTTTTCTCGGGGGGACGACCCGCGGAGCGCGCCGAAGCAGAGCAGCAATGCTTGAATACTTGTACTTTTCCGCCAGGCGAAGGGCCGTGGCTCCTTTCCTGTCTTTCGCATCGACATCCGCTCCTTGCTCCAGCAAAACGCGCACGGTATCCAGTTGCCCCAAATCGGCTGCGCTCATCAAGGCCGTCCGTCCGGCCTTACTCTTCGCATTCACATCCGCACCCTTCTCCAGTAATGTGCGCACGGTGTCGGTATGGCCCCTGACCGCCGCGCTCAGCAACGCCGTTTTTCCGCTATCATCGATTGCATTCACATTCGCACCTTTCTCGAGCAAGGCGCGCACGATTTCGGTACGGCCCGAAAAGGCCGCCCAGAACAACGCCGTCCATCCATCGTTGTCCTTAGCATTTACATTCGCACCCTTCTCGAGCAAGGAATGCACGATGTCCCGATAATCCGCGGTGGCCGCGTTCATCAACGCCGTCATTCCATCCTTGCCCTGGACATTCACGTCCGCACTTTTCTCTAGCAAGGCTCGCACGGTATCGGTGCGGCCGAAATAGGCCGCCCAGATCAACGGCGTCCATCCAGCCTTATCCTTCGCGTTCGCGTCCGCACCCTCCCCGAGCAATTTCTGCACTTCCGCAGTGTTCCTTCCCTTGGCGGCGTCCAGCAGCTTTGCATCGAGGTCCTGACCGTACGTGGATACGGAGAAACACAGGATCACCGCGAGCATCCAGAGGGGTTTTTTCATGACCACCTTTCGGGGAACCTCGCGGCGCCCGGGCTCTGTGTCGTGCGGGCCGAATTCCGAGCGAGCGGAAATTGGCCGAGCCTAGCTCCCGTAAGCAGAGCTAATAACAATTTACTCGCGCGAGCCGGTGAAATCGCGCAGTTCTTGCTTAGTTTACATGATTGGATAATGGCGATGGCTCCTTCGACCGAGCAGACCTGGTGAGACTCAGACGGCCAAAGCGCGAATGAGAGGAGCGGAGCCGTGAGGATCATAGTCGGAAAAAGGAGATGGAGGCATCGCCTGCCTATGCATCCAGTGCGCCGCCAGAGCCGGCGGGGAGCTCGATTTGGTATTTGGTGCGGGCTTTTTCGGCGTGCTGTTCGAAGGCCAGGGCGATTAGTTTGTCGATCAATTCGCGGAAGGGAATGCCGCTGGCTTCCCACAGCTTCGGGTACATGCTGATGGAAGTGAAGCCGGGGATGGTGTTCACTTCGTTGAGAAAGATCTTGCCGCCTTCTTTTTCCAGGAAGAAATCGACGCGGGCCATGCCGCTAAGTTCGAGCGCGCGAAACGCATCGACGGCGTACTTCTGGATTTTTTGCACTTGCGCGGGCTTGAGTTCGGCGGGAATCAGGAGCCGCGTGCCTTCTTCTAAGTACTTTGCGGTGTAGTCGTAAAACTCGCGGTGCGGGACGATTTCGCCGGGGACGGACGCCTGCGGATTGTGGTTGCCGAGGACGGAAACTTCGATTTCGCGAGCGATGAGGCACTCTTCGACGAGAATTTTCATGGCGAACTCGGAGGCTAGATTCAGCGCAGGCGCCAATTCCTCGCGCGAGTGGACTTTGGTCATGCCGACGGAAGAGCCGAGCGTGGCGGGTTTCACGAAAACGGGGTAGCGGAATTTCAGTTCGACGGCGCCTTGAATTTCTTCCGGATTGCTTTCCCAGTCGTGACGATGGACGGTGATCCAAGGTACGACCGGAATTTTTGCGACTTGAAGCAGGCGTTTGGCGACGTCCTTGTCCATGCCGATCGCCGAGCCGAGGACGCCCGCGCCGACAAAAGGCAATCCTGCCAAATCGAGCAGGCCCTGAATCGTTCCGTCTTCGCCAAAGGTGCCGTGCATCACGGGGAAAACGACGTCGATGCGCTGGCCGCCGCCGCTGCCGTCCAGTTTCACGAGCGCCGCATCGGTGGGATCCGCGGTCATCATCACTCTCTGGCCGCCCTTCAGGACGTCCGGCAGCATTTTTTGCGCACCGGCGCCGACCAGCCAGTGGCCCTCTTTGCTGATGCCGATGGGCACGGCTTCGTACTTGTCGGGATCGAGGCCGCGAATCACCGAGGCCGCCGATGCGAGGGAAACTTCATGTTCGCCGGAGCGTCCGCCGAAGAGGATGCCGACGCGGAGTCTTTTCTTGTTCTCAGGGGTCATGGGAGTTTTCGGGTTCCAGTTGTCAGTTTTTAGTTATAAGTGAAAAAAGAGGATTGGTGGGTGGATGTTTTTTGCGCGGTTCTGAATTGACAACGGAGGCGCTAGAGGGCTCGCCGTCGACAGTTAACAGTTGACAGTCTACAGTTCGAAGAGAAAGTGGGAAAGAATGCGCGTCGTGGCCGGGCACAGTATTTTCTTACGATTTTTTACTGACAACTAATGACTTAAAACTGTCTACAGAATTTTTTGGCCGAGGCCGGAGAGGACTAGCTCGACGCCGAGGAGGGCGGTGCGGTTGTGCTCGTCGAGAATGGGATTGATCTCGACGACTTCAAGGGAAACCATGGACTCGGTGTCGGCGATCATTTCCATGGCGAGATGGGCTTCGCGGTAGGTGACGCCGCCGCGTACTGGAGTGCCGACACCAGGGGCGTCGGCCGGATCGACGAAGTCCATGTCGAGGCTGACGGCGACGCCTGCGGTGTCGTCCATGGCGTACTTGAGGGCGTCGGACATGACTTCGCGCATGCCGCGCTCGTCAATGTCGCGCATGGTGAAGACGTGGATGCCGGATTTCTTGACGATTTTGCGTTCCTGGGCGTCGAGGTCGCGGGCGCCAACGATGACGATGTTGCCGGGTTCAGCTTTGGGCTTGAAGCCGAGAAGGTCGACGAGTTCGGGTGCGCCGTAGCCCATGATTGCCGCGAGCGGCATGCCGTGAACGTTTCCCGAGGGAGAGGATTCGGGGGTGTTCATGTCACCGTGAGCGTCCAGCCAGAGATAACCGATCTGTTTTTTCTCTTTGCGGAAATGGTTGGCGACGCCGGCGGCAACACCGGCTGCGATGGAATGATCACCGCCGAGGACGAGCGGAAGAAAGCCTTCACTTAAGGATTTTTCAGCAGCGGCGGCGACATCGCCGCAGGTCTCGGCAATTTCCTGCAAATACTTGGCGCGCTTTTCGCCAATGGGCATCTCTTCAGGTTGCTTGACGGAAAGATTGCCGATGTCTTCGACCTGAAGGCCCAGCTTTTTGATGCTGGCCTGGAGGCCCGCGCCGCGAAGGGCGGAGGGGCCCATGTCCACGCCGCGGCGGCTTTGGCCGAGGTCCATGGGGACGCCGATGATGCGAACTTTTTGCGCCATGCGATGACTCCGTGACTGCTGACTCATGACTGGTGAATAACCGAGCAGGTGGCGCAGCGGCAGACCCTGCCACAAAATCCAGGCCAGTCCAACTCAACAGAAATGCGGAAACAACGGGAAAATTGTCAAACTACCCCGCCCTAAGGATACACGCGATAAATCATGCGAGGGAAGGGGATGACTTCGCGAATGTGTTCGGCGCCACAAATCCACGCGACCGTACGCTCGAGGCCCATTCCGAAGCCGGAATGCGGCACGCTGCCGTAGCGGCGCAGGTCGAGATACCACTGGAAGGACTCTTCGGGCAAGTTGTGTTCGCGCAGGCGCTTCAAGAGCAAATCGTAATCGTGGATGCGCTGGCTGCCGCCGATGATTTCGCCGTAACCTTCGGGAGCGATCATGTCGAAGGCGAGGGCGAGCTCGGGGCGCTGTGCGTCCGGCTGCATGTAAAAGGCTTTGATCGAGGTAGGGTAGTGGTGAATCAGCACCGGGCGATCGAAGGAGCTGGAGATGATGGTTTCTTCGTCGCCGCCGAAGTCGTCGCCGAACTTGGCGGGATTGCCGCTCTTGCTCAGCAGGGCAACCGCATCTTCGTAGCTGATGCGCGGGAACGGAGGCTTCACATTTTCGAGCTTGGTGGTATCGCGCTTCAGCGTTTCGAGTTCCCACGATTTGTTTTTGAGGACGCCCTGCACGATGGCGCTGACGAGGCCTTCGCCGAGAGACATAGCTTCCTCAAACTCGACGTAGGCGGCTTCGGGCTCGAGCATCCAGAATTCGGTGAGGTGGCGGCGGGTCTTGGATTTTTCGGCGCGGAAAGTGGGGCCGAAGGTGTAGACCTTGCCGAGAGCCATGGCGATTGCTTCGGCATAGAGCTGGCCACTCTGCGTGAGGTAGGCTTTTTGATCGTCGATGTAGTTGACTTCGAAAAGGGTTGAGGTGCCTTCGCAAGCGGCTGGGGTGAACATGGGCGCGTCGGTGAGCGTGTAGCCCTGGCCGTCCATGAATTCGCGCGCGGCACGGATGGCTTCGGCCCGGATGCGGAGAATGGCGGCCTGGCGGGGCGTGCGAATCCACAGGTGGCGCTGATCGAGCAGGAAATCGACGCCATGCTCTTTGAGTTGGATGGGGAAAGGCGTACTTTCCGAAACTCTCTGGACGATCTGGATTTTGGTAACGCCGATTTCGTAGCCGCCGGGGGCGCGCTTTTCCGCGCGGATTTTGCCGGTGACGATGACGCTGGATTCCTGGGTGAGACCCTTCAGCGATTCGAATGCCTTGGGATTCTCCTTGAGCGCGCAAACGCCCTGGATGATGCTCGTTCCATCGCGAAAAATCGGGAAGAGCAATTTGCCAGATTCACGAAGGTTGTAGAGCCAGCCTTTCAGCGTGACTTCCTGCCCGTCGTATTTGCCCGCCTGCTCAATGGTGATGGTTGTCATGGTGAGATTCTTTGTCGTTCTGCCAAACGGTCATTTTACCAGAGAAGCGGCCTTACCAAGAATGTTGGGCCCGCAAGCGCCCTAACGGTTGGCGAGAGGCTTGATTGTTGATAGCCCCAGGAGCTCTGGGTCTGCCGTGACTAGGATTAGGTCGAGAACCTGGGCGGTAGCGGCAAGAAAGCGGTCGGCGGGGTCCGCGTGAAGTGTAAGTTGCTGGGACGCAAGCGCGGTTTCATGAGTGAGCGGAGCTTCGAATATTCCCCCGGTGGATTTGCTCGCCACTCAGAAAGGTCTGTGGGCAATCGAATCCGCCCTTTGCGTTGCAACATCACGGCTTCCCAGGTACTGATCAGTGAAAGCCAGAGTTCGTTCGCGGGACGCTAACTGGTGAAGAGTATGTGCCGCTATCTGTTCTGGATTCTGAAGGAACCAAATCCAGATGTGGGTATCAAGCAAGAGCTTCAATCGCCCAGGACCTCCCACTCATCCTCATCTGCGGCCGGTGAGACAATGTCGCCGAGAATTTCTATCTTGCCCCTCATCGAACCCATCAAAGCCGCGCGATCCGCAACGGTCGTGGGAGGAAGACGGTGGTCAAATTAACAGCCAATAGAGCAGGTGCGAAGTGTGCGCTGGAATCTCTTGCAGTTCTTCGTTCCAGGGACTCGGTCAAGGGCGATTAGCGGACCATGCCTCTTCAAAACGGTCCAAGGATTTGCGGGCGGCGCCAAGCTGTTCCGCCGCGGCTGGCGCCTCCGGGCCCGTTTTTTCCTTCAATTCCAGCACAATCGGCAAACTAGTTTGCGGCGCAGACTGAAGGATTTTGATGGCCGCGGGCCAGTCGATGGTGCCGTCGTAAGGATGCAGGTGTTCGTCCTTTTCACCGTGATTATCGTGGAGGTGAACGGAAGAAACAAGATCGCGCAGCGGCGAGAAATTTTTCTCGATGCGTGCGTCCTCCGGAAAGTCGGAGAGGTGCGCGTGGCCGATATCAAAATTGAAGCGCAGGCCAGTCAGCCGCGTTTCATCGACGAAAGCACGGAGATAGGCGGGATCGCCCATCTCACTGGTGGTGTTCTCCACACAAATCGTGACCCCGGCATGATGCGCGTGCAGAATCAGATGCTCCAAGGTGCTGAACGCGGCATCGCGCTTGCGCGGATCGGCCATTTCGCGCGAGCCGCCCATATGCAGGACGAGCCGCGCGTAGGGCAAATCATCGGCGACGTCGATGGCACGCTTCAGTTCGTCCATGGCTTCGACGCGGCGAACGCGCTCGACCTCACAGATGGAAAGTGGCATCCCGCTTTGGCGCATGGCGCTGATGTCGCGGCTGGTCGGAGCGTGCAGCGAGACAAGCTGCAAACGGTTCGCTTCGAGCGCGCCAGCCATCGCGCGAATTTCCGGCTTCAGCGAGTATTCGAAGTGGCTGCGCGTGCAGAAGATCTCGAGGCCTTGGAAGCCGGCCCCGGCAATTTGCTCCAGGAGTTCCGGCGTCAATTTTCGCGATACAAACACATACGTTGACAGTAGTCTCTGCATGATCCGTCGAAAATATCTCTTTCCCTTAGTATCCCACGGCAGCGCCGTCGTGGCGCGGATCGGCTGCGCCGAGCCGGTCGCCGGTTGCTGGATCAATGGCGATCGCGTTCACCACCCCCACGTGGCCGACGCGATGGGTGGCGTGACCGCGCGCGTTCAATGCGCTCTCCAAGCTGTCTGGAAAAGTGCGTTCCATTAAAATGCGATCGGGCAGCCACTGGTGGTGGAAGCGCGGCGCATTGATGGCGACCTGGGGCTCCATGCCGAGGCGCATCCAATCCAGGACGCTAAGGAGCGTGGCAGAAATAATCGTGGGCCCGCCGGGTGAACCGGTAACGAAACTCAGTTTTCCGTCGCGGAGCAGAATCGTGGGCGTCATCGAGCTCAGCGGTCTGTGACCGGGAGCGATGGCGTTGGCCTCGGATTGCACTAGCCCGAAGAGCGCGTTCGGGACGCCGGGCTGGGTGGTGAAGTCATCCATCTCGTCGTTCAGAAGAAAGCCTGCAGAGCTAGTGGCATGAGAGCCATAGCTATCGTTGAGCGTGTAGGTGCTGGCGACGGCGTTGCCGGCGGCATCGACCACCGAAAAATGAGTGGTGTGCGGGCCTTCGCCAAGACCGACAAGGGTTTGCGTGACGGGCGCGTTATTTGCGGCCACGCCGCAGGTGTGAGGATTCCCGGCCTTGATGACTTTGCTGGAGGAGGCGCGCTGAGAATCTATGGTAGCGGAGACTTCCTTGGCGTAGCAGGGATCAGTGAGGCCGGCGACGGGGACGTTTGAATAATCCGGGTCGGCGAGATAGGCGGCGCGGTCAGCAAAGACCCGGCGCATGACCTCAGCGACCATGTGAACGCTTTCGACGTCGTCCCAGCCCTTGAGCGGAACACTCTGCAGCATGTTCAGAGCCTCAATGATCGCGATGCCACCAGAGCTTGGCGGAGGAGAAGTCAGGACTTCCCAGGCATGGCCGTTGCTTTCGTACTTGGCTCGCAGGACCTCGCGGATCTTCGGCTGGTACTTGGCGAGATCGTCGAGCGTAATGAGGCCACCGAGCCGCGACATGTCGTCGACCAGCATGCGAGCGGTTTCGCCGCTATAGAACTCCGTGGCGCCTTTCCTGGCGATGCGTTTAAGAGTGGCGGCGAGTTCCGGCTGACGGAGCGTATCTCCCGGCTGAAACATTTTGCCGTCGTTCAAGAAGATATGGCGGCTAGAGGCGAAACGTTGCAGACCCTTGCGTTCCTGCTCGAATTCATGAGCGAGTCTCTCGCTGATTGGAAAGCCGTTTTCGGCAAGAAGGATGGCTGAGGCCATCACGTCGGCCAGCTTCATGGACCCCCAGGTTTTTAGCGCGAGCGCGAGGCCGGCGACCGTGCCGGGCACAGCGACGGAGCGAAAACCGATGACCGAGGCCTCCTCATCGAGCTTGCCGTCTTTGCCGATGTACATGTCCCGAGTGGCTTTGCCCGGAGCGGTTTCACGATAGTCCAAGAAAGTTGCCTTGCCATCGGCAAGGCGAATCAGCATGAAGCCACCGCCGCCGATGTTGCCCGCCGCGGGTTCGACGACGGCCAGCGCAAAAGCCACGGCCACGGCAGCGTCCACGGCGTTACCCCCGCGCTTAAGGATCTCCACGCCGGCCTGGGAGCCAAGCACCTCGTCGGTGGCGACCATCCCGTGAAGAGCGCGAACCGCCTGCTGCGGCCAGGGTTTGGAAACCTCGGCGCGATTGGCGGGTGTTGGGACCGTTTGCGCACCGGCTCCGCGCGCCAGCGGCAAAGTTGCCGCCAGCAAGACGAAAAGGGGCATCAAAGATGTTTCTCGGATTCGCATCATAGAGAAAAGACACTAAGTGATTCGCGGGATAGCGTCAAGGCGGGGCGCTGCGGGGTTTGCTCCTTGCGAAAAATGATCCAACGCCGGGCGGCGAAAAAAATCGCAGCGGCTATCCTTCGCTGAGAAAATCCACGGTGGGGGGGCCGGGCAGCAGTCCAGCCTTAGTGCCGCGCTTGATCAACTCTTTTACGGCCTGTCTGCCCTTTTCGCCGTAGCCCAAGGTCCATTTGTTCACGTACATGCCGACAAACTTGTCGGCCAGTTCGGTGTCCATTTCGCGGGCGAATTGCATGGCGTAGTTCAGCGCTTCTTCGCGGTGCTCGAGGCCGTAGGAGACGCTATCGCGGATCGTCTTGGAGATTTGGCGGCCGAGTTCCGGCCCGAGTGCGCGGCGCACCGCATTGCCGCCAAGCGGGAGGGGCAAGCCAGTTTGCTCCTGCCACCAAATGCCCAGATCGAGCACCCGGTGCAGCCCCATCTGCGGGAAGAAAAGCTGCCCTTCGTGAATGAGAAGGCCAGCCCCGACCATCTCCTTCTGAACAGCGTCGATGATTTTATCGAAGGGCATAACCACGGCTTCAAAATCCGGCTCGTAGAGTTTGAGGGCGAGATAGGCCGAGGTCTTCAGGCCGGGAACGGCGATGCGCTTGCCCGCAAGCTCTTGCGGCTTCAGGGACTTGGTGGAAACGACGATCGGGCCGTAGCCTTCGCCGAAGCTGGCGCCGCAATCGAGCAGGATGTACTTGTCGCGGAGAGTGGGGTAAGCCGCAAAGCTGATGGCGGTGACGTCGTAGGCTTCGGTGAGGGCGGCCTCGTTCAGCGACTGTATGTCGGAGAGGATGTGCGTGTACTTATAACCGGGCGTCGAGAGCTTATGCGTGGCCAGCGCATAAAACATGAAGGCATCATCGGAATCCGGAGAATGCGCCAGCTTGATCTCGACCGGCTCTTTCTCGGTCTTCGTTTGTGGGCCAGGCATGGGCGTGTCTGTGTCCTTTTCAGCCGCAACCGCGACGTGGTTGCCTCGCCCTGGCCTTGGTCCTTCCCAGAGAGACTTTCCCGCGGAGGAGAGGGTCTATCGGAGACGAACAGAAGATAGCATGCGCGTTGCAGGGGCTTGCGTGGCGCTGGACCGGGCGATTTCTTGCAAGAGAGAGCCTAGCATATTGGTGTCCGGCGAACAATTGGAAGGCGCGCAAGGAAGAGAAGAATTTGTGATCGCGAAGGCTAAAGGGAAGAAACCATGCGCGCGACGGCGTCGTCGAAGGAGGCGCGGCCGTCAAGGTAGGGTTGCCAGAATTTTTGTAGCAACTTGAAGTAGTCGTTCCAGCCGCGCTGATAGAGGCCTTCGCGCAGGGCATAGGGAGTGTACCCGCCAGGGCCGCTGCCGTCCTGGTCACCGGCAGTCGCGCTAGAAGAGCCAAGCACTGGGCGGATAACTTCACCCGTGGTGTAGAAAACCAGAGCATGCCAGAGGTCGCGAGGGATGGCTTTGTCGCGCTGATGGCACTCGCGGATAATGGCAGCCTGCACGGGTTCGGCGATACCGTGAGAACCTTCGTGAAAAAGAACTTCAAGGGCCGCCGCGTCCTGATTGCGTGAATCCAGGCTGGAGATGGTCACTCGCAGAGGATCGGCCGTGGTATAGGCGCCGGTCCAATTGGCGTAACCCGTTACGTCGACGCGGATTTTCTCGCGCGGCCAGCGCGCCTGATAAATGTCCGCAAGCCGTTCCGAAAGGCCCACGCCCTGTTCGCGCACGAGCGGGGCGACGCGCATGATCCAGCGGCGATTGGCGCGATCGTGGTCCGGCCAGAGGTGTGCTCGGTAGACGGGCGCCGCGGCTTCCAGGACCTGCGTCAGCTTTGCGGGCAATCCCGCGTCGCAGAATTTTCGCCTCCTGCCGGAGAGTTCATCGCAATCCTCGAAATCGCCGAGCTGATCTTTCAACTGGGTGAGTTCGGTGGAAAAGAGCAGGTCCTTGGCGGCGTAATTCGAAACGTAGTAGGCGACGGCATCGTCCCACGCGTGCTGCTCTGCAGGTGTGAGAGTGGGCTTTGCATCCGGCTCGGTGTGCAGCGCCGGCCCGGTGGTCTTGCCGTTTTTGTCCGGCGACGTCGCTGCGGTCTGCTGCCGGGCTTCGTGATAGAGCGTGTGATGGAGATTGATCCAGAACCCGCTGTGAAGCTCGAAGACGGGAAGAGGCCCGTAGGTGAAATTGTTTTGTGCCTGGGCTGCCGCGCGAATGGAGGCGGGCACAGAAAGTGCGAGAAGCAGAAAGAATAGCGCTGGCGGTCTGCGAGGCATAGCGAATCGCACGATAGTAGCGCCAAGTCTTGCGGAGCACAAACAAAGCCCGAGCAATGACTGGGACTGAGCGCAGATTTTCATCCTGAGCCAGCGGCCAAGCGCGAATATTTTTGAGATCATTCTAGCATTCGCCAAACTGGATGCTTCGCAGGAGGTTCTACTCCACTTTGGGGTCTGCTTCGCTGCCGACCGCGCCTCGGCGGTCGGCGGCGTGCACGGCGCCGTTCGAATCGCGTAAGAACGACCGGCGCCCGGTGCGCCCGTATTGCAACGGGGTCGCGGCGAGCTCGTATTTTGCTGGCGCGCCAAGCGAGCTCGCGCCGACGATCACGTAGCGAATGGCGTACCCGTTTTTCATTCCATTCGCGAGGTCGGAATCGAGGTACCCGGCAGCCTCGCCATTCGCCGCGCCATGAAGGGGCGGCCCCAGGTTCGCCAGGGATTCGGGCAAGCGCGAATATTTGTTGCGGTAGGCTTCGACGGCGGCGGAAACTTTTTTCAGAGCTTCGAGGGCGTCTCGTTCCGTCGATTCCATCTCGGCGGCATCCCATTCTACTTCCAGCGCGGGAAGATCCAGGAGCAGCAAGCCCAGCGAGAGCAGCTTCCAATCCCCATCCTCGCGCACCAGCCCCATGGTGATCTGGTGAACGTTTGCGCCGGTGGAATCGGTGGCACTGCGGAGCTCCATGGGAAGAAACGCGATATTGTCGCGGAGTTCAGCGCCGCCGATCTGCATCTCCGTGGTGACGTCGGGAGTTTGGCAGCGAAGAATGGGCCGGCCGGCGGGATTCGCGGACGCCGTGGGTCTCCCCGGCTCATTCAGGAGCACGAAGCGTTTCATCAACGCGGCGCGTGCCAGCGGCGTCATGCGGGAAAACGCTTCCCTGTTTCGAGCCGTGAGAAAGCGGACAAACTCGGTTTGATTCTGGGAACAAGCCGCTGAGAGCAGGGCTTTCAGCGCGGCCGTAGGTCCGCCACTACTTGTCGTTTCGGTCGGCGCGCTCGCGGAGCTTTCGCCGGGCTTGGAAGTGGATTCCTGTGGACGGGCGTTCGCGGCGGCGAGGAGAAAGGCGCAGCTTAGAAACAAAAATCGTCCACGAGTTTTCGTTTTGAGCAAGATCGCATCAATCCTTTGCTACGCTCAGAATCGCCGCCAGATTCTGCGTGAAGCTCGATCGCGGCAGGACTTCATCGCATCCCGCCGCCTGCGCTTGAGCGGCAAGTTCTCTTTGGACATGTGAGAGGAAGCCGACCACGCGGACGTCCTTGCGCGTCTGCCGCAACTTTTCAATGGCCGCGATCGGCTGGCTCCGTGCGTTTAAGTCCACGATGACGAGTTTTGGATCGCTCGTCATAAGTCCCATCAAGGCCTCGCCGTTCGCCGCCACTTTCACTTCCACGCCGAGTTGCTTGGCGGTTTCCGCCAGCTTCATCTGGAAGAACAAATCGTCCATCAGCGCTACGACTCTTCCCATTTTGCTCCACCTCTTCTTAACTGCCGCTCGACAACTCCTTTGTTATTATGCGCCGGTTCTTCCCAACGGCCCCCGCTCCCCGGTAAGATGCACCTTCGCAGCTAAACGATGAGCGCTCATCCCGAAGACGCCCGCCTTGCCGCTTCCGGGCCCCGCGACGTTACTCTCTACACGCGTCCTGGATGCCACCTCTGCGACGAAGCCAAGGCTGCCATCGCGCCGCTCTTGCGAGAATTCGGCGGCGCCTTCCGGGAAGTCAATATAGATGCCGATCCTGTCCTGAAAGAGCGCTACGGTTGGGATGTTCCGGTGATCTTCATCGGACAACGGAAAGCGGCGAAGCATCTCGTGGATCTGGAGCAGTTCCGGCGGCAACTTCAAGATGCCGGGGCAGGCTGAAATCTTCAGATGAGCTTTGGTGGCAGAAGTTCGTCGATTCTAGTGGCCGCCGACGACCTCGCGTGCGCCGACGGTTTCGTCCGGCACGTCGCCTTTGCGGCCCTTGACGCGGTCGTAGACGCTGACCTGGCTGACGGAACCGAGCGCTTCGTTATAGAAGGTCGGAACGCCCAGCGCCGTGCGCAGTTCTTCGTTGAACTTCCGCAGGTTTTGGAGATGCGTCGCGAGCGCCGGCAATTTCAGTCCGTCGTCGGTGAGCAAAAACTTCTGGTAGCCGGCGTCCCACAGCCGCGTGAACCGGCCCTTCAGCATGATGGTGGGAATAACGGTCATCTCATAGAGGTCGTCGGGGC
>WNFS01008460.1_pt1 | contig 13013 bp, 5 predicted proteins | sample 5400141 | NCBI WGS metagenome assembly WNFS01 (sample SAMN13153358, study PRJNA577476) | soil metagenome | isolation source: 60 cm saprolite under Madrone tree | place: USA:California | collected 2016-06-14
GACCGTCATCGTGCCGGCCGAGCGCCGCTCTGAAGACCCGCGCCGACCATCATCCCCGAGTGCGGCCTCGACGTCCGGCCGAACCCCGTGGCCGCCAGGCTGGGATCCGGCCACGCTGGGCTACCTCGAAGTCCAGCTGGCGCAGCTGGTGGGTCCGGTGGCGCGGGTGCTGGTGCAGCGGGCCGCACAGAGGTGCGCCGACGTGGATACGCTGCTGAATATTCTCGCCGATGGCCTGGACAGCGTCGACGAGCGGCGGGAGTTCCTTTCGAAGGTCTCCGACGTGTCGGCCAGGACGGCCCAGGGCCATGCGCCCGGGCGCCTGGCGGCGGAGGCGGTCGTCACAGATTCCCGCGTGGCAACCGGGCAACCGGGTCTCGGATCCGAGCAAATCGAACGTGCCACCCGCGTACTGGCGATGCACATCGGCCCGCTCGCGCGGGTGGTCGTCAAGCGTGCATCCGATCGGGCACGCGATCTGGAGCAGTTCTATTCGCTGATCGCCGAAGGCATCCCGGGCGAGCTCGACCGCGAGGCTTTCCTGCGAGACGTCCGGGCTCGGCGCTGACCTCGGACCGCGGCTGCGCCCTCAATTCGAGGGCACCGGGAGATCGGCGCACTGTTTGTGGTATTCGATGTCCGCGCTGACATACGTCGACCATTCGCCTGGCGCGAGATTGCCGGTCAACTTCCCGCACAGATTGCCTCGCCACGACTCGGGGCTTGCGTTCCACAGCAGGGCGGATTCGTTCTTGCCGATCGTGGCGAGCAACTTGCCATCGTGGCTCAGTGCCACGCCGTCGAACTGCGCGTCAGACCGGGCCACCAACGCACCCAGCAACTGCCGCGTCGCCGTGTCCCACAGCATGATCGTATGCCCGTTGCCGACCGAGGCGAACGATTCGCCATCGGGATAGAACAACAACCCCAGCACGCGGCCGCCGCTTCGTGCTGGGGCGCTGGTCGGTTTCCAGTTCGGTACCTCCCATGCGACCAGCTCGCCCTCGAGACCGCCGCTGCCTGAGATCAAGGTCTGTTCGTCCGGGCTGAATGCGATAGCTGTCACGCCATCGTCGCTGGGGGCCTGCAGCGGGTTTCGGATTGGCCGACCCAGGAAAACGTCCCAGGGTGTCAATTTGCCATCCTGGCCGGCCGCCAGCAGGATCGTTCCGTTCCTGCTGAACGCCAGGCTCGATACCGACGCCGAGTGCGAAAGTGGCTCGCCCCGCGGTTGTCGTGTGGCCACGTTCCACAAGATCACCGATCGGTCGTCGCTGGCCGAAGCCAGCGTCGTGCCGTCGGGACTGAAGGCGAGGCTGGTGATCTCCTTCGTCTGTTCGCGTAGCGCTTCGCCGATCGCGCGGTGCTTGGCAACATCCCACAGGATCACGACTCCGCCCACGCTGCCGGACGCAAGCAACTTTCCGTCCGGGCTGAACGCGACGCTCGAGACGCGCTCGGTGTGACCGCTCAGCCGCTCGTCGACCCGCAGCGTGGTCACGTTCCACAGCGCCACCGTGTTGTCCTTGCCGGGAAATGCCAGGATCGCATCGTTCGGACTGAACGCGGCGCCGGTCAGACGACCCGCGTTGAACCCGAGCGGGCGCTCGGCCACCTGCGTTGGACGCGTGATATCCCACAGGGCCACCGTGCGGTCCCACCCCGCGGAAGCCAGGGCCTTGCCATCGGGGCTGATCGCAACAGAGAGCACCGCGCCTGCGTGTCCTGACAGCGGCCTTGACGTTCTGGTCGCCAGGTCCCACAGCGTGATCACGCCCTCCCTGCTGGACGACACCAGGGTATTGCCATCGGGACTCAGGTCGATGCTGATCAGGCGATGTTCCGGGTCTCCCCGCAGGGGCCTTCCCAGGGTCTGTCGCGACGCAGGATCCCAAAGGGTCACCGTGTTGTCGAAGGTGCCGGACGCCAGCGTTCTGCCGTTGGTGCTGAACGCCACCGCCATCACGCGTGCCTGATCGTGACTCGATCTGGCGTCCCGAGCGTCATCGGGACCGTCAAGCGGTTCCCTGCGCAGCGGGCCGCCGAGCATGTGGGTCGATGTCACGTCCCACAGAATCACGGTACCGTCGAGACTTCCCGTGGCCAGCGTTTTCCCATCCGGGCTGAATGCGACGCTTCTGACTGCCTCTTTGTGCCCGCTCAGCTCTGCGATCTTTTCTCGAGACGCAACGCTCCACAGGATCACGGTACCGTCGAGACTTCCTGAGGCAAGCCTTGTCCCATCCGGGCTGAATTTGACGCTCAATACACGGTCCTTGTGACCGCGCAGGGGTTCGCCGAGTGGCCGGCGGTCAGCCAGATGCCACAGCCTGACCGTCTTGTCCGCGCCTGCGGAAGCCACCGTTGCCCCGTCCGGACTGAAGGCAACCGACATCACGCGATCCTCGTGTCCGCGCAGCGGCTCGCCCAGTGGCTTGCGGGCGAGGGCATCCCACACGGTCACCGATTTGTCCCAACCCGCGGAAGCCAGCTTGGTGCCGTCCGGACTGAACGCCACGCAGGTGACCACGGTCTCGTGTGGCAGGATGGCGCGCAGGTCCAGGAGTCTGCGATGCGCGCTCAACAGTCCGCGCCGCGCTTCGATGTTCTTCGGATCGAGTTTGTCTGCGGCGAGCGCCAGCAGGGCATCGCGTCCGGCCGGCACGCCGAAGATCGGATCGATGAAAAGGACGCTCTCGGAGGCCGTCTTCGCCGAGGCGGCAGCCAGCTGAGCACCGCGAGCCTTGGTCTCGGCGCGGTACGCCCAGACGGCGGTGACGACGGCCGCCAGCATCAGTACCAAGCTGACGATCGAGAACCTCACCGCTATTGTCTTGAGCCGGCGCTGCAGGCGGTTTTCGGCCTCCTGCCGCTCGTGTTCCTCGCGGTAGCGACGGCGTTCCTTCTCCAACTCCTCGGCGCGCTGGCGTTCTGCCTTCGCGAGCTCCTCGAGACGTTCACGTTCTGCGTCCTCGGCCTCGCGCTGGGCCCGATTTTCTCGTACGGAATGGGTCAGCAGATCGTGCGTCAGTTCGATCCGGCGCGTTCCGTATCTTTCGTCCAGTCGCAGAATTCGACGGTTGACCAGCAGGCTGATCTGGTCCTCGGTCACCAGGCCGGTCGCGATCGCGTCGTGAAGCGGGAAATTGTTGCGAAAGCCCTGCTGCGTGATCAGCTCCTGTTCGATGAACCGGCCGACCGTCTCGGGCAGGTCGGCGATGCTCTTGCGGTAGTAGTTCGAAATGATCGTGTTCTTGGTGGCTTCGAAGATCTCGCGATCGATCACCGCCTTGCCCGCCTCCTTGCGCGCTTCATTCAGCTCGCGGCAAAGCAGGCTCAGCAGGGCGGGTTCGATTTCACTGCCGGCGCGCGCAAACGTCGTGGTCGTGCCGAGCGCCGTCGTCTCTCCCCTCAGCGCCATGCGGGCTGCCTGGGGCTGTGGCGCCACCGACACGAACATCACGATCTCCCGCGCCAGCTCCTCTGTAATCAGACCCGGCGCGGTCTTGTACACCGCCTCGAACGCCTGCTCGGGATTCATCGGGCGAAGCGGCAGCCGGTTCTGTTTCTGCAGCAGCGAAGGCATCGCGTCCGCCCACACCGAGCCCTCGAGCTCCGCCACGAAATCCTCGCGCAGCGAAACGATGACCCGGTAGCGTTGCGCGTGCAGATCCAGGGCTCGCCGGGGTCCGCCCGGTTCTCGTTGCTGGGCCAGCTTGCGTGGAATGTAGTTTTCCATCAGGTCGCCCAGTTCTTTGCGAAGCTGGTCGACTTTCTCCGGATTGCTGGCGCCCAGCGTGAACAGTTCCTCGAACTGGTCGAGCACGAGGACCGGAGTCAGACGATGGTTGTGCGCACTCCACAGCTCCAGGTCAGCCCGGTGCAGATACGCCCAGAGGCTCTCTTCCTTATCCGGCGCGGGGTAATCCGCGCCCGCTGCCTGCAGCTCGGTGAACAATCCGGCCTGGATCTGGCGAATCAGGCTCAGACCGGTCGCGGCCACATCGAACCGCACATAGACCGGAAGATAGTTCGCAGTCCGCAGCCGCGGGAACAGGCCCGCCCGCAGCAGCGAAGTCTTGCCGAGGCCCGATTTGCCGAACAGCACGGTAACCGGCGACGCAGCGACACGGCGCAGGAGCTGCAGGATTTCAAGGTCCCGTCCGTGAAACAGCTCGGAGGCGCGCTCGTCGAAGTAGTCCAGGCCTGGCCAGGGATTTTCCAGGTCTAGCGCGACGGGGCCAGACAGCAGTTCGAGGTCCATCTACTCGGGCCGCATTCGGCGAATCTCTTCCTTGAGCATTCGGCTGAGGGACTCGTCGGGACTGCCTTCGGGCGCACGGCCGAAATCGAAATCGAGGAACTCCTTGGGAATGTTCTTGTAGGTTCCGAGCTCCCCCTGGAAATCGGGGTCGATGACCACGGGAACGATGAAGCGAGATTTGACAAATGCCTTGCTCTGCTGGGCCTCGATCGCGCGCCGCCATTCCTTGAACACGACGCCCTCGTCGCGCCGTTCGGTGTTGCGCGAAATCACCGGCAGAAACATCCGGATCGAACTGTCGATGCTGGTCAGAATCTCGTCCTCCCAGCGGTCTCCCGGCAGCAAGCAGCTCTTGTCAAACCAGCAGATGTCGTCGCCGGCGATGCCAGCGACCGCCTTTCGAAGCGCATCCGCAGCCGCCTGGTCTTGACGTGCATAACTGATGAAAATGGCGCCCCGTGCGGATGGCTGGACCGTCGCGCGGGTTCGGTCGGCAACCGGGTCGCGGACCACCGGCGGGTGGCGCTGATTCCAGCGTGCGAACAGTTCGTCGACAAACTGTGGGCCACTTAGATCGAGTACCTGGGTCGGATTGCTGAAGCGCGTCAGAAACATCGCGCCGCTGCGATCCCGGCTCGATTCCCGGGAAACGACGTATTCCCGACGATTACGGTCAATTCGCAGCCGTTCTTTGTTGGCAAGGCGGATCACGAAGCGATTCAGCCAGTCGGCGAATTCGCAGCCGATGAACAGCCGGTGACGCGTTTTCAGTTCTTGCAGCAGTCCATCAGGCTTGACCGGACCGGCTTCGATCCGATGCACGAACTCGAGGTAATCCTCGTCGTGTATCGCGAAATCCGTAGACGACGCCTTGCCGAACAGGTGGAATACGATCGATTTGCCCGACATTTGCTCGGGCAGCTCGAGCGGTTCAGAGCTGTTCGGCGCGTAGGCGATCTGCTTGGCCAGAGGCTTGCCCGCGAATCGCACCCGGTTCAGCGCATCGGCCAGCAGGCTGTCGAAAGTCGCGCTGACGAACAGGTCGAAACGCGAGATGCTTGCGAGCTTGAGCAGCGGCTCCGGAGGCGCCAGCTTCAGGTTATCCAAGATCAACTCGATCTGCTCATACAGCTCCTCGATACGCGCGCCCGGCTTCTGATCGAGGTACGAGCAGACCGTGTCGTTGAGTTCAGCGCCTTCGCGCCACTGGGGCTTCAGGTCGTATTCGGCAGCGAGGCGTTCGGCGATCAGCTTATACAGCGGTACTTGGCGGTCGCCATCGGGAACGACCAGAAGCTCGGGCCCGACAATCGGCACGACCTGGCCTTTGTCGATGCTGAAAAGCAGGGTGTCCCAAAGCTTGTCGGCAACGTCCACCCCGGATCCCCCTGTCGGAATCGAACCTGCGATTCGATGACAAATACCTCCCGACAAGTTATAGTTTATAACAACATTGGCTGAGCGCGGCGATGCGTTCTTCGACCCGCTCACTCAACTCGATCGCTTTCTGCCGCCAGGTGGCGCGTTGCGAGAGCATGTGCTGACCGAAACCAGCCGGCGCCGCTTTTTCAAACTTCTACTCGCGCCGCTGACCCTGTTTCCTGGCATGCGTTCGACTCTGGCACAAGGGGGACCACCGATGAGAGCACTGGAACAGCGGATCGACAGCCCCGGACCGAAGAAGATCCTGACGCTCGATGGCGGCGGCATCCTGGGAATGATCTCGATCGAAGTGCTGGCACAGATCGAGGCCTCGTTGCGAACTCAGCTCGGCAGCCCGACGCTGGTTCTTGCCGATTACTTCGACCTGGTCGGCGGCACCAGCACGGGCGCCGTCATCGCGACCTGTCTGGCGCTCGGCATGCCGGTGGACTCGGTCCGACGCTTCTACCTGGAAAGCGGCCGGCAGATGTTCGACAAGGCCTTCCTGCTCAAACGCTTTTATGCGAAATACGAAGACGACAAGCTGGTCGCCATGCTCAAGGACACCATCGGCTCCGACACCGAGCTGGGCACCGATCGGCTGCGCACCCTGCTGATGATCGTCACCCGGAACGTGTCGACGGACTCGCCCTGGCCCGTGAGCAACAATCCGCGCGCCAAGTACAACGTGCTCGATCGCGCCGACTGCAACCTGCGGCTGCCGCTGTGGCAGCTGGTGCGCGCCAGTACGGCAGCACCGACCTACTTTCCGCCGGAGGAGGTCCACTTCGGCGGTCACGACTTCATCTTCGTCGATGGTGGTGTGACGCCGTATAACAACCCGTCGTTTCAGGCTTTCCTGATGGCGACTTTGCCGGAGTACCGGATCGGTTGGCCCGCGGAAGAGACGCAGATGCTGATCGTTTCAGTCGGCACGGGAAATAGGCCGCGGGTCGACCCGACGCTGAGCCCGGCCAAGATGAACCTGCTGTACAACGCACAGGCGATCCCCAGCGCGCTGATATTCGGGGCGCAAAACCAGCAGGACATGTTGTGTCGGGTATTCGGCCGCTGCCGTTTCGGCGACCCGCTGGACCGCGAGATCGGCGATCTGAAGCAGACCACCCCGCCGGGCGGCAAGCGCCTGTTCACCTACCTGCGCTACGACGCCGACGTTTCGCAGCAGGGGCTGGCCGACCTGGGCGTGGTCGGTGTCGAACCCGAACAAGTCCAGGTTATGGATTCGGTCGAGTACATCCCGCAGATCCAAAAGGTCGGCCAGGCGCTCGGCCGCCGGGTCTGTTCCGAGCACTTCGCCGGTTTCGTCTAGAGTGCGCGTCTTCATCGTACGGCCCTTCGGCATCAAGGAAGGAATCGACTTCGATCGGGTCGAGGCCGAGCTGATCCGGCCGGCCCTGGATCGAATGCAGCGCCCGGATCGCCCCGTCGCAGGGGCGACCACCGGGGACATCTCCCGCGCCGGCAATATTCGCGAGGATATGTTCCGGCGGCTCGTGGCCTCGGACCTCGTGATCGCCGATGTCTCGATCCACAACGCGAATGTCTTCTACGAGCTGGGAATACGGCACGGACTGCAGCCGGCCGCCACGTTCATGCTGCGTTCGCGGGTGGCCGCACACGGCTACCCGTTCGACTTGCAGACCGATCGCTATCTCCTCTATGACGGTTCCAACCCGGGCGCAAGCGTCGCGGCGCTCGTGTCGGCGCTCGAGTCGACGCTGGCGGCGGCACAAGTCGACAGCCCGGTATTCCACCTGCTGCCGCAATTGAAGGCGCATCCACGCGTTGACTTGATCCGGCCGCCGCGCGGCTTCGTCGCCGAGGTCGAACGGGCGCAACGTGTGGCCAGCGATGGTGACTTGCGGCTGCTCGCCCACGAGGCGCAGGGCTTCGAATGGGAGTCCGAGGGCTTGCGCCTGGTCGGGGAGGCGCAGTTCAAGCTGGCAGCGCACGACGGCGCCCGTCGAACCTTCGAGGCGCTGCGGCGGATCGCGCCGCAAGACTGGAGCGTGAATCACAAGCTGGCGACCATCTACCAGAAGCTTCGCAACACAGCGCCCGCGGTGAGCCAGGAAGCGTTGCTCGGCTGCTCGGACCAGGCTGTCGAGCAGGCTCTTGCCGCGGCCACGCTCCCGTCGGAGCGAGGCGAGTCGCTCGCGCTGAAAGGGAGCAACGCGAAGACGCGCTGGATCGAGGCCTGGTCCGCCGCCGCGCCCGGCGAGCAGCGGCGCGCATCGGCGCTGCAGTCGCCGCACCAGATCGAGCTCGCAAGGGCGATGCCGCAGATCTGGGCCGGCGGCTTCGACGATGACGCGCGCGCGGCCGATGAACTGAAGGCGCGCGAAGCGACGGCCGCTGGGCTGGTCGCGATCTTGCCATTGATCCTGGGCAAGGACCCCAACCTGCGCCGCAGCGACCGGGACCCGTCGGATCGCTGGGCGGCGCTGAGCGGCGCCGAACTGGCCCTGCTCAGTGGCGCCCGCGCCGAGCGGGTTGCCAGCGCCTATCGGAGCGCGCTGTCCAATGCCGAGCGCTTTTACGCCGAGGCGGCGCGGCGCAACGTCGCCATGTACCGGGCGCTGGGGATGTACGGAGAGCGGGTTGACGCGGCCCTGACTGCGATCGACGAGCCAACGGGGTCCGCGCAGGTGCGAGCCGGCACGCAGGCCCCGGCGGCAGGCGCCGGCCTCGGCCAGACGCCGCCCGACCGGGTCGTCCTCTTCACCGGTCACATGGTCGACGCCCGCGACCGGAATCCGGAGCGGATGCGGTTTCCGCCAACGCCCAGGGCCGAGACTACAGCACGAGGCCTGATCGAAGAGGCGCTACGCGCCGAAGCGGCGGCCGGCGGAAAACTGGTCGGTATCGCCGGGGGTGCCTGCGGCGGCGACATCCTGTTTCACGAGGTCTGCCAGGCGCTCGGCATTCGCACCGAGTTGATGCTCGCCTTGCCCCGGGACCGATTCGAGGTCACCTCGGTCCAGCGCGGCGGCCCGGACTGGATTGAGCGCTATCGGGCGTTGTGCAAGCGCCTGGATCCGCCTTCGCTGCAGGATTCCGAGGCGCTGCCGGACTGGCTGGCCGACAAGTCCGGATATGACATCTGGCAGCGGAACAACCTTTGGATGATGTTCCGCGCGATGGCGACCGCGGCCCCCAATCTCACGCTGCTTGCGCTGTTCAATCCGGAACGCGATCCGGATGGCCCCGGCGGTACGGCACACATGGTGGCGACGGCCCAGAAGTACGGATTCAAGGCGATCAAGCTCGACGCGCGCGTCCTTCTCGCCTAGCCGAGTCAAGCTGGGGTCGCTTGCGAGTCGTCGCGCCGGCACTTGACTTGACCATGTTCAAATAATGGTTTTAACCCTCAACTCAATCGGGGCGACTCTTCACGCATGAAGTCGGGTTTCCTTGATGTCTACCGTCTTCCATGTAGGCGAGAAAACCGGAAGTGCATTTATCACGTCGCCCGTTGAAGATCGCTATACGATAGCTTGCAAAGAAAGAAACAAGCCTTCTGGCGCTTACAAGGAAGGCCAGCGATTCCAAAACCAAGAACGCGGGGGATTCAAATGATCCGACGTCGCTGGACACTGGCAGCACTGCGGACCGTGTTTGCTTGCCTGATCGTGGCAGGCTGTTCCAAGCCATCGGAGCCCGGCACGGTTCTGGACGAGGCCCGGCAAGCCGGGCGGAGCGCCGCGTCCTTTCCGCATGCGTCGGAGGACTACTTCCACGACATGGACGGCGGCTTGGCGCTCACGCCGGAGGAGATCAAGGGACGCAACATGTGGCTGGTCTGGAGCGGTGGCAACGACCGTTTCTGGAACGCGATGACTCAGTACACGTACGGTGCCTTCGACATGCTGAAAATCATCAGCTCGCACCCGAGCCTGGGTTATTCGCGAGCCAACCGCTGGAGCTATTACGGCCTGGTCAACGAGCCCTGTTTCGAGAATGCGGCCGGCCCCGACAAGAATCGGCGGGGATTGTGGCTGGACGTTCGCGGCAAGGACTGCCCACCGGATCCCTTCGAAAACGAGACCAAGTACCCGGGCGTTGCAATCGGGGCACGCGGCAAACCTTTGGGGGACGGCACGACCCAGCCCGTGGGTTCCTATTATGGCTATGCCACGGGCATTCTCGGCCTACGTCTGTTTCCAAACCCCGATTTCGACGAGAAGGCCGCGAAGGCCTGGGATCCCGAGCGCTACTACACCGATCCGAGCTATTACAACCGCGCGGACTTGATCCGGCCGTACCGCGTCGGTATGTCTTGCGGCTTCTGCCACCTTGGCCCCAGTCCCGTGAACCCACCGGCGGACCCGGAGCACCCGAAGTTCGCCAATCTGAGCTCCTCGGTGGGTGCTCAGTACATGTGGGTCGACCGACTTTTCATATTCAACTCGAACAAGCCGGAGGGTCAAACCAACTTCATGTACCAGCTCGTGCGGACCTATCGACCGGGTTCGATGGACACTTCCCTGGTCTCGACCGACAACATCAACAACCCGCGCACGATGAACGCCGTCTACGACTTCGCCTCGCGCATGGGGTTGGCCAAGAGCCTGTGGCACGAGAAGCTCGCCGGGGGCGAGCTCGACAACAAGCAGTTCAACGATTTTTTCAGCAGTGGCCCGCTGACGACCTTCTACTCCAAGCCGGACGCGACGGTGCACACGCCCCATGTGCTGAAGGACGGAGCCGATTCGGTGGGTCTGCTTGGAGCCCTCAATCGGGTCTACCTGAACATCGGGCTTTTCAGCGAGGAATGGCTGCTTCATTTCAGACCGGTGGTCGGCGGCCAACCGATCACGCCGATCCAAATCGCGGTCGCGCAAAAGAACTCCTCGTATTGGCAGGCCACCGAGACGGGCACGCCAAACACGGCGCTGTTTTTCCTGAAGGCGGCGCAACCCGACCGACTCAAGGACGCGCCCGGTGGCGACCAGTACTTGAAGGCGGATGCCCGCATGCTCGCGCATGGAAAAATCGTCTTCGCCGACACGTGTGCCCGCTGTCATTCGAGCAAGGCACCCCAGGCCCCGGAGAGCCTGAACCTGGATCCGGACAAGTGCGCGGGTGCGAGCTACCTGGATTGCTTCAAGCGCTACTGGAGCTGGACTCAGACCGATGCATACAAGGCGCAAATGCGCAAGATCGTCCAGGCACCCGACTTCCTGCAAAACAATTACCTGTCCACCGACGCGCGCGTACCCGTGACGCTTCTGCGGACCAACATTTGCAGCCCTCTGGCTACCAACGCGCTGGGGGGCAACATCTGGGACAACTTCTCATCGCATTCGTACAAGGAACTGCCCTCGGTCGGCACGGTCACGCTGAGCGATCCTTTCAGCGGCGCACCGATGATGTACAAGATGCCGGCCGGCGGGCGCGGCTACACCCGCGTTCCATCGCTGATCAGCGTCTGGTCGACCGCGCCGTTCCTGCTGAACAACTCGGTCGGCCCATTCGATCCCGACCCGTCGCTCGCGAGCCGAATGAAGGTGTTCGACGCTTCGATCGAGCAGATGCTGTGGCCGGAGAAGCGGCAATTCGATCCGATCCTGGGTGAGAAGGTGCTGGGCGTGATCGATCGGACCACGCAACGCAGCCACATCGTCATTCCCGTCAGCTATCTGCCCGAGGCACTGCAGGCGCAAAAGGGCGGCTTGCTGCATCGCCTGTTCCCACAACTCGTCAGCAGCGGCGGCGATTTCGTGCTCGGCCCCATTCCTAAAGGCACGCCGGTGGGGCTGCTGGCCAATCTCAAGCTGCTTGCGGAAGGCGACGATCCGCTGGTTCACGATCAGAAGCTGGTCGACTTGCTGCTCAAGCTCCAACTTGACCTGGTCACCTTGCCCCCCGGAGCCAGCGACGAGCAGCTGCGCGAGAAATTCTCCAACCTGAAGGCGCCGATGATGGCGCTCAGCAAATGCCCGGACCTGGTCGTCAACCGTGGTCACTATTTCGGAACCGCGCAATTTAACCGGCAAGATGGCTTGAGCGAGGACGAAAAGGCTTTCGGGCGGGAGCCGGAGCTCAACGATGAGGACAAACGCGCGCTGATCGCGTTTCTGAAAACGTTCTGATCGCCGCACGAATACAGCTCATGGCAGGCGCGGAGGGACCTGGATGGGATTACGTCATTGTCGGCTCCGGTGCAGGCGGGGGCACCCTGGCGGCCCGATTGGCGGAATCGGGTATGCGGGTGTTTCTGCTCGAGGCTGGGGGTGACCCGCGCGCCACGGATGCGCCGCGCTTTCCTGACGATTACGACGTGCCGGGCTTTCATACCTTTGCTTGCGAAAACGTGGCGATGGCCTGGAATTTTGAGGTCCGGCACTATGCCGACGAGGCACGCCAGATGCGCGATCGCAAGTACGACGCCGCGCGCGGCGGCGTGCTGTATCCGCGTGCCGCGGCCCTGGGCGGCTGCACCGCTCACAACGCGATGATCTTCATGTTGCCGCACGACTCCGACTGGAATCACATCGCTCAGCTGACGGGCGATCCCTCGTGGCACGCCTCGCGCATGCGCGGCTACGCCCGGCGCGTGGAGGCCTGTCACTATCGGCCCGGGTGGCGCGCGCTGCGCCGGCTCGGCATCGATCCGACCGGGCACGGCTGGAATGGCTGGCTGCAGACCGAAAGGGCCTTGCCGTTGAATGCGCTCGGCGACCAAGAGATGGTGGCCACGGTCGCCGAATCGGCGAGCGCCTTCGTGCGCAGCATGCCCCATCCATGGCTGAGCTCCCTGCGCTGGTTGCGCAACGCCGGCGATCCGAACGCGCGACCCTGGCGCCCCGGAAGCTTCGAGGGCCTGTGCTACACGCCGCTGGCCACTTGCGAGCAGCGACGCGTAGGAGCGCGCGAACGCGTGCTGCGGGCGGTTGCAGCCCATCCGGATCGATTGCATATCGAGCTCGATGCGCTGGCCACCCGGGTGATGTTCGACGCCGATGGCGGCGCCTGCGGCGTGGAGTATTTAAAGGGCCCGCGCCTGTACCGGGCCCACCCGGCGCCGAGCCGGGAGCCCGGCGAGCGCAGGCAAGTGCGGGCGCGGCGGGAAGTGGTTCTGTGTGGCGGCGCTTTCAACTCGCCGCAGTTGCTGATGCTCTCCGGCATCGGTCCCGCCGAGCAATTGCGCGCGCAGGGAATTGCCGTGAATATCGACCTGCCGGGCGTGGGCCGCAATCTGCAGGACCGCTACGAGGTCGCGGTAACGCACCGCATGCGCCAAAACTGGAAGGTTCTCGAGGGCGCCCGGTTCGAGCGCGGCGATCCACTGTGGCAGCTCTGG